>OCPN01000009.1_pt1 | contig 178000 bp, 166 predicted proteins | sample 1476971 | NCBI WGS metagenome assembly OCPN01 (sample SAMEA2580251, study PRJEB22360) | human gut metagenome | biome: human gut; feature: human-associated habitat; material: faeces | place: Denmark | collected 2008/2010
GTCAATCAACAAGTGCCCACACAGATTGTCTGATATATTGTTAAAGAGCAAAAAAGAACGACGCACTGGTTTTTCCTAAGATTCACAACAGCGCGTCGTTGCGTGGGGCGTATTATAGGACTTTCAAAATTCTTTGCAAGTGCTTTTTTACAAAAAAATTCAATTTTTTTATTGTCTGATGATTTAATCATCAAAGTGAATTGTCTTTGTTCAATATTCAAGGTAAATTACCACCAAAGAGTAAGCATTTTAATGAGGTAGTTATGAATTTTGAGCAAATGATTGGTTTCGGTGTAGCAGGTAATTTCGCGGGACATTTAGAACAAGCAGGTGAAGCAGCTGATTTCACTCAAGTTAAAACAGAAAATGCCATTCAACCAAAAGCGATTTTCCCTTTTTATGTGCCAAGCAAAAAGGCGGGCTTTCTTTCTACCTATCCTTTAAGTCACAATCAAATTAATTTTCCACAAGGCGCAGATAATCTGCAAATTGAACCTGAAATTGCACTTATTTGTGAGCTTATCTATGAAGGAAATCAAGTTGAGAAAATTATCCCACGCTATTTTGCGGCCTATAATGACTGCTCTATTCGTCGTCCTAATGCGAAAAAAATCTGTGAAAAGAAAAACTGGGGCGAGGCAAGCAAAGGTATTTCATCCAAACTGATTCCACTTTCTTCCTTTATTAAAGGAAGCGAAATTGATCAATATCGTATCGCTTGTTTCCATAAACGAAATGATGAACTGAATACTTATGGTATTGACAGCCCAGCGGTTGGTTATAGCTATTTCCACCAACAATTATTAGATTGGATCGTGGATAGAATGAATAATCAACCCGATGAAGGACCGATGAATCATATTACCTCTTTATTAGAGCAAGCAAACTATCCGAAACAAGCTATTATTAGTATTGGCGCCACTCGTTATACCGAGTTCGGTGAAACGCATTTCTTACAACCTAATGATCTCAGCATTGTTGTCGTGTATAACGGTGAAAAATATTCTGCTGAGGAAATTGAGCAAATGGCAAAAAATGAAAAATTTGCAGACGACATTTCAGCGCTTATTCAGAAAGTGGTTTAGCATACATATAAAAAGTGCGGTTAATTTTGACCGCACTTTTATTTACTTCCTTCTTAAAGAAACTTCTCCGGCATTAAAATACCGCTCGCCTTCATCAGTTATGACTTTTAAATAACCGCGTTTATCAATTCCCTGCTCTATACCTGAAATTGCGCCTTGTTCGGTAAAGATATTCACTTCATCACCAAAAAATTCATTATAGTTTATCCATTGTTGCATGAATTCCTCGTCAATGCCCTTTTCTTCAAATTGAGCTAATCGAGAATAAATGCGTTGAATCACTTTAACAAGGATCGTCTCACGATCTATATTTGGATCCTGTTCGTTTAATTGTGCATACGGCTGACTAATTTCGGTTGATTGTGGCAATTTTACATTGATCCCAATACCAACGACTAAATTAAGCTGCCCATTCTTGTGATTAATGATCTCTACCAAAATACCCCCTAGTTTTCGCCCTGAAAGCAAAATATCATTTGGCCATTTCACTTTCACATTTAACGCTTCTGCAATGGCTAAACCAATCACTAAACTTAATCCATCCAATACTTTTTTAGGATCGATAGTCCAATAAAAACTAAAAATTAACTGCCCTGCAAACGGTGAAAGCCATTGGCGACCACGACGCCCCCTTCCAGCCGTTTGATATTCTGCGAGGCACAAATCACCTTTTTTTAATTGGTTAATGTGATTCGTTATAAATTCATTTGTTGAAGAAATAGTTCGATGATAATGCACGGAATAAGGTGAAAGTGCGGTCGAAATTGCTTGCGGATTTAACAAAGGCATTTCTGGCACAAGCTGATAAACCTCATTTTCTTCTCGAATATTCAATCCCACTTCTCTCAATAATGCCATTTCTTGCGCCAATCCATTTGGCGTAATATTTAAAAACGACATCAAATCTGACCGCACTTTAGGTTGGCAATCCGATAAACACTCCAATAACGATGGCATATTCATTCCTTCTCATAAAAACCTTGGCAAATCTTACCATAAAAGCGAAAAAATTCATTTTCATCCACATGAAAAATCTGTATAATCCCGGCGCAATATTTTTTGACACAACTTTTAACAGCGAGATATTGCCATGCTTAGAATCAAACAAGAAGCGCTTACTTTTGACGATGTTCTACTCGTCCCCGCTCATTCAACTGTTCTCCCGAACACAGCCAACCTCTCAACTCAACTCACCAAAGAAATTCGCTTAAATATTCCTATGCTTTCTGCTGCGATGGATACTGTCACAGAAACCAAATTAGCAATCTCTTTAGCACAAGAAGGCGGTATTGGCTTTATTCATAAAAACATGACGATCGAACGCCAAGCGGATCGAGTTCGTAAAGTGAAAAAATTCGAAAGTGGTATCGTTTCTGAACCTGTCACTGTTTCGCCAGATTTAACCCTTGCAGCACTTGCCGAAATGGTGAAGAAAAACGGCTTCGCAGGCTACCCTGTTGTAGACGGTGAAAATAACTTGATTGGTATCATCACTGGCCGCGACACGCGTTTCGTAAAAGATTTAAGCAAAACTGTTTCACAATTAATGACGAAGAAAGAAGACTTGGTCACCGTAAAAGAAGGTGCAAGTCGTGAAACGATTTTAGAATTAATGCATAAAAACCGCGTAGAGAAAGTGCTTGTTGTAGATGATGCTTTCAAATTAAAAGGCATGATCACCGTTAAAGACTTCCAAAAAGCGGAACAAAAACCGAACGCATGTAAAGATGAATTTGGTCGTTTACGCGTAGGTGCGGCTGTAGGTGCGGGTCCAGGTAACGAAGAACGTATCGACGCATTAGTGAAAGCGGGTGTTGATGTGTTGTTAATCGACTCTTCTCACGGTCATTCAGAAGGCGTATTACAACGCGTTCGTGAAACTCGTGCAAAATATCCAAACTTACCTATCGTTGCGGGTAACGTTGCAACGGCTGAAGGTGCAATCGCATTAGCTGATGCAGGCGCAAGCGCAGTGAAAGTAGGTATCGGCCCTGGCTCTATTTGTACCACTCGTATCGTGACTGGTGTAGGTGTCCCACAAATCACGGCTATCGCAGATGCCGCTGCGGCATTAAAAGATCGTGGTATTCCAGTTATCGCTGACGGTGGTATCCGTTTCTCTGGTGATATTGCAAAAGCTATCGCAGCAGGTGCAAGCTGTGTAATGGTTGGTTCTATGTTCGCGGGTACTGAAGAAGCGCCAGGTGAAATCGAACTTTATCAAGGTCGTGCATTTAAATCTTACCGTGGTATGGGCTCATTAGGTGCGATGGCGAAAGGATCATCAGACCGCTACTTCCAATCTGATAACGCTGCAGACAAACTCGTACCAGAAGGTATCGAAGGCCGTATTCCATACAAAGGTTACTTAAAAGAAATTATCCACCAACAAATGGGTGGCTTACGTTCTTGCATGGGCTTAACTGGCTGTGCAACCATCGAAGAATTACGCACGAAAGCAGAATTTGTTCGCATCAGTGGTGCAGGTATTAAAGAAAGCCATGTTCACGATGTAACTATCACAAAAGAAGCGCCAAACTATCGTATGGGCTAATTGATAAAAGAGCGGTTTATTTAACCGCTCTTTTGAAATATTTTGGGCAACTAAAAGGACTAAAATGAAAAAACTAGCATTACTCATTCCGTTTATCATATCAAGTTGTGCGCTTTTCGGACCAACTTATACTGGAGAAACAACGGCAAGTTCTTTACTAAAATCAGATACAGAACGTAATATCAATCTGGCTTTTAGAGCAATCCATAATTGTACACCAAAACAAATTCATACTCAGATCAATGATGCAAAAATCAACCCTAAAACATCTACTGTTGATTCAGCATATGAAACTTGGACAGTAAAAGGCTGTAATCAAACTGAAGTATTTAAAATTAAATATATCAGCGATGGTCAAGGTGGAACCTACATCAATATGACCACATTAAACTAACATAAGGTAAAAAATGACAAACATTCACAACCATAAAATTCTGATCCTCGACTTTGGTTCACAATATACTCAACTGATTGCACGTCGTGTGCGTGAAATCGGTGTGTACTGCGAACTTTGGGCGTGGGATGTGACTGAAGAACAAATCCGTGAATTTAATCCAGACGGTATCATTCTTTCTGGTGGCCCAGAAAGTACGACAGAAGAAAACAGCCCGCGTGCACCTGAATACGTATTTAATGCGGGCGTGCCTGTATTGGGTATTTGTTACGGTATGCAAACCATGGCGATGCAACTTGGCGGTTTAACTGAAACCTCTGATCATCGTGAGTTCGGCTATGCATCGGTTTTAATGGATAACCCAACCGCACTTTTTGCTCATTTAAATGATGGCGACAGCAAATTAGATGTATGGATGAGCCATGGTGATAAAGTAACTCGCTTACCTGAAAACTTCCAAGTTACTGGTACGACTCCAACCTGCCCAATTGCCGCGATGTCTGATGAAAGCCGTCGTTTCTACGGCGTACAATTCCACCCAGAAGTGACCCATACTAAAAAAGGGTTGGAATTATTAATGAATTTCGTGGTGAATATTTGTGGTTGCGAAACAAAATGGACAGCAGAAAACATTATCGAAGATGCCGTTGCTCGCATTAAAGAGCAAGTGGGCGATGATGAAGTGATTTTAGGTTTATCTGGTGGTGTGGACTCTTCTGTGGTTGCATTACTTTTACATCGTGCTATCGGTAAAAATCTACACTGTGTATTCGTGGATAACGGCTTACTCCGCTTACACGAAGGCGATCAAGTCATGGAAATGTTCGGTGATAAATTCGGCTTGAACATTACCCGTGTTGATGCGGAAAGCCGTTTTTTAGGTGAGCTTGCAGGTGTATCGGATCCTGAAGCGAAACGTAAAATTATCGGTAAAGTATTCGTTGATGTATTCGATGATGAATCGAAAAAACTGACTAACGTAAAATGGTTAGCACAAGGTACGATCTACCCTGACGTGATCGAATCTGCAGCAAGCAAAACTGGTAAAGCGCATGTGATTAAATCACACCACAACGTAGGTGGCTTACCAGACTATATGAAACTTGGCTTAGTAGAACCGTTACGTGAATTGTTTAAAGACGAAGTACGTAAAATCGGTTTAGCATTAGGCTTACCAGCTGAAATGATCAACCGTCACCCATTCCCTGGCCCGGGCTTAGGCGTGCGTGTATTAGGCGAAGTGAAAAAAGAATACTGCGATTTATTACGCCGTGCGGATGCAATCTTTATCGAAGAATTACGCAACAGCGGTTGGTATGAAAAAACCAGCCAAGCCTTCAGCGTATTCTTGCCTGTGAAATCTGTTGGCGTGATGGGCGATGGCCGTAAATACGATTGGGTTATCTCACTACGTGCGGTAGAAACCATCGACTTTATGACCGCACATTGGGCTCATTTACCTTATGATTTATTAGGCAAAGTATCTAACCGCATCATCAACGAAGTGAATGGCATTTCCCGCGTCGTGTACGACATCAGCGGAAAACCCCCAGCAACGATAGAATGGGAATAATATCAATCAATTTAAAGGGCAAATTATTTGCCCTTTTCTTCTTTCATAGCGCTAATTTCTCTCATCAATATTCACTATGGACATCGCATTTTTACTCGGCACTAAAATTATTGAACTGACACTTATTGTGCTTATTGGTTATGGGTTGGTTAAATCAAAATTATTAAAATCTGAAGATAGCAAGACGCTTTCCGTTATTGGGCTTTATGTCATCAGTCCTGCTGTGATGATTGAAGCTTTTCAAATTGATTACACACCTGAAATTCTACAAGGTTTACAGCTTTCACTGTTTATGGCGGTGTTTCTTCAGGTTATTCTGATTATTATTGGCAGTCTGTTAAAGCGCCTATTAAACCTTGATCCTATTGAACATGCCACTTCCATTTATTCCAATTCTGGTAACTTAATTATTCCGATTGTGATGTCGTTATTTGGCAAAGAATGGGTCATTTATGCCAGCTGTTTTATTGTGGTACAAACTTTTCTATTTTGGACGCATTGTCGTTTGATTATTGTAGGAAAAGGAAATTTATCCTTAAAGATGATTGCCAAAAATATCAATATTTGGTCAATTCTCGTGGGGGCATTTTTATTTGCTTTTCAAATTAAGTTGCCAAATATTATCAATGGCACACTTTCTTCGATTGGCTTATTTATTGGTCCAAATGCCATGCTTGTTGCGGGTATGCTGATTGCGGCGATTCCTTTACGGAGCATCGTATCATCCAAACGCATTTATTTAGTCACACTTTTGCGCTTGTTACTTATTCCGATTGCATTATTGGTATTAATAAAGTTGATTGGGTTTGTACATTGGGCTGAAAAAGGCGAAATTATTGTGTTGATTAGTTTTTTAGCAACCACGAGCCCATCAGCTTCAACTGTGACACAAATGGCAGTGATTTATAACAACAATCCACAGAAAGCCAGCGCCATCTATGGTGTAACGACGCTGCTTTGTATGTTTACTATGCCACTGGTGATTGCCTTATATCAAATATGGGGGTAAATAGTGGAAAAGTGCGGTCAATTATTTAAGCACTTTTGATGCCGGCTGCTCTTTTTTCAAACGATAAAGTTGATATAAGTTAACGAAAACTAAGAATGCGTTTAGAAGCGCAACTGGATAAGATTTGATGATCAAACTGTAAACGACAAAAAGTACCGCTCCAATAGCATTAACAACTCTCAAGTGAACAATCGATTTAAATAAAAAAGACGCAGCCACAAAGAATGTTGCCAAATAACCTAATAATTCGATGAAATTAAATTCCATAAATCTCTCCGTCAACAATGATTGAGGCGGCATCATAAAAGATTTTGGAATCGAGGAAAAGAGGCGAAATAAAGGCAACCGATTGCAATATCAAGAAATTTTTATTTCGCTCAACATTCGCTTAGATAAAGACTTTTTGCACTAAAAACATATAAAAAATTGTGCCTGCCGAGATAGAAAGAAACATGTTCTTTTTCCAGAAATGTAACCCCAATACCAACGCACCCGCAATGAAATCGGGCAAACCGTGATAACCACTCAATACATCCACATTTTTATAGCAATACACCACTAACATCCCAAACATCGCCGCAGGCAGTACTTTGCCAAGGTAACGAATATAGTCTGGAATCGGGCGATTGGCGGGAAAGATCCAGAATGGCAATAATCGAGTAAATTGCACGCACACAATACAAATCACAATGGTAATAATCTGCTCCATCAATGTCATTTTAGTGCCTCCAATTTAGATGAAAGTTTCGGTCGTCTTACGGTTAATAGAATCCAAATACTAATGAGTGTTGGCACTAAAAAATGCTCTTTCCCAACAATTAATAGCGATGCAAAAGCCACACCTAAACCTAATAATGAGCTTTCATGAGATTTCTCTTTGAGCCAGTTTTCAGCAAAAATCACCAGGAAAAGTGCGGTCATACCAAACTCTACCCCTTTTAAATCAAAAGGAATGATTGAACCAAATAGATTACCTAATCCCGCTCCTACAACCCAATAAAGATGGAGATAAAAACTGACAAAGAACATATGCCAGCCTTTATCTAAATGATCAGGAATCTTCGCCATATAGTTCAGGGAAAAACTTTCATCGACTAGGGTACTAATTAAATACCAACGTTTTTTCCCGAGTTGAGCACCATATTTTTCTAACATGGAAATGCCATAAAAAATTTGGCGACCACTGACCATCAGCGTAACCAACGCAACACTTAAAGGCGAAAAAGGCATAACTAAGGCAGCTGCTGCAATAAATTCCACGGAGCCCGCATAAATGAGTGCTGCCATTGCAACGGGGAACCAAACACCGAATCCAAGTGCTTTCATATAAATGCCGTATGCAATGCCTAAAAATAAAAAGCCGGCAAGCATTGGCATGCTGTAAGGAAATGCCGCTTTTGCTGCGGCTTTGATGGGATTTTCTGTCACTACTTCTGACATATTGACCTACTACAACTCTAAAACAGACAAACCAGGTAAGGTCGAAAAACTTTGTGCTTTTACTGTTTGATGGAAATCTTCGATATAAGCTAAATTAGCATCTTCTTTACGAATCGCGGCATAGAGGTTACTGTACAACCCTTCCTCTGTAATTTTACGCGCCACCACATACCCTTTTTCTAAATAAGGTAATGCCGCCCAATAAGGCACGGTAGCAATGCCTCGACGACTCGCTACTAACTGGATCAAAGCGATCGTTAGCTCTGTTGTACGACGAGGCGGATTAATACCTTTCGGTTTCAATACTTGACGATATAAATCCAACATATCATCAGGCACGGGATAGGTTACCCAAGTTTCTTCAGCGAAATCTTCCGCCTGCCAAACCTCTTTATTGGCTAATGGATGATCTTTAGAACAGATTCCCACCATTTCATAAGAAAATAACGGCTTAAATAAAACATCATCATTTTGTTCAACTTCAGACACAATCGCCCAATCAGCACGATGAGATAATAACAATCCAACAGGATCCGTGTGAAAGCCTGACACAATATCCAATTCTACCAAGCTCCAATGCTGACGAAATTCATCCATCGCAGGCATTAACCAGTCGAAACAGGTATGACACTCCACCGCAATTCTTAACTGCCCTGCATCACCGTGTTTTACGCGTGCGAGCTCACGTTCTGCATCAACCACTTTTGGAAGAATTTCATTGGCAAGACGAATCAAACGATCGCCTGCTGCGGTAAAACGCAATGGATTACTTTTACGCTCAAACAAAGGTAAGCCGAATTGCTCTTCCATTAACTTAATTTGATGAGAAAGTGCCGATTGTGTTAAATAAACACGTTTTGCCGCCATCGAAACGCTGCCCGTTTCCTTCAAAGCAAGCAAGGTTCTTAGGTGACGAAGTTCAAGAAATGTTGGTTTCATTAGAATAATTCATAAAGTTATAGCATTAGATGAGCTACATGATAACGCAAATTAAATTTATCGAAAAGAAAGTGCGGTCAAAAACGTTGATATTTTTGACCGCACTTAAGATGGTTATTTATCTAATTGAACGGGAAGAAATAAGCTTAATGGACGTTTTTTCACAATTTGACAAACTTCATGCCAAATTGGCCACCAGCTATCAATTTCTGCATTCAAAGAACGCAATGCAACCCAAAGCGTTAATGAAAAACTGACAATTAAATTCACTAAACCAATCAATAATACAAAACCAATACATTGTAAAAGTAATGAATAGGTGAAATGTCCGCTCACGGCAATATAACCGACATTCGCAGATGAAAATGCTACATGGCGAATATCTAACGGAAGATGCGTTAAATAACCCACTACACCGGTAATCCCAAGCAACATACCAAAGCAAAGGTTACCAATAAGCGAGCCATAATTTTCATGCATATAATTAGCAAATTTAACGCGAGTTTTCTCAGACATTAGTTTTTTCAATAACGGATGTTGAGTTAAACGCATGCGCATATTCAAATAATTGCTACGGTTATCAAAATAGCCTGAAATAATCCCTGAGCAAAATAACCATACACCTGCAATGGCTGCAAACCATAAGGTCCCCGCAAAAGGATCAATGCTATGTAACTGATAAGCGATTTGATCAGCATTCATCAATGGTTCACCTGTTTTATATTGGTAACCAAACGCAATCAATGCGGCTAAACCCATCGCAATGAGCACATTACCTAGCACAGCAATACTTTGAGAACGAAATACATCCACTAATAATTGGGCTAATTTCATATTGACGGTTTTACCTTGAGGCGTTTTCTCAACAGCCTCAGCAAAACGGGCTGCAGTCATGGCTGGCTGTTTGGTTGCTACCGTAAAATGCAGCATAAAGATCACCATGAAACCTAAGCCGTAATTTAAGCCTTCGGCAAGACCTTTCCAGACTTTATCATCAATAATGCTGCCTAAATAGGTTTTAAATAGCGCCATCAGTGCAATTAATACACCACCACCTGCGGCAGAATAAAACATTGCCCAATACTCTTTTTTATCTCGAGTAATGTAATGCTCACCATGATCGCCTGCATTCTGCGTAACACTACGAGCCATTAATCCTGAGCTTTGTTTCCATAGTCGCGAAATACTATGTCGTTCTGCTGCTGCACGAGCAAAACAACCAGTTAATAATAAGATTCGACGCGGTAAATAGCGATTTGAAACAAAAATCGCCATCAAGGTTTCTAATCGTTCTAAAGTCTGGGAAAGACGTTCCAATAAATACGATGTATTTAAGGACGATCCCACTACCGCCCCACGTTTCTGTAAGCCAATAATCAATGCCTTACATTGATCAAACATTACCTGTAAATGGCTATCATCAAAAACCATTGATTGGCGACGCGCCTCTACCCAATCAACTACTTCATGGTGTAAAGCCACAAAAGGCGAATCTGCATTCAACAAAGAAGGTTCCATTCGCATCAGTTCAGGATCCATATCTTCTGCCGCAATCCAGATTGAAAGCATCTCTATGGCAAATAGCCCTTCACTTTCAATATGATTTTTTAAACGTTCACGATCTTTTGGTTCTGTATAACGGGTTAAAACGCCAAATACGCCTCGCCACGTTTTTAAGGGAACGGCATTAATCCAACGCGCATCATTTTTATCGCTAAACAATAAATAAAAAATATCACGTAAATCATTAATATCTTTAAAAGACGGGTTAAAACGCTCATAAATACGCGTTTTCATTTCCTGTCCAAAACCGCCACGTGTAAGAATACCGCTACTAATAAACAACGGGTAAAGGCGTAAACCACATAACCAATCACATAATAATTTCGAAACAGAATAACCTAATTCTTTATCGTTCTTTAAGATAAACTTAAATAAATGCAAGGTCGGAGAAATTTTTTCTGTGGGGCTGCTACGTAATAATTGGCACAAGCCCTCTACGAGACCAAAGGCATCGTTTTCCGCCACTTTGTTACGCAAAAATTGCGGTAAGGTATCGGTTTTAATCATGAGCTTTCCCCCTTCTATCGTTTATATTCAAAAGCGAGACATTATACAGCTCTGTTAGATAAAGTAAAATGAGCGGAAAAGTGCGGTCAATTTTGAAAGGATTTTAAAAGAAAAGGCGTATGCTTCCATACGCCCTTAAATTGATATTATTTCTCTTTCTTCAGCAAGAAAATACCTTGTTCAGAGAAATTCACATAAGCTTGTTTAAGCTCGGCATTGAAGTCTTCTGGTTTGGTGTTAATGAGTAATTCTTTGCCAGCCCAAATTGCCACCACTTCCCAGTGGTTACCCATATAGACTGCACTCTTGATTTCACATTGTTGTGCTGCCTCACCTTCTGCTTTTAAGTAAATCGCTTCAGGACGAACGCCCACTAAGCATTCACCATCCGGTAAATTAAATTGCGCCGCATTACTTAATGGTAATTTGTAACCATTAACATCAATAGTGTTATTTTCCAATTTAGCTTCAAAGATACTCGATTCGCCCATGAAGTTTGCTAGGAATAAAGAGTTTGGACGCAAATAAAGCTCTTTTGCAGGTGCTTTTTGCATGATTTTACCTTTATTCATGACGATAACTTCATCGGATACCGCAAATGCTTCAGTTTGGTCATGAGTCACATAAAGTGAGGTAATACCTAAACTTTGTTGTAATTCACGGATTTTTTCACGCATAGAACGACGTAAGTTTGCATCCAAGTTACTTAATGGTTCATCAAAAAGTAATACTTTTGGTTTTAATACTAACGCACGTGCTAATGCCACACGTTGTTGTTGACCACCTGAAATTTGATCCACGAAACGATCTTCGAAACCCGCTAAGTCAACCAACTCTAACGCTTCCTTTACACGTTTAGCGCGTTCTTCTTTACCCACGCCTTGCATACGCAAACCATAGCCTACGTTATCACCGATACTCATATGCGGGAACAATGCGTAAGATTGGAATACGATACAAATATCACGATTTTGAATAGACGATTTGGTTACATCTTCACCATCGATAAAAATTTGACCTGAAGTTGGATTTTCTAAGCCTGCCACCAAACGTAACACAGTGGTTTTACCACAACCAGATGGACCTAATAAGGTCACCATGGTGCCACGTTTAATGGTTAAATCTAAATTATCAATGACTGTGGATTTACCAAAAGATTTGGTGATATTTTTTAATACTAAGAAATCATTATTACTCATAATATTTACCTACAACTTAACGAGTTAATTCATTTTTTTCGCTTTAGAACGGGAAATTCGGGTATCACCCACAATCCAGTCAAAGAATAAAATAATAGCCATCATCACGATGATTAAAATTGAACCGTATGCGATAGCAACACCATATTCACCATCTTCTACACGGTTTAAAATATAGGCTGTTGCCACACGTGTATCAGCGGTGACTAAGAAGATAATCGCACTCACGGTAGTCATCGCACGAACGAAGCTGGTGACCAATGCAGAAAGTAACGCTGGTTTTAACAATGGTAAAACGATAAACCATAATGTTTTCCATGAGCTACCTTTTAAAGAAAGAGACGCTTCATCGAGTGATTTATCTAATTGTCCAAGACCAGCAATCGCTGCACGCATACCGATTGGTAAATCACGCATCACCATTGAAATGATCACGATAATGCTGGTACCCGTAATGTAAAGTGGCGCATTGTTAAAGGCTAAAATATAAGATACCCCTGCAACGGTTCCTGGTACCGCAAAACAAAGCATGGTTAAGAACTCAAGAGATTTTTTACCTTGGAAATCTTTACGTACCACAATATACGCAATTAATAAACCGAAAAGTGCGGTCAATGGTGCGGCAATTCCTGCGTAAATTAAGGTATTAATCAATGATGGCCATGCCCCATCGCTTAAGCCTTGTCCGAATAACATCGCATAGTTTTTCAAGGTTAAGGTGTAATCCACACCCCAGTTTACGGTGAAACTACCGTAGAAAATACTGCCGTATAACGCTAAGTTAAAGAGCACCCAGAAACCAAGCATACCGATGATGGTATATTTCAAGCCGGTTGGTAAATCTTGCACATCACCACGATAGGATTTACCTGAAACGGTTACATAAGAGCGGTTACCAATCCAAATATATTGGATGATAAATACGGCTAATGAGAAGATTAAAAGCATCGAACCTAAGGTACTTGCTGAAGCATAATCTAATTGTGAGCCTGCGATATAGAAGTAGATTTGTGTCGCGATGACGTCAAAGCTACCACCCAATACTAATGGGTTACTAAAGTCCGCTAAGGATTGGATAAACACGATTAAGAATGAGTTTGCCAATGCTGGACGCAATAATGGGAAAATGATATTGAAGAACGTTTGGTAACGATTTGCACGCAAGGTATAAGACGCTTCTTCAATTGACGGGTGAACAGATTTTAATGCCCCATCTAAAATCATGAATGAAATCGGTGCAAAAGCAAGAATCTGCGCAATGGCAATCCCGTTGAACCCGTATAACCAGTTATGGTTCTCAAATCCAAATGTTGAAGCTAAGAACTCAGTCACATAACCAGAACGACCAAGCATCAATGTTACCCCTAAACCCACAACAAACGGTGGTGTAACAATTGGCAAAATAGAGAAAATTTTACCAATGAATGCCGTTCTACGAGCAATACGGGTAGTATAAAGTGCAAATGCCAAACCGAAAATCGTTGATACGATACCTACAAAGCCAGATAAGAATAACGAGTTACTAATAACACGTACAATATAACTTTGAGTCAAAATTCGCATCACTTGTTGTGGTGCAAAAGTATCACCGTCATAGAACATGGACACAAAGATCGCCAATGTCGGGTAAACGATGAAGAAGAAAATTAATAAGATAATGCAAAGTAAAGAAGCGATAATAAATTTATCCCCTTGCATCACTTTCAATTTAGCGAAAGAAAACGTCGCCAATGCGGTTAAACTCGCGATTAATACAATCACTGAATAACCCATGCTGACTTTACAAATTGTTGCACTGACAAAGATAAATAATGTCGCGGCTGCAATAAGATACAGCTCAGCTTTCGCTTGTGTATCCTTCGGTAATTTAAGAAGTGGCATCAATCCGTATAAAATAACCGGTAAAAACCATAATGCCGTAATATTTAACGAAGACCAACCCATTGCACCTAAGTATTCATCGCTTGTGCTTTCAAACAAGCCATAATCTAAAGCGTGGGAAGGCAGAAGAAGAAATGCAATAACAGCAAGAATTATCCAAAAGTTAGCAGATTGGATAATAGGAAATTTATTTGCGTTCATACAACCTCGCATAAAAGAAAAAAGCGAAATAATATAATAGCTATTATTTCGCTATGTATACATCATTATTTTGCTAATTTAACATCATCAACCCATTTGGTGATCAAACGTTTACGTAAATCACTTGAGCCGTATTTGTCAAAATCATAATTAATTAAATTAATGGATTTAAAATCGAGCGCATAAGGCGATTGCTCAGCGGTGCTATTGGTTAAAATAGAATACGCTTCCCCTTTTTTCCAGGTTAGCTCTTGTGCTTCTTTTGATAACGCCCAATCCACAAACAATTTCGCATTTTCAAGGTTTCTTGCACCTTTAATAATGCTCACGCCACCAATTTCATAGCCTGTACCTTCGCAAGGTACGACTAATTCCACTGGTGCACCTTTGGCTTTCTCTAAAGAATATTCATGTAAAAAACCAATTCCGATTGCGGTTTCACCACGTGCTGTATTACGGGTTGCCGTGTTACCGGATTTAGTATATTGGGAAACGTTTTTATTGAGTTCTTTGAGATATTTAAACGCTTCATCCTCACCCCAAAGTTGGATATAGGTGGCTAATTGTGTATAACCCGTACCTGAACTTTGAGGATCGGCTGCTTGGATCTCATTTCGATAAGCAGGATCGGCTAGATCTTTCCAACATTTTGGTGTCGGTAAATTGAGTTTTTTCAAACGCTCTGGATTGATACCAAAACCTAATACACCGAGATAAATCGCGGAAGAATAGTTGCCTTTAATTTTAGCAGGATCTCTAAACTGCTCAGGAATTTGTGCGAGATTTGGTGACTTATACGCTTCAAGTAAGCCCATTTCACCCGCTTGAGAATGAGGATCAAGCGTACCGCCATACCATACATCCCCTTGAGGGTTATCTTTTTCAGCATCAATTTTGGCTAAAATTGTGCCTGTTCCACCACGGATAAAACTGGTTTTAATACCGTATTTTTTCTCAAAAGCCATGGTTTCTTGCTCGCACATCGTATTTTGTGCACTACAATACACCACTAAACGACCTTCTGCAGCAGATGCGTGAGAACTTAGCAACATGCCACCAAATACAACACCAGAAAGTGCTAAAGCAACGTTAGACATTTTCATTGGTCCACTCCTGTGTTTATAAAATAAGATGAGCTAATACGCTCATCGTAGAAACCCACGTAAAAACCTAGCTAGTGGGGCTAAAATGGTAAAAGTGCGGTCAAAAAATCTCATGTTTTTCAACCGCACTTTAAACACTATTTCGCTAATTTAACGTCTTGAACCCATTTTTCAATTAAGGCTTTGCGTTGTTCGGTTGCACCGTATTTTTCAAAGTCATAATTGATAAGGTTAAGTTTATTTGGATCAAACGCAGTTGGCGATTGTTCCGCTGTGGTGTTGGTTAAGATTTGCAAAGAGTCACCTTGTTTCCACGCTAACTCTTGACCTTCTTTGGATAATGCCCAATCCACGAATAATTTTGCGTTATCGATGTTACGCGCACCTTTTAAGATACTTACACCACCTAACTCATAGCCAGTACCTTCACAAGGCACCACTAATTCCAACGGCGCACCTTGACGTTTTTCAAGTGCATAATCGTGTAAGAAACCGATACCTACCGCAGTTTCACCACGTGCCGCATTACGAGACGGGGTGACACCTGATTTGGTGTATTGAGATACGTTTGGATGTAATGCTTTTAAGAAATCAAAGGCTTTGTCTTCGCCCCAAAGCTGAACGAAAGTTGCCAATGCAGTGTAAGCTGTACCTGCACTTTGTGGGTCAGCAATTTGCACTTCGCCTTTTAAGCGAGGATCAGTTAAATCTTTCCAGCATTTTGGTACTTCTTTAATACCTAATTTTGCTAAACGCTCGGTATTCACACCAAAACCTAAGATACCCATGTAAATCGCAGAGACATAATGTCCTTTGGTTTTCGCTGGATCACGGAAACGCTCAACAATTTCATCAATGTGTTTAGATTTATAAGGTTCGATTAAACCTAACTCTGCAGCTTGTGCTTGAGGGTCGAATGTACCACCAAACCAAACGTCTGCTTGTGGGTTATTTTTTTCCGCTTCAACTTTTGCAAAAGTACTGCCTGAACCGTTGCGAATAAATGAGGTTTTCACATCATATTTTTCGCCAAAGGCTTTAGTTGTCGTTTCACAAAGAATATTGGTCGCACTACAATACACCACTAAACGCCCTTGAGCATTAACAGCTGATGATGTCATGAAGCCTACAGCTAAAAGTGCGGTTGAAATGGAGAGAGAAATTTTATTCATTTTCATCGTACACTCCTCATAAATAACACTGATGAAATAATAAAAACGAGCACATCGTAAGCGAAAACGAAAAAAAATTCCGTGAACTACTTCACAAATTTAAAAAATTTAAATAAAAAAGAAAGATGAATTTAAACTGATTTTTCTTTATAATCCTTGTAATTTTTACCTTCCGTTTTTGAGGACGTTCTATGTCAGACTCATCTTGTATTATCATCGCTATCACGGGGGCATCCGCTTCAGGAAAAAGCTCTATTGCTTCCACCGTTCATAAAGAACTTTGTAACGACTTAGGTTGTGAAGAAATCGGCATTATTGCTGAAGACAGCTACTATAAAGATCAAAGCCATTTAGAGATGAGTGAGCGAGTAAAAACCAATTATGACCACCCAAGTTCAATGGATAGAGATTTACTCATTCAACACTTAAAAGACTTAAAAAACGGAACCGCCGTAGATATTCCTGTCTATAGTTATGTTGATCACACCAGAACAGGCGAAACCAAACACTTCACGCCGAAAAAAATTGTGATTTTAGAAGGGATCTTATTGCTCACTGATGAGCGAGTTCGCCAATTAGCCGATATTTCTGTCTTCGTAGATACGCCATTAGATATTTGTTTTATCCGCCGTTTACAACGTGATATGGAAGAGCGTGGTCGTTCATTACAATCTGTCATTGACCAATATCGTGCAACTGTTCGTCCAATGTTCTTGCAATTTATTGAGCCATCAAAACAATATGCGGATATTGTGATACCTCGCGGTGGTAAAAACCGTATTGCGATTAATATGTTAAAAGCTCAAATTCTTCATTTGTTAAACCAAAAATAGGAAAAATCATGCGTCTTTGCGATACCGATATCGAACGCTATCTAGATGATGGCATTATTTCTTTAACGCCTCGTCCTGAAAATGACAAAATCAATGGGGCAACCATTGATGTGCGTTTAGGCAATTCATTTCGCGTATTTCGTGAACATTCCGCGCCTTATATTGATTTAAGTGGCCCGAAAGAAGAAGTCTCTGCTCAACTTGAATCAGTGATGAGTGACGAAATTATTATCGGTGATGATGAAGCCTTCTTCTTACATCCAGGTATGTTGGCATTAGCAACTACATTAGAGTCTGTGAAACTCCCTGCCAATATTATCGGTTGGCTAGATGGTCGTTCTTCACTTGCTCGTTTAGGTTTAATGGTACATGTAACCGCACATCGTATCGATCCAGGTTGGGAAGGCAAAATTGTGTTGGAATTCTACAACTCTGGCAAATTACCTTTAGCATTACGTCCTAATATGGTAATTGGTGCTTTAAGTTTTGAAGTATTAAGTGGCCCAGCAGCTCGTCCTTACATCAGCCGTAAAGATGCCAAATATAAACATCAGCAAAATGCGGTAGCGAGCCGAATTAATGAGGATTAATCCATGAAAAAGATCGCAATTAGCCTGTTGATCGTGCTGTTTGCGATCTTTGCTTTTTTTTATGTTCAACTTCAACAAGCTAAGAGTCTTTTGACCGAACAACTGACGAAACGAGATATTCAACTTGAAACGGTAAGTATTAGCCTCTTTCCACAGCCTGTTATTTCCTTAGAAAAGGTTAAATATCACGCGATTTCTGCACAAAAAATTGAAGGAAAATTACCTTTTATTTCACTCGTTTTTGGGAATCCAACGATTGACGAAATTCAAATCCAGCAAGCCCGCTTTACTGAAAATGCATTGAATTCAGCCAATATCCGCATGGCATTTTCAGATTTTGCACTCAAACAATTTTTAACAAAAGATCTTACTTTTAATGGTAGCAACCATATTTGGGTGAACCTTGAAAAACCTATTTATGGCAACACCGCAACCTTTGATTTTCTTTTTAACAAAGGAAATATCGCCCTTCGCCAGGAAGGTGAATCGCTTATTCAATTTGATGACGTTCAATTCAATCAGCAAAAATTAGGCTATATTGAAATTCATGCTGATTTAACGAAACCACAGAAACTTGCCATTGGTTACATTCGACCGACATGCACCACGAATTGTCTTGCCGTACTCAAATTTAGTAGCTATCTGCAAAAAAGTGCGGTCAATTTTTCTGGTAAAAATTTTCCGTTAACACAGTTGTTAGCGCTACTTAATTTTCCTCAAACCATGACGGGCACAAGTGATTTTAATGTTCAATTAGCTTTTGCAAATTCAGAATTAGCTCAAGGGAAATTTGATTTTAATGCACGTGATGGTGAACTTTTAGGACTTAATCTACTAGATATGGCAGCGCAGTATTTACCAATTAATTACAACAGCGATTTAACCGCAAGTAGAAATATGAACACTCCTTATGAGCGTTTTGAATCAAGTCTTTCATTCGAAAATCATTTACTCAAAGTCGATAAAATAAACTTAAAAACAACCGCACTTTTGGCGGATGGTTCTGGAGCCATTGATTTAGATAATGTACAATGTGATGTCAATTTAACCTTAAGATCCACTAACGAAAAATACAAAAAGCTGGCATTGCCTATTCGCTTTTTCGATAGTTGCTACTCACCACAGTATAAGGTGAATATTGACCAAAACTTTCGTCATCAATTGAAAGAATTAATTAAAGAGAAATTAAAATAATGTCATTTTATCAGAAAGCAGAAAGAACCCAATATTGGCGCGTAGTCATCATGGCTTGCGCCGCTTTTATTTTTAATACCACGGAATTTGTGCCAGTTGCGTTACTCACTGACATCGGACAAAGTTTTGATATGCAAAGCTCCGATGTAGGTTTAATGATGACCGTTTATGCTTGGACGGTTATGATTATGTCTTTACCCGCCATGCTCGCGACAGGTGATATGGAACGTAAAGGCTTATTGCTGAAACTTTTCGTTATTTTTATCATCGGCCATATTATCTCGGTCATTGCGTGGAATTATTGGATTCTTCTCATTGCTCGTATGTGTATTGCGGTAGCGCATTCACTCTTCTGGGCAATTACCGCATCATTAGTGATGCGTGTGGCACCGAAGAATAAGAAAACACAAGCAATTGGTATGCTCGCTATCGGTACATCCCTTGCGACTATTTTAGGCTTACCATTAGGCCGTTTAGTCGGTCAATTAGTTGGCTGGCGTATTACTTTTGCAATCATTGCCGTATTAGCTTTGGTTGTGATGGTATTTATTATGCGTTTATTACCAAATCTACCAAGTAAAAATGCAGGCTCGTTATCTAGTCTGCCGATTTTAGCAAAACGTCCATTACTGATTGGACTTTATGCTACAACGGCAATCATTGTTTCAGCACACTTTACCGCTTATACCTACATTGAACCCTTTATGGTTCAAATCGGCGAACTCGATCCAAATCTTGCAACGATAATTTTGTTAGTTTTTGGGGTTTCTGGCATTACCGCAAGTGTGATCTTTAACCGCTTATACCGTTTCGGTCCAACTCAATTTATCAGTGGGGCTATGATTTTACTGGCTATATCTTTAACATTTATGCTTGCCTCTGCGAGTTATACCGCCACGATGTTTACCCTTGCTTTTATTTGGGGGATTGGCATCTCTTGTATCGGACTGGCATTACAAATGCGCGTACTACAACTTGCTCCTGATGCAACGGACGTAGCAAGTGCCATTTATTCCGGTATTTTCAATGCAGGTATTGGTGCAGGTGCACTGTTTGGTAACCAAATCGCTCGCCATGTTGGTCTTGAATATATTGGATTTAGCGGTGCAGCATTAGCTGTTATTGCTCTCGGTATCTTTGTCTTCTTCAATTTCCGCTATCGCGCTCAAAACGTCTAAAAAAATGACCGCACTTACTCAAGTGCGGTCATTTTCTTTTCTAATCGAGATGGAAACAAGCGATGAGCTTACCATCAGGATATTTTTCCAATTTCGGTTGCTCATTTCGACATTTATCAGTCGCTTTCCAACAACGCGGATTAAATGCACAACCTTTTGGTGGATTAATCGGGCTAGGTAATTCGCCCTTTAATTTAATCCGCTGACGACGTAATTCAGGCGATAATCTTGGCGTAGCCGAAAGTAATGCTTGCGTATAAGGATGTTGTGGGTTTTTAAAGATCTGCTCTTTTGTACCCATTTCAACACAGCGACCTAAATACATCACCATCACCTCATCTGCAATGTGTTCAACCACCGAAAGATCATGGGAAATAAACACATAAGATAAACCAAGCTCAGCTTGCAAATCCATCATCAAATTCAGCACTTGCGCACGAACGGACACGTCTAACGCAGAAACGGGTTCATCCGCCACAACCACGTCAGGTTCAAGCATTAAACCACGAGCAATTGCGATACGCTGACGTTGTCCGCCCGAAAACATATGTGGATAGCGATCATAAAACTCTGCACGCAATCCCACTTTCGCCATCATGGACAATACTTTTTCTTTACGTTCTTTTGCCGATAGATTAGTATTGATGACTAAAGGCTCTTCCAAAATTGTGCCGATTTTCTTACGCGGATTTAGTGATGCATAAGGGTTTTGAAACACGATTTGGATTTTCTGACGGCGCAATGCTTTCGTTTCGTGATCATTCTCTAAGAAATTTTGCCCGTTGTAGTACAACTCACCTTCTGTCGGTTCTTCTATCATCGTCAAAAGACGGCCTAGTGTCGATTTACCACAACCAGACTCGCCTACCACCGCAAGGGTTTTACCACGTTCTAAGGAAAAAGACACACCATCTAATGCTTTCACTTGCTGTGTTTTAGCAAACATCCCTTTTTTGACAGGATAATATTTCTTCAGCCCAATAGCATTAAGCAATGGTGCATTTTTTTGTGCGACATTAGACATTGCTTGGTTCTCCTTGGGCATTTAATGGGGTGTGACATTTTACTTGTCGATTTCCTATTTGACGCAATTCAGGTTCAACACTTCGACAAAGATCGGTCGCATACGGACAGCGTGGATTTAACAAACAACCTTGTGGGCGATCGTATTTACCTGGCACCACTCCGGGTAAAGATTGTAAACGAGATTTACCCTCTGCAAACTCCGGTAAAGAACGCAATAACGCTTGAGTGTAAGGATGTTTTGGCTCACGGAAAATATCTTCCGCCCGCCCTTCTTCCACTACTTGTCCTGCATACATCACAATAATACGATGTGCCGCTTCTGCGACTAACGCAAGATCATGCGTGATCAGAATCAACGACATACATTCTTTTTGCTGTAACTCAAGTAACAAATCTACAATTTGTGCTTGAATAGTCACATCCAGTGCAGTGGTTGGTTCATCAGCAATGAGCAATCTCGGTTTACATGCAATGGCCATAGCAATCATAACGCGTTGGCTCATCCCGCCAGAAAGCTGATGCGGATAAACATCAATACGTGATTCAGGATCAGGAATACCGACTAAACGTAATAGCTCTAAGGTGCGCTCACGACGTTCTTTTTTGCTGCCGCCTTGATGCGCTTTGATGGCTTCCATAATTTGGAAACCCACCGTATAGGCCGGATTTAAGCTTGTCATCGGGTCTTGGAAGATCATGGCAATATCTGCGCCAACTAATTCCCGCTTTTCTTTTGCCGGTAAGCTTAAGAGATCTTTACCTTCAAATTCTAGCCCTTTCGCTGAAACACGCCCAGGAAAATCAATTAAGCCCATCACAGCAAGGGAACTTACTGATTTCCCTGAACCTGACTCGCCGACAATACCTAATACTTCGCCTTGATTGACTTGGTAGCTTATACGATCCACCGCTTTAAAAGGTGCTTTTTCATCACCAAAGTGAACAGACAGCTCTTTTACATCCAATAATGCCATTCTGCCCCCTATTGTTTTAATTTTGGATCGAGTGCATCACGCAACCCGTCGCCCATTAAGTTAAATGCTAAAACAAGCGATAAAATCACTAAACCTGGAATGGTAACCAACCAGTTTGCCGCCTGCATAAAGCTACGTGATTCAGATAACATAGTACCCAATTCTGGTGTTGGTGGTTTTGCGCCGATACCTAAGAAACCTAAAGTCGCTAATTCTAAAATCGCATTAGAAATCCCCATCGTCATTTGTACGATAAGCGGTGCAAGGCAATTCGGTAAAATGACAATAAACATTAAACGTAATACGCTTGCTCCCGCCACTCGTGAAGAGGTGACATAATCTCTGTTTTTCTCGTTTAATACTGCTGCACGTGTTAAGCGCACATAACTTGGAATCGAAACCACGGCAATCGCCAACGTCGCATTGGTTAAAGATGGCTCTAAAATTGACACTACCACAATGGTTAAAAGCAAGTTTGGGATAGCCAACATAATGTCAATAAAACGAACAATTAATGTATCCAATGCGCCACCATAATAGCCTGCGAGCAAGCCAAGACTCGTCCCTAAAATGCAAGATAAAATGACAATAATGAAACCTGCAAAAACAGAAATGCGCGTACCATAAATAATGCGAGAAAGAATATCTCGACCAATGTCATCCGTACCCAGTAAATAAGCTGAATTGCCGCCTTCATACCACGCAGGCGGTAACAATAGCGCTGAACGATTTTGTTCGATAGGATCAAAAGGTGCTATCCAAGGGGCAAAAATACTGATTAATGCAACAGCAAGGATAAAAGTGAGCCCAATCACCGCCCCTTTATTTTGTTTGAAATAAAACCAAAACTCCTGCAACGGTGTGCGCGGTGCGAAGGTTTCAATAGGTAAAGTTTGTTCCGTCATTAATAAGGCTCCTTATTGATGGCGAATACGTGGGTTTACCACGCCATAAAGTAAATCGATCGTCAAATTCACCACAATAATAATTGTAGCAATAATCAACACGGCGCCTTGTAAGACGGGATAATCACGATTAGAAATCGCATCAATAATCCATTTACCAATACCCGGCCATGAGAAAATTGTTTCGGTTAAAACTGCACCGGATAATAACTGTCCTACAATCAATCCCACCACGGTCACAACAGGGATCAGTGCATTACGTAGCGCATGAACAATCACAATTCGGGTATAACTTAAGCCTTTCGCTTTTGCGGTACGAATATAATCTTCACCTAACACTTCCAACATCGAAGAACGTGTCATTCGGGTAATCACCGCAAGTGGAATGGTACCTAGCACAATAGATGGTAAAATCAATGACTTAATGGCATTTCCAAAGGCACCTGGCTCACCTGAAAGCCAAGTATCGATTAACATAAAACCCGTTGGTGTATCGATCCAGAAACTATCTTCTAAACGTCCCCCTTGTGGTAAATCTAACCAAGGTGAAACATATAAGATCAAAATTAATCCCCACCAGAAAATTGGCATGGAATAACCCGTTAATGACATGGCGGTCACGGTATGAGAAATCCAGCTATCTTTCTTGACGGCAGCAATCGTTCCTAACGTAATGCCGGCAATTAATGACCAAAATAGAGCAAAGAAAGCCAATTCAAACGTGGCAGGGAAAAGTGTGAAAAACTCCCTCAGAACAGGTTGTTGAGTACGGAATGATTCACCAAAATCGCCTTGTATTACATTACCAATATAATTGAAATATTGCTGATACAACGGTAAATCGAGACCAAGTTGCTTCATCATTTGTTGATGAACTTCTGGCGTTAAACCTCGCTCACCCATCATAATTTCCACAGGATCACCTGGAATAAAATGAATGAGAGCAAAAGTCACAAAAGTAATGGCGATAAAGGTAGGAATCACCATTAAAATACGTTTTAAAATAAATTTAAACATCTACTTCCCACATGATAAAAGTGCGGTCGTTTCTTCGAACGTTTTCGCACTGGCATATTGAATATGAACACTAATATTCATACTCCTTGCAATAAAATCCTCCCGATTCTACCGCACTTTTTCTAATTTTGCCAAATGCGCAATCAGCCACTTAATGCCTTGAGCTTGGAAAGCGATTTGTAAACGGGTGTTATTGTCTGAACCTTCAACGTTTATCACTGTGCCAAAACCAAACTTTTCATGTTTCACTTTTTGTCCCATTTTCCATTCATTTTTAGGCAAACTCGAGCTTAAACTCCGTACTTTCGCTTGGTTTAATGCCCGAGTCACCGTTCCGCGCAAACGGATTTCTTGAATACACTCTGGTGGCAATTCTGTAATAAAACGCGAAGGTAAATGGCGTTCTTCTTTCGTGTAAACACGACGACTTTCAGCATAACAAATGGTGAGTTTTTGCTTAGCTCGAGTAATGCCCACATAAGCAAGACGGCGTTCTTCCTCCAAACGACCAGGCTCTTCAAATGAACGGAAACTTGGGAATACGCCCTCTTCTACCCCCACCATAAATACGCGCGGGAATTCCAAGCCTTTTGCTGAGTGTAAGGTCATCATTTCCACACAAGATTGATGCGGTGAAGCCTGCTCTTCTCCCGCTTCTAAAGAAGCATGAGTTAAAAAGGCGGTAAGATCGGTCATATCCTCTGCTTCATCAGGTTTGATAAATTCTCGGGTTGCCGTCACCAATTCTTCTAAGTTTTCAATACGTACTTCACCTTTCTCGCCTTTTTCCTGTTTATACATATCGTATAAGCCAGAATGTTTAATCACGAAATCAGTTTGTGCAAATAATGGCATTTCGGCTGTATCAACTTGTAAAGAATTAATTAACTCTTGGAAACGCAGTAATGAAGTTGAAGCTCGTCCTGTTAGCATATTTTCTTGTGTGGCCACTTGCACTGCTTGCCATAAGGTAATTTGACGCTCACGGGTTAAATTTCGTAACACATCTAAAGTACGATCGCCAATACCACGCGTAGGCGTATTAATCACACGTTCAAACGCGGCGTCATCTTGACGATTATTAATTAAGCGTAAATACGCCAATGCATCTTTAATTTCTTGGCGTTCGAAAAATCGCATCCCGCCATAAATCCGATAAGGAATTTGGCAACGAATCAAGGCTTCTTCAATAACACGAGATTGGCTATTACTACGATATAAAACAGCACAATCATCTAATTTCCCACCGTCATCTACCCAATTTTGGATTTGAGACGCCACAAATTTTGCCTCATCTAATTCATTAAATGCTGCATAAATACCTACTGGCTCCCCCATTTCACCGTCGGTCCATAAATTCTTACCGAGGCGATCACTATTATTCGAAATAAGTTGGTTGGCACTTTTCAGAATATTGCCGGTAGAACGATAATTTTGCTCCAAACGAATAGTTTCAGCGTTGAAATCTTTTAGGAATTTTTGAATATTTTCGACTTGCGCACCACGCCATCCATAAATGGATTGGTCATCATCGCCCACAATCATCACTTTACCCGTATTACCGGCAAGAATTTTGATCCAGGCATATTGGATTTTATTGGTATCTTGAAACTCATCCACCAAAATGTGCTGAAAACGTTGCTGATAGCGTTGCAAAATCACAGGCTTTTTAGCAAATAATTCATACGCACGAATTAACAATTCAGCAAAATCCACCAAGCCTGCACGATCACAAGTATCTTGATAAATTTGATAAATCTTAATCCACTCTTTTTCCTGACGATCACCAAAATCATTAATATCTTGCGGTCTTAAACCTTCATCTTTTTTATTATTGATATACCAGCACGCTTGTTTGGGTGGAAATGCTTTATCATCATAATTGTGCAATTTCATCAAGCGTTTTACTAAACGAAGTTGGTCTTCAGAATCCAAAATCTGGAAATCTTGTGGCAAGTTTACATCTAAATGGTGAGCGCGTAATAATCGATGGGCAATGCTATGGAATGTGCCAATCCACATACCAAATAGATTCGATTGAGAATGTTTAGATAAGGTATCTTGAATACGATGGCGCATTTCAGCAGCGGCTTTATTGGTAAAGGTTACCGCCATAATGCTGCCTTCAGAAATATTTTCTACGGCAATCAACCAAGCAATACGATGAGTCAATACACGAGTTTTACCACTTCCTGCACCAGCAAGCACAAGGTAATTACCAAGTGGTGCTGCCACTGCTTCACGTTGTTTATCATTCAAGCCATCAAGTAATTCTGAAATATCCATCGCTCTTATTTTAATCTGGTTAAATTTACAGGGATTATAGTGGGAATTATATTTTTAAACAACCTGATATTTACAAATTTACTCCTCCCCTTTATATTAGCAATATCAAATAATTACTAAATATTGACGAAGTTAAAGGAGACACAATGTCAATTAAAACAACACTAAAATTAACCGCACTTTCTACCCTTGCGGCTCTCGCCTTCACATCTCACGCACAGGCTGAAGGTAAACTCACTGTCTATTGCAGCGTACAAAACGTTGTATGCGAAAAAGTCACTCAAGCCTTTAGTAAAAAATACAATGTAGATGCACAATTTGTACGTAATAGTACAGGCGTCGTATTAGGCAAAATTAAAGCTGAAAAAGAAAACCCACAAGCTGATTTCTGGTTTGGTGGCACCATTGAACCCCATCTTCAAGCCGCAGAGTTAGGCTTGCTTGAATCCTATCGTTCCCCATTACAAAAAGACATCATGCCACAATTTAAATCTTTAATGGATCAACGCGGTAATTTCACTTCTGTGATTTACTTAATGGAACTTGGCATTGGGGTAAATACTAAAAAATTAAAAGAATTGAATATTCCTGCGCCAAAATGTTATGCGGATCTGATAAAACCTGAATATCAAGGACAAATTCAATATCCTGATCCGCGTGTATCAGGCACGGGCTATTCCCTTATCAGCACCTTTTCCACATTATGGGGAGAAGAAAAAGCCTTTGACTATCTGAAAAAACTAGAACCCAATCTAATGCAACATACCAAAACAGGCCTCGCCAGCAACTATTTGGCTAACGGTACCGTAGCGATTGATTTAGGTTTTATGTTGGTTTACCCACGTGAGAAGAAAAATGGTGCGCCAGTTGAAGGAATTTTACCATGCGAAGGCGTAGGCTATTCTTTAGGCGGGGCAAGCATCATTAAAGGAGCTAGAAACCTTGATAATGCCAAACTATTTATGGATTTCGTGCTCAGTAAAGAAGCGCAAGAAATTCCTTGGAAAGAATCAGACTCTTACCAACTTCCAACCAATATCCATGCAGAACCTGCACCAGGTTTCCTACCGGCTGGTAAATTAAAACTGGTAGATATTGATTTTATGAAATTTGGTACAGATCAAGAAGGTAAACGCCTCTCCCAACGTTGGGTTTCTGAAGTACTCTTAGAGGGTAAATCGCCAAAAGAATAAACGGAATAAAAAAAAGTGCGGTTAAAAATCATGGTGTTTTTGACCGCACTTGTTTTTAATAGATAAAACTAAGCTAAAACCAACCGCTCTTTTCCTGCATAGATATTCGCTTTTCCAGGACGAGCAAAGCCGATAAGAGAAAGATTATGCTGTTCAGCCATATTTACAGCAAGATCTGTCGCGGCAGAAATCGCAACAAGTAACTCAATACCACAAGCGACCGATTTTTGAACCATTTCATAGCTGGCTCGGCTCGAAACCAACACGAACCCCTGTGGCTGATTTTGTTTTGCATGCCAGCCGATTAATTTATCTAGTGCCACATGTCGCCCAACATCTTCTCTAATTGCCAATAAATTACCCGATAAATCAAAAAAGGCTGCGGCATGTGTCGCGCCTGTTTCTTTTCCGAGTGTTTGATTAGCTTGTAATTGTGCTAAACAACCATCTAATAAATTTAAATTAAATTGGAAAGTGCGGTCTAATTTGGGCAATTTTTTATAGACTTGTGAAATTTGTTCTGTACCGCAAATGCCACAACCTGTTCTTCCCGTTAATGTGCGGCGATGATCTTTTAATGCCACAAATTGACGGCTAGATAATTCAATTTGCACTTCAATACCATTGCATACTTCCACCACATCAATACCATAAATATCCGCTTTTTTCTCAATAATGCCTTCCGCTAATGAAAAGCCTAAAGCAAAATCCTCTAAATCTTGCGGAGAGCACATCATGACGGTATGTGCAATACCATTATAAACAAGTGAAACAGGCACTTCCGCAGCCAGACTATCTTGTTTTTCCACCAAAAGTGCGGTCGGATTTTCAGGTGTTTTTTTTAAAAAATTAATTGTTTTTTGGATTATCCAGTGCATTATTTTTTCCTAATAAAATGACTGTTGTAAAAATGTTACTTTTTTTTAACAAAAAATGTTTATTTTGTGATCTAGCTCAAGTTTTAAAGCGATTATAACAAGTTTTGATTATAGATTTTCAGTTAAAAAATAGTTAAAATCGGCTCCGTTTAAATTGGTCATTGTTATAATCAATTTAATGGTTGATGCGTTATTTTAACGAAATCAAATAAATTATCTATACGAATTTATACTATCGAAATATCTTAACGGTTCGCCGTTATGAAGGAGTGATTATGCAGGTCTCTAGACGTAAGTTCTTTAAGATCTGTGCAGGTGGTATGGCGGGGACGTCTGCGGCAATGTTGGGCTTTGCACCTTCATCTGTCTTAGCGGCACCACGTGAATACAAATTATTACGGGCTTTTGAATCCCGTAACACCTGTACATATTGTGCCGTGAGCTGTGGTATGTTGTTATATAGCACAGGCAAACCTTACGATGCTTTAAGCAGCCATACAGGCACCAATACCCGTTCTAAATTATTCCACCTTGAAGGTGACCCAGACCATCCGGTAAGCCGTGGGGCATTATGTCCTAAAGGTGCTGGCGCGTTAGACTATGTTAATAGTGAAAGCCGTGCATTATACCCTGAATATCGTGCACCAGGTTCTGACAAATGGGTTCGTCTTTCTTGGGAAGAAGCGATCAAACGCGTTTCTCGTTTATTAAAAGATGACCGTGATGCTAACTTTGTTGAAAAAGATGCAAGTGGCAAAACTGTTAACCGTTGGACCTCTACTGGTATTATGACCGCCTCCGCCATGAGCAACGAGGCCGCACTTCTTACTCATAAATGGGTTCGAATGTTGGGCATAGTGCCGATGTGTAACCAAGCGAATACTTGACACGGACCAACGGTAGCAAGTCTTGCTCCATCATTTGGTCGCGGTGCCATGACAAACAACTGGGTTGACATCAAAAATGCCAATCTTATTATTGTTCAAGGTGGTAACCCTGCTGAAGCTCACCCTGTTGGCTTCCGTTGGGCGATTGAAGCGAAGAAAAACGGTGCGAAAATCATCGTGGTTGACCCTCGCTTTAACCGTACAGCTTCTGTAGCTGACCTTCATGCGCCAATTCGTTCCGGTTCTGATATCGCATTCTTAATGGGTGTGATCCGTTACTTATTGGAAACTAATCAAATTCAACATGAATACGTTAAACACTATACCAATGCTTCATTCTTAGTTGATGAAGGTTTCAAATTTGAAGATGGTTTATTCGTAGGTTTTGATGAAGAAAAACGCACTTACGATAAATCTAAATGGAATTACCAATTTGATGAAAATGGTAATGCTAAACGTGATATGACCTTACAAGATCCACGCTGTGTGATTAATATCTTGAAAGATCACGTTTCTCGCTATACCCCAGAAATGGTTGAACGTATTACCGGCGTTAAACAAAAACTCTTCTTACAAATCTGTGAAGAAATTGGTAAAACCTCTGCACCGAATAAAACCATGACGCACTTATATGCGTTAGGCTTTACTGAGCACACAATCGGTACACAAAACATTCGCTCAATGGCGATGATCCAATTACTCTTAGGTAATATGGGTATGCCAGGTGGCGGTATCAATGCATTACGTGGACACTCAAACGTACAAGGTACAACAGATATGGGCTTGTTGCCGATGTCTTTACCGGGCTATATGCGTTTGCCAAATGATAAAGATACCTCTTATGAGCAGTACATCAACGCGATTACACCAAAAGATATCGTACCAAACCAAGTGAACTACTATCGTAATACCTCGAAATTCTTCGTGAGTATGATGAAAACGTTCTATGGTGATAAAGCCACCAAAGAAAATGGTTGGGGCTTCGATTTCTTACCAAAAGCAGATCGCTTATACGACCCTATCACTCATGTGAAGTTAATGAATGATGGCAAACTAAACGGTTGGATCTTACAAGGTTTCAACGTATTAAACTCATTACCGAACAAAAACAAAACTGTTGCGGGTATGAGTAAATTGAAATTCTTAATCGTGATGGATCCGCTTCAAACTGAATCTTCTGAATTCTGGAAAAACTTTGGTGAATCAAACAATGTAACTCCAGCAGATATTCAAACTGAAGTATTCCGTTTACCAACCACCTGTTTTGCTGAAGAAGATGGTTCGATTGCTAACTCTGGCCGTTGGGCTCAATGGCACTGGAAAGGCTGTGATCAACCAGGTGAAGCATTACCGGATGTTGAAATTCTTTCTATGATTCGTGAAGAGATGCACCGTCTTTACCAAAAAGAAGGTGGTCGTGGTATCGAATCTTTCGAGGCGATGACTTGGAACTATGCTCAGCCACATTCACCAAGTTCTGTAGAGTTAGCGAAAGAATTAAACGGCTACGCGCTTGCTGATCTTCTCGATGCTGATGGCAACGTCATGTATAAAAAAGGTCAATTACTTAACGGATTCGCTCACTTACGTGATGATGGTACAACCTCTGCAGGTAACTGGATCTATGTGGGTCAATGGACTGAAAAAGGTAACCAAACCGCAAACCGTGACAACTCTGACCCATCAGGTTTAGGTTGTACATTAGGTTGGGGCTTCGCATGGCCAGCAAACCGTCGTATTCTTTATAGCCGTGCTTCACTTGATATTAATGGTAACCCTTGGGATAAACACCGTCAATTAATCAAATGGAACGGTAAAAACTGGAACTGGTTAGATGTCGCTGACTATGGCACACAACCACCAGGTTCTGATGCAGGTCCATTTATTATGTCTGCAGAAGGTGTTGGCCGTCTATTCGCTGTAGATAAAATTGCGAATGGTCCTATGCCTGAGCACTATGAACCAATTGAAAGTCCGATTGACACTAACCCACTACACCCAAGTGTCGTCTCTGATCCGACTGTTCGTATTTATAAAGAAGACCGTGAATTTATCGGTTCAAACAAAGACTTCCCTTATGTGGCAACCACTTATCGTTTGACCGAGCACTTCCACAGTTGGACGGCTCAATCTGCGTTAAATATCATCGCCCAACCACAACAATTCGTGGAAATTGGTGAGAAATTAGCAGCAGAAAAAGGCATCCAAAAAGGTGATATGGTGAAAATTACTTCTCGCCGTGGCTACATTAAAGCCGTTGCAGTGGTAACTAAACGTTTGAAAGACTTAGAAGTCGACGGACGTACCGTACATCACGTGGGTATTCCAATTCACTGGAATATGAAAGCCTTAAATGGTAAAGGTAATCGTGGTTTCTCCACCAACACCTTAACACCATCTTGGGGTGAAGCAGTCACTCAAACACCAGAATATAAAACATTCTTGGTAAACATTGAGAAAGCGGAGGCATAATATGGCAGGAAGTGGTCAAGGCGTTCAATCGCAAGACATTATCAAGGTCTCCGCTACGTCTGGTTTAACACCAGCACCTCAAGCGCGTGATCATAAAGTTGAAGTTGCAAAATTAATCGACGTATCCACCTGTATCGGTTGTAAAGCCTGTCAGGTGGGCTGTTCGGAGTGGAATGACATCCGTTCTGATGTTAATGCTCAGTGTGTGGGGATTTACGATAACCCAGTAGATCTCAATGCAAAAGCATGGACAGTAATGCGCTTTAACGAAGTTGAAGAAAATGATCGTTTAGAATGGTTAATCCGTAAAGATGGTTGTATGCACTGTTCAGAACCAGGCTGTTTAAAAGCTTGTCCTGCACCAGGCGCAATTATCCAATATGCGAACGGTATCGTGGATTTCCAATCTGATAAATGTATCGGTTGTGGTTACTGTATCGCAGGTTGTCCGTTCAACATTCCACGTATGAACCCAGAAGACAACCGTGTGTACAAATGTACCCTTTGTGTGGATCGTGTTTCTGTGGGCCAAGAACCGGCTTGCGTGAAAACCTGTCCAACCGGTGCAATTCGTTTCGGTTCTAAAGAAGAGATGAAACTCTACGCAGAACAACGTGTTGCTGACTTAAAAGCACGTGGTTACGAAAATGCGGGTATCTACGACCCTGAAGGCGTAGGTGGTACACACGTAATGTATGTATTACACCATGCAGATAAACCTGAGCTTTATTCTGGTCTTCCAAAAGATCCAAAAGTTGACCTCACCGTCACCCTTTGGAAAGATGTCTTGAAACCAGTAGCGGCTGTAGCAATGGGTGGTCTAGCACTTGCTGAAATCGCTCACTACTTAGCTGTGGGTCCAAACGTTGAAGAAGACGTAGAAGATCATCACCATGAATTTGAAGAAGAAGATAAAAAAGGGGGCAAAGATGAGTAAGATTGAGATTAGCAATGATACTCGAATCATTCGTCATAGAACGCCTGCTCGTTTTAGCCACTGGTTACTCGTAATCTGCTTCTTTATGACGATGTTCACTGGTGTGGCATTCTTCTTCCCAGATTTTGCGTGGTTAACTGAAATTTTAGGTACTCCGCAACTGGCTCGAGCAATTCACCCGTTCACCGGTATCATTATGTTCGTTGCCTTTATTTTCCTCGGCTATCTTTACTGGGATCACAACATTCCAGAGAAAAACGATATTCGTTGGTTAAAAGGTATTGTTGAAGTATTAAAAGGGAATGAGCACGCTGTTGCAGATAACGGCAAGTATAACCTTGGTCAAAAAATGTTATTCTGGACATTGAACTTGGCGATGGTCACTTTACTTGTAACCGGTATCATTATGTGGCGTCAGTATTTCTCGCACTACTTCTCTATTCCGGTATTACGTTTTGCGATTTTCCTTCACTCTTTAAGTGCATTCATGTTGTTCACCGGTATTTTGGTACACATGTATATGGCATTCTGGATTAAAGGTTCAATCCGCGGAATCGTTGAGGGTTGGGTAACCGTTCGCTGGGCGAAAAAACACCACCCGAAATGGTATCGTGATGAAGTACTTCCTAAGCTAGAAGAAGACCTTGAAAATGAAGCTGAAGGTAAAAAAGTAAAAACCAAAGCATTGTTCAAAGGTATCAATGGCTAAAATCAAAAAGTGCGGTTAAAATGACCGCACTTTTTCTTATCAATACTTAAGAGACTATTATGAGTATCAAAATCTTATCTGCAGACGAAATCAAACAAAAAAAGAATTCATACGATATTCCACCTGTTTTGTTTGCTAACCCTAAAAATCTTTATCAACGTCGTGCAAAACGTTTAAGAGAATTAGCAAAAGATCATCCATTGGCTGATTATTTACTCTTTGCTGCAGATGTTGTGGAAAGCCAATTAAGCGTATTTGAAAAAAATCCATTAGAAAAACAGTCATTCAATAACTTAAACGAAATCGAGCCGTTAAATGCTAAAACATTTAAACGCTCAAGTATTTGGATTGAATATCTCAAAGAAATTTTGCATAGCATTAAACCAAAAGCGAATGAACAGGTTGTTGCTACCATTGAAAATCTAGAAAAAGCTTCAGAGAAAGAGCTTGAGGAAATGGCTACCCATCTTTTAAGCCAAGAATATAACTTAGTAAGCACCGATAAAGCCGTCTTTATTTGGGCTGCGCTTTCTCTTTATTGGTTACAACTGGCTCAACAAATTCCTCATAACAGCCGCCAAGAAGGTATCGATAATTTGCATTACTGCCCTGTTTGTGGTTCTGCCCCTGTTGCTAGTGTGGTACATATCGGTACATCGCAAGGTTTACGTTATTTACACTGCAGTCTCTGTGAAAGCGAGTGGAATTTGGTTCGTGCCCAATGCACTAACTGTAATGAACACAAAAATCTTGAAATGTGGTCATTAAACGAAGAACTTGCTCTCATTCGTGCTGAAACCTGTGGTGATTGCCAAAGCTACTTAAAAATGATGTTCCAGGAAAAAGATCCAAATGTTGAAGCCGTAGCAGATGATTTGGCATCAATTTTCTTAGATATTGAAATGGAAGAAAAAGACTTCGCTCGTAGTGGATTGAATCCATTTATCTTCCCTGCAGAAGAAGTGTAATGTCTTATTTTTAGATAAAGTGCGGTCAAAATTGACCGCACTTTTGCATTCTAGAGATAACATGCCATCACAACAGCATTTTCTCGTCCACCATCCGGTTTAGGATAATAATTCTTACGGATATCAACTTCATTAAATCCCAGCTTTTCATAAAGGAAACGAGCGGGATTCGATTCACGCACTTCAAGCCAAAGGGTTTGAATGCCTTTCTCTTTAAGCTTATCCATTAAACCTTGCAATAAAAACGAACCGTAACCCTTTCCTTGTTGAGTTGGATCTATCGCAATATTGAATAATGTGGCTTCATCTAATACCGTTTGGCAAATTGCAAAACCAAGCACTTGCTCTTTTTCCACTAATTTTAGATTAAGATAACGTTCGCCGACATTATTTTTCAAGGTTCCCAATGACCAAGGCACTAGATGCGCAACTTGTTCAATTTCATATAAGCGATCCATATCGCATTCTTCAATAGGAAATAGAGAAGGCATCATGATTAAATTTGTTGGATTTGTTGCCAAAGCTCACGCTTAGCTTGGCTATTTTGCTGGAATTGTTGCCAATCAACGGAGCGATAAATACGCTCTGCATTTAAGCAATAAGGCAAAGTGCGGTCGATTTCATCAGCATTTTCAGCTAATAACCAATACCGCACAGAATGTTGTAACGTGATATGTTGAATTTGATCGAAATTCAGGCAAAGGCAATCTTCTTTGTTTAACTCAAGTGCAAGTCGAACATCTGAAAAAAGTGGGGCGTTCGATATGTTATCTTTCGTCACCACAATAAATTTCACTTGTTCAGACACACTCACACCAACCGCCCCTTGTAATACTTCTGGACGATAGAGCTGCCAACGGGTTATTCCCATTTCATTTAAAAGAAGATTGCGTCTATCCATAGATTAACGAGCGATAGTATCTAGCGGATAATCTCTTAAACCTTTAACAATCGCTTGTTCTTGCGCTTCAGTTGGTTTTTCTTGATACGCTTTTAAGCTACGGAAAGAAAGAATATTTTTCGCTTGATAAATCACCGCGATAAAACGTTGAAAATCTTTACCATCGCAAGCATAGTAAACATCTGAAGCGCTACCAATTGTTTTTAACTCACATACTTTTTTATTGGCATCAAGATATTTTGTTGTTAATGCTGGAACATGTGAAAGGTCTTTTAAGTAGTAGGTTTCACTAGTGATAAATTTACGATTGCTACGATCTACACTTGCCGCACCACTTAAGAAACGCGGATCTTCTGATTTATCAAAGGCTTTCGTTTGTTTATAGAATTTCTCACCATTAAATGTGACTTCTTCGTTACCCTTTTTGATTCGCTCAAATTGCGCATCTAAACTTTGTGCTTGTGCAGCAGGTAATTCTACAGTTGAAGTAGTTGGTAAGGTTGAAGTTTGTTGTTTTCCTCCCTTACTTTGAAGTTGTTCAATTAATTGACAGCCAGACAATAAACTAGCCATTGCGACTGCGGTGATGATTTTTTTCATAAATAATTCCTTAATAAATACGTTTAAATCGTTTTCTTTTGCTAGAATAACACGTAATTTTAACCAATAACCCATAGGATTTAAAGCGTGATTTCTCTCGAAAGCGAAGTTTTACAACGCCATCTTCCCCTTTTTAACGGTAAATCAATTCTTCTTGCCGGCGGCATTAATGATGATTTTCCTCAAATATTGCAAAAACATTGCCAATCTGTGCAGATTTGGAGCTGGTATTTTGATTATGCCAAAACCCAAAGTGCGGTCAATTTTGAGGTTGAATTTCAGCCGCAAGCCGATTTGATTATTTATTATTGGACGAAGAATAAACAAGAAGTGAATTTTCAGCTGATGCAACTACTCGCCAAAAGTAAAATTGGTCAAGAAGTATTGATTATCGGTGAAAATCGTTGTGGCGTCCGTTCAGCTGAAAAGCTGCTTGAACCTTATGGTGAAATTGGCAAAATCGACTCTGCGCGTCGTTGCGGTTTATACCATTTTGCCTTACAAAAACAACCGCACTTTGATCTTCAATCTTATTGGAAATGCTACCAAAATGATGCATTAGGCGATCTCCGTATTTTCAGCTTGCCGGGTGTATTCAGTGCCAATGAACTTGATAATGGAACGTCACTTCTACTTTCTACCTTAACGTCACCAATTCAAGGCAAAGTATTAGACGTTGGTTGTGGTGCGGGTGTCATTGGTTCAATGATCAAAAAACATCACCCTAAAGCGGATGTCACAATGACTGATATTCATGCAATGGCAATTCAATCTGCTCGCCAAACGCTTGCTGAAAATCAACTTGAAGGCCGGGTTATCGCAAGCGATGTGTTTTCCCATATTGAAGGGAAATTTGATCTAATTATTTCAAATCCGCCTTTCCACGATGGAATCGATACCGCTTATCGTGCGGTGAAAGAACTTATTCAACAAGCAAAATGGCATTTGACCGCAGGTGGTGAACTTCGTATTGTTGCTAATGCATTTCTGCCCTATCCCGATTTATTAGCGCAACATTTCGGTAAGTTTGAAGTCCTTGCTCAAACCACCAAATTTAAAGTGTATTCCGTGAGAAATTAAGGAGAAAACAATGTTTGTAACCAGTTCAGCCATTCAAAATGGTGCATTTGAAGACAAATATGGCAAACGCGGCACACAATTTAGCCCAAATGGTATGCCAACCTACTCTATTCCATTTGAAATTCACGATGCTCCTCAAGGTACTCAATCCTTTGCAGTTGTTTTAGAAGATAAAGATGCAATTACGGCAAGTGGCTTTGTGTGGATTCATTGGCTCATTGCGGATCTTGAACGTACCGTTATCCAAGAAAATGAAAGCCAAACTGCAACAGATTATGTACAAGGTGCAAATACTTGGGCGAGTAAATTAGGTCAATTTGATATCGAAGAAGCCTCATTCTATGGTGGTATGGCACCACCAAACTGCTTGCATCGTTACGAGCTTATTGTATATGCGCTCGATACCAAACTTAACCTTAAACCGGGATTCCGTTTCAATGATCTACATTTTGCGATGCAAGGGCATATTCTAGATCAAGCTGTGGTGATGGGCACTTATGATGTTTAATCATTTATTGTTCATCCTAAAAACACCATAAAAAATGACCGCACTTCAACAAAGTGCGGTCATTTCTTTTAGGATTTTATAAGGTGATTTTATTCGCGTCTTGCACTAATTTCGCGTGTGCTTTTTTCTGTTCTTTCATCTTATTACTCGTTTCACGGCGTTGAGTAGAAAGTTCCGCATTACGAATGTTGTAATCATCTACACGGCCTTCATAGTCATCACGCATATTTTCGATAATTGCACGAACATCTTCAATGCTCATATCGTCACGGATATATTGATTTAAGTTATCTAATAATAAGACACGTTTTTGGTTATCACGAATTTTACGGTTGTTGTCTTCAATGTCACGCTTAAGTTTATTTTTTAAACGATATAAACGCACATACTCTAATACTTCTTGGAAGGATTTATTTACATTTCCCATGATCGACTCTCTCAAAGTTAAAAATAAACTTCGGGTAATGTAGCCTTTTTTTTCGTCTCCGTCAAAAGCTTAAATTTAAATTGATGGATTAGATCAAAAAACTGTTTGATTTAGTTGATTATCCTATTCGGTAGTGGTAAAAATGAAGAATCTATTCAAAATAAAATAAGGAAACACAATGTCAAAAGTCTTTAATTTTAGTGCTGGTCCAGCCATGATTTTCCCTGAGGTACTACACAAAGCACAAGCTGAGCTCACTAACTGGCTTGGTCAGGGGGTATCGGTAATGGAAGTCAGTCACCGTGGTAAATATTTTATGGAATTGATTGCTCAAGCAGAAAAAGATCTGCGCGAAGTGTATCACATTCCAGATAACTACCGCGTGTTATTCCTACAAGGTGGCGCTCGTGGTCAATTTGCAGCATTACCGATGAACTTAATTGGTGAGAAAGGAAAAGCACTTTACTTAAATAGTGGCCACTGGTCTGCAACTGCGGCGAAAGAAGCACGTAATTTTGCTGAAATTGATGAAATTACCATTGTGGAAAATGGTGATCACACACGCATTACTAATCTTGATTTCAGTGACATTGCGGAACAATACGATTACGTTCACTATTGCCCAAATGAAACTATCAGTGGTGTGGAAATTTTTGATGTACCGAACGTGGGCAATGCAGTGCTTGTAGCCGATATGTCATCTAACGTTCTCTCTCGCGAAATTGACATTAGCAAATTTGGTGTCATTTATGCGGGTGCCCAAAAAAACCTTGGTCCCGCAGGAATTACGCTCGTGATTATTCGCGATGATTTGATTGGTTATGCTCGCCAAGCAACCCCATCAATTTGGAATTACGCCACACAACGTGATGCTGACTCCATGATCAATACCCCGCCAACATTTGCTTGGTATCTCTGTTCATTGGTCTTCAAACACATTCAAGCAATTGGCGGCTTAAAAGAAATTGCAAAACGTAACGCCGTGAAAGCACAAACCCTTTATGATTACATTGATAGCAGCAAACTCTATCGTAACGTCGTAGCTAAAGAAAACCGTTCAACCATGAATGTCACATTTGTGACAGGCAATCCTGAACTTGATGCTAAATTTGTTACAGAATCGACAGCTGCCGGTCTTCAAGCCTTAAAAGGTCATAAAGTGTTAGGTGGTATGCGTGCATCTATCTACAATGCAATGCCATTAGAAGGCGTACAAGCGCTCATTGAATTCATGAAAAAATTTGAAGCTGAAAATAGCTAATTATCTGATTCATTCAACTCAACGTGCGGGCTGAAAGGCCCGCTCGTTTTTATAAGGAAAGCATATGCAATACATCAACGTTGCCAACCAAGGCGTAAAATCTCTTTCACCTTACCAAGCGGGGAAACCAATCGAAGAACTCGAACGCGAATTAGGCATTACTAATATCGTTAAACTTGCCTCAAATGAAAACCCTTTCGGTTTTCCTGAAAGTGCGAAAAAAGCCATTCAAGCCCAACTTGATCATTTAACTCGTTATCCTGATGCGAATGGTTTTGAACTTAAAGCGGCTATTGCAAAAAAATTTGGTGTGCAACCAAACCAAATCACCCTTGGCAATGGTTCTAACGATTTATTAGAGCTCTTTGCTCATACCTTTGCGGGTGAGCATGATGAAGTGATTTATTCACAATATGCTTTTATTGTTTACCCTTTAGTGACCAAAGCCATTAATGCCGTCGCAAAAGAAATTCCAGCTAAGAATTGGGGTCATGATTTAAACGGATTTTTGACCGCACTTTCAGATAAAACCAAGCTGATTTTTATTGCCAATCCAAACAATCCAACGGGGAATTTCTTAACGGAAGCAGAATTGGATGCCTTCTTAGCCAAAGTGCCTGAAAAAGTGATTGTGGTACTAGATGAGGCTTATACTGAATTTACTCATCCAAGCGAACGCGTTAATTCTTTTGCATTACTGGAAAAATACCCAAACCTTATCGTTTCTCGATCCCTATCGAAAGCTTATGGATTGGCGGGTTTACGTATTGGCTACGCGGTCTCTAATCCTGAAATTGCAGATTTATTAAATCGTGTTCGTCAGCCATTTAACTGTAATAGTCTTGCTTTGACAAGTGCGATTGCGGTGATGAACGATGATGCCTTTGTCGAAAAAGTGGCTGAGAACAATCGCCAAGAAATGAAACGTTATGAGGCCTTCTGCCAACAATATGGTTTAGACTTTATTCCATCTAAAGGTAACTTTATTACCATTGATTTTAAACAACCGGCCGCACCAATTTATGATGCATTATTACGTGAAGGCGTCATTGTTCGTCCAATTGCAGGCTATGGCATGCCAAATCACTTACGTATCAGTATTGGCTTACCACAAGAAAATGACAAATTTTTTACTGCACTCGTTAAAGTGCTGAATTTAGGAAAATAAAAATAAGGCGCTTTCGTTTAACTAGAAAGCACCTTTTTATTTATTCAGGGAAAATCTCATTCAATATCAATGCAATCCCATCATCATTATGCGAAGCAGTGACTCGATTGGCGGCCTGTTTAATCTCATCCGGTGCATTGCCCATTGCCACGCCTAATCCCACGCTTTCTAGCATATCTAAATCGTTAAAGTTATCACCGAAAGCGACACATTCTTCCATCTTCACATGAAAATAATCTTCAAGAAAACGTACCGCGTTACCTTTCGTTGCTGACTTATGCATTACTTCAAGGAAATTCGCATGAGAACGGCAAATACTTAAATGCGGGAATTTCTCTTTCAAGATTTGCTCAATAGCAATCACTTCATCTGTTTCACCAATGATTTGAATTTTATGTGGAGAATAGACCGCACTTTCATCATAAGGATCAATCTGAATGCCTGTCACGCTACGTTCATAAATCACCCATTTATTATCCAAATCGCGAGCGACGCAATCATCATAAGTATAATAATTGACACCTAGTGCAGGATGATCTGCTAATACTTGGTTAATGGCTTGGATATCAGCTGGATCAATTTGTACCGAATAAATAGGCGTGGCGTTTTTATCTAAAATCAAGGCACCACTGAATGCCACAATGATGTTGTAATTTTCAATAAGTTTCGCATAAGGCCAAATACCCAGCGGTGAACGAGCAGAGATTGGTGTAAATGGAATACCTTGTTTTGTAATGCGTTGAAGTGCATCTAAGGTTTTAGGCGAAATTCGATGATCCGACGTTAATAAGGTACCATCAAAATCGCTGAATACGGCTTTATACATAATTGCTCCAAATAGTCATTATTTTTCGGAAAGGTAAGGATCGGCAAAGCCTAAACTCTGCATAATTTCAGTTTCTAAACTTTCCATTTCTTCGGCTTCATCATCTTCAATGTGATCGTAACCAAGTAAATGTAAACTACCATGCACTATCATATGCGCCCAATGCGCCATTAAAGGCTTTTCTTGCTCGATAGCTTCGCGTTCTACTACCTGGCGACAAATCACTAAATCGCCCAACAGCGGTAATTCCACTTCGTCAGGACATTCAAAAGGAAAAGACAATACATTGGTTGGACGATCTTTACCACGATAAGTCAAATTCAAGTCATGACTTTCCGCTTCATCTACAATTCGTACCGTCATTTCCACATTATCACTTTCTGGTTGCACTGCGGCAGTTGCCCATTGCAGAATTTGCGCTTCTGATGGTAAGCCTTCTGTATTTTCACTGGCCAGTTGCAAATCGATAATCATATTGCCCATGCTATTCTCCTAAATTCGTTTCATTTTCTGACCGCACTTTTTGCTCACGTTCAGCTCGACGCTGCGCTGCAATTTCTTGACGGCGAATTTCATCTTGGGCTTCCCATTCTTCATAAGCTTGCACCACTTTTGCCACCACAGGATGTCGCACAATATCTTTACTCTCAAAATAGTTAAAGCTTAATTCCGATACTTTACTTAACACTTCCATGGCGTGACGTAACCCCGATTTGGTGCTACGCGGTAAATCGATTTGGGTTACATCCCCTGTAATCACGGCTTTAGAATTAAAACCAATACGGGTCAAAAACATTTTCATTTGTTCGACCGTCGTATTTTGGCTTTCATCTAGAATGATAAAGCTATCATTGAGTGTACGCCCACGCATATAAGCCAATGGTGCGATTTCAATCACATTGCGCTCCATCAATTTTTGTACGCGTTCAAAGCCTAGCATTTCAAATAATGCATCATAAAGTGGTCGTAAATAAGGTTCAATTTTTTGTCCTAAATCCCCCGGCAGGAAACCTAATTTTTCGCCAGCCTCTACGGCAGGGCGAGTCAGCAAAATGCGACGAATTTCTTGGCGTTCTAATGCTTCAACCGCCGCAGCCACCGCTAAAAAGGTTTTCCCTGTTCCAGCAGGTCCAATCCCAAAACTAATATCGTGCGTAAGAATATTGTGTAAATATTGAATTTGATTTTCACCACGCGGTTTAATCAAACCACGCTTAGTTTTAATTGTGGTGCTATAAACGTGATTTTCACTACGTGACTCACTTCCCGCTTGAGATAACATTCTGCTCTCTTGCAAGGCAATATGCACATCTTCTAAATCAAGTTCTTTCACTTTCCCTTTAATTGGTGCAGTCTCCACATATAATGTTTGGATTAATTTAGCCGCACGATCAATTAATTGTTCATGGTGAGATTTGGGATTTTCATCATTTGATTTCACGGTAAAAGTGAAATTATTGCGGGAAATATTGAGGTTAAATTCTTTTTCAATCAGTTTGATATTTTCATCAAATGCACCGCAAAGCGATTGCAGACGATCATTTTCTTGAGGTTCTAAGGTAAAAGTTGTCATTAAATTTCATTTTAGAATTGTGAATACTGTCTCCATTTTAGCCTAATTACGATGAATATAAAACGGGCGTCACCAACTGATGAAGCCCGATAACCAAATTAAGGCAATTCTGGGAAAAGCATTTTAATCACATTCATTGTCAATCGTCGAGATTGTCCACTAAATGGGAAAATATGCATCATCATCATAGGATTAAAGTTTGCCTCAATCACACCCCACGAACGTAAACTCGGTTCAGCTGGCTTTTTCAAGTCAGGAATAATCAAATCCACGCCACACACTGCTGCCCCCATAGCTTTGCTAATCCCGACCGCAATTTCTTTGTAACTGGCATGCATTTCATCCGTCATATCAATAGAATCGCCGCCTGTACTAATATTGGAATTCGCACGTAATTGGACAAGTTGATCTTTCGCTGGAATAGAATCCACGGTTAAGCCTTGTTCCTTAAGCTGCAACTGCTCAATGTCCCCTAATGCAATTTTTTTCAATGGTGTACGACTACCATCGCCCCGTAAAGGATGATCATTTTTAGCCGCCACTAATTCAGCAACGGTATGTACACCATCTCCAATGACATTTGCTGGAACACGTAATAAGACAGCTAACGTTTGATCGCCTAGCACAAAGAAACGGTATTCGGTGCCAAGTAGATAATCTTCAACCATGATCTCTTTATCTTCACGGAAAGCAATTTCTACTGCTTTTGCAAAATCATCTCTATCTGTTACACCTTGTTGGAAAATACTGATCCCTAAACCAAAATTCGTTGATTTTGGCTTAATCACGACAGCTCGATTTTCAAAAAGTGGGAAATTTTCGACCGCACTTTTCACATCGGTAAACTCGATGCTTTGCGGTACATTAAATCCGGCTTTCGATAACACTTTCTTCGTCACCACTTTATTTTCCATGATGAGTGGAGAAATATAGCTATCGTGAGAAGTCATATTACCGTTTTTCACATATTCCAAATGGTCGCCAAATTGAAGACTGAGAAATTGATCGCGTTCATCTAAAATCTCAATCTTTAATCCTTTTTGAATTGCATCAAATAATAACGCCTGTGTAGACAGCTCCATATTATCAAACGCACTTAATGCATAAAAACGTTCAAAGGCTTTTGCTTTATTGGATTGCGCAATATCTGCCCCTAATTGTTGATAACTACCGACCTGCTCAATTGCCGCGACCACTTTTGCACAAAGCGTTTGGCTTGGATCCGCAAATTGTCCCAATTTGTCTTTAACAATCGTTTTTATCTCATCACTCGCATTGAGTTGTTCAAGCATTTTGAACATTTCAAAGAGGACTAATTCCCCTTCTACCGCATAAACACTTTGCTCTCTTGGATCTTCCCATGCCACTTCAGCAAGACGTGCTTTGCCTAATTTTATGCCTTCTTGATCAGCGGTATCATCAAGCCATGCCATTAACAAAATAAAATAATGAATGAATTTCGCATCAGCCAGTTCCATTCCATAAGGTGCAAACGGATTGAGATCAAACAAACGAAATTCTAAATATTGAATTCCTTTTTCAAGTAAATCTCGCGCTTTTTTAGCCCCACGCAAACGTACGCTTGAGTAAAACTCTTTTTCCGCAATCAAATCACCCGATTTCACCCAGTGTTCTAACGTCTCAACATACTCTTGCAAACTGTCATAAGAGACGTGGATCTTCGGATCATTCACATAACCATATTTCCCTGAACGTAAACTCCGCACATATTGATGCAGTTTAAGAGGGGAATTGTCTCTGAAATATTTTTCCTCTACCGTCGGTGTTGCAGAAAACAAGTAAAGTAAAATCCATTGGTAGCGTAAGAAGTTCTTCGCTATTTTCAGGTAAAAATTATTTTGAAAATCAACCGCACTTTGTGCTTCATTTTGCGCATGAAATAAGGCATCAATAAACTTAGGGTCAATTTGAAAATTGTAATGAATACCACTGACCATTTGCTTATATTTACCGTAAGACTGGACTAAATGCTCACGATAAGCCACATCTTCCTGATTATCTAATTGTGCAACCTTAATTTGCTCTTCTGGCGGTAACCCTGCAGGCATACTGAATGGAAAAATAAATTCATCCTCTGGTAAAGTTCGCAGAGTTACTTCATGAATAGCTGAAAGCCAACGTAATGTATCCTCTAATTTTTTCATCGGAGGAGTCACCAATTCCAACTGACTTTCTGCAAAATCTGTTTGAATGTAAGGGTGGAAACGACGATTACCAAAGGCTTTAGGGTGCAATGATGTCACTATTGAACCATCCGAATGCACCCGTTGACTTTCCTTTTCAATCCCAAACGACCCTTGCTGGAATAAGAGCTCTAAATGATGTTGTTTAATGATTTGCTGAATATTCATATCCGTCCTTATTAGAAATTTCCACCTGACATTATGGAGAAAAAACAACCTGAGGCGAAGTAAGAAAATAGAATGGAATATGAAATTTTGATATAAGAGAAAAATATCTGAGAATTATTTGCATTATCTATTGTGAGTTATTAGAATGGGACGATTCTTAGTTTTAGAAAAATGGACAATTTGTCCAATCACATAAAGGAGTTTTCATGAAAATTAAGCATTTCCAAATTGCAGCCCTTACCGGCTTAATGGCATTTGCAGGCTTTGCTTCTGCAGATATTACCGTTTACAACGGACAACATAAAGAAGGTGCAAAAGCCGTTGCCGATGCGTTTACAAAAGCAACGGGCATTAAAGTGACCTTAAATAGCGCGAAAAGCGATCAACTTGCGGGCCAATTGAAAGAAGAGGGAGATAAAACCCCTGCAGATGTATTCTATTCTGAACAAACTGCACCTTTCGCGGCACTCTCTGATGCGGGCTTATTAGAACCGCTTTCTGCAGACACCATTAAACAAACTGCACACAAAGGTGTGCCTGTTGCACCGAAAAAAGACTGGATCGCATTAAGCGGCCGTTCTCGTGTTGTGGTTTATGATCACACCAAACTATCTGAAAAAGACATGGAAAAATCCGTGTTAGATTATGCAACTCCAAAATGGAAAGACAAAATTGGTTACGTTCCGACTTCAGGTGCATTCTTAGAGCAAGTTGTTGCGATTACCAAATTAAAAGGTAAAGATGCCGCACTTAAATGGTTAAAAGGCCTAAAAGAAAACGGCAAACTTTATGCGAAAAACAGTGTTGCACTTCAAGCGGTTGAAAATGGCGAAGTTCCTGCAGCGTTAATCAACAACTACTACTGGTATGCACTCGCGAAAGAAAAAGGTGCTGATAACCTCAAAACACGTCTTTACTTTATTCGTCATCAAGATCCTGGCGCATTAGTGACCTATTCTGGTGCGGCGGTATTAAAAGGCTCTAAAAATAAAGAAGAAGCGAAAAAATTTGTTGATTTCTTAGCAAGTAAAGAAGGACAAGAAGCATTTGTTTCAGTACGTGCAGAATACCCACTTCGTACCGATGTGGTTTCTCCATTTAACATGGAACCTTATGCGAAATTAGAAGCACCGGTTGTTTCTGCAACCACTTCTGAAGACAAAGACAATGCAAACAAACTTATTGAAGAAGCTGGTTTGAAATAAGTTTAATTTGCTATGCAATATAGGGCGTGTAATACACGCCCTTCTGTTATTTACTCTACTTACTCTACACTGATATTTTCAAAGGATTTTTTGTGTCTAATCGCCCTCCTCGCTGGCTTGTTGCCTTAATCGTGCTGATTAGTTTGCCATTATTACTCCCTTTTTTATATGTTATTGAGCGAGCTGCAGATGTCGGATTGGCTCGCAGTATTGCGCTACTTTGGCGCCCAAGAATGTGGGAATTGCTCAGTAATACGCTACTTTTAATGGTATTTGTCACGCTTTTTGCCATTATTCTCGGCACACTATGTGCGTTTTTACTAGAACGTTATCGCTTTTGGGGAAAAGGCTTTTTCCAAGTTGCCATGACGCTCCCGCTTTGTATTCCGGCTTTTGTTAGCTGTTTTACCTGGATCAGCCTCACCTTTAGAGTGGAAGGCTTATGGGGAACTATCGGCATTATGACGCTGAGTTCGTTCCCGCTTGCTTATCTTCCTGTGGCTGCAACCTTAAAAAGACTCGACCGCTCTTTAGAAGAAGTGAGCCTTTCATTGGCGAAAAGCCAAGCTTATACATTTTGGCATGCGATTTTTCCACAACTCAAACCTGCCATTGGTAGCAGCGTATTATTAATTGCGCTTCATATGTTGGTAGAGTTTGGGGCGGTTTCTATTTTAAATTATCAAACCTTCACTACGGCAATTTTCCAAGAATATGAAATGGCCTTTAATAACAACACCGCCGCCTTACTTTCTGGTGTGTTAATGGTGATTTGTATCCTTGTGGTGATGGGAGAAATTCGTTTTAGAGGCACACAAACACTCTATCAAAGCGGCAAAGGCGTAATACGCCCTTATCCATTGAAAACGCTCTCTGTTGGAAAACAAATTTTAGTCGTGAGTTTCTTTACAACCATTTTTGTGCTCAGTATTGGGGTGCCGATTTCTATGCTGATTTATTGGCTAAAAGTAGGAAATTCCATTGAAAGTGCGGTCGATTTTGGGGAATTTTTTACCGCTTTCACAAACTCACTGACTATCTCTACGCTTGGTGCGACACTTACGGTTATTTGTGCCTTACCATTAGTATGGGCGGCAATACGCTATCGCAGTAAATTGACAATTTGGCTTGATCGCATCCCTTATCTACTTCATGCAGTACCAGGGCTCGTGATCGCATTATCGTTGGTTTTCTTTACCATCAACTATGCGTATTCACTTTATCAAACCTTTGCGATGGTCGTAGTCGCCTACTTTATGCTTTATCTTCCCATGGCACAAACGACCTTACGAGGATCGCTTGAACAGATGTCTGATAACATCGAAAAGGTGGGGCAAAGCTTAGGCCGTAGCAACTTTTATATTTTCCGCACCTTAGTCATCCCCGCTATGTTACCTGGGATTGCTGCTGCGTTTGCTTTAGTATTTTTAAACTTAATGAAAGAGCTTACCGCAACCCTATTACTCACACCAAATGATATTAAAACGCTTTCAACGGCAGTATGGGAATATACATCCGATGCGCAATATGCGGCAGCCACGCCTTATGCCATTATGTTAGTGCTATTTTCTGGGATTCCTGTATTTTTACTGAAACGATACGGTTTTAAATAACGAAAAGATAAAAATGACAACATTACTCGATATTAAAAATTTGAATAAATCCTTTAATGGGCAACAGGTTTTACACAATATCTCGCTACAATTAGAGAAAGGTGAAATCCTATTTCTTCTTGGTGCATCTGGTTGTGGGAAAACCACCTTATTGCGTAGCATTGCTGGTTTTGAACAACCAACAAGCGGTGAGATTTGGTTAAAAAATCAACCTATTTTTAACGACAATATCAATGTGCCAACCCAACAGCGCAAATTAGGTTATGTGGTACAAGAAGGTGTGTTATTCCCGCATTTAAATGTTTACCGCAACATTGCTTATGGCTTAGGCGATGGCAAAGGAAAAATAGAGGCGGAAAAACAACGCATACAGGAAGTAATGAAACTCACCGGCATTAGCAGCTTAGCCGATCGTTTTCCCCATCAACTTTCCGGCGGGCAACAACAGCGTGTCGCCCTTGCTCGAGCCCTTGCGCCAAGCCCTGAACTCATCCTATTTGATGAACCATTCAGTGCGTTAGATGAGCATCTAAGAAATCAAATTCGTTACGATATGTTACAGGTATTAAGAGAAAGTAGTTCATCCGCTATATTTGTGACCCATGATCGTGATGAAGCGCTCTGTTATGCAGATAAAATTGCGGTGATTCAAGAAGGAAGAATCCTCCAAATTGCGACACCTAAAACACTGTATTGGTCACCACAGCATTTATCCATCGCAACATTTATCGGAGAAAGCATTATTTTTCCTGCAACATTAAAAAATGATGCTATCGCGACCTGTCAATTAGGTGAGGTTGCTGTCGAAAATAAAGGAAATGGTCATACGCAAGGGAAGGTTTTATTCCGCCCTGAGCAATTCTCTCTTGCAAAAAAAATCCAAGATCCGACTGCGTCTTTTAAAGGTGAGATTAAACAGATTGAATCGAGAGGACGCGCCATTAATCTTTGTATTGATGTAGGCGGTTATGAATTTAATCTTAATGAAGATCTCATTAATCATTACCAAGTTGGAGAACAAGTCACACTGTATTTATACGGAAAAGGGGTTTTCTATCATCACTAAAAAAGGCGGAACACATTGTTCCGCCCTTTTTATATAATTAATGTCCAAGTGATTTTCTCATCTTAATGTTGAGCATTTCCACCACTGCAGAGAAGCCCATGGCAAAGTAAATGTAGCCTTTCGGAATATGAATATCCAAGCTTTCAGCAATTAAACTTACGCCCACTAAAATTAAGAAGGCTAAGGCTAAAATCTTCAATGTTGGATGAGCATCTACAAAATCACCAATTGGTTTCGCCGCAAACATCATGACACCAACCGCAAGCATAATAGCCAAAATCATCACAGGAAGGTGGTTTGCCATACCTACTGCCGTAATCACAGAGTCTAAAGAAAACACAATATCTAAAACTGCAATTTGGATTAACACGCCCAAGTAACTGACTTTCTTCTTGTTCGTTTCTTCTTCATGATGTGCTTCAGGATGCATCGCCTCTTTAATTTCACCTGTACTTTTCACAATCAGGAATAAGCCCCCAAGGAATAAAATCAAATCACGGCCTGAAATTTCCTGACCGACTAAAGTAAATAGCGGCTCCGTTAATTTCATCATCCAAGAAAGGGAAACAAGAAGTAAAATACGAGTAATCATCGCTAACCCAAGACCGATAATACGACCAGATTGGCGTTGATTCGCCGGTAAACGTCCCACTAAAATACTAATAAAAATAATGTTATCGATACCCAAGACGATTTCAAGTGCGGTCAAAGTAAGCAATGAAATCCATGCTTCAGGATCAACAAGCCATTCAAACATAATATGTTCCTATATAAAATCCGAAAGGTTGAAATAATAGACAGTTCGCGTAGAAAATCAAGATTTTTCCTAACTTTTTAAGGTCTCGAAAATCTTTTCTGCTAAGGCTTTAGAAATACCAGGTACAGAGGCAATTTCATCCAATGTGGCATTTTTGACACCTTGTAATCCACCTAAATATTTCAACAAGGCTTGGCGTCGTTTAGCGCCTACCCCTTCAATGGTTTCCAATCCACTTTGGGTAAAGGCTTTTTGGCGTTTTTGACGATGACCACTAATCGCATGATTATGGCTTTCATCTCGAATATGTTGGATTAAATGCAGTGCAAGGCTATCATCCGGCAAGTGAATCTCACGATCTTGTTTGCTGATAATCAACACTTCTTGTCCTGCTCGACGATCCACACCTTTTGCCACACCAATTAAGTGCGGTCGATTTTTATCCCATTTTACGTTGAGGTGATGAAAAACCTCTAAGGCACGATTAAGCTGCCCTTTACCACCATCAATAAAAATAATATCTGGAATTTTATCTTCATCAAGATCGCGGTCGTAACGTTTCTTTAAGGCTTGCTCCATCGCGGCATAATCATCGCCGCCAGTAATGCCTTCAATATTAAAACGGCGATAATCTGATTTCAGTGGGCCTTCTTGATTAAATACCACGCAAGATGCCACGGTTTGATTTCCCATTGTATGGCTAATATCAAAACATTCCATACGTTTAATTTCAGGCATATCTAGCAATTCGCAAAGCGCTTGATAACGTTCGTGCATTCGAGAGGATTGTTTGAGCTGAGTTGCCAAAGCTGCTTTGGCATTAATTTGCGCTAGTTGTAGATATTTACCTTTATCGCCTTTAGCGGATTCTTGTATCACCACTTTTCGACCGGCTTGTTCAGTTAATAAGGCCTCAAGCTCGGCTTTTTCATCTAGTTTATGATCCACAATAATACTATTAGGAATACTTCTACCCTGATGACCTTGCAAATAAAACTGTCCAACAAACGTTGCGGTTAATTCGGATAAATCTGTATTAGCAGGCACTTTCGGAAAATAACTGCGGTTGCCCAATACTTTACCTTGACGAATAAACATCACCTGAACACAAGCTAAACCGTGCTGATACGCAATGGACATAATATCCATGTCGTCCAAACGTTCATTGGAAACAAATTGTTTTTCGATAACTGCACGAACGGCTTGAATTTGATCACGATAACGCGCTGCACCTTCAAAATCCAAGTCTCGGCTCGCCTGTTCCATTTTACCAATGAGATAATCTAATACTTGCTGATCTTTTCCTTGCAAAAATAATCGCGCTAATTCCACTTGTTGGTTATATTCTTCATCTGTCACATAACCTGGCACACAAGGTGCTGAGCAACGCCCGATTTGATATTGCAAACAAGGGCGGGAACGATTGTTATAAACCGAATTTTCACATTGACGAACAGGGAATAATTTTTGCATTAACGACAAGGTTTCACGCACCGCCCCCGCATGAGGATAAGGCCCGAAATATTCGCCTGCAATTTTTTTCGTTCCGCGATAAGAAGTAATGCGAGGATGGCGTTCTTTTGTCAATAAAATAAAAGGATAGGATTTATCATCTCGCAATAACACATTATAACGAGGTTGATAAAGCTTAATGAAGTTGTGCTCTAGCAATAACGCTTCAGTTTCTGAAGAAGTAATCGTCGTATCAATATGATGAATTGACGACACCAAGGCTTCTGTTTTTTTGCTGCTTAAGTTTTTTCGGAAGTAGCTGGAAAGGCGCTTTTTTAGATCTTTCGCTTTGCCCACATAAATAACCTGATCTTTATCGTCATACATACGATAAACACCAGGTTTATGAGAAACGTCAGAGAGAAACTTTTTAGAATCAAACATCAGTAAAAACTACGCCAAAATTGACCGCACTTTTTCTAAATCTTCTGCTGTATCCACACCAACAGCTGGAACTTCTTTCGCCAATTCCACATGGATACGCTCGCCGTACCACAATACACGGAGTTGCTCTAATTTCTCTAAGTTTTCTAATTGTGTTGGTGCCCATTGCACATATTGTTTAATAAAGCCGGCACGATAAGCATAAATACCAATATGACGGAGATACGCATCAGCCAGTTGCGCCTTTGAGGTATCCGCTAATTGCATAAATTGATCACGATCGTAAGGAATCACTGAACGAGAGAAATATAAAACGTAGCCATCTTTATTGGTGACGACTTTCACGGCATTTGGGTTAAATAACTCTTCCGCTTCGTGAATTTTTACCGCAAGTGTCGCCATATTCACGTTAAACTTCGCTAAATTCTCTGCCACTTGACTCACAATAACAGGGGGAATTAACGGTTCATCCCCTTGGATGTTTACAATAATTTCATCATCAGCAATACCAAGCTTACTTACCACTTCCGCTAAACGCTCAGTACCCGAATTATGTGCTTCTGATGTCATGCACACTTCTGCCCCAAAAGCTTTTGCTGCCTTTTCAACTTGTTCGTTATCTGTGGCAATAATGACTCGGCTCGCGCCTGATTGTTGAGCTTTCTCAAAAACATGTTGAATCATGGGTTTACCGGCAATATCAGCTAAAGGTTTACCTGGTAAGCGGCTCGATGCAAAACGAGCAGGGATAATAACTGTAAATGACATAAGCATTCCTTATTCTTTCAGTGTTTCGGCTTTCTCTGCCAACAAAACCGGCACGCCGTTTTCAATAGGATACGCCACTTGCTCAAAAGGGCAAATGAGCCGTTGATTTTCTTGATCGTATTTCAATCTTGCCAAACATCGCGGGCAAGCGATCACTTCTAATAATCGAGAATTAAGTTTCTCACGCATATTTCACTCGAATAGAGTTAAACTAAATGACGGATTTTTTCCCACAATTGTGGAAGTTTTTGGCCTTGTTTTTCAGCCTCAACAATCTCCGCATCAACGGGAACATACCACCAATTCTCTTTAGCAAAAGCTTGGCATTTTACTGCGTCCTTTTCGGTCATAAAGAGCGATTGGTTTTCAGCGAGTTTTTCTAATAATTGCGGCTCAAAATGTTGATGATCTTGAAAAGCTTTCGTATTTTCTAAACGAATATTTAAATTTTCCAACATCGTGAAAAAACGTTGTGGGTTACCAATTCCCGCGATGGCTGAACCTTGAGTAAATTCACTTAACAAGCGTTTTTCTGCCGTCACTAAATTAATCGCATAGTGAGGAACTAATTGCATAATGGCATCAGAATAAGCATTTTTTCCGCCATTAGTAATCACAAAGTCCACATTTTTTAAACGACTTGGTAACTCACGCAAAGGCCCAGCAGGTAACACAAAGCCGTTCCCTAAAGCGCGTTCTGCATCCATCACCACAATTTCAATATCACGTCGCAACTTATAATGTTGTAATCCATCATCCGAAATAATCAGATCGCAATCTTGTGTTTTCAAGAGTAATTCGATAGCTTGTTGACGATTCGGTGAAATCACCACAGGCACACCTGTTCTTTTGGCGATTAAAACAGGTTCATCGCCCCCTTGAACGGGATCTGTTTCTGGTGTAACAAGTAAAGGATAGGTTTTAGATTGGCTACCATAGCCACGAGAAATCACGCCTACACGTAATCCTTGTTTTTGTAACTCTTCAACTAACCACACCACAACAGGGGTTTTACCATTTCCACCAACAGAAAGATTACCGACAATAATGATGGGTTTCGGGGATTTATAAGAGGATAAGATATTAAGAGAAAATAGTGCTCGGCGAATTTGGCTAATCAACCAAAATAGCAGTGAAAAAGGAAGGAGCAACCAAGCTAGCTTTGAATTAGAGTACCAAAAAGGCATTTCATTTATCCTATATTGATTTTGGGCGAACTCATTGGTTCGCCCTTATTATTTTATCCGCTAAACTGCATACTGTGTAATTGTTTATACGCACCATCAAGCGCTAATAAATCTTGATGCGTACCACGTTCTTTAATTTCACCGTGCTCAATGACTAAGATTTCATCGGCATTTTCAATGGTTGATAAACGATGCGCAATCACCAATACTGTACGATCTTTTTTCAGTTCTTCTAATGCAGACTGAATCGCACGTTCAGATTCGGTATCAAGTGCAGAAGTCGCTTCATCTAAAATTAAGACAGGTGAATTACGCAATAACGCACGAGCAATCGCTAAACGCTGGCGTTGACCACCAGAAAGACTCGCGCCATTCTCACCAATAACGGTATCAAAACCTTGTGGAAGTTTCTCAATAAATTCTAGGGCATAAGCCGCTTTTGCTGCTTCGATAATTTGCTCACGGCTGTATTTATCTTCTGCTGCATAGGCAATATTATTGGCAATCGTATCATTAAATAAATGCACTTGTTGAGAAACAACAGAACAATTCTCACGTAAATTAGATAGACGATAATCTTGAATTCTCACGCCATCTAATAAAATCTCACCCTCATCAATATCGTAGAAACGCGTCACTAAATTGGCAATAGTCGATTTACCCGAACCTGAACGCCCCACTAAAGCCACGGTTTTGCCTGCAGGCACATTAAAAGAGATATTATTTAAGGCTTTCTCTTCTTTACCCTCATAAGCAAAACTTACGTTTTTAAATTCTAAATCACCTTTTGCGGGTTCTGCTTTATATGTGCCATTATCTTTTTCAGTTTCTAAATCTAAGATCGAAAATAATGTCTGACAAGCCGCCATGCCTCGTTGGAATTGTGAGTTTACATTCGTCAAGGATTTTAACGGACGCATCATCGCTAACATAGAAGAAAAGACGACAGTGAAAGAACCCGCGGTTAAATTATTATCAGCAATTAACGGTGTCGTTGCTAAATAGAGTACTGCGGCTAATGCTAAAGATGCAATCACTTGAACAACTGGATCTGAAATGGCATCTGCCGTTACCATTTTCATGCCTTTACGACGCATATCGTTACTCACTTTATCGAAACGCTCTTCTTCCACTAACTGACCACCAAAAGAAAGCACCACTTTATGCCCTTTTAGCATTTGTTCCGTCGCAGAGGTTAATTCCCCCATAGAATCTTGCATGTTTTTACTAAGCTTACGGAAGATCTTCGATACAAAGCGAATAAGCACCGCAATAATTGGTCCAATGACAAAAAGAACCAAAGTCAGTTCCCAACTAGTGTAGAACATCACCACGAGCAATGAAATTAAATAGGCACCCTCACGTACAATGGTCACTAATGAATTAGAGGAAGAATTGGCAATCATTTCTGAATCATAGGTAATACGAGAAAGCAATTTCCCCGTTGAATTACGATCAAAGAAACTTACCGGCATAAACATTAAATGCTTAAACAAGCGGCGACGCATAATCATCACTACTTTGCCAGACACCCAAGCCAAGCAATAGCTGGAAATAAAGTTAGTCACACCACGCAACATAATCATACCAACCACAACAAACGCCATCAGTTTTAGGAAAGAATGATCTGCTTTACCAAAACCATCATCGAGCAACGGTTTAAGCATATAAATCAGGCCAGAATCAGCCAATGCATTAAAAACGAGAGCGACAGCAGCGACAAATAAACCTGATTTAAAAGGTGAAATCATCGGCCATAAACGCTTAAAAGTTTGCGAGGTTGAGAAATCTTTATCTTGCATAGTTTGGTCTTGCATCACATTGTCTTAATAAAAATTGGCTGCATTGTACCTGTTATTTAGGGGATAATCCAATTACACGGGCAAACCAAGGTGAAAAATCCTCTCTCGCCTTTTCAATTTCAATCCCTTTTTCAGTAAATTTTAACCTTATGTGACCTGAAATAGCCGTATTTTCGACCGCACTTTGATAACGATTTAATCGTTCAATCACGGTTGGATGAGGAAAATTCCACGCATTCCATCGCCCACTTGAAATTAAGGCGATATCCGGTTTTGTCTGTGCCAGTAAAATCTCTCCAGTTGAAGTTTTACTGCCATGGTGCCCTACCTGTAACACGTTAATTTTGCCTAGTTTTTCAGCAAAAGATCTTTCTGTTGCCACATCAGCATCACCGGTTAAAAGAATCTGGTACTGTCCATCCGTGAATACAATCACGCAAGATTGGGGATTCTCCGCCCTGTCTGTTATTTGCGTTGGTGAAAGAACTTTAAAATCAAGTCCTCGCCACCGCCATTGTTTCCCCTGAAGACAAAAAGTGCGGTGCGTTTCGCCATAGTTTTTACGAGAAGGTGTAATTAGTTCAACTTCTGGATATGCGGCTAAAATCGCTTTTGCACCACCTGAATGATCGTTATCATCATGGCTTAAAATCAAGGTTTCAAGTTCAATGCCTTCCCGTTGAAGATAAGGTAATATCTCTAATTCCGCCATAGAAGAGCTACCTATTCCACTCTGCCAAGCAGGCCCAGTATCATATAACACACCTTTCCCCTCTTTCACAATTAAGGTTGCTAAACCTTGACCAACATCTAACGTATCTAACTGCCATTTGGGTTTGGTGAGATATCGATATCCAAACGAACCAATACAAACACCAAAAACAAGAATTACACCCAATAGAGCTTGTTTATACTCTTCTAGCGATAAGATTTTTGTATGATTTAACGTAAAAAATTGACTCGATTTTAGTGGTATATTTTTTGTTTTCCCTTGAGATGCAAAATACAATCCACCTAACATTCCGCCAAAAACAAGGCTGAAAAGAGCGGTCAGAATGAGGGATAAATTGATCGAAATCGGCATATACGAGCCTTGGAAAACACGTAGGCATTGTGTAATACCTTGAGCAATCGTATTTGAAAGATACCAAGAAGAAAATGTACCATGGGTCAACACTGCAAAGAGAATCAAGGGCACAAGTAAAAAACTATACAAGGGCACTGCAATTAAATTTGCTAAGAACCCATTTAATGCCAAGCCATTAAAAAAGAAAAGCTGAATGGGCGTAAATAAAATCAGCAGCCCTAACTGCAAATGAAACAAGCCTAAAATCCACCGCACTTTGCGGGATAATTTTTGATGGCGCCATTCAATGATTGATAAGGGAACATATCGATACCACACAATCAAACAGGTAACGGCACCAACTGAAAGCCAGAAGCTCACCGAAAGCGGCATAAGCGGATCACAAAAAAGCAAAAATGCCACCACCAAACAAAGCATTTGCAAAGGCGTGTAATATCGTCGCGAAAATTGAAGGATTGCAATAAAAAGCAGTGCCATCATTGCACGGAAAGTTGGTAAACTAAATCCGGCTAAATAGGCGTAACCTAAGGCAATCAATACACCAAAGCAAAGCGGAAACCAGGGCGAAATAACGCGTGTAGGCAGTGCGAGTTGCAATAATCGAGCAAAGAAAAAGCCTATCCCCATTGCTAAACCGATATGGAGTCCTGAAATAGCAATCAAATGTGCTGTATTCGTTTGTTGATAAATCAACCACGTTTTATTATCCAGCCAAGCCCGTTCGCCAAATGCCAATGCGATAAGTAAACCTTGTAAAGAAAGCCCTTCCGTCTGCTTGAGGCTATTCTGTAGAAAATCTGTGCGGTAAGAAAAATCTTCCCCAATTTTGACCGCACTTTTCACATTCCCTACGGCAATAATTCTTTTGGAAAAATACCATTGCTGTCGATCAAATCCTCCATGATTTAATCTCGCCGAAATAGGACGAAGCTTTACATCCGCCCGCCAAATTTCACCTACTTGTGGCTTTTCCGGCGCTTTCCAATTAATAAAAATTTGTTGTGCTTTTCCATCAAATAAAGACGTTGTTGCAACCAACGTTTGATAATCTTGCTGGTGAAGAATTTCTGAGATGTGAAGATCTAAGGTGAGTTTATTCGGTAAACTTGAAATTCTCTCTGCTTGTCCCAATAACGATAAAGCGGGTGAATGTGCATAAGCTAAAGTAATCAAAAACAAGATACCGCTCATAAAAAAATTTCTGGCTTTAAAATAATTGAACCAATGGAAACAAAGTGCGGTCATAACCAACATTAAAATGCTCAGCCCAGCCTGTTGCCAACTGAACAGTAAAAAATCTGGTACGACAAGCAAGGATAAGGCTGAGACAATGAGCATCATGCACAGTTGAAATAGCGTGATTTTCATTTTAAGTGTGATTTATAGCGAGAAAGTAGGCAAACTAGCCTTAACCTCACAGATAAGCAAATAAACATACTGTTTTTTGCGATCTCGATCGCAAAATTTAAATTTCCGGGCTAAATTTATTTGCTAAATAGATGAAGTTCTGCTATTTATATCGCCCTTAAAATAACTAGGTTCTTATGTCAGCTATTTTAGTGGTAAGAACTAATCACAAAAACAAGACAGGACGTCATTAAATTCTGTACTATTATTAGGAGTTATCAATGTCTAAGGCATCTCTAAGTTTGCTGGATTTAGCCGGTGTTACACCTTATCAACCAAAGAAAGATGAGGAATACATGAATGAAGATCAAATTCTTCATTTCAGAAAAATTTTAACTGCATGGCACGAGCAAATTGTGGAAGAAGCATCAAGAACTGTTGCTCATATGCAAGATGAAGCTTCAAACTTCCCGGATCCAGCTGACCGTGCGACCCAAGAAGAAGAATTCAGTCTTGAATTACGTAACCGCGATCGCGAGCGTAAATTAATGAAAAAGATTGAATACACATTGAAAAAATTGGACACCGATGATTTCGGTTACTGCGATTCTTGTGGGGAAGAAATTGGCATTCGTCGCTTAGAAGCACGTCCTACTGCTGATCTTTGTATCGATTGCAAAACCCTTGCTGAAATTCGTGAAAAACAAGTCGCAGGTTAATTGATTCAAATAACCCAACGAAAAAGTGCGGTCAAAAACAACCGCACTTTTCGTGTTTTTATCAAATGCGCATTTAACATAGAGAATGGAGTAAATTATTCTTACTTATATAAAAAATTTATTTGGTAAAAAAACTAAAAAAGAAACTGAAACCAATATAAATTCGCCTGTCCCAAAAACAGCGCCAAAAACTGAAAAACCAAACGTTTCAAAAACAGAGCGTTCACAACCCAAGATCGCCCCGTCCTCTTCTCACCACAAAAAAACCAATAACCAAGCGCATCGTCACGACAAACATATCGTTAAAGCCTCTCATTTTGGTATTAACCCACGTATGTTTAGCCGTAATGCCATTACCGTGGTAGAAAAATTGCAACGTCAAGGTTATGACGCTTATATCGTGGGTGGTTGTTTGCGTGATTTATTGTTGGGCAAACATCCAAAAGATTTTGATGTAGCAACAAATGCACGTCCCGACCAAATTCAAGCGGTATTCCAACGTCAATGCCGTTTAGTCGGTCGTCGTTTCCGCCTTGCGCATATTATGTTTGGTCGCGATGTAATCGAAGTGGCCACATTCCGTGCCAACCATTCGGATGCGCGCAGCGAAAATCAAGCCAAACAAAGCGATGAAGGAATGTTACTGCGTGATAACGTGTACGGCACCATTGAACAAGATGCGGAACGCCGTGACTTCACGGTAAACGCCCTTTACTACAATCCGCAAGATAATACGTTGCGTGATTATTTCAACGGAATTGATGATCTGAAAAACGGAAAATTACGTCTGATTGGCGATCCCGTGACTCGTTATCAAGAAGATCCTGTACGTATGCTACGCTCTGTGCGCTTTATGGCGAAATTGGATATGTTCTTGGAAAAACCAAGTGAACAGCCAATTCGTGAGCTTGCACCATTGCTGAAAAATATTCCACCGGCGCGTTTATTCGATGAAAGCCTAAAATTATTGCAGTCTGGCAATGGCGTAAAAACCTATAAATTACTTCGCCAATATGGCTTATTTGAACAGCTTTTCCCAAGCTTAACGCCCTATTTCACCGAAAAAGAAGACAGCCTTGCGGAGCGCATGATTTTAACTTCGTTAAATTCAACTGATGAACGTATTGCCGATAAATTACGTATTAATCCAGCCTTTTTATTTGCGGCATTCTTCTGGTATCCATTACGCGAAAAAGTGGATGTGCTGAAAAATGAAGGTGGCTTAAACAATCACGATGCCTATGCCCTTGCGGGAAATGAAGTGCTTGATCAATTATGCCGATCACTAGCCGCACCACGTCGTCATACATCCGTTATTCGTGATATTTGGATGTTGCAATTACAATTGCTTAAACGCACCGGTTCTCACCCAGCTCGCACGATGGAACATCAAAAATTCCGTGCAGCCTTTGATTTATTGGCGATGCGTGCTGAAGTGGAAGGTGGTGAAACCGTTGAACTCGCAAAATGGTGGCATGAATACCAACTGAGCAATCAAGAACAACGTCGCCAATTGGTTCAAGAGCAACAAAAATTGCATCCTGCACCGAAGAAAAAATATTACCGCAGACGTAAACCTAAGGCGGCTAACTAATGGTTCAAGTTTATATTGCCCTTGGCAGCAATTTAAATACGCCTACAGAACAATTAAATTCGGCATTAGAGGCAATCTCTGCGCTACCTAATACCGAATTAAAATCGGTGAGCGGATTTTACCAAAGCAAACCATTAGGCCCGCAGGATCAACCGGATTATGTAAATGCAGTGGCGATGATCGAAACCACTCGCCCACCTTTAGCTTTACTCGATGAATTGCAACGTATCGAAAACGAACAAGGTCGAGTACGTTTACGTCGTTGGGGTGAACGTACACTGGATTTGGACATTCTGCTTTATGGTGATCAAATCATTCAAAATGAACGCTTAACGGTGCCTCATTACGATATGAAAAACCGTGAATTTGTGATTGTGCCGCTTTATGATATCGCACAAGATTTGGTTTTACCGGAAGGCGAAAAAGTCGCCAATTTGGTGAAAGCCTTTGAAAATCATCAAATGCATAAAATCAAAAACAGCGAGAAAATTGACCGCACTTAACTCAAAACAAAAGGGCTGATATTCACTATCAGCCCTTCTTTTTACCTATCAATCTAGGCGGCAACGGAAACAAAGATTTCTGTGCCGATAATCACACAAATAAAACCAACCAACATTGGGACAGACATACGTTTTACGATTTCAAATGGTGAGATTTTTCCCATACCGGATACAGCCACAACCACACCAGAAACTGGTGATAAACCACGACCTAAGTTAGAGGCTTGTAACATTGGAATGGTTAAGAACGCTGGGTTGACGCCCATTTGAGTGGCTAATTTTGGAATTAATTCTGCAAAAGCATAGAATGCCGCGTTACCAGAACCTGTCGCCATGGTGGCTAAAATGGTAATCACTGCAAGTACTAACATCATAAAGAATGCTGAACCGCCGAAGGATTGTGCAGAGTCGATTAAATTAGTGATAAAGCCGATTGTACTTAAACTTTGTGCAAATACACCTGCTGCTACTAAAAGCATAACCACGCCTGCAAAGGCATCTGCCATACCGCGATATGCTACCACGAGATTATCGAAGGTTTGTTTCGCGTTAAAGCTACGTAAGAAATCCACTACTGCAGTAATGATAAAGCAAAGCACCATCACAGTAACAATGTGTAAATTTGGTAAGCCCCATTTACCGTCAAAAATCAACACGCCGATAATTGGTAATAATGGCAAAATCGCATAGTAGTTTGGTGCAGTGGTTTTAATTTCATCTGCATTCAAACGTTCTACTTGTACACCTTCTTTTTTATCTAAATAACGCTGCCAGAAGAAGTGTGCGACAGCAATTCCTAAAATCGCAAAAATCGAAACCGGCAATGCAGTGCCAAAGGCAAACTCACCTAAAGGAATTTTTGAAATTTCAGCAGAAAGCACCACGTCACCCGATGTTGGGGAAAGGATAATGGAGATTGGCGATGCACAGATTGCTGCTGCAGCCCCACGTGAAATCCCCACGTTTACCATGACAGGGAATAATGTCGCCATTAATAACACGCCTAAACCTGTTGCAGATGACACAGCAAAAGACATCAAACATGCAAGGAAGTAAGCAAACACCATTAAAATATAAGGTGAACGGATATTTTTGAGTGGTTTTGAAACCAATTTCACCACCACATCGTTCGCGCCAAGATGGGTCATGTACACGGAGAAACCACATAACACCATAATCATCAAGCCTAAGCCGCCGCTACGATTACCGAGTAGATATTTCACATATTCTAAAATATCAAAATAGGTGGAACCGGTACTTTTCACGCCTTCTGGTAAAATCGAATGTCCCATCAGCACTGAAATCAATAACAAGACCAAGCCACCGAACATCAACACGCCAGTCGCTGAATAGCCTTTCACGATATAATATGCCACCAAGACAATGGCAATCAAACCTATAATCAGATCCATAATTTACCTCTTTATTAAAATAATAATATCAGCAAGATAGCGATTGAATTGGCAGTTGTAAATCAGTTCAATACGAAAATTTGAGGTAGATCACAAAAAGAGTTTTGGGGAGAAAGTGCGGTTGGTTTTGGAGAAGTTTTATTAAAAATGTTTAAAACAAAATGCAACATGCTGTGAAGAGCAACTTACCAACAACCCGCAAAGTAAGAAAATAAGCTATATCAAGTTATGGATAAAACAACCACACTTTTATACTAACAATACTGACACGAGTTTCTCAAGTATTCCCCTAAAATTGCGAACACAAGTACGCTTCAAAAGACGCGCGCTTTCAATATAGAAACTCTATTGAAGGTGGCCTATAATATAGCCATAAAGATCCGTTTCTTTAAAACAATTAGATTCATACCCCATTCTCATATTTTCCTCTAAATGCTCAGGACTTATATTTTTATTATTCGATAAACTTTTAAACAATATAGCAAGAATATTTACAAAGTCATGACCATTACATAGATGCCTATAATCGAAGTCATTATAATTAAGCTGTGAATATTCACGCAGTATATAATCTCTTGAACAGTAGTCTGGCACCCTATTGCTACGCTCTAGTATAAAATCAATAAAAAATTCAATATCAAAACAAATATCAGAATCTGAAAAGCTTATAAATTTAGAAAAATTCATCCCCTTAAAATTAAGGTTTATTTCTTTATTTCTATAATTAATAAGTCGCACCATACCAATTTGAGAACAAATAAATCTTATTCTCAGCTCAAACTTATCATATATAGCTTTAACATCTACATCATGATTACGAGAAATAATGTATTCACAAAAAATCTTATATAAACAATTACTATCTATAAAAAACATTTCAACATCGTGAAAATCAGTTAAATAAATATTATCATAAAACTTATTATCTATATGATCAAAATCAGCATCGCAAACACCAAATACTTTATCCAATCCTTTACTTAATAAATAATTTGTAGATTCTATTACCTCAGATTTCCCTGAATATACACTAAAAAAAGATATTTTATCTGAAGAAAAATGCTTATTAAAAAATTTAACATCATTAATCCCCTCTAATAAAACAAAAAACTTATCTCTATACCCAATAGACTTACTGATTAATAGAATTTCATTACATTTATCAAACTTATCTAAACTATTTAATATCCCCACCATTTTCTCCTAAAACACAAGCTTGATCTAACAAATCGTAAGTCCAATCCCAATGCGAACCAATAATCGTTGGTGAATGAGTTGATATAATTATATTTTCAAATAAATTTATTTTATTTATTTTTAAGATTGTATCAATAAATCTCTTCTGCCAAGCAACATGTAGCGATATTTCTGGCTCATCAATTAATACAACATCATTTCCCTTTGATTTAAAAATTAAATTAAAAAGTATAACTATCTGATTTTTTTCTCCTGATGATAAAAGTCTATAATCTATTTTATCCCCGTTAGAACTTATAAAACAAAAACCATCCTGTCTATTAAAGCTTATTTTTTTAAATGATAATACAGACTCATTTATAACATCCTCAAATATTTTTATCTTTGTATACAAATTTTCTATTGGATCTAACTTTAACAACATATCATCGATATATAATTTTAATAACACAAGGTCTTCATTCTTAATAATTCCTTCATTAAAAGAGTTATGAACTATAGTTTCAACAGGAACTAAATTATAGTTAGAATATTTCAATAATCGACTTTGAACGCCAATCAATCTCTGCTTTAAATTATCGATAGAAGTACTAACTCCTTCACTAATAGAGTTAGAGAACCTTAAAAGAAAATCACTATCTAACTCAAATGCCACCTTAGCATAATTTGCTTGAGCACTGTTCATAAATCCACATAGTTCTAAAGCACACTCTCTAATTAAATCTTTACCCTCAGAAATTCTTTGATCTTTTATAAAAATACAAGACATGTTTTTATAATACGATAATCTAGAGCTTTGAGTTGGCTCTATATATTTATTTAATAAATCACTAGAATAATTTAAAGGCTCTTGAATATCGTTTATTTTGACTACAAAAGAACGATTAAACTTATCAATCTTAATATCAAAATCACTAAATTTTAACTCAATAGAATAAAAATTAAGATCATAAAAATAAGATAAATTATTAGTTAATACTGAGTTTATAATATTTAATAATACTGTTTTACCATACCCATTTGGTCCTGTTATTATTAAAATCTCAGAGCTATCAAATTTGATGTGGTAATCTAAAATACCAAATAGCTTAGTTACCTTTAGTTCTATAAGTTTCATATTTTCCTCTAGTTCAATTAAACTTAAACGTTCTACACCATCATTGTAATAAAATTCAAAATCCGCTTATCCGACACCTGATACTTCGTGCCTAATTGCTGCGCAAATAAACTCACGCGCAATTCCTCAATCATATAGCGAATTTCTGCAATTTCATCGGAAATTGGTTTAGATTTCGGCAGTTTAGCCAGTAATTGTTGGTAAGCCTGTTGCACTTGTTCCACGCGTAGCATCGCAGCACGGTCTCGATTTACATCTTGAGCCAGTTTATCGATACGTTTATCAATAGCTTGTAAATAACGTTGTAAATCCGGTAGGCGATCATAACCGCTCTTTTGCACAAAACCTGGATAAATCAATCCGCCTAACTGCGCCTTAATATCAGAGAAGGCAAAAGCCATAGTGAAATCCATTTTGCCTTTTAAACGTTGGTTTAAGGCGTGATTGAGAGATAGAATTTGTTCTACTTTCTGCGCAATATCCACGGTCACTTCGTTAAGGTTTTCTCGAACGAAATCACGCAATTTCTCAAAGCCTGCTTCATCCCAAACAAACCCACCAAAATCGGCAATCAGTTTATCCACCGCACAAGCGATGCAGTCATCAATCAAATCTAACACGCGACCAAACGGTGTAAAATACAGCCCCAATTTAGCTTTATTCGGCAATTTTTCATGCAGATATTTAATCGGTGATGGTACATTGAGTAATAACAAACGACGTAAACCTTGTTGCATCGCCACCGCTTGCTCAAATTCTGTTTCAAATAGTTTAATACCTACCGCATCTTTTTCATCCACAATGGCTGGGAACGCTTTGACGCTAAAACCACGTTGTTTTTGTTCGTAGCATTGTGGTAAATCTGCAAAGCTCCAAATATGTAGCCCGCTTTGCTCAATGCCATCATCTGCCACAGCAGAAATACTTTCCTGCACACGATCTTTTAAGTTGAATTTCAGCTCATCCAAATTCATGGATTCGGCAATTTTCTTGCCGTTTTCATCCACCACGCGGAACGTCATTTTCAAATGGCTTGGAATTTGTTCCCAATTCCAATGTTCCGCTTCTACGGTAACGCCCGTCATACGACGCAATTCATAAATCAGCGTATCTAATAACGGTTTTTCCAATGGCACGGCACGACTTAAAAAAGCTTGAGCATAATTAGGTGCAGGCACGAAGTTACGGCGATAAGATTTCGGCAGAGATTTAATCAAGGCGATCACCAATTCTTCACGCAAGCCTGGAATTTGCCAGTCAAAACCTGTCATTTCCACTTGATTAAGCAATGGCAACGGAATATGCACGGTCACCCCGTCCGCATCAGTGCCTGGTTCAAATTGATACGTTAATTTGAGTTTCAAATTGCCTTGATGCCAGAAATTCGGGAAATCCAACTTGCTCACTTGTTCCGCATCATCATTAATCAAGAATGAACGTTCAAAATTAAGCAATTCAGGATCTTTTTGCTGTGCTTTTTTCCACCACGTATCAAAATGTTTTTGGGAAACTACTTCCGTGCCAATACGCTGATCGTAAAATTCAAAAAGCGTGCGATCATCCACCAAAATATCGCGGCGGCGACTTTTGTGTTCCAACTCTTCTACTTCTCGAACGAGTCGTTGATTTTCTTTGAAGAATTTATGTTTGGTATTCCAATCCCCTTCCACTAAGGCAGATTGAATAAAGATCTCACGGCTCACCGTTGGATCGATAGAGCCGTAATTCACTGGGCGTGCTGCTACAATCGGCACACCGTAAAGCGTCACTTTTTCATCTGCAATCACCGCTCCACGAGATTTCGACCAACGCGGTTCTGAATAGGATTTTTTGATTAGATGCTCGGCAAGTGGCTCGATCCATTCTGGCTCGATTTCCGCCACCATACGCCCCCAAAGTTTGGAGGTTTCCACTAACTCTGCCGCCATCACCCATTTCGGTTGTTTTTTGAAAAGCACAGAATTGGGGAAAATTGCAAAATGGGCATTACGTGCGCCAAGATATTGTTGTTTCTCCGCTTCTTTTAAACCGATATGAGAAAGCAAGCCGCTTAAAAGTGCGGTATGAATTTGCTGATATTCTGCTTTTTCGGAATTAATCGGCAAGCCCATTTCACGCACGGTTAAACGAATTTGATGATAAATATCCTGCCATTCGCGAATACGTAAATAATTTAAGAAATCCTTTTGGCATTGACGACGAAATTGATTTTTACTCAATTCTTTTTGTTGTTCTTGTAGATAACGCCAAAGATTGAGGAAAGCCAAGAAATCTGATTTTTTATCGGCAAAACGGCGATGTTTTTCATCTGACGCTTGCTGTTTTTCTTGTGGTCGCTCGCGCGGATCTTGAATAGATAACGCAGCGACAATAATCATCACTTCATGCAACGCACCTTGTGAGACAGCACTCAACAACATTTTTGCCAAACGTGGATCCACAGGGAGTTGCGATAATTGACGGCCTACTGCCGTTAATTGACGTTTCTCTCCCGCTTTGGTGCGAACCAGTTCAAACGCGCCCAATTCTTCCAACAGTTTTATCCCATCTTGAATATGGCGTTTATCTGGCGCATCAAGAAATGGGAAAGCTTCAATATCATCCAAGCCCAATGCTGTCATTTGCAAAATAACGGACGCTAAATTGGTGCGTAGAATTTCAGGATCGGTAAATTCCGGACGAGAATTAAAATCCTCTTCCGAATATAAACGAATACAAATCCCTTCGCTCACACGACCACAACGACCTTTACGCTGATTAGCGGATGCCTGTGAAATGGGTTCAATCGGTAAACGTTGTACTTTGGTGCGATAGCTATAACGGGAAATGCGTGCGGTACCTGGGTCAATCACATATTTAATGCCCGGCACGGTCAATGAGGTTTCTGCGACGTTGGTCGCCAGCACGATGCGATTTAATCCGCTTGGATGGAAAATTTTATTTTGTTCTTGCGCTGACAAGCGTGCAAAGAGCGGTAGAATTTCCGTGTGTTTTAGATTTTGTTTTTGTAAGGCTTCCGCAGTATCGCGAATTTCACGCTCACCGTTCATAAAGATCAAAATATCTCCACGGCCTTCTGCTTGCAATTCATCCACCGCGTTAAGAATGCCTTGTAGCTGATCTTGATCGTCCTCTTCTAGTACGGGACGATAACGCACTTCAACAGGATAGGTTCTGCCCGAGACTTCGATAATCGGGGCATTGTTGAAATGTTTTGAAAAACGTTCCACATCAATGGTTGCAGAAGTGATGATGACCTTTAAATCACGACGACGTGGTAAAAGCTGTTTCAGATAACCGAGAATAAAATCGTTGTTCAGGCTTCGTTCGTGCGCTTCATCGATAATCAAACAAGAATATTGATTGAGAAAACGATCGTTTTGAATTTCTGCTAACAGGATCCCATCAGTCATCAATTTGATTTGTGTATCATCATTGATTTGATCGTTAAAACGAACCTTATAACCAACTAAACCGCCAAGCTCAGTTTCCAGTTCTTCCGCAATACGCGCCGCCACTGAACGAGCAGCAATACGGCGTGGCTGAGTATGACCTATCATGCCCAAATTGCCGAAACCTAATTCCAAACACATTTTTGGCAATTGGGTGGTTTTCCCCGATCCCGTTTCACCAGCCACCACAATGACCTGATGCTCAGAAAGCAGTTTTTGAATTTCTGCTTTACGTTGACTAACGGGCAAACTCTCTGGAAAAACAATCGGATTTTTAACCGCACTTTTACGATTTTCTACACGCAATTGAGCCTGTTCAATCTGCAACTGGATTTCAGCGGCAACAGCTTGTTGGGCCTCTTGGCTTTTAATTTTTCCAATACCATGAATACGGGCGGATAAACGACGTTGATCCACCAGCATAATATCCTTGAGTTTCGAAAAGAGAGATTGTTGTATCGGATTTAATTCACGTTTGACTGATTTGTTCTTCATACTGATTTACTTTTAAAACCACCGTAAGCCAAGCAAAGCCAACCAATTAAAAATAACGTGCCTCCAATCGGTGTCACCCAAACGAGGAATTTGCCTGCACCAAGCGCAAGTGCATAAAGGCTGCCACTAAAAAGAAGAATGCCGTACGCCCAAGTCCCTGCAGCAAGATTAACTATTTTGTTTGCAATCAATGATTCACGGCATAATTGCAAAATGCCAATCGCTAAAATCGCAATGGTGTGGAACATTTGATATTTCACACCCGTTTCAATCCACGCTAATTCTTTAGGTTCTAAAACCTTGCTTAATCCATGTGCTGCAAAAGCACCAATCGCCACACACAAAAAACCGCTCAACCCAGCGATAAATAACCATTTGTTTTTCATCTAAAATTTTCCTACTAATATCGCTAAAATACCGGCGGCGATAAGTGGACCTACCGGAATCCCACCTAAGAAAGACACACCAATAATCGTACCAATTAATAATCCAGTCACTAAAACGGGTTGTTCTCCCATTAATGGCACGCCTTTGCCTGCAAGCCACGCCACTAATGCCCCGATTAAAATAGAGATGCCCATTTTCCAGTTTAAAAATGAGCTGAGATCAGGCAATTGGATTTTACCCGACACTAACGGTGCAAGCACACCAATCGTTAAAATGATGATCCCAATTTTTATCCCGTATTGTTCAAGTATGGGAATGTATTTGGATAATAAGGTTTGCTGCATGATTAATAACACAGCCGCTGAGATGGTGATTGCGCTGTTTTGACTCATTAAACCTAAAATGATTAAGAAAACCAACAACAACGCTACCATATTGAATTGTAATGACATAATACCTCTAAAGTGCGGTCAGAAAAATGACCATTTTTGGCATGTAAAGTTTTTGTAAATTATACCAATTTCTTGCTTTTCTGTGTTTTTTATTTACCCAAAAAAAGCTAGAATACAAAAGAACTTACTTCTCATCCTCCCTGTTTTTACTAAGGTTCCTTTGCCCTATGTCGAATGTCGTCAGCCCTGAATTGATTAAAACTGTTGTTCTACTCGCCACCAGCGTAACCATCGTGCCGCTTTTTAAGCGTATTGGCTTAGGTAGCGTATTAGGTTATTTAGTGGCAGGCTGTTTAATTGGTCCTTCGGTATTTGGCATGATAGAAGATGCGGAATCAGTTCTCCATATGGCGGAACTGGGCGTGGTGATGTTCTTATTCATTATCGGTTTGGAGATGCATCCGGAACGTTTATGGGCCATGCGAAAAGCGATCTTCGGACGGGGCTTTCTACAAGTCGGGCTGTGTGGTGCTCTCCTTACCTTTGCTGGTATCTATATTTTAAATCTTCCTAAAGAAGTCGCATTTATTGCGGGTATGGGCTTTACCCTTTCTTCCACCGCTATTGTGATGCAGGTATTAGAAGAACGCGGGATTACGAATACACCAAAAGGCCAACGAGTTATTTCTACCTTAATTTTTGAAGATTTATCCATTGTGCCATTATTGGCTTCTATTGCCTTTTTAACGCCAGAAACCAAACATATTGAACATCAAACCAACTGGACATCTATTGCTATTGCACTCGGCGCCGTTGTCGGTTTAGTCGTTACGGGTAAATGGTTAATGAACCCAATTTTCCGTTTGATTTCCAAAGCTCATATTCGCGAAATGATGACAGCAGCTGCTTTGCTTGTGGTATTAGGGGCAGCATTGGCAATGGAAGCGAGTGGCCTTTCAATGGCGATGGGCGCATTCGTTGCGGGTGTAATGCTTTCAGAATCCGCATTCCGCCACCAATTAGAAGCCGATATTGAACCATTCCGTGGTTTATTGCTTGGTCTCTTCTTTATGGGCGTGGGAATGTCACTTGACCTCAGTTTAGTCTTCAATGATGCGGTTTGGTTGTTAGGTATCGTATGCCTTTACATCGTCGGCAAAGCCTTAGCCGTTTATACCGTAGCGCGTATTACGAAACTAGACCGTACCGAATCTGTTGGACGAATGACCATCATGGCGCACGGTGGTGAATTTGCATTCGTACTCTTCTCTGCTGCGACCACTGCAGGCGTAATGACAAAAGATCAAAATGCGACTTTTACCGCTGCGGTAATTATCTCGATGTTATTCTCCCCATTAATTGGTTTATTGATGCGTAAAATCAACCAACGCAAATCAGCGAATCAAGAGGAAAAAGTCGATACTAGCGATCTCGATCCAATTGTAGATTTAGAAGATAGCGTGCTCGTGATTGGTTTTGGTCGTTTCAGCCAAATCGTGTGTCAATCGCTTCTTGTTCGAGGTATTAACGTCTCGGTGATTGACCGCAACATTGAAAACATTCGTGCAGCAGCGAAATTCGGTTTTAAAGTCTATTACGGTGACGGTATTCGTCTTGATGTATTACGTGCTGCTGGTATTGAAAAAGCCAAATGTGTCGTCATCGGGATTAACGATACACAGCGTATTGAAAATATTGTTGAGAATCTGAAAGATGCTTATCCGAAACTCCCAATTTTGGCTCGAACTTATGACCGTAAAACGACAGTAAGTCTTATTAAGAAAGATGTGGACTTTATTGTACGTGAGACCTTTGAGTCTGCCCTCACGCTCAGTCATGCAACCTTAGTGCAATTAGGTGTGAATAAAATTGAAGCAGATGAAATCATTGCGGAAGTTCGTTATTTAGATCAAGAACGCTTGAATGAAGAAGTTTTGCATGGTTTCTCAACGGACATCATCCGAAAATATTGGATGCCTAAACCCTTCATCAAACCACATTCTGATGCTGAAGCATTAAATGAAGAAACGGCTGAAATCTTAGAAAAAGAAGATGATATCAATGATGAAGCCGCGGTCGAAACCCTTCTTCATGATGATTCAGAAAAAGAGAAACAAAAAGAAGTTGAATAATAAAAAAGCCCGATAAATCATTATCGGGCTTTTTGTTAGGCTTTCATTGTCACAACCCAGCAGTTGTGGATTTGTTTATTTCGCTCAAAATCAAGCGGTAAGGTTTTCGCTGAAATTTCGACCGCACTTAATCCTAATTCATCTAGCGCATCAAAATCCATTTTAAAACCACGTTTATTGTTCGAGAACACGATGGTGCCGTTAGGACGTAAAATACGTTTGAGATTACGCATTAATTTGATGTGATCACGTTGTACATCCCAACTGTCTTCCATACGTTTAGAATTCGAGAATGTTGGTGGATCCACGAAAATTAAATCAAACTGGCGATCACATTTCTCTAACCACTGCAAACAATCTGCCTGGATGAGCTTGTGCTGCTTGCCTTCAATATCATTTAAAATCAGGTTTTGCTCTGCCCAGTTTAAATAAGTGTTAGACATATCCACGGTCGTCGTCGATTTTGCTCCACCTAATGCCGCATGCACTGTTGCCGAACCGGTATAAGCAAAAAGATTAAGGAAGTCTTTGCCTTTTGCCATTTCACCAACCATTTTACGGGTTAAGCGATGATCCAAGAATAATCCTGTATCCAAGTAATCCGTTAAATTCACCCAAAGCCGTGCACCGTATTCATTCACATAGAAATATTCGCCTTTATTGGCCAATTTTTCATATTGATTCGTGCCTTTTTGTTTTTGACGGACTTTCAAAATAAGTTTATTGGTTTCAATACCGGTGACTTGCAAGGTTGCAGTCACGGCATCCAATAAACGTTGACGGGCTTTATTTTCATCAATATTTTTTGGTGCGGCATACTCTTGCACCACGATATGATCACCATAACGATCCACTGCCACGTTATATTCCGGTAAATCAGCATCATATAAACGATACGCATCAAGACCTTGCTGTTTTGCCCATTTTTCAATTTTCTTGATATTTTTCTGTAAACGATTCGCAAAATCCACCGCTACCGTTGAAGTGCGGTCAAATTCAAGCGGATTTTCAGCCGCACTTTCTTTACGTTCTGAAATTTGATAATTCTTCTGAACACAATCTAACGGACCGTTTTTCGCTTTAAATTGACGATGAGAACGCATACGCAAGCAATCAAGCAATGTAGATTCACTACTGAAAATCGATGCATTCCAACCACCAAATTCATTTTTAAGACGTTGTCCAAAGACTGAATATAGCGCAATCAAAGCAGGAGTTGTACCTAAACGTTCACCGTAAGGCGGGTTGCAAATCACTGTTCCCACTTCATCTGGACTTGGATTTTTTAATGCGGCGACATCACCTTGTTTCCACTGAATTAAATGTGCTACGCCTGCATTTTGTGCGTTCTTTTGCGCTTTTTTCAGTACGCGATGATCGAGATCGAAGCCATAAAAATGCGGTTTTGGATTTTGATTAAAATAAGTTTCAGCTTGTTGTACCGCTTCTGCTTTCACCTTATCCCAAGTATCTTGATTATGCCCTTTCCAGCAATCAAAACCCCAATGTAAACGATGTAATTGCGGTGCAATTTGTGCTTCTATCTGCGCGGCTTCGATTAACAAAGTACCCGAACCGCACATTGGATCCACTAATGGTGTCCCTTTTTTCCAACCTGAACGAAGCACTATCGCGGCAGCTAAGGTTTCACGTAAAGGCGCTTGACCTGTATCTTCACGATAGCCACGTAAATGCAATGCTTCGCCACTTAAATCGAGTGAAACGACGAGCTCTTCTTTATTCAAATAAATATGAATTCGCACATCCGGATAGTCTTTATCCACATTTGGGCGTGCTTTCCCTTGGCGTTCAAAATAATCCACAATGGCATCTTTCACACGCATCGCACCAAATTGGGTGTGACGAATTTCTTGGTTTGTCCCGTTGAAATCAACAAAAAATGTGGTTTTCTCATCAAAATAACTTAACCAATCCTGCCCTGTCACAATTGAATACAAGTCTAAATCACTATATACCTTGCCATTTACAATCGGTAACAAAATACGCGAAGCCAAACGTGACCATAATAAGCTACGATAAAGTGCTTCATCATCAGCCTGAAAATGTACACCGCCTTGTGCTATTTTACATTCCGTTGCACCAAGCTCTGTCAGTTCGACTTTTAAGAGTTCTTCAAAACCACGGGCAGTTGTGGCAAATAGTTGTTTCATGTGTTTTCTCGATAGGGAAAAATTGGGCGGATTATAGCATAGTTTTTACTAGGATTTCGCCTAAGGCGACCTACTTTTCTTTGCTTGTGCAAAGCAAAGTAGGCAAAAGAAAACACACCCCAATTAAATCGCTAATCCTCATTCTTTTTCAATTTTCTTTACAGAAATTTTCGAACTCGCTTCGCTCAAACAAGCGAAAATTTCTTAAAAATTGAAAATCATTCGGGCGATTTAGATGGGGACAATAAAAAACAGCCTTAAAGGCTGTTTTTAAGATAGAAGCAAATTAGATTATTTACTTAAACATTGAGCATAGCTATCAGCGGTGGCTTGAAGGAAATTCGCATAAGAATTTGGACCAAGCTGTACGTTATCGCCAATAGGATCTAAACGACCTACATTGACTTTTGTACTTTGCGCAAGAGTATCAATCACTTTTGGTGTGAATTGAGGCTCCGCAAAAAGACAATTTACACGATGTTCTTCAATTTCTTCTTTGATGTGAGCAATGGTTTTTGCACCTGGTACTACTAATGGATTAATGGTGAAATAACCGGTTTGATTTAAACCATAAGCATCATTGAAATAGCTATAAGCATCATGGAACACAAAGAAGCCTTTATCTTTAAGTGGGGCTAATTGTGCTTTGATTTTATCGCTTTGCTCGGTCAAAGTGCGGTTAAAATCGGCTAAGTTTTTCGCGATGAGCTCTTTTTTATCCGGATATTGTTCTGTTAATTTATCCGCCACTTTCTGTGCCACAATTTGGCTAATGGCTGGTGAATACCATAAATGCCAGTTTACACTTAAACCATTTTCATCTACATCATGATGGTGATCGTGATGCTCATGAGCATGTTCGTGTTTATGGTCGTGCCCATGTTCATGTTTATGATCATGGCTGTGGCCATGCTCGTGTTCATCCCCCTCATGATAATGCTCATGATGAACTTTACTTAAAAGAGGTTTAATTTCTGGAATCTCAGAAATATTGATGACTTTTTTGCTATCAATTTGGCTAATTGGTTTTGCTAAAAAAGCATCAATATCTTCACCAACCCAAAGCACTAAATCCGCCGATTTCACTTTTTGCACATCTGAAAGTTTTAAGCTGTAATCATGAGGAGAAGCACCAGCAGGCACTAAAATTTGCGTATCCGTTACACCATTAGCAATAGACGATGTAATAAAACCGAGGGGTTTTACGGATGCCAATACATCTGCATTTGCCATCATTGGAAGCGTTAAAAGTGCAGTAGAAATTGCACTCATTTTTAATACTTGTTTCATTTTTGTTTCCTTACTTTTATTGGGAATTATTCTCAAAGCCAACATAGACTACGCCTTTTTGATAAAATTGCAACATTTCAAATTAAAAAAATGAAGTGATATTTCTTCATCTTATTAAATACTTTTATTCATAAAGAAAAAGCAACGTTTTCACGTTGCTTCATTTCTTTATTTTAATAACTTGTCTATTACCCTAGAAACGGCAAAGAATCCAAAGGTTGCGGTGATCATGGTTGCTGCACCAAAGCCATTTGCACAATTCATGGTGGCTGATACTTCACAGCCCTCGCTCATTTTAGGGAAAATCAGAGGCTGACTGGAAAACACCGCATCAACTGCGAACTTACGTTGTGGATTTTGGGTAAAATTAAAATCCTTACGTAAAACTGACCGCACTTTCGCCAATAATGGATCTTGGATCGTTTTGCTTAAATCAGCAATTTGGATTTTGGATGGATCTGTCTGACCACCTGCGCCACCAATAGTAATAATCTTGATTTTATTACGCTTGCAATAGGCAATCATCGCCGCTTTGGTTTTCACATTATCAATGGCATCAATGACATAATCATAGCCGCGATTTAAATATTCTGCTTGATTATCCAGTGAAATGAAATCATCGATAATATTCACCACACATTCTGGGTTAATCAGATTAACGCGCTCTGCCATCACTTCCGTTTTAAGCTTGCCAATATTGCCGCTTAATGCAGGAAGCTGACGATTAATATTGGTGACACAAATATCATCCATATCAATCATGGTGATCCGCCCTACGCCACTTCGCGCAAGCGCTTCCACCACCCACGAACCTACGCCACCAATACCAATGACGCACACATGAGCCTTACGCAAACGCGCCAAGCCTTCTGCTGTATAAAGGCGACCAATGCCGCCAAAACGTTGTTCGTAGTTATCGACACGAGCCATTATTGTAGTACCCAAACACGTCCATAATGTTTTGATAAACCCGCGATGTGACCTGCTTGATCACCAATACCACGGTATAAGTCAAAGTGGTGACCGTTTACCGCACCGCCCACATCAAGCGCTACCATTAAGTGTAATTTGTGTGTGCCCATCCAGTTACCATTATTATCAATATCTGGCACTTCAACCAATAATACGGTACCAGAAGGAATGACGTTGCGGTCAGAAGCCACAGAAGCCATAGGTACTAAAGGTACACCAGCAGAACCTTTCACTTTTCCTGTCGGGTCATTTTTAAAGAAAACATAAGATGGGTTACGCTCTAACAATTCTTGTACACGAGATGGGTTTGCTTTACCCCATTCACGAATCGCTTGAATAGACATTTTTTCTTTTGGAATTTCACCATCTTCTACTAACAAGCGACCAACTGCTTGATATTTATAACCATTTTGACCTGCATAAGCTAAATAATTTAAATTTCCATCGCCGTAATCCACATAACCACTACCTTGTACACCAAGTAGGAAGTTATCCATCATTGAATCACTATAAGCAAGCTCTAAGCCTTTTCCTGCCAATGCACCATTGTAAATTTCCGCACGGCTATAACGTTTATAACTTGGCATCGCATAAATTGGATATTGATATTTGCCTTGTGCAGTGCGGCGAGCATGAATAACCGGCGAATAATAACCCGTCATCAAGACGTTTTGATAACCATCGAAACCTTTCATAATCTGAGGATTAATGCCATATTGTGCTAATTCATTCACATTTGCCCCTGCAAGTACCCAGCTGGTGATCTTGCCGTAATTCATAGCAAAGCGATTAGTAATTGAGTTTGAATAGCCACGTACGTTAGAAAGCTGCGTTAAAAAATCACCTTGATTTACAACCGCACTTCTGTTATCCACAGAAGCCACTGGGCTTAAAATAGCTTGTTGATAATTACGTCCGCTATACTTTGCCCCAAATTTTTGTGGATCATCGCCCGTTGCTGTACGCGGCAAGCTAGAATTATTTTTAGAAGAGACTTTACTTGGTGCTGAACCACATGACGCAAGCACCGAAACTGCCGCCATTACAGAGAGCATTTTTACAGCGAGATTTTGACGAAATTTCATTCTTATTTTCCTAAATTAAACTAACTCAATACAAAGTTGCATACGCTATCAAAAATTCCCTTTTAGGACTAGCACTATTTCATAAAATGATTAATTAATATTCACATTGTTTATTTTCTTAACAAACGGAAAGTCAAATTCAGTTTAAATCTTGCAATAATTTTTGAAACGAGTATATTACGCGCCATCAGACGCGGGGTGGAGCAGCTTGGTAGCTCGTCGGGCTCATAACCCGAAGGCCGTCGGTTCAAATCCGGCCCCCGCAACCAAATTACAAAGCACCGAAATTTCGGTGCTTTTTTCGTTTTTAGATAAAGATAAAATTGAATCGAAATAAAAAGGCACATGTCGTGAAACATTATGCCTTTATCTATCAATCTTATTAGATTTGATACTTTGTTTTATCGCCAATATCAAAGTGCAATGGCATTCGCCATTTTTGAACCGCAAGAATTAATAATAATCCACCAACGATCAACGATAAAATTCGGGCAATCCAACCCCCTTCAAATACCCAAGTAAACCAAAGTGCGGCGACAAATGCAGGTTGTAAATTTAACAGCGGTACTCTAAAACAGAAGTATTCTTTAAAACATAATCCACCTAGTGTTACTAATGCACCACCTAACGCTAATTCATGCCAACCTAAAAGCGCACATAAGAGTGCAAGCCACGTGGCAAATTGGAATGTTAAGCGGAAATGTTTTAAATAAATATGAAGCGATGATGCACAGCAAGTTGCTGCAATCAATATGGCAATTTGAGCCTGTTGAGGATACCAAGTTAAAGCCAAAATACTAAATGCCGCAATGACAAAGCCTGCGCGATAAATAATGACGGTGAGTTTATCCCAAACATCCATTGGAGATTGAATATGTGGATCAGCCATGTAATTTCCTTATTTTTGATAATAAAAAGTGCGGTCAAAAACACGCTCATTTTTGACCGCACTTTACATTGAGATTATTTTAATCGATCTAAAATCTTTTGATGAATACCACCAAAGCTACCGTTTGACATCACAAGAATATGATCCGTTGGTTTCGCTTCAGCCACAATCATATCGACTAATTTATCAACGCTTCCAGTGTAATGTGCCGGTTGAACACATTGTCCCGCAATTTCAGCCACATCCCATGGAATATTATCTGGTTGTAGCATAAACACGACATCAGCACGTCCAAGTGCTGGCGCAATTTCATCTTTATGCACGCCCATTTTCATGGTGTTTGAACGAGGCTCTAATACGGCAAGAATACGTACGCCACCGCCTACTTTATCACGCAACGCAGTAAGTGTCGCCAAAATGGCTTCTGGATGGTGAGCAAAGTCATCATAAACTGTAATACCGTTTACTTCACCCTTCACTTCTAAACGACGTTTTGCATTGATAAAGCTGCCTAATGCCTGACATGCATCTTCAATTTTCACACCTGCATGGTAAGCCGCTGCAATCGCCATTAAAGCATTGTGCATATTGTGCTGTCCGACAATATTCCATTTCACTTCAGCGACTTTTTGACCGTGATGGAATACAGCAAATTCTGAACAATCATTGGTAATACGTTCCGCAAACCATTCTTTATCTTTACCGATAAATTGCTGTTCTGACCAACAGCCCATATTAAGTGTTTCTTTCACGATTTGTTCATCTGCAAAAGAAAGAACACGTCCTGTGGAAGGAATGGTTCTGATCATGTGATGGAATTGACGCTGGATCGCATGAAGATCGTCGAAAATATCTGCATGATCGAAGCTAATATTGTTAATGATCAAGGTTTTCGGATTGTAATGTACAAATTTAGAACGTTTATCAGAGAACGCCGTATCGTACTCATCCGCTTCAATCACGAAGAACTCACTTTCCCCTAAACGAGCTGACGTACCAAAATTTCCCGCAATACCACCGATTAAGAAACCTGGTTTTAAGCCATTTTGTTCTAAAATCCAAGTCAACATCCCCGTTGTCGTGGTTTTACCATGTGTACCGGAAACCGCTAACACCCAACGATTACGTAATAAATGGTCGTGTAACCATTGTGGACCTGATGTGTAAGGCAAGGCATTATCCAAAACATATTCCACACAAGGATTACCACGCTTCATGGCATTTCCGACAATCACCATATCGGGTGCAGGCTGAAGTTGAGCTACATCATAATTAGGAATAATCTCAATGCCCTGCTCTTGTAAAAAAGTGCTCATCGGTGGGTAAACATTAGTATCTGAGCCTGTGACTTTATAACCCATTTGTTTGGCAATCATCGCGACACCGCCCATAAAAGTCCCGCAGATACCTAAAATATGAATATGTTTCATTGTTCTTCTCTAGTTGCTAAAAATGCTGACTATGATAAATCAACTCAAAGATTGAGTAAATAAGGGCTGTTTACATAAACAGCCCTCTTTCTTATTTGATTCGTTCAAAGCCCGCTTGAAGATCAGCTATTAATTCATCCGTGTCTTCAAATCCAATATGAACACGAATTAATGAACCCGTTAATTTACGCTCAATACCTGGGCGAATTTTCGCAATTTCTTCCGGTTGATTGCATAAAATGAGCGATTCAAACCCGCCCCAAGAATAAGCCATTGTGAAAAGATCAAAATGATCCATAAAGGCTGAAAGCTCTTCATCGTTTAAACGTTTATGTAATTCAAAAGAAAATAAACCGCTTGCGCCGGTAAAATCACGTTTAAAGTTTTCATGGCCTGGACAGCTTGGCAACGCAGGATGATACACCGCTTTAACTTGTGGTTGTTCACTCAACCATTTGGCCACTTTTAAACTACTTTCATGATGTTGTTTTAATCGCACACCTAAGGTACGAATACCGCGTGCTGTCGTATAAGCAGAATCCGCATCAACCATTTGCCCCATTAAATAGGAATGTTCGCGCAATTTATCCCAAGTACGTGCATTAGCCACAGCAGTACCAATCATAATATCAGAATGCCCTACTAAATATTTCGTTCCTGCTTGAATAGAGATATCAATATCATGCTCTAACGCTTTAAATAATACCCCTGCAGCCCATGTATTATCGATCATAATGACGATTTCAGGGCTCACTGCTCGAACCGCTTTAACAATCGCGGGGATATCTGGCACTTCCATCGTTAAAGAGCTTGGCGACTCTAAAAATAAGACTTTTGTATTTGGCTGCACAAGTTTGGCAACATTTGCGCCTATCATTGGATCATAATAGGTCGTATCAATATGCATTTTTTTCAAAATCACATTGCAAAAATCTTGTGTCGGCTCATAAGCAGCCCCTGTCATTAAGACATGATCGCCTGTTTCCACAAAGGATAAAATAGCATTTGTTACCGCTGCAGCGCCACAAGGATAAAGGTAACAACCAGCTCCGCCTTCCATTTCACACATTAAATCTTGAAGTGCAAAATGCGTTAACGTGCCACGACGACCATAGAAAAGCTCTCCCTTGTAACGATTTTTTGTGCAATGCTTTTTATCTGCAATGGTATCAAATACTAAAGAAGATGCGCGTTGAACCACAGGGTTAACTGAGCCTTGAGTAAAACGTTTTTTACGCCCTGAATGAACCAGTGTGGTCGATAAGGTATGATGTTCTGACATATATTCCACCTGTAACTTAGACAATATTAATTAATTCAATAGATAAAAACAGCTGTTAAAGTGCGGTCAATTTTTTTAGAATACTAACCGAGTTTTTGCGTTAGCAAAATTTTTATTAACATTTATATAGGAATTATGACTATGGTATTAGTAACTCGTCAAGCTCCAGATTTTACTTCCTCTGCAGTTTTAGGCAATGGTGAAATCGTTAACAACTTCAATTTCAAAAAACACGTTAATGGTAAAGCTGCGGTATTATTCTTCTACCCATTAGACTTTACTTTCGTTTGCCCATCTGAATTAATTGCATTCGACCACCGTTATGAAGAATTCAAAAAACGTGGTGTTGAAGTGGTTGGTGTTTCTATCGACTCAGAATTCACTCACAATGCATGGCGTAATACCCCAACTGAAAACGGCGGTATCGGTGCAGTTAAATATGCATTAGCAGCTGACGTTAAACACGAAATCGCTAAAGCATACGGTATCGAACATCCAGAAGAAGGTGTAGCATTACGTGCTTCATTCTTAATCGACAAAAACGGCGTTGTTCGTCACCAAATCGTAAACGACTTACCATTAGGTCGTAACATCGATGAAATGTTACGTATGGTAGATGCGTTACAATTCCACGAAGAACACGGTGAAGTTTGCCCAGCTCAATGGGAAAAAGGCAAAGAAGGTATGAAAGACAGCCCTGAAGGTGTTGCTAAATACTTGAAACAAAACGCTGACAAACTTTAATTTTTAAGAAAAAGCCACATTAAGTGGCTTTTTTTATTTTTGTAGATCCTTTAGAATGAACGTATCTTTAACCAAAGTGCGGTTATTTTTATGAAATATAATATTCCTATTTTCCTGACGATTCTCCGAGTGATTTTAATTCCATTCTTCGTCGTGGCATTTTATTTGCCCATCCCTTCAGCACCTTTTATTACAACGCTTATTTTCTTTATTGCTGGTGTCACCGACTGGTTTGATGGCTATCTCGCTCGAAAATTAAAACAAACAACCCGTTTCGGTGCTTTCCTTGATCCTGTTGCCGATAAAGTGATGGTTATTACCGCACTTGTATTAATTGTGGAATATCAACATTCTTTCTGGATTACCATTCCAGCGATTATTATGATTTCTCGTGAAATCATTATTTCTGCTTTACGCGAATGGATGGCTGAATTAGGTGAACGTAATAAAGTGGCCGTTTCATGGCTTGGAAAAGTGAAAACCACCTCTCAAATGCTAGCTTTAGGTGGATTACTCTGGCGATATAACGTTTATATGGAAACTCTGGCAATTGTACTGCTTTATTTAGCGGCCATTTTAACGGTTTGGTCAATGCTCCAATACTTAAAAGCAGCAAAAGGCAGCTTGTTAGATAACATTGAATTATAGAATTGACTAAATTTTAAATAAAAGGTGCAGTTATTTTAATCGCACTTTTTATTTTTGAATTATTTTTAACCAATCAAAAACTTTTTTTACGAATTTTATTTGACACAATGAGATAAATCCGTAAAATACGCCCCGTTGTTTGGTAACAAGCAAACGCGGGAATAGCTCAGTTGGTAGAGCACGACCTTGCCAAGGTCGGGGTCGCGAGTTCGAGCCTCGTTTCCCGCTCCAATTTGCCCGAGTGGTGGAATCGGTAGACACAAGGGATTTAAAATCCCTCGCCTTTCGAGGCGTGCCAGTTCAAGTCTGGCTTCGGGCACCATTTCAAAATTATACCAGTGGGTCGTTAGCTCAGTCGGTAGAGCAGCGGACTTTTAATCCGTTGGTCGAAGGTTCGAATCCTTCACGACCCACCACTTTAAATCAGCACCTTAACGGGTGTTTTTTATACCTAAAATTTAGGGTAACGACTTTCCTACTTTCTTTTCTAAAAAACACATAAAAAAATAACCGCACTTGCGTACGGTTACTTATCTATATTCTTAAATGATTAGCCGTGATAACGTCCTACGCCTAATTCATCTTCTTTACGAGTACGGTTCATCACTTCTTGCGGTGATTGTGCAATACGTAATCCCATTTGATCTTCAGTACGTACCACATCGCCACGTAGAGAGTTAGTATAAACATCGGTAATCTTGATATCGACAAACTTACCAATCATATCTGGTGAGCCTTGGAAATTCACAATACGGTTGTTTTCGGTACGTCCAGTTAATTCCATAATATCTTTCTTAGACGGCCCTTCTACCAATACACGTTGCTCTGTGCCAAGCATTCGACGGCTATATTGTGCCGCTTGTTGGTTGATACGTTCTTGTAAAAGATAGAGACGTTGTTTTTTCTCTTCTTCAGTGACATCATCTGGCATATCGGCAGCAGGTGTACCTGGACGCGCGGAATAGATAAAGCTAAAGCTCATATCAAAGTTCACTTGTGCGATGAGATTCATTGTTTGTTCAAACTCTTCCTTGGTTTCACCCGGGAAGCCTACAATAAAATCTGAGCTGATTTGAATATTTGGACGCACCGCACGTAATTTACGAATGATCGATTTATATTCTAACGCAGTATGACCACGTTTCATCATGGTTAAAATACGGTCAGAACCTGCTTGTACTGGTAAGTGTACGAAGTCTACCAACTCAGGCGTGTCGCGATACACATCAATAATATCATCTGTAAATTCGATTGGGTGGCTGGTGGTAAAACGTAAACGGTCGATACCATCAATAGACGCCACTAAACGCAATAATTCCGCAAATGTACAGATACCGCCATCAAATGTTGGGCCACGATACGCATTTACGTTTTGGCCTAATAAATTGATTTCACGTACACCTTGATCAGCCAACTGCGCAATTTCAAATAATACATCATCAACAGGACGGCTCACTTCTTCACCACGGGTATAAGGCACCACGCAGTAAGTACAATATTTATTACAGCCTTCCATAATAGACACAAACGCGGTTGGACCTTCTGCACGAGGTTCCGGTAAACGGTCAAATTTCTCAATCTCAGGGAAACTGACATCCACCACCGAACTTTTACCGCCACGAATTTGGTTAATCATTTCTGGTAGGCGATGTAAAGTTTGCGGACCAAATACAATATCCACATAAGGTGCACGATGACGAATATGTTCACCTTCTTGTGAAGCCACACAACCGCCCACACCAATTACTAAGTTTGGATTTTGTTTTTTTAATTCTTTCCAACGACCTAACTGATGGAACACTTTTTCTTGTGCTTTTTCACGGATAGAACAGGTGTTAAGAAGTAACACATCTGCTTCTTCTGGAATATCTGTCAATTCCAAACCATGTGTATTTAAAAGAAGATCGGCCATTTTCGATGAATCATACTCATTCATCTGACAGCCCCATGTTTTAATATGTAATTTTTGCGTCATATTGCTTAAAAAATAAAGATTAGTAAAAAGATAAAATCGGTCGGCTATTGTACAGATTTGTGGGAATTCTGGCTAGTGTAAAATGGACTTTTACCCATTTCGGTATAGAAAAAGTGCAGTTAAAATCATCTAAATTTTAACTGCACTTTGTTTAGTATCCTTCTTCCTCCATATTCGGTAGGAATATTTTTTGTTTGATTCGTTTTACTCTCGTTTCAATTCGTCCATCTGGGTGTAGTTCAATTTCACGCCAACCTGGTTGTAATGTATCTAACGCAAAATGATTGCTATCAGGCTTAAATTGAATACAAGTCGCTGGTGTTGCCATGGTTTGATACCCCTGCCAATAGCCATCAACCTGCTGATGAATATGCCCGTATAATATCCCTTTCACATTGTTGAATTGAGCAAGAACGGTTGAAAAGTCATGCGCATTACGTAAGTTATGCTGATCAAGCCATGCTGAATTCGTTGGCAATAGATGGTGGTGTAAGACGACTAAGCTATGACGCGCTGGATTTTCAGCTAATTTTGTTTTTAACCAATCTAACTGATAAGCGCTCAATTCACCATGAGGCACACCGGATACTTGGCTATCTAACAAAATCACTTGCCAATGTTTGCCTAGAAGTAAATGTTTTGATGCATTAATAGGCGATTGGCTTAAATGCTCGACCATTTTAGGTTGGAAATCATGATTACCCGGAAGCCAAAATACCCATTTATTTAACGGTTTAACCATTTCAACAAATCGCAGATAGCCCTCGTCGCTACTATCTTGTACCAAATCCCCTGTTGCAAGCACGACATCGTACTCAAAAGGCTCTAACTGAATTTCTTTTAACACCTGAGAAAAACTTTCGTGCGTGTTGATACCTAATAAGTCTTTGCTTGTATCTTTAAACAAATGAGGATCGGTAATTTGTAATAATTTAACAATTTCACTTGCAGGTTCGTATTCAAATCTATTGTTCATGGGACTCCTATTGCCAGCGTTGCTGCAATTGGGCGTAATTTAATTGAAGCCATTGCAAGCCCATTACTGCAATGCCATTATCAATTTTGCCATCACACATCCATTGATAGGCTTGCTCACGTTTCACCACATGAACACGAATGTCTTCATTCTCTTCAGCTAAACCATGAAGTCCCTTAGCTTGCGAGCTATCAACTCGACCGACAAACAAATGAATACGTTCGACGACACCACCCGGGCTATCCCACACGCTTAAACAATGTGTGAGATCTTGAACGGATACGCCTGCTTCCTCTTCACTTTCACGCAAAGCGACTTCTTCAGGTTGTTCACCCTCTTCTACCATGCCGGCGATCAATTCTAATAACCAAGGAGAACGAACAGAAGCAGATTGATATGCACCAATGCGTACTTGCTCAACTAAAACCACTGCATCTTCTTCCGGATCGTAAGCAATCACGGCAGAGGCTGCACCTTTGACCAACAACTCCCTTGTCACGACACCACTTTCTCCACCGGCAAAAAGCTTATGTTTAAACTGTACTTTCTTAAGTGTAAAAAAACCTTTATAAACAGTTTCTTCATTAAGAACTTCTATATCATGCTGACTAAACTGTTGAATTTCTGACATCATTACTCTCCTAGTATCGAGGTCGCATAATACTCCCATAAAAAAATAAAAAAAACTGAACCCTCTATTTTTTTGTCGAAACTTTGAAGCCGGTCACAAAAAAAAGAAAACCTATGATGATTTCTTATTCATCATAGGTTTACATTAAGAATCTATTGAATTAACAAACGCGGCTGGTAATTACCCCATCAGCCACTTTCGTTTTAATGGTGTCGCCTGTTTTGACTTGTTTCACACTCACAATGGCATGTCCTTTGGCATCTTCTGCGATAGAATATCCTCGTGCCAATACTTTTAATGGGCTTAATCCATCTAACTTACCACACAATGTTGCTAATTTATTTTGACGTTCCGTGACTTGACGATTCGCCCCTAAATTTAACCGCACTTGTAACTGGGCTAAATATTGAAATTGTTTTTGCAAGCGATAAGGCAATGGATTTTGTTTTAAGCGCGCTGAAAATGCGGTCAATTTTTGCTGCGTTTTATCCATTTGACGTTGCATTGCCAAGACTAAACGATGATGTAATTGCGCCGTTCTGGCTTTCTGCATCAATAATTGATTTTGCGGATGTTGATTTTGCAGGCGTAAACGTAACTGTTGTAAACGTTGTTGTTGATGACTAAAAATACGATCTAACGCCATCTCCAAACGCTGTTGTTTATAGGCTAACTGTTGAAGTAATTCCTGCTGATTGCGACTCACTAACTCCGCAGCAGCAGAGGGGGTCGGCGCACGTAAATCAGCCACAAAATCGGCAATGGTGACATCCGTTTCATGACCTACCGCGCTGATAATCGGTAAATTAGAACAAAAAATCGCACGTGCGACTTCTTCTTCATTAAAGCACCAAAGATCTTCTAAAGAACCACCACCACGGCCGACGATCAATACATCCACTTCTTGACGTGCATTAGCGAGTTCAATCATTTGGACGATTTCAGCCGTTGCTTCTTTGCCCTGCACTGCCGTTGGATAAATCACCACTTTTAAACTGGGATCTCGGCGAGCCAAAATATGCAGAATATCTTGCAATGCGGCACCAGTCGAAGAGGTAACAATGCCCACCGCTTTAGCAAAGTCCGGTAAGCTTTTCTTCAAGTTTTGTGCAAACAACCCTTCAGCCGCCAATTTCATTTTTAGCGCTTCAAATTGCTGTTGCAATAATCCTTCGCCAGCAGGGTGCATAGATTCAATAATCAGCTGATAATCACCGCGAGGTTCATATAAACTGACATTTGCCCGCACCAAGACCTGCATACCATTTTGCGGACGAAATCCCACCCGCAAATTTTTCATGCGGAACATCGCACCGCGAACTTGGGCATTTTCATCTTTTAGCGTTAAATACCAGTGCCCTGACACAGGTTGGGTGAAATTAGAAATCTCCCCTGTAAGCCAAATCTGTGAAAAATTCCCTTCCAACATTTGGCGAGCGGCGCTGTTAAGCTGGGAAACGGAGTAAATGTTTTCAGACATTATTCAATCAACACCCAACCGTCATCTAGCCAGTTACAAATCGAATCAAGTAATAATTCCATTGTACTTGCAGGATCTTCTGTATCATTCACTAAATTATTTAAGAATGCCCAATCTAGCGCTTCACCATCAGAAAGGCGTTTCAACACTTCTGCTTCAATAACATTCACTTCATCCAACCATTCGCCATTCGCATAAATGCGGAGCGGATTTTCGGTGTAAAGCAATTTGCAGTTATTGTCCTGCATTAATACACCTTGTTCCTCTTCTAAAATTGACCACACTTCGTCAGGATCGGACATTTCATCGGATACCAACATTTCATAGCGACGTGAGCTCACTGTGCCTGCTACTGCTTGTTTGAATAATGTATCAAAGGCTTCAGATTCCGCCAATTTCGCTAAGAATTGTTTTTTCATCGCCTGAATATTTTCATCAGCCAATTTACCCGTACTTTGCTCTGATTGCGTTAAGCGTAACGGTAATTGGAATTCGCTTAAATTCAATTCAGGATCTTGATGACAAAACGCTTTGTTCACGTTATCGAAAATGTCTGCTAAATTCGGGTAACGCAAACCAAAAGAAAACGTCAAACAATCATCTTCTGCCACACCATAATGCGACATACGAGCCGGAATATAAAGAATATCGCCAGGATTCATCACTTCATCAATCACCAATTCGCCCATATCATCGAAAATACGAATCGGCTGATTTGGTTTAAATTCTGTAGAAGAATCACACCATTTGCCTAACTGCCAACGACGATGTCCATAGCCTTGCACCAAGAACACATCATATTCGTCATAATGCTTACCAACGGAACCGCCTTTAGGTGCATAAGACACCATAATATCGTCGCGTTGCCATTGTGGGATAAAGCCAAATTTATTCCAAAGCTGACCGAGTTCGGTACTCCATTGCTCTAAATTTTGTACAAGCACCGACCATTTCTCGGGTACATCTGCAAAATCTTCTTCGGATAACGGACTAAAAAATACTTTCCAATTATCCTCTGAAAAGGTTTTCACTAAACGCGCGGTTACATCTTCGCCTTGTGCTAATTCGATGATATCGTCAGGCTCAAATTGACCAACAATTTCAGGCAAACCATTACGAATAATTAATGGTTTTTTCTGCCAATAATCACGCAGGAAAATTTCAGGGGTAATGCCCTCAGGCAGACAATATTGGTTGGAAAGTGCGGTCATTTTTTTACTCCTTTTCCTGTTTTTCTTGTTGAGCTTTTTCTTGTGCGGCTTTGGCTTGCTCTGCTGCACGTTTACGACGAATTTCTTTCGGATCCGCTAACAATGGACGGTAAATTTCAATACGATCACCATCTTTTAACTGATCGTTTAGTTTTGCTGGACGGGAATAAATCCCCACTTTATTTTCACGCAAATCGATCTCGGTAAACTGTTGTAAAATGCCCGATTGTAAAATAGCCGTTTGAATCATTGTGCCTTCATCCACTTTGAAGGACTTCAAATAATAGCGATCCGGCAAGGCATAAGCGATTTCAATATTAATTTGTTTCATGTCTTATTCTGTCTTAATGAGTTTTCCGTTATTATAGCGGAAAAGTGCGGTCAATATTAACGATAAAATCAGGAGCACATCATGAATTGGGTATTTTTTTCTATTGGTTCAGCCTTTTTCGCTGGACTTACCGCTATTTTAGGCAAATTAGGGGTTGAAGGCATTAACAGCAATCTTGCGACATTTATCCGTACGATTGTGGTTTTACTCGTTACAGCGGGTATCATTAGCGCACGTAACGAATGGCAACTGCCACAACATATTGCAGCAAAACCATTCACCTTTTTAATTCTTTCTGGTGTTGCTACAGGCCTATCTTGGCTTTGTTATTATCGTGCGTTGCAAATGGCGCCCGCCTCTTGGGTTGCGCCCATTGATAAACTCAGTGTCGTGATTGCTATTATTTTAGGTGTGGTATTGTTAGGCGAACCCTTAAGTATGAAATTAGTCATAGGAAGTCTATTAATTCTCTCAGGTGTTTTAGTCTTATCCTTATAGATTGAGAAATTAGCCCTTTTTCGCTACAATACGCCACTATTTTTATTCAAGCAGAAAACTATGTCTGAAATTAAACTCATCGTGGGGCTGGGAAACCCTGGCGATAAATATGCGGAAACCCGCCACAATGCAGGGGAATGGCTGATTGAGCGTTTGGCTCGTCGCTTTAATGTTTCGCTTAATGCAGAAAATAAATTCTTCGGTTATGTAGGAAAAACGCTAATTAATGGCAAAGAAGTCCGTTTTTTAGTGCCGACGACGTTTATGAATTTAAGCGGAAAAGCCGTAGGCGCACTTGCTAATTTTTATCGCATCAAACCAGAAGAAATTTTAGTGCTACACGATGAATTAGACTTACCGCCTGGCACCGTAAAATTAAAACAAGGTGGCGGACATGGTGGTCACAATGGTTTAAAAGATATCGTGGCTCAGCTTGGTAACAGCAACAATTTCTATCGTTTACGCATTGGCATTGGCCATCCTGGACACCGTGATTTAGTTTCAGGTTTTGTGCTTAACAAACCCGCGCCTGCAGAAAGAGAAGCGCTCGATAAAGCGTTAGATGAAGCCACCGATTGCATTGAATTGCTTTTCAAAGAAGGCATGGTGAAAGCCACCAATCGCTTAAATAGTTTTAAAATTTAACTCAGAAGTGCGGTGAAAAAACACCATAAATTTTAACTGCACTTACGCTTACAATAAGGAAAACATCATGGGATTTAAATGTGGTATCGTTGGTTTGCCAAACGTCGGTAAATCTACCCTTTTTAATGCATTAACCAAAGCCGGTATCGAAGCGGCAAACTATCCGTTTTGTACAATTGAACCAAATACTGGCGTGGTACCAATGCCGGATCCGCGTTTAGATGCGTTAGCGGAAATTGTTAAACCTGAACGCGTATTACCCACCACCATGGAGTTTGTGGATATCGCTGGTTTGGTTGCGGGTGCAAGTAAAGGTGAAGGCTTAGGTAATAAATTCCTAGCTAACATCCGTGAAACTGATGCAATTGGTCATGTTGTTCGTTGTTTTGAAAATGATGACATCGTACACGTTGCGGGTAAAATCGATCCATTAAGCGATATCGAAACCATCAATACCGAATTAGCCCTTGCTGACTTAGACAGCTGTGAACGTGCAATCCAACGTTTACAAAAACGCGCTAAAGGTGGTGATAAAGACGCAAAATTTGAACTCTCTGTGATGGAAAAAATCCTTCCTGTACTTTCTGAAGCAGGCATGATTCGTTCTGTTGAGTTAGATAAAGATGAACTGTTAGCAATTAAAAGCTATAACTTCCTCACATTAAAACCAACCATGTACATTGCGAACGTGAATGAAGACGGTTTTGAAAACAACCCATATTTAGACAAAGTACGTGAGTTTGCAGAAAAAGAAGGCTCTGTTGTGGTGCCTGTATGTGCGGCGATTGAAGCAGAAATTGCTGAGCTTGATGATGATGAAAAAATCGAATTCTTACAAGACCTTGGTATTGAAGAACCAGGCTTAAACCGTGTAATTCGTGCAGGTTATGCCTTATTAAATCTTCAAACTTACTTCACTGCGGGTGTGAAAGAAGTGCGCGCATGGACGGTTTCTGTGGGTGCAACCGCCCCTAAAGCAGCGGCTGTAATCCACACAGACTTTGAAAAAGGCTTCATCCGTGCAGAAGTAATTGCTTACGATGACTTCATCCAATTCAAAGGTGAAAACGGAGCAAAAGAAGCAGGTAAATGGCGCTTAGAAGGTAAAGACTACATCGTCCAAGATGGTGATGTCATGCACTTCCGCTTTAACGTATAAAAACGCTTCAGACCGCATAACTATGCGGTCTTTTTGTATTTATAAAAGGAAAAAACAATGTCGGATAAATTAAATCAACTCATCGAATTGTTAAAATTAGAAAAAATTGATGATCTTATCTTTCGTGGTGCGAGTGAAGACTTAGGTTTTCGCCAAGTGTTTGGTGGCCAAGTCGTGGCACAATCTCTTTCTGCCGCGATGCAAGTTGCCCCAGCTGAGCGTGTACTCCATTCCTGCCATGCTTACTTTTTAGCACCTGGCGATAGTCAACACCCGATTATTTATGATGTGGAAACTTTACGTGAAGGACGCAATTTCTCTGCGTTACGCGTAAAAGCCATTCAACATAAAAATGTGATTTGTCATGTCACTGCTTCATTTCAAGTACCCGAAGAAGGGTTCGACCATCAATCAGCCATGCCGCAAGTGCCAGACCCTGAACAATGTATTGATGAACATGAAATCATGTTAAAAGTGGCACAGACTTTGCCTGAAAGCTTGAGTGAAAAATTTGCTCAAGAGCGACCATTTCAGATTCATAGCCGATATTTGAACAATCCATTTGATGGTCGCGAACTCCCACCCGAACAATATGCTTGGTTTAAAACCAATGGAGAAGCACCATTAGATTTGCAGACGCAACAATGTCTCTTAGCGTATTTTTCTGATTTCCACTGTATTTTGACCGCACTTCACCCACATGGGAAAGGCTTTTTACAGAAAGGGATGAAAGTGGCTACAATCGACCACAGCATTTGGTTCCACCGCCCTTTCAATTTAAATCAGTGGCATTTACATGCCATTGAAAGTAACAATGCTTTTGCCGGACGAGGTTTAGCGAGAGGACAAATTTTTGCTGCAGATGGCACATTAATTGCCACCACACAGCAGGAAGGGTTAATTCGTTATCAAGAATAACCGCACTTTAAAATAAGGTGCAGACTAGCCTTCGTAACCGACATCTTCGAAAGTTGGGTTTTCTGCGCCTTGTTTGGCTAATTCATCACAAATTTCATTTTCACGATGACCTGAATGGCCTTTCACCCACTGCCAATCAATGTTATGGGTTTGAATCGCCTGATCTAACGCAATCCATAAATCCTGATTTTTTACGGCTTTGCCCGTACTCGCTTTCCAATTGTTTTTCTTCCAATTGTAAATCCATTGTGTGATGCCATTTTTCATATATTGGCTATCGCTATAAAGCGTCACATGGCAAGGCTCTTTTAAGCTATTTAAAGCCTCAATCACTGCTCGTAATTCCATGCGATTATTGGTGGTTTTGAAATACCCTTTTGAAATATGTTTTTCGTGCTGTTTATAGCGCAGGACAATCCCTATGCCACCGGCTCCCGGATTGCCGAGGCAAGATCCATCCGTAAAAATTTCAATCTGTTTTTGCATAACTAATTCGAGCTTGTGTAAAATAGGCAGTATTTTAAAGGAAACAGATAGGTAGAACAATGATAAATCCGGATCGCCAAATTGTACTGGATACTGAAACCACCGGTATGAACCAAATTGGTGCGCATTACGAAGGACATTGCATTATTGAAATTGGCGCGGTGGAAATGATCAACCGTAAATACACAGGCAATAATTTTCATATTTATATTAAACCGGATCGTTTGGTTGATCCCGATGCCATTAAAGTTCACGGTATTACGGATGAAATGCTGGTGGATAAACCGGATTTCAAAACGATTGCACAAGACTTTATTGAATACATTCGTGGTGCTGAACTGCTGATTCATAATGCGCCCTTCGACGTGGGCTTTATGGACTATGAATTCCGTAAACTTGGATTAGATATCAAAACAACCGATATTTGCCTCGTCACCGATACATTGCAAATGGCTCGCCAAATGTATCCTGGAAAACGTAATAGCTTAGATGCATTGTGTGATCGTTTAGGCATTGATAACAGCAAACGAACACTCCACGGTGCGTTACTGGATGCGGAGATTTTAGCCGACGTTTATTTGTCCATGACGGGCGGGCAAACCAGTCTATTTGATGAAGATCATGCGGATAGTTCAATTATCCAAGCTGGTGCCAATATGCAAGATCTTCAAAGTGCGGTCAATTTTTCGCAGAATTTAAAAGTGTTACAACCCACCGATGATGAACTCCAAGCCCATTTGGATTTCATTAAATTGGTCAATAAAAAAAGCGATGGCAAATGTTTTTGGTCTATTCGTGCGGGTGACGAAACCTCACATTAATCGGTTATCTATTAATCAGATAAACATAAAAAAGAAAAAAAAGATTGACGGTTTTAACGTTCATTATTATTATACCCAGCACTTAGCGGAGTGGTAGTTCAGCTGGTTAGAATACCTGCCTGTCACGCAGGGGGTCGCGGGTTCGAGTCCCGTCCATTCCGCCAATTTAAAACTTGTCTTAATATACTCACGGAGTGGTAGTTCAGCTGGTTAGAATACCTGCCTGTCACGCAGGGGGTCGCGGGTTCGAGTCCCGTCCATTCCGCCAATTAAGTCGAGATAATGAAGCACCAGAAGGTGCTTTTTTTATGCCCGAATTTTACCTGTCAGCCAACATTCGCTATAATTAACCAAATTTACACTTTACAGAGATATTTTTATGACAACTCCTGTCGTTGCCTTAGTGGGTCGCCCAAACGTAGGCAAATCCACCCTATTCAACCGTTTAACCCGTACTCGCGATGCGCTTGTCGCTGACTTCCCTGGTTTAACCCGAGATCGTAAATACGGTCATGCCAATATTTCTGGCTATGATTTCATTGTGATCGATACCGGCGGTATTGATGGCACTGAAGAAGGTGTTGAAGAAAAAATGGCGGAACAATCCCTATTAGCGATTGAAGAAGCCGATGTGGTGCTTTTCTTAGTAGATGCGCGCGCAGGTTTAACGGCTGCAGACATTGGCATTGCCAATTACTTACGCCAACGCACTAATAAAACAACCGTGGTTGTAGCAAATAAAACTGACGGTATTGATGCCGACTCACACTGTGCGGAATTTTATCAATTAGGCTTAGGTGAAATTGAACAAATCGCCGCATCACAAGGCCGTGGCGTGACTCAATTAATGGAGCAAGTACTTGCACCTTTAGCGGAAAAATTACAAGAAAACGAAGCAGAAAATGACCGCACTTCTGATGAAGAAGAAAAAGATGAATGGGATCACGAATTTGACTTCGATTCAGAAGAAGATACTTCATTGATTGATGAAGCATTAGACGAAGAGCTTGAAGAAGAACAAGATAAAAATATCAAAATTGCGATTGTAGGCCGTCCAAACGTCGGTAAATCGACATTAACCAATCGTATTTTAGGTGAAGATCGCGTGGTCGTTTACGACATGCCAGGCACAACACGTGACAGTATCTACATTCCAATGGAACGCGATGGGCAACAATACACCTTGATTGATACAGCGGGTGTGCGTAAACGTGGTAAAGTGCATTTAGCCGTTGAGAAATTCTCTGTTATTAAAACGTTACAAGCGATTCAAGATGCAAACGTGGTATTACTCACAATTGATGCGCGTGAAAACATTTCAGATCAAGATCTCTCTCTACTTGGCTTTATCTTAAATGCAGGTCGCTCACTCGTGATCGTCGTGAATAAATGGGATGGCTTAGATCAAGATGTGAAAGATCGCGTCAAATCTGAATTAGATCGCCGTCTTGATTTCATCGACTTTGCCCGTGTGCATTTTATTTCTGCTTTACACGGCAGTGGCGTGGGTAATCTTTTTGATTCGATTAAAGAAGCTTATGCTTGTGCGACGCAAAAAATGACGACGTCCCTTCTCACCCGTATTTTACAAATGGCAACGGATGAGCATCAACCACCAATGATTGGCGGCCGTCGTATTAAATTAAAATACGCTCACCCAGGTGGCTATAATCCACCAATTATCGTGGTGCATGGTAACCAAATGGATAAATTACCGGATTCATACAAACGTTATTTATCTAATTATTATCGTAAGAGTTTGAAAATTATTGGTTCGCCAATTCGCTTGCTATTCCAAGAAGGTTCAAACCCATTCGCAGGTAGAAAAAATAAACTCACACCAAACCAATTACGTAAACGTAAACGTTTAATGAAGTTTATCAAAAAAGCGAAACGCTAATCTTAACAAACAAAGAGCGGTCAAAAATCACTGTGAATTTTGACCGCTTTTTTTATTGAAAAATAAATTATTCGTCTATAACCACTTTGCCAATATAGCCTAAGTTGCGATAACGTTGTGCGTAATCAATGCCATAGCCAACAACAAATTCATCCGGAATAGAAAAACCAATCCATTCAACCGGTACTTCCACTTCTCGGCGAGAAGGTTTATCTAATAAGGTACAAATCGCCAAGCTTGCAGGATCGCGTAAATTTAAAATGCTGCGCACTTTTTCAAGGGTGTAACCCGTATCAATAATATCCTCAACAATCAGCACGTGTTCATTGCGAATATCGCCCTCGAGATCTTTCGAAATTTTAACATCGTGATTACTTGTCATCCCAGCGCCATAACTTGATGTGGTCATAAACTCCACTTCTACCGGTAATTTTAATTCACGCACGAGATCGGCCATGAACATAAATGAACCACGTAAAAGCCCAACAACAATCAGTTTATCAATGGCTTGTTGTTGATAAAAATGCGTAATTTCTGCGCCAAGTTCAGTAATGCGGCTACGAACATCCGCTTCTGAAATTAAAATATCGACGTGGTGTTTTTTCATGGTCTTTCCTTTTAATTTAATCGTTTGCGTATTCTACAATAAAAAAGGCTGAAGTTTAAACCTTCAGCCTTTTTAACCCTAACGAATTTACTTTCTACTCTACCTGTTGGAGCAATCTGCAATCGCTGCTAAACAGATGTGCGTATAGTAGCAGAAAGAAATTACATGTCAATAAGAATTATTATCATTTTTAAAAAATTTATTAATTTCCTGAAATTTTCATCTTATCTAACAAGATTGAACCGGTTTGAATATTGGATCGATGTTCAATATCATCTGCTACTGCTACAATATTTTTTAACATATCCTTCAATTGACCGGCAATAGTAATTTCAGCAACTGGATACTGGATTTCACCATTCTCCACCCAGAAACCTGCTGCACCACGAGAATAATCCCCCGTCACAATATTTACACCTTGCCCCATGACATCTGTCACCAATAAACCGGTGCCCATTTGGCGCAAAAGTGCGGTCAATCCGCCCGTTAAATTTGGTTTCACAAGCCAGTTATGAATACCGCCTGCATGACCGGTACTTTGCATGCCCATTTTTCTACCGCTATAACTGGTGAGCAAATAGGTTTGCAATATGCCATCTTGAATAATTTCAAGATCCTGTGTTCTCACCCCTTCGCTGTCAAAAGGCGTGGAGGCTAAACGTTTTAACAAATGCGGACGCTCACTAATTTGGAACCAATCTGGTAATACTTGTTTTCCAAGATGATCGAGCAAGAAACTGGATTTACGATATAAGCTGCCGCCACTAATTGCGCCCGTTAAATGAGAGATTAATCCTGTTGCCACATCATTTAAGAAAATCACCGGCACTTCACGTGTCGTTAATTTTTGTGGATTTAAACGCGCAATCACTTTTTTTGCACAATTCTGTCCTACCCAATCCGCTGAAGAAAGCGCATCAAACTCACGTGAAACTGTATATTCGTAGTCATTTTCAAGTTGATCTAGTTCCCCACCAATCACTGAACAAGATAAAGAATAGCGGCTAGATAAGTAACTTTGTAGCATACCGTGTGTATTACCATAAACACGCACGCCGGTATGAGAATTAAAGCTTGCGCCATTACTATTTACAATTTTAGCATCGTATTCCAACGCTGATTTTTCAGCTTCTAACGCTAATTTTGTAGCCTGTTCGACATCGACACTTGCCCCGTGATAAAGCGCTAAATCGGGTGCTTCAAAAGCCATTAGTTCTTTATCGGCTAGCCCTGTACAATCATCTGGCGAGGTATATTTTGCAATAGCAAGTGCTGCTTCAACGGTATTTTTAATCGCTTCTTCACTTAAGTCTGAGGTAGAAGCATTGCCTTTTTGTTGGCCTAAATAAACAGAAATGCCTAATGCTCCATCATTAGTAAATTCAACATTTTCAATCTCTTGCAGACGGGTTGAAACCGATAAACCACTCACTTTTGTCACACCGACTTCAGCGGTTGCCCCCGCTTTCTGCGCGGTTTCAATCGCAAAACTGACTGCATCACGCAATGTTTGCTCTTGAGATTTTAAAAGTGCGGTTAAATTTTCTGCTGTTTTCATGGTAATAATCCTATTAAAAATTTGCGCCATTTTATCTTATTTTGAAAGTTTATGCTAAAATGCACCAAATTTTTCATAAGGTAACAGAATGGCAAAACGTAAGAAAAAAGAAGCTTTTGATTGGGAAGATGAAGACCAAGAAGAGATTATTTGGGTAAGCAAAAGTGAAATCAAACGCGATGCTGAGGATTTAAAACAGCTAGGCGAGAAATTGGTGAACTTAACCAAAGCAAATCTGACTAAGGTTCCACTAGACGATAGCTTGAAAGATGCCATTGAATTAGCACAACGCCTGCAAAAAGAGGCGCGCCGTCGCCAATTACAATATATTGGTAAGCTCTTACGCTCAATTGATGCTGAGCCTATTCGTGAAGCTTTAGAAAAAATTGAAAACAAACATAACCAACAACAAGCGATGCTGCATAAGTTGGAAATCTTACGTGATGAATTAGTTGCGAAAGGTGATGCAGCACTGACTGATTTGTTAAATGAACATCCTTCTGCAGATCGCCAACAATTACGTAATTTGATTCGTGCAGCACAGAAAGAGAAGGAACAAAATAAGCCATCAAAAGCTTATCGCGAGATTTATCAGATCTTAAAAACACTCATTTTAGAAGACTAAAATACGGCTATTTTTGACCGCACTTTGTGTCAAAAAAGTGCTATGATTAGTTACCCTTTTAAGAAGGAAAGAACGTTATTTATGAATATTCGTTGGAATATTATTTTAGGTGTCATCGCCCTGGCTTTATTAGGCTGGTATTATTCGCTTAATCAAGATCATGGCGATTTACAAAGCCTAATCAAAAAGCCTGATAGCCCAGAATACGTCGGTAATAAAATGGAAACGACTGTATTCTCGCCAGAAGGAAAAAAACAATATCTCGCGATTTCCGATAAGGTGGAATATTACACACAAGACGGTCATACGGATTTTATTTCGCCGTTAGTCTATCTTTTTGATGTCTCTTTAGATAATAAAGACAAAGATACGAAAACCGATAAAATTCAATTAGAAAAACAAAATTGGAAGCTTAGCGCGAAAAAGGCAAAATTAACGAAAGATCAAATGCTCTATCTTGAAGGCGGCGTGGTTGCCGAGAGCCTTGATCCTTTATCTCGCCTGCAACGTGTTGAGACCGAAGCGGCAGTGATTAATTTAAAAACACAAGACATTACTTCCGATACACAAGTAAAAATTAACGGATTAAACTTTAACTCAAGTGGATTGAAGCTCGTCGGAAATTTACGTCAGCAAGTTGCAACTCTAAAGGAACAGGTGAAAACATATTATGAAATCAACAAACAATAAAATTCTGCTTTTAACAGCGTTAATGATGACTTCCTTATCTGCTTTTGCGTTAAAAGACGATACCAATAAACCGATTAATATTGTCTCAGATAATCAATCTTTAGATATGGAAAACAGCGTGGTAACCTTTACGGATAACGTTGTGATTACGCAAGGTTCTATTTTGATTAAAGCTAATAAAGTGGTTATTACTCGTCCGCCAGAAAATTCAGGTAAAAAAGAAACTGTTGAAGCCTTTGGTAGCCCTGTTACTTTCCACCAACAACTTGATGATGGTAAGCCTGTTGATGGTAAAGCCAATAAAGTTCACTACGATTTAGGTACTGAATTTTTAACATTGACCGGTAATGCTGAATTAAAACAATTAGATAGCAAAATTAACGGTGAACGCATCACTTATGATGTGAAAAAACAACAGTTAAAAGCCAATGGTAATGGAAAATCACGTGTGCAAACCGTCTTAATTCCGACCCAATTACAACAAAAAGGTAAAAAATAACCGATGTCTGTATTACAAGCTGAATTTCTCGCAAAAAGTTATAAAAGCCGAAAAGTGGTTTCTGATGTGAGTTTAACCGTAAACTCCAATGAAATTGTTGGACTACTTGGTCCTAATGGTGCAGGTAAAACTACCACTTTCTATATGGTGGTGGGTTTAGTACGTCACGATCAAGGTAAGATTACTATTGATGGCGATGATATTAGCGTATTACCTATGCATGAACGTGCTCGTCGAGGAATTGGCTATTTACCACAAGAAGCCTCTATTTTCCGCCGTTTAACGGTCTATGAAAACCTCATGGCGGTATTAGAAATTCGTAAAGATCTCACTGCAGAACAACGCAGAGAGAGAGCGGATGAGTTAATTGATGAGTTCAATATTAGCCATATTCGTGATAGCCTGGGGCAATCTCTTTCTGGTGGTGAACGTCGTCGTGTGGAAATTGCACGCGCCTTAGCAGCAAATCCAAAATTTATTTTATTAGATGAACCTTTTGCGGGTGTGGATCCTATTTCGGTGACGGATATTAAGAAAATCATCACGGATCTCCGTAATCGTGGCTTAGGCGTGTTAATTACCGACCATAACGTACGCGAAACCCTTGATGTCTGTGAACGCGCTTACATTGTTGGCGAAGGGAAAATTATCGCAACTGGCACACCGGAAGAAGTCATGAATGATGAGCACGTTAAACGTGTCTATTTAGGCGAACAATTTAAACTATAACCGATGAAATTTACGACATTGCTCTCCCCTGATGATATTCGTCAGGGGGTTGCTTTTTCTAGCAAGAAACGATTATTTGAATCTATTGCCGCTTTCGTTGTGGAAAAACTTCACTGCGAAAATGGTGAACAGGCTTGTTTTGAATGTTTATTTGAGCGGGAAAAATTAGGTAATTCAGGATTAGGTAATGGTGTCGCTATGCCTAAAGCCAAGTTACCTACTACCGTGTCAGATAAAATACTAACGGTATTTATGCAATTAGAAACGCCTGTCGAATACGATGCCGCCGATAATAAGCCGGTAGATATCGTTTTTGCTGTGCTCGTACCCGAAAATCACTGCCAAGAATATATTCCTGTTTTGGCAGAACTCAATGAAAAATTAACTGATAAAAACTTAATTAAACAACTTCGTTCAGCACAAAGTGCGGATGAAATTTGGCAAATTTTTGAATGTGCTGATCATTCAGAGGAATCTGAAGACGACACAAATTTAGATAATATTGAACCTCAAGAGGTATAACCTAACCAACTAACCATAAGGAATCACGCAGATGGAAATTATTATTATCAGCGGTCGCTCCGGCGCGGGGAAATCTGTCGCATTACGAGCTTTGGAAGATATGGGCTATTATTGCGTGGATAATCTCCCTCTCGATTTACTTCCTCAACTCACCAATATTCTCGCCAAAACTCAAACGGCTGTTGCCATCAGTCTCGATATTCGAAATCTTCCCCATTCAAGTGCTGATTTAGACAAAATTCTGACAGATATTCAAGCCACTTATTCCGTCAAAATCATCTTTCTAGATAGCGATCGCAGTACACTTATTCGCCGTTACAGCGATTCACGTCGTCTTCATCCACTTTCGGCTCAAGATCTCCCACTTGAATCAGCGATTGATTTAGAATATCAACAGCTTGAGCCTTTAATTCAGCATGCTAATTTTATTATTGATACCGCACCACTTTCTACTCATTCGTTATCTGAACGTTTAAGAGAAGTTTTACGTGGTAATACGGATAAAGAACTTAAAATCGTGGTTGAGTCGTTTGGCTTTAAATACGGCATTCCGCTTGATGCCGATTATGTCTTTGATGTACGTTTTCTACCTAATCCACACTGGAACCCAGAACTTCGTCCAATGACGGGGCTTGATGAACCTGTTGCACAATTTTTACTTGCGCATGATGAAGTGAATAATTTTATCTACCAAACGCGTAATTACATCGAAACATGGTTACCGATGTTAGAGCAAAATAACCGAAGCTATCTCACCATTGCTATCGGCTGTACAGGAGGTAAACATCGTTCTGTTTACATCGCTCAACAAATTGGTGAATATTTCCAAGCCAAAGGCAAGAATGTAAAAATTCAACATAAATCCTTGGAAAAGAATAAAAAGAATTAATCAAACCATAAAAAAACGCAGCGGCTTGCTGCGTTTTTTGTTAAACCACATATTGCTCAAAAATCTCGGGTAAATGCACAATTAACGTTTCTTTTCCTGCTACGGTTTCATGCTGCCAAACTTGCAATAGCACGTCTGGCGTAAATAATAGTGATGCCTGTTCTGCTAAAGGTAAATAGCTAATATGCCAAGGCTCTCGACCAACTTTCTTACCTTCAGGTTGACTTATAAATGGCAAAGCAAACTCAAAGTGCGGTAGATTTTCAGTGAGAAATTCACTTAACTCAAAGAAATAACCACCTCTTTCATATTCCCAAGGTTCAAGTTGTAATGATTGACCTTGAGGCAAAAGATCAGGATCAAAAATATCGATTTCAGTTCCCCAATGATGGCGACTTCCCCCAGGAAGCGCTGACCAACGCAAAATAGCTTGTGCTTTTTGCCAATCATCTAAGGACGCTAAATCTAATGGGTTTCCCGCATCATCATGAACCTTGCGTTTACCGTTAAATTTACCGTTCCAAATGAGTTGTTGACGTTCAAAATCACGAAAGCTACTCGCGGGTTGCAAATTAAAGCCATTTTTGGCCGCACTTTGCTGCAATCCTTGAAAGGCTTTCATTGCCTCTGCTTGCAAAAAATGATTCGGAGAATGAGGGGCAGGCAAATTGATCAAATGTTCACGAGATTTGCCAGTTAACATTTCAGGCGTTAATTTCATCTTACTTGTCCAATAAATTCACTAACATTTGATGATAAATCTGACCGCACTTGGCTAGATCATCAACGTTTACACATTCATTCACTTTATGAATCGTCGCATTAAGCGGCCCAAATTCTACGACTTCAGCGCCCATCAATGCTATAAAACGTCCGTCAGAGGTACCACCGCCAGTTTCAGTTTGTGGCGTAACACCGGTTGTTTGCTCAATTGCCGTCGTTAATGCATCTAATAATTTGCCCGGTTTCGTTAAAAATGGTTTACCCGATAAATTCCAATCCATACGGTATTTCAAACCATGTTTTTCGAGCATTTCTGCCACTTTCTGCTTAATGCTTTCATCAGTGACCTCCGTACAATAACGTAAATTGAATTGCACATAAAGCTCACCAGGGATGACATTATTACTCCCTGTGCCTGCATGAATATTCGCAATTTGTAAACTGGTTGGCGGGAAAAATTCGTTGCCATTATCCCATTGATAAGTGGTTAACTCCTGCAAGAAAGGCGCTGCTTTATGAATTGGGTTTTCCGCTAAATGAGGATAAGCCACATGGCCTTGAATACCTTGTATGTAGAGATTACCTGTAATTGAACCCCGACGACCATTTTTAACCACATCGCCTAATGCTTTAGAACTAGACGGCTCCCCCACCATACAATAGGTTATTTTTTCACCGCGTGCCATTAAGGTTTCGACAACACGCACTGTGCCATCTTTCGCGGCTGCCTCTTCGTCAGAAGTAATCAACAAAGCAATCGTCCCCTTATGATTCGGATTGACTTTCACATATTCTTCCGCCGCCACAATCATTGCTGCCAATGAGCCTTTCATATCTGCCGCACCACGACCATAAAGCATATCATCCACAATTTCGGCAGAAAATGGTGGATAAGTCCATTGCGTTTCATCTCCCGTCGGTACCACATCGGTATGCCCAGCAAAGGCGATAACGGGCTCACCAGCACCATGCTTCGCCCATAAATTTAACGTATCGCTGAAAGGCATCCATTCAATTTGAAAGCCGAGTTTTTCTAAACGTTCCGCAATCATTTGCTGGCATCCCTCATCATTTGGGCTAATAGAGGGGCGACGAATTAATGCTTGTGCAAGCTCAATAGTTTTTTGTTTCATAATATTCAGTGACGACTAAAAGTGCGGTCTAATTTAACAAAATTTTCCTTCAATTTAAATCTGTTCAAATAAAAAACGGACAACCTCGTTATCCGTTTTTATTAGTTTATAAAGAATCCTAGAATTGAACTTGCAAACGTAACCAATATTGACGTCCAGGCTCGTTCACTCGAACAGTTTGAAGTCCCGCTGAAGGATCTGCGCCTTTACTTACAAATTCTGCATAGAATTTATTAAATAAGTTATCAATTCCGCCCTGCAAAGTGGCATATTTATTAATTTTCCACCCTGTATTAAAGGATAAGGTTCCAAAACCAGCGGAAACACCAATGTCCTGCCCAATAATGTTGCCTTGTCCTGTTGCATAGCGTTTTTGTGCTGAAACTACTCGCCATAATACTCCCGCGCTCAAGGTTTCATTATCCCAAGTTAATGAGTTTTTCCATTCTAATGGCGGTGTTTGAGCAAGTGGACGGTCGTCCGTACGATTTTTACCATAGGTATAAGCCAGACTACTACCGATTTCCCAGTGACGTGCAAATTTCCATTTGCCTTCAATTTCGCCGCCTAATCGAGTTGCCTTGATATTACGAGCCGAGACATCTTTACCTACTCGTTCTAACATAATGAAATCGTGGACATCACTACCAAATAACGATACAGAAAAATCAAAGGTGTCATTCTTCCACATCAATCCCGTATCAATTTGACGGTTTTGCTCTTTATCTAAAACTTGGCTTGCACGGCGTTCCCAATAATCTGGCGCTCGCTCTGCAATCCCTACACCAGCATAATATTTAATGCCATTGATTTCCTCTTCCCAACGGAAGAAACCTGAATGTAAACCATACGTATGATGTTTATTTGGGTGATTTACCATTAAAGTGTCGTATTCAGCTTTCACTTCATCATAACGATAACCAGAAATAAACTTACGACTATCACTTGACGTCCAGGCCCCCTCAACAAATCCGCCCCATTGAGTAAAGTTTTGCTGTGGTTGATAAGGCTTGTGTCTATACCCCTCACCCTTCATTTCCATACGTGAAAGGTGTTTATCACGCATATAATCAATGCCTGTTTGAAAATTAATATCCGGCCAATCAAAGGTTGCTTTCAAATGCCCTGTATTGGTTTCACGTTTTGGATTCATTGCTTTTTTAACTTGATTTCCCATCATGCTTAAATAACGCATATTATAAGTATCCATCACGTGATCAATCTTGCTTTGACCGTAACGTAATTCAAGTTCAGTGAACCATGGTGTAATATTACGTTGTACAAATCGAACATTCCACGCATCACGATCAAACTTACTCCCATCCATCATTCGATCTGCATAAGCTGCTTCGCCTCGACTACGTTCATAAGTTCCAGTCAATAAGGTGTTTTCTGTCGGTGTGAAACCGAGCTGTAACATTTGATTACGGCGCTCAAAAGAGGAATGAACTCGATTGCCATCGCCATCTTTGTAATTCCCCGCCTCATTGTGTGACATACTCGTACGTAAATAACCATATTTACCACCCGTCATCGCATCGAAATAAGCATCTCTACGTTTGTTTCCGCCAAGTGTGACACTGCCGTTTAAATAGGTATTTTGAGTATCAAATTCAGGCTCTTTACGCACAAAACGAACTGCGCCAGCCACCAAACCAGAACCTTCAGTTACAGTTTGGGGACCTTTGGTCACCACAACCTCATCATAAGCTGATGGGAAAATATAAGCTGTTGGCGGATCCATTCGGTTGCTACACCCACCATAAATGAATTGGTCGTCTGCTTGAATATTCAAGCGAGAACCACCTAACCCGCGAAATAACGGATCGCCAGAACTCCCACCTTTACGAATCACGCTCATATTTGCCACAGATTGCAATAAATCTGCACCATCACCAGCAGGTAAAGGTTGAAGTGTTGTTTTAGGATTAAGTTTGACTGAATTGGTATTCGTCTGAGTAACACCTGTTACCACAATAGGATCCAGTAATGTTACAGACTGCGTATCCTCAGCAAAAGCATTAGATATAAAAAATGAAAGAGGAAGGAGGGCAAAATAAGATTTGTTATGCATAATCAATCCCTTGTTTGGGCACTTGAGTCATAAAAACCACAATTCAACCACATAAAATCTTTCAAACAAATACGCAACCGTTATGAAACATTTATCACATTAATGATTGAGATTGCAACAATGCTGTAATGAATATTATTCTTATTAAGTGCAAAAGGCAAGGTTAAAAGATGGCTATTTACTTACGCATTTCTGGTAAACATACTACTGCCCACAACAATTGAACTATCCCAAAAATAGCGCAAGGAAGGAATAATAAAGCATAAGCTCCTATAATAGGATCAATAACGCTATACCAGTTTAAATAAAAAAAATGTAAAGATAATCCGACGATAATAGGAATTAAAAATGGCGTAAAAAATGCCACCCATAAATACAGCAAATAATAGCGACTTGCTTTTTTTTGAGTGATGAAAAAGACAAGCGTTGTAATCGCCCCAGGTATGAATGAGATAGGAAAAGCAGCCCAAAATAACCCTTCAGAAACTGGATCTATGGATATTTCAAATAAATAAGTGCAGGCTATACATAATAACGCAATAAAAAAAGTTCCAATAAAGAAAGTCCCAATAAAAAAACGTCGTATAGCCCTTTGTAATGTATTATTCACCTTTATACATCCTTTTCAAATAAAATTAATAACTCTAATAAGTAGATAAGTAAGTACAATAAATTTTCCTACTTTAATACTACTTTAATACTACTTAAATGCTGCAATATATTCTTTTTCATTAAAGCCAATCAATGCCTTACCATCTTGCAAAATAATCGGGCGTTTGATTAACGTTGGATTTTCAGCTAATACGGAAAGTACGGTAGATTTCGAGAGTGTATTTTTCACATTTTCATCAAGATTACGCCAAGTCGTACTACGTTTATTGACTAAATTTTCCCAACTAAATTGGGCTTCTGCTTGTTGTAAGAATTGAGTATCTAATCCATCCACACGATAATCATGTAATTTATGTTGAATATTATGTTCAGTTAGCCACTTCAATGCTTTTTTTACTGTATCACAGTTTTTAATGCCATAAACGATAATCATATTCTCACCTCTAAAAACAAAAAATCCTCAATTCATTTAGAACGAGGATTTTAACTGCTACATGAATTAATCACAAATAGATTAGCCCGATACAAATTTTCACATCCAAAAGAAAAAGTGCGGTGAAAATCAACCGCACTTTTCAAAAGGGAAATTAGAATTCGTAACCTACACCCACTTTAGCGCCATAGTTATTCACTTTAGTATCGTCAAAGCTACCTAAACGGTTATATTCTAAACCACCGTTTGCATACACTTTTTCTGCTAATTTGTATTTAGCACCCGCAACTACGCCATAACCCACTTTGGTTTCAGAAGAGCTTTTATAGCGTTGATCCGCACGCTCTTCAAATTTGAAACGGTTTGCCGCAAGACGAGCACCAACATAAGGTTCAATTTGAGAATTGGTATCGAAGTCATAGAATACTGTCGCACCTAAACCTTGAACTTTAGTACCTTGGAAGTTGCCGTGATGAGTATAATCACCTGCTACACGCATATTACCTAATTTGTAACCTACTGCAACACGAGGTTCAACTTTAGTTTTGCTTGAACCACCATTGCTTAATTTAGTTCTTGAAAGACCTAGATCACCTTCTGCATATAAACCTGCGTTTGCTGTTGAAGCAACCGCTAATGCACCGACAACGATAGCTAATAATGATTTTTTCATTGGATAACCCCTGTTATTTGATTGAAAACATTACGAATATATCACAGCACTCATTAATTTTCACTATGAAAAACCAATTTTCCCTGACATTTTCGACATAAATAGGTAATTTTATCGCGTTGAATACGATTATGCCGACGAATCGTTAAATAATGGGTCTGACATTCGCATTGATAAGCAAACATTTTACCCTGTACACTTTCCACATCGAATTGATGGCAAGTATCAGCCGGAAGATTGAATAACTGCGTCATCACCGCTTGCCATTCCTGTCCATGCGGTTTCACTCGCCCAAATACTTGATACACAATAAGGTGGGCTAATTCGTGTGGAACCACCTGATGAATAAATTCATCTGAATTCTCGAGTAGTAAAGTGCGGTTAAATTTAATCTCATTTTTCTGCAAGTATGCAATGCCAGCCTTTACACCTCGCAAGTCATAACTGATTGTCGGAATAGGAAATTTCCGTTGAAAGTGATTTTCAGCCAGTTGTAATGTTTCTGCAAGTTTACGCTGTACGTGCATTTTTAAATGCCGAAACTGAGTTTGAGATGACATCATCATGTTAAGTAAACAAAAACCGCTAATTTAGCGGTTTTTATCATACACATTTTATTTACTTATTTAAGACCGGCTGCAGCTCGCAATTCTTCTGCACGATCCACTGTTTCCCATGGGAATTGTTCACGACCGAAGTGTCCATACGCGGCAGTTTGGCGATAGATTGGTTGAATTAAATTTAACATTTTAATTAAACCATAAGGACGCAAATCAAAGAATTCACGCACTAACTTAACTAATACTTCGTTTGATACTTTTCCTGTACCAAAGGTTTCTACCATGATAGAAGTTGGCTCTGCCACACCAATTGCATAAGAAAGTTGAATTTCACAACGATCTGCAAGGCCTGCCGCAACGATATTTTTTGCCACATAACGTGCTGCATAAGCCGCTGAACGGTCTACTTTTGATGGATCTTTACCAGAAAATGCACCACCACCATGACGAGCTGCGCCACCGTATGTATCGACAATGATTTTACGACCTGTTAAGCCACAATCGCCCATAGGCCCGCCAATCACAAAACGGCCGGTTGGGTTGATGAAATATTTTGTTTGTTGAGATAACCATTCACTTGGCAAAATTGGCTTGATGATTTCTTCCATCACACCTTCGTAAATTTCTTTTTGTGACACTTCTTCACTGTGTTGTGTAGAAAGGACGACTGCATCCACCCCCACGATTTTGTTATCTTCGTATTTTAAAGTAACTTGGCTTTTCGCATCAGGGCGTAACCAGGCTAATTTGCCACTTTTACGCACTTCTGCTTGTTTTTCCATTAAACGATGCGCATAAGTAATTGCCGCAGGCATCAAGACTTCCGTTTCATTTGTCGCATAACCAAACATAATCCCTTGGTCACCCGCGCCTTGGTCTAATGGATTCTCACGATCTACACCTTGGTTAATATCAGATGATTGCTTACCAATCGCATTTAATACCGCACAAGAATTGCCATCAAACCCCATCTCTGAGTGTTTGTAACCAATATCACAAATCACTTGGCGAGTAAGGTTTTCAATATCAACCCATGCTGATGTCGTAATTTCACCACCGACTAACGCCATCCCTGTTTTTACATAGGTTTCGCAAGCCACACGAGCTTTAGGATCTTGTTTTAAAATTTCATCAAGTACCGCATCAGAAATTTGATCGGCAATCTTATCTGGATGTCCTTCTGAAACGGATTCAGAAGTAAATAAATAGCTAGACATAAGTTCTCTTCTTTTTAGATGTATTGACGTATAGACGGCTATAATACGCTTTTTTGACTAATAAGCAAGCATTCCTATCAAGTATTTTTGAAATGTGGCAAGACGAATCTAAGCTTTACGACAAAATTCAGCTCATTAATGCATTAAATGGGCGACAAGCGCCCATTTATTTACCTGATTTTAGTTCACTAAATCCAACATTTCTTGCGCATTCGCCAAGGCAAGTTCTGTAATTTCACTGCCACCGAGTAATCTTGCAAGAGCTGGAACTCTCTCTTCTTGAGAAAGTGCGGTCATTTTAGTTTCTGTTTTATCATCAACGGTAAATTTCTCAACATTAAATTGATGATGTCCATGGCATGCGACTTGTGGTAAATGGGTCACACAAAGCACTTGGCATTTATTGCCTAATTGGCGCAACAATTTACCCACTACACTCGCCGTTTTACCGCTAATGCCAACATCGACTTCGTCAAAGATCAGCGTTGGAATCGCCGATTGATCTGATGTTAATACTTGAATCGCTAATGAAATACGAGACAACTCACCACCAGATGCCACTTTTGCTAGCGATTGTGCTTGTTGTCCTAAATTACTGCGTAAAGTAAAGACAATATTATCTGCCCCATTTGCCGTCACTTTAGTTAAATCTGAATTCACTTCAATGAAAAACTCGGCATTTTCCATTGCAAGCCCTTTGATAGAATGTGTAACCTGTTGTGCTAATTTTCCCGCAGCTTGGCTACGGCTTTCATGCAATTGTTTTGACGTATGTTGCATTTTCTCAAAGGCGGCTTTTTCTTCTAAAATCAGGCGCTCTTCACTTTCTGAAAAATCTAAAAGTGCGGTCAATTCTGCTTTTAATTTTTGATGCCACTCCACCAACTCTTCAGGTTTCACATTATGCTTGCGAGCGAGTTGTAAAGCTTGACCTAAACGTTGTTCAATCTCTTGTAACAACATCGGATCTTGCTCAATGTGAGAAGCAAGATGCTGCACTTCACTTGTCGCCTCTTGCACTTGAATAAGTGCATCATTCAACATTGTTTGAACGGAAGCATAGCGAGGATCTAAGCCGCTTAATTCATCAATATACTGTGTCGCACGATAAAGCATCGAATCGATACTCACCGTTTCATTTTCACTGAGTAGCTGTAAAGCTGATTGTGATAACTGTGTCAGCTGTTCGCTATTTGATAGACGACGTTGATCCTCTTCTAATTCTAAATATTCATTTGGACGAAGCGCAAACTCATCCAACTCTTCTACCTGATATTGTAAAAGTTGTTTTTTCGCTTCATTTTCAGCAACTTTTTGTTGGAAAGTTTTAACTTGCGTTTGAAGATTTTTCCACGTGCGATAATCTTCTCGCATTTGAACGAGCAAATCATGGTGATGCGCAAATGTATCCACCAACTGAAGCTGATAGTCATTTTTCAATAATAACTGCGAAGCGTGCTGCCCATTAATATGAATAAGATATTGTCCAATTTCTTTTAATTGGGAAGCCGATACGGGCGTGCTATTGATAAAGGCTTTAGAACGCCCATCTGCATTAATGACACGACGTAGAATACAATCAGAGGTATTATCAGGATCTTGCAATTCTTGCTCTTGCAACCATTGATAAGCGGGGTTAGTTGGTTCAATAAAAAATGTCGCGCAAATTTCAGCTCTTTCCTGCCCTTCTCGAACCATAGAGGTTTCAATACGCTGCCCCAAGCATAATCCCAACGCATCAATAGCAATAGATTTTCCTGCGCCGGTTTCCCCCGTAATCACAGACATTCCTTTCGCCAATTCAATCTCTAATTGACGAACAATTGCAAAATTATTGATAGTAAGTTGGGTTAGCATAAAAAATCTCCTTAACTGTATATCCATATATTATAACTGATATAATATACAGTAAAGAGATTTTTGACTTTTTGATTAGAAATTTTTAAGCCAGCCTAATTTCGTGCTTAATACATTGTAATAATTGTAATTTTTCAGGTGTAATAGGCGCAGTTTATGCGGACTTTTTTCAATATGCACCACATCATCTGGGCAAAAACCGAGTTCAATTTGACTATCACAGCCTAATTCCAACTGTGAAGTGTTATGTTCTGCAAAGCGAATTGAAATTTTACTGTCTCCATCAATTACTAATGGTCGAGAAGAAAGCGTGTGCGGGAACATCGGCACAAGGGCAATCGCATTTAAATTTGGTGTTAAAATCGGGCCACCAGCGGAAAGCGAATAAGCCGTTGAACCTGTTGGAGTGGAAACAATCAAGCCGTCTGAACGTTGAGAAAAGGCAAATTTATCGTTGATATAAACATGGAAATCAATCATGTGCGCAATTTTAGCGGGGTGAATCACCGCCTCATTTACTGCATTACCACTAGAAATAATTTCGCCATTGCGTTCAATTTTAGCTTCCAATAAAAAACGCTCTTCGACAAAAAACTCGCCGCGTTCCAAACAAGCTTCAAGCTGTGCATAAGCATTTTTCGGGTCGATATCGGTCAAAAAGCCCAAGTTACCTCGGTTAATACCAATCATTGGAATATGATATTTAGCCAAAATGCGAGCACGCCCTAGCATATTGCCATCACCACCGATCACAATCACAAGTTGTGCTTGCTCACCGATTTGTTCAACTGTCGCTAAAACCTCTTCTGGTAAACCAAATTTTTCACCGACGTCTTTTTCCACTAAAACTCGATATCCTCGCTCTTTCAGCCATTGATACAAGTTTTTATGCATTTGCAAATTAATATCGCGACGCGGTTTTCCCATCAAGGCGATGGTTTTAAATGATTTGACTAATTCATCCATAACTATGATTGCTCCCAAGTGCAAACTCACCGATTTCTGACCGCACTTGAATTTAAAATTTTAGCCATTATATTACATAGCAATTCAGTTTTGCTAAAATAGCACTAATTTTTGATAAATGGAGAAAAAGATGTCAGAACAAGCACAAAACTTAAATGAAAATGAAGAACTTGTTGAAGAAGTTCAGCAAGAAACCACCTCAACGGAAGATCCGTTAGAAGAAGCGATTGCCCGCGTACAAGAACTTGAAGAACAATTAAAAGCACAAGTGGAAGAAACCTCTAAAAAAGAGCAAGATTTATTGCTTCGTACGCGTGCTGAAATTGACAATATGCGTCGTCGCAGTGAACAAGACATCGAAAAAGCACATAAATTTGCGCTCGAAAAATTCTCAAAAGACATTTTAAATACCATTGATAACTTAGAGCGTGCGCTTGCAACGCCTGCCAATAAGGAAGATGAAAATATCAAAGCCTTATTCGATGGCGTCGAGCTGACTTTAAAAGAGTTACTCTCAACGGTTTCTCGCTTTGGTGTCGAGCCTGTTGGTGCAGTAGGTGATACCTTTAATCCAGATCTTCACCAAGCTATCTCTATGCAACCAGCAGAAGGCTTTGCAACGAATCAAATCACTACCGTTTTACAAAAAGGTTATACCTTAAATGGTCGAGTGATTCGCCCAGCCATGGTAATGGTTGCAGCTTAATTTCTTTTCTATGACTTAAAGAGCGGACGATTTTTCGTCCGTTTTTTTATTGCCAAAAATCTTGACATAGATCAAATTTATTAAAAAATAATTTGAGAATAATTCTCAATAAAAACTCTCTTGATTTCCAGATTTAGCAAGGTTTCAACTCAATTTCAACCATCAAAAAACACAAAATAACACTACATATTGTGTGTTGATCTATTAAATAAAACTATATATAGTACTTTCGTTTTTTTTCATAGCTACCTTACAGGAGTCATAAAATGAACGCTTTCTTCGTGATTAAGCGTGATGGTTCACGAATTGGGTTTGACCTACAACGTATTACTAATGCAATCAAAAAAGCAGCAAGTGCGGTCAATATTGTTGATGAAATTTATATCCATGATCTGAGCCAGCAGATTAATACTGAAATTTTTAGCCATTATCAGCATGAAATTGATATCAACCAGATTCAAAAAATCGTCGAAGATCACTTAATGACAAGCAAGTATCCCCAAATTGCACGTGCCTATATTGAATATCGTCACGATCGTGACCTGGCACGTGAAAAACGCAGCCAATTAACCAAAGAAATTGAAGGGCTGATTGAGCAAAGCAACGTGGAATTGCTTAATGAAAACGCAAATAAAGATGCGAAAGTTATTCCTACCCAACGTGATTTACTGGCGGGTATTGTGGCAAAACATTATGCCAAACGTCATATTCTGCCAAGAGATGTTGTTGAAGCCCATGAAAAAGGGGAAATCCACTATCACGACTTAGATTATGCGCCATTTTTCCCAATGTTTAACTGCATGCTCGTTGATCTAAAAGGCATGCTTTCTCATGGCTTTAAAATGGGTAATGCAGAAATTGAACCACCGAAATCTATCGGCACAGCAACAGCAGTTACCGCACAAATTATTGCTCAAGTAGCCAGCCATATTTATGGCGGTACAACCATTAATCGTATTGATGAAGTACTTGCACCTTATGTTCAACTCAGCTTTGAAAAACATTTGAAAAATGCCGCCCAATGGCAAATTCCGGATGCGGAAGGTTATGCGAAAGCGCTAATTGAAAAAGAATGTTTTGATGCGTTCCAATCCCTTGAATATGAAGTCAATACGCTCCATACATCAAATGGTCAAACGCCATTTGTTACCTTTGGTTTTGGCTTAGGTACAAGTTGGCAAGAACGGTTAATTCAGCAATCGATTTTGAAAAACCGTATTCGTGGCTTGGGTAAAAATCATAAAACGCCCGTCTTCCCTAAACTGGTCTTTACCATTAAAAAAGGCGTGAACCAAAACGAACAAGATCCAAACTATGACATTAAAAAACTGGCATTAGAATGCGCTTCAAAACGCATGTATCCAGATATTTTAAACTATGATCAAGTGGTTAAAGTCACTGGCTCATTCAAAGCCCCAATGGGTTGTCGTAGCTTCTTGGGTGCTTATGAAGAAAACGGTCATGAAGTGCATGATGGTCGCAATAATTTAGGCGTGGTAAGTCTGAATCTGCCTCGCATTGCTCTGGAAGCACAAGGAAATGAAGAAAAATTCTACCGCACTTTAGATGAACGCTTAGCCCTCGCGAAGAAAGCCTTACTTACCCGTATTGCGCGCTTAGAAAATACCAAAGCTCGTGTCGCGCCAATTCTCTATATGGAAGGCGCTTGCGGCGTTCGACTAAAAGCCGATGATAATGTTGCGGATATTTTCAAAAATGGACGAGCATCAATTTCTTTAGGCTATATTGGCATTCATGAAACCATCAATGCACTGTATAAAAAGGGACATATTTTTGACGATGAACAACTGCGTGAAAAAGGCATCGCGATTGTGCGTCATTTAAATGAAGCGGTGAAACAATGGCAGAAAGAAACGGGTTATGCATTTAGCCTTTATTCCACACCTAGTGAAAACTTGTGTGATCGTTTCTGCCGTTTAGATACCAAACAATTTGGTGTCATTGACGGCGTTACCGATAAAGGCTACTACACTAACAGCTATCACTTAGATGTAGAGAAAAAAGTGAATCCATACGATAAATTAGACTTTGAAATGCCTTATCCTGAATTAGCGAGTGGCGGCTTTATCTGTTATGGTGAATACCCAAACATTCAACATAACCTGAAAGCACTCGAAGATGTGTGGGATTATAGCTACGATCGTGTGCCTTATTACGGCACCAACACGCCAATTGATGAATGTTATGAATGTGGTTTCACAGGAGAATTTAATTGCACAAGCAAAGGCTTTGTTTGTCCGAAATGTGGCAATCATGACAGTGCAAAAGTCTCCGTAACCCGACGAGTTTGTGGTTATCTCGGTAGCCCTGATGCTCGTCCATTCAACGCTGGCAAACAGGAAGAAGTAAAACGTCGAGTGAAACACCTATAATGTTGTAACATTGATTATGATAAAATAGCTCATCAAAGGTGAGCTATTTTTATTTTAATAAAGAAGGAAATACCATGCCAACACTTGCTCAAATTACCCAATCCATCATGCAAGATCCCGATAATCAATCCTTTACCGCAAAAGGTATCGAACCGCTTTTTGCTGCGCCAACTACCGCTCGTATTAATATTGTCGGACAAGCCCCAGGAATTAAAGCGCAAGAAAGTCGTTTATATTGGAATGATAAAAGCGGTGATCGCCTGCGAGAATGGCTGGGCGTGGATCGTGATACCTTTTATCACTCCGGTATGTTTGCCGTCATTCCGATGGATTTTTATTACCCAGGCAAAGGCAAATCGGGTGATTTACCACCGCGCAAAGGTTTTGCGGAAAAATGGCATCCAGCAATTCTCGCTAATTTACCCAATATTGAGCTGACCATTCTCATTGGACAATATGCACAAAAATACTATTTGCCAGAAAATAATCTTAATGTAACGGAGACTGTTCAGCATTTTCGTGATTTTCTCCCTCACTTTCTCCCGCTCGTTCACCCTTCTCCACGCAACCAAATTTGGCTCAAGAAAAATCCGTGGTTTGAACAAGAGATTGTGCCGACATTACAAAAGCAAGTAAAAGCGATTTTATCTCGTTAAATTGATATTCAATTATGAAGTGCGGTCAAAAATCTTCTGATTTTGACCGCACTTTTCTTTAATACTAATCAATTTTTAGTATGCCTTATTTTCTGACTGGGCCTGTTATGCTACAATCGCCAGCCTTAAAAATATAGGAAAAAATATGCAAGTAATATCTGTCACAAAATCTCAGCGAAAAACATGGAATAAACAAACTATTATATTCCTTTCTGATGTAGCTCTCTTTTTTATTCTACTCAATACACTTCCTTTTGAACCTGCTGCGAATAAAGGATTATCTTTACTCGCATTTGTGGCCATTCTATGGCTCACCGAAGCAGTTAGTGTAACCATCACTGCATTATTCGTTCCAATTCTATCTGTTCTATTAGGATTAGCTGATAGTCGTGAAGCCCTAGTTGCCTTTGCAGATCCGACCATTTTCTTATTTTTTGGTGGTTTTGCGCTTGCAACCGCATTAAATGTACAAAAAATAGATCAAATGATCGCTAATAAAATCATGCAGTTAGCGCGGGGGCGGTTATCTGTTGCTGTACTCTATTTATTCGTCGCTACAGCATTTTTATCCATGTGGATGAGCAATACCGCTACTGCTGCAATGATGATCCCACTGTCAATGACTATTTTAAGTCAGTTAGACCGTAATAAAGATCACAATACTTATGTATTTGTATTATTAGGCATTGCTTATAGTGCTACCATCGGTGGCATGGGAACCCTTGTAGGTAGCCCGCCGAATGCCATTGCAGCCTCTCAACTTCATTTAGGTTTTGCTGACTGGTTAATGTATGGCACGCCAGTGATGTTAATTTTATTCCCGCTTATTATTGGTTGGTTATATCTTGTATTTAAACCCAAATTAGGCCTTCATTTTGCTGCTGAATTTGAAAAAATTCACATGACCAAACAACGTGTTTTAACGTTGATTATTTTTATCACCGTAGCGATTCTTTGGATTTTTGGTGGGTACCTCAACCCAATTATTTCTCAATCATTGGGTTTACCAAAACCAATTGGCAGTTTTGACAGTATGGTTGCACTCTCCGCTGCGATTGTCATTTGTGTAACCGGGATCGCAAGTTGGAAAGAAGTACAAGAAAATACAGAATGGGGTGTACTGTTCCTTTTTGGTGGCGGTTTAACCTTAAGCTCAGTATTGACTCAATCTGGCGCAAGCAAAATCATGGCAGATGGCATTGTCTTCATCATTGAAGGAGGCCACTACTATGTGATGGCATTAATTGTTGCAGCCTTTATTGTCTGCTTGACTGAATTTACATCAAACACAGCAAGCGCTGCCTTACTCGTCCCAATCTTTATTTCTATCGCACAAGCCCTGAATATACCACCGCTTGGTTTTGCGATGATTATCGGCCTAGGGGCATCTTGTGCCTTTATGATGCCGGTCGGTACACCACCGAATGCGATTGTGTACTCAACAGGTTTTGTTAAACAATCAGAAATGATCCGCGTGGGTAAATTTATTGATTTAACCTGTATGGTCATTATTGCAACCATTGCTTATCTGTTCTGGATGTAGCCTTTAAATCAAACAAGTGCGGTTGAAAATAACGTAATTTTTTAACCGCACTTTTTTTATTTTCTTTACGCAAACGTTTGCGGTGAATAAAAATTAACGTATAATTCGCACAATTTTTTTTACTTAGGGAAACCAAATGAATAACAACCTGCTTTATACGGTGGAAGACAAACCACCTTTCGGATTGAGTTTACTCCTTGCCGCACAACATTTACTTGCTGCACTAGGGGGAATTATTGCCGTACCATTAGTCATTGGTAACGTCTTAAAATTACCTACCGAAGACACCATTACGCTAGTGAATGCTGCACTCTTGATTTCTGGTGTGGTAACGGTTATCCAATGTAAAGGATTAGGACCTGTGGGTATTCGTTTACCAAGTGTAATGGGGACCAGTTTTACTTTCGTTGCTGCTGCACTTGCCATCGGTTTCAGTGAATATGGCATCGCTGGTATATTAGGCTCTTCTCTCATTGGTTCCTTAGTGATGATTATCGGCAGTTTCTTCATGCCATATATTCGTAAATTGTTCCCACCACTTGTGACAGGGACTGTTGTCATGATGATCGGCTTAAGCCTGATTCCAGTTGCGGTTGACTGGTTTGCAGGTGGTCAACGTGGTGATGCGAATTATGCGACGCCAGAAAATTTAATGATGGCGAGCTTTGTCTTAGTGATCGTGGTCGCTCTCGTGCAATGGGGTAAAGGTATTTTCTCTGCAGCCGCCATCGTTATTGGGATGATGACTGGTTATCTCGTTTGTTTAGCCATGGGCTGGGTAAGCTTTGAAGGCGTAAAACAAGCACAAACTTTCGCGATTCCACAACCACTACACTTTGGTTTAGCCTTCCCAATTTCAGGCATTATCGGTATGTCTATTGCCTATTTAGTAACTATTGTTGAATCAAGTGGTAACTTCTTAGCCCTAGGTAATGCTACCAAAACCGAAATCACCGGCAGACATTTACGCGGCGGGGTTTTAGCCGATGGTTTAGGCTCTGCTTTAGCCGCCATTATGTCCACCACGCCATTCTCATCATTCTCACAAAACATTGGTGTCATTTCTCTAACGGGCGTGGCAAGCCGTCACGTGGTTGCACTAACCGGTGTACTTCTCGCTTTAGCCGGTTTATTCCCTGTATTCGGTGCATTAATTGTTTCAATTCCATTGCCTGTATTAGGCGGTGCAGGCTTAATGATGTTTGCAATGATTATCGCGGCTGGTATCCAAATGTTGGATAAAGTGGCTCGTAGCAAACGTAATGGTTTAATCATCGCCATTTCTATTGGTTGTGGCTTAGCCGTGACGACTCGTCCTGAATTGCTTGATAAATTACCGCACTTTTTCAAAGAAGTGCTCGGTTCAGGCATTACCGTAGGTTCATTACTTGCCTTAATTCTTAACCTCGTGCTTCCTGAAGATAAAGTGGAAGAAACAAAAGAATCAAAATAGATAGCGAATAAGGGCAGGTTAACACTGCCCTTTTCCTGTAAAACATTTCTAAAACTGACCGCACTTTGTTAAAATCAGGCATCATTTTCCATTTATGAAGGAATAAAAATGGCAGATTTACCTTTCTTCGTTGAGCTCAACGAACAAAATCTAACTGAAACGTTGCAACGTTCTGTCGAAACCCCGCTTGTCATTAACTTTTATGCACCAAGCCATAAAGAATCAGCTGATTTTGCAAAAGTCTTACAACGTGTTGCAGAACAATACAAAGGACAATTTATCCTCGGCTTAGTGAATTGTGAGACTGAGCAAATGATTGCCGCACAATTTCGTATTCAAGCGTTACCAACAACCTATCTTTTCAAAGAGGCACAAGCAATAGATGCCTTCCCAGGCGCATTAGATGAAGCCAGCTTATTGCAACGTTTGAGTGCCATTTTGCCAAAAGAAGAAGATTTAAAATTCCAAAAAGCCTTGGATTTTTTACAAGTAGAAGATTACAACTCCGCCCTTCCATTACTGAAAGAGGCTTGGGAACTTTCAGATAAGAAAAACAGCGATGTCGCGTTACTTTATGCAGAAACTTACATTGCCATGAAGAAAACTGAGCCAGCGGCAGATATTTTAGCGCAAATCCCTATTCAGGATCGCGATAGCCGTTGGCATGGATTACAGGCGCAGATCGAACTTTTAATTAAAGCGGCTGATACGCCCGAAATTCAGCAATTACAAGCGGATTATGCAAAAAATCCAACACCTGAAATTGCGTTGAAATTGGCAGTTCAGCTACATCAGGCTAATCGAAACGACGAAGCATTGGATTTATTATTTAGCATTCTTAAGCAAGATCTTTCTGCGGAAAATGGTGAGGTAAAACAACAGTTCTTATCTATTTTATCAGCCATTGGCAATGCGGATCCTATCACCAATAAATATCGCCGATTGCTGTATTCATTGCTTTACTAATACAATCAACTATTTTTTTATGCATGAAGGCTTTATAATGAACGAATTCCAAAAGCCTCATGCTTTATTTTATAAACAAAGGATTCTTTATGTCAGACGTTAAACACAGCAAATTATTAATTTTAGGTTCAGGCCCTGCAGGTTATACCGCCGCTATTTATGCTGCACGTGCAAACTTAAAACCTGTTTTAGTGACCGGTCTTCAACAAGGCGGGCAACTTACTACCACAGATGAAATTGAAAACTGGCCGGGTGATTTTGAAATGACCACTGGCCCAGGTTTAATGCAACGTATGTTGCAACACGCTGAAAAATTTGAAACCGAAATCGTATTTGATCATATCAATAAAGTCGATTTATCTTCTCGCCCATTCAAACTTTATGGCGATATGCAAACCTTCACATGTGATGCATTAATCATCGCAACAGGGGCATCAGCACGTTATATCGGGTTAGAATCTGAAACCGCTTATAAAGGCCGCGGCGTTTCAGCTTGCGCTACCTGTGATGGTTTCTTCTATCGTAATAAACCAGTTGCCGTTGTCGGTGGCGGAAATACCGCCGTTGAAGAAGCGCTTTACTTAGCAAATATTGCCTCTGAAGTACATTTAATCCACCGTCGCGATAGTTTCCGTGCGGAAAAAATCTTAATCGATCGCTTATACAAAAAAGTCGAAGAAGGCAAAATCGTGCTTCATACTGACCGCACTTTGAATGAAGTATTAGGCGATAACATGGGCGTAACCGGTGTACGTTTAGAAAATGTGAAAACTGGCGAAAAAGAAGACGTGAAATTAGACGGTTTATTTATTGCTATCGGTCATGCACCAAACACTGAAATTTTCCAAGGTCAGCTTGAACTTAATAATGGTTATATTGTGGTTAAATCAGGTCTTGAAGGCAATGCAACAGCGACCTCTGTAGAAGGCGTATTTGCGGCAGGTGATGTGATGGATCACAACTATCGCCAAGCCATTACTTCAGCAGGAACAGGCTGTATGGCAGCATTAGATGCTGAACGTTATTTAGATGCACAAGAATAAGTGCGCTAAATTCTCATGTAAGGTGCGTAAAACAAGGTTTCACGCACCTATTATTTTTCAAAGGTAGATTTTTTTAATCATCCACCCAACTCATCCTATCCTAGGATAAATAAAAACAATGGACAAACTTCGCCAAAAATATTTACAAAAATGGCTTCGTGCGCAGCAACAACCTGTTAAAAAATTAATGCGCACCAATATTGCCCTTGCCACACTTTCCTCCTTAATTCTTGTGGCTCAAACCTATTTTCTTGCGACATTGCTCGACAAGCTCATTATGCAAAATGTCGATCGCGCTGAACTGGTTCCCTATTTTATTGCATTAATCATTACTTTTGCTTTACGTGCGGTCATTTTATGGCTACGCGAAAAAATTGGCTTTAAAGCAGGTCGATTACTACGCAATCATATGCGCCAAAAAATCTTAGATAAAATCCATCAAGTTGGACCCGCAACCATCAATAACAAACCAGCTGGAAGCTGGGCAAGTATCATGCTTGAACAAGTGGAAAATCTGCATAATTTCTATGCACGATTCTTACCACAACAAAGTTTGTCTGCCATTGTACCAATGGTGATTTTAATTGCCGTATTCCCGCTCAACTGGGCGGCTGGACTGATTTTGATGATCACTGCACCGCTTGTACCTATTTTTATGATTCTGGTAGGGATTGCGGCGGCAGACAGTAGTCAAAAAAATATGGCTACCCTTTCTCGCTTGAGTGCACAATTCTTGGATCGCTTACGTGGTTTAGAAACCTTGCGTCTTTTCAACCGCACTTCAGAACAAACTCAACATATTGAAAATACAACAGAAGACTTCCGTGAAACAACCATGGCTGTACTTAAAATGGCGTTTCTCTCTTCTGCCGTGTTAGAGTTTTTCACCTCCATTTCCATTGCTTTAATGGCGGTGTACTTTGGTTTTAGCTATTTAGGCCAAGTCGAATTTGGTACTTATGGCACCACGCTAACCTTATTTACCGGCTTTTTCTGCTTAATTCTGGCGCCAGAGTTTTATCAACCATTGCGAGATCTCGGGACTTACTATCACGATCGTGCAGCTGGTATTGGTGCAGCTGATGCCATTGTCGATTTCTTAGAAGCAGATTATTTAATTGCCCATCAAGGCAATGAACAAATTCCAGCACAAAGTGCGGTCGAAATTCAGGCTGAAAATTTAGTAGCGCTTTCTCCACAAGGTCAACCATTAACTAAGCCTCTTTCATTCCATATTCCGAAAGAAAGCCATATTGCTCTTGTCGGCCAAAGTGGTGCAGGAAAAACCTCTTTAATCAACGTATTACTCGGTTTCTTGCCTTATGAAGGCAGCTTAAAAATTAACGGTGTAGAACTTAATCAAAGCCGTTTAAGCGACTGGCGTAAACAAATTGCTTGGGTAGGTCAAAACCCATTACTACTACAAGGTAGCATCAAAGAAAATCTACTTTTAGGCGATATTCAAGCAACTGATGAGCAAATTGAGCAAGCCTTGATTTCTGCCCAAGCGAAAGAGTTTACCGATAAATTAGGCTTGGATAGCGAAATTAAAGATGGTGGCATTGGTGTATCCGTAGGACAAGCTCAACGCTTAGCTATCGCTCGCGCTTTACTGCGCAAAGGCAATTTATTATTACTCGATGAGCCAACAGCCAGCCTGGATGCTCAGTCTGAAAATCTGGTACTTGCTGCCCTTGCAAAAATGAGCCATAACCAAACGACCTTAATGATCACACACCGTATTGAAGATCTAAAACAATGTGACAATATTTTTGTGATGCAAGAAGGTGAAATTGTTCAACAAGGGCATTTCAACCAATTAAAAGATCAAGGCTTCTTTGCCGAATTATTGGCTCAACGAAAAGAGGATATTCAATAATGCGTGCTTTACTTCCCTTTTTACGTTTATTTAAATTTGCCAAGTTGCCTTTATTTTTAGGCTTGGTTTTAATGATTACAGGCCTTGCATCTAGCATAGGCTTGCTGACCACATCTGGTTGGTTTTTAGCAGCAACGTCCATTGCAGGTCTTGGCACGTTATTTAATTTCTTCTACCCTTCCGCTTCTGTTCGTGGACTTGCCATTAGCCGCACCCTTTTCCGTTATTTTGAAAAGTTGGTGACACACGATGCGACTTTCCGCATTTTGGCTAAATTACGGGTACAAGTTTTTGAGAAAATTATTCCATTAAGTCCTGCTGTGTTAAATCGCTACCGTAACAGCGATTTATTAAACCGCTTAGTGTCTGATGTAGATACGCTGGATAGTCTCTATCTTCGCTTAATTGCGCCATTTATTACGGCTATTTTTGTGATTCTAGCTATGTGTATTGGCCTAAGTTTCGTCAATGCACCTTTAGCCTTAGGTCTAGGTGTGAGCCTGCTTTTATTAGTATTCGTTATTCCAACCGTTTTCTACCAACTGGGTAAAAAATTTGGCGACAAACTCGTGCATTCACGTTCACTTTATCGCACGCAATTCTTAGAATTTATCCAAGCACAAGCGGAATTATTGCTCTTTAATGCTGAAGATAAATTGAAAGATAACATGGCTAAAACCGAAGCCAATTGGCAAGCCGATCAACAAAAAGAAGCCAATTTAAGCGGATTTTCAACCGCACTTTCACTCTTTTTAAATGGCTTAATTATTGCCGCAATGTTGTGGTTTAGCTCACAAGCGGAGTTTGGTAACGATGAATATCGCATGGCGTTTATTGCACTCTTCACTTTTGCGGCCTTAGCCTCATTTGAAATCTTAATGCCATTAGGTTCAGCATTCTTACATATCGGGCAAGTCATTGCGTCAGCTGAACGCGTGACAGATATTATCGAACAGCAACCATTAGTGACCTTTAATGGCAAAGCGGAGTTCGATCAAAACGCCACAACATTAATTGAAGCGAAAGATCTTTCTTTCACTTATCCTGAACGTCAAAATCGTGCTTTAGAGAATTTGAATTTAACCATTCAAAAAGGTAAAAAAGTCGCAATTTTAGGTAAAACAGGCAGCGGAAAATCCACGTTATTACAGCTTTTAGTACGCAATTACGATGCAAACCAAGGTCAGCTATTTCTTGCTGGCAAGCCGATTGCTGATTACGCCGAAGACACATTACGCAGCCAATTCTGCTTTTTAACGCAACGTGTTCATGTATTTAGCGATACACTTCGTCAAAATCTGCAATTCGCAAGTGCGGTCAAGATTTCAGATGAAAAAATGATTGAGGTGTTAAATCAGGTTGGTTTAGGCAAATTGTTGGAACAAGAACAAGGCTTAGATATTTGGTTAGGTGATGGCGGCCGTCCACTTTCTGGTGGAGAACAACGTCGTTTAGGCTTAGCGCGTATTTTGCTTAATGATACGCCAATTTTATTATTAGATGAGCCAACTGAAGGTTTAGACCGCGAAACTGAGCGCCAAATTCTGCGTTTAATTCTTGCCCATGCTGAAAATAAAACTTTAATTATGGTGACTCACCGCTTAACGGCGATTGAGCAATTTGATGAACTTTTTGTGATTGATGAAGCGAAGCTAATTGAAAAAGGCACTTATGCAGAATTATTGCAATTAGAAAAAGGGTTCTTCAAACAATTAGTGGAGCGTGTGTAAAACAAGGAAGGATAAGTTGGGTGGAAATCTTCCCAGCTTATTCTCGGCACACAGAAATTCCGACTTTGGCTGCTTTCTTCCGAACCTGACCGAGTAAACCGGACACCGTTGCGAGAGACCGAGAAGATTTCCATTGATATCGCAATGCGATTAGGTGGGCTATTATGCAAGAATTGGCCCTGTATTGCAAAGGTTAATTTATCAATTCAGTGAATTTGACGAGAAAATCAACCGCACTTTTAAGGTAAAAACATGAACTATCTCCAATACTACCCTACCGATGTTGTAAATGGCGAAGGCACCCGTTGTACCCTTTTCGTTAGCGGTTGTACGCATGGTTGCCGTGGTTGCTACAACCAAAAGAGCTGGTCTTTTGATAATGGTGTATTATTTGATGAGGTGATGGAACAACAGATCATCAATGATTTAAAAGATACGCGCATTAAACGTCAAGGGCTCACGCTTTCTGGTGGAGATCCGATGCATCCTCGTAATGTTGAAGCCTTACTTCCTTTTGTACAGCGTGTCAAAAAAGAATGTCCTGATAAGGATATTTGGGTGTGGACGGGTTATAAACTGGATGAACTTGATGATTATCAACGTCAAATGTTGCCTTATATTGACGTGCTCATTGATGGAAAATTTATACAAGAACAGGCTGACCCAAGCTTGGTTTGGCGTGGTTCAGCCAATCAAGTGATTTATCGTTTTAAGGTTTAACCGAATAAGGTTAAGCTATTCTGCCAAGCCGTTTCTTTAATCACTTCAGCATTTTCACTTCTTAAATGGCATAACGCCTCAAAGGTGCGAACAATCCGCTCTGGTCGATTAGGTTGCCCTTGAAAGCCAAACACCGGCATATCTGGTGTATCTGTTTCTAACACCAACGCCTCTAATGGCAACTTCGCAATCGCTTGACGCGTTTTATTCGCTCGTTCATAAGTAATCGTGCCGCCTACGCCAATTTTATAGCCTAAATCCACAAATCGTTTTGCTTGATCATAACTCCCTGAAAAACCATGCACCACACCATATTTTGGCAAATTGGCTTGTTTTAAAAAGCGGAATAGTTGCTCATGGGATTTTCGGCTATGTAAATTAACCGACAGATTGTATTTCTTCGCTAAATAAAGCTGACTTTCTAAAAAGTGCTGTTGTTTTTGCCATAATTCATCCGTCAATAAATCTGGAATCGCACATTCTAAGCCTATTTCTGCTACGGCTGTAAAATTTTGATTACGAACAGATAATGCAGCATCCAATATCTCTAAATCATGCTCTTGATGCTCTTTGATATAAAGAGGATGTAACCCAAGTCCACAATAAAGACGCTCAGGGAAAAGTGCGGTCATATTTTGGATTGTTTTAAAATCCGACTCTTTTACCGCCACAATCAAGATTTTCTGCACATCAGCTTGCTTAGCGTTATCCACGAGCTGAGCTAATGACTCACCAGTGTCATGATGAAGATAATCAAGATGGGTATGTGTATCGAAGAAAGGCATCGCGTCATTTCACTTAAGAAAAAGGTGTGCAGATTACACATCCACACACCGAATTGATTATTCGACAGAAACGGATGTAATCACAACATCTTCTGTTGGAACATCTTGGTGGAAGCCTTTATTACCGGTTTTCACTTTTTTGATTTTATCAACCACATCCATGCCTTCAACCACTTCACCGAATACGGCATAGCCCCATTCTTGCACGACTTCACGGCCAAACATCTCTTTTGAACGGTAGTTTAAGAAGTCATTATCTGCCACGTTAATAAAGAATTGTGCCGTTGCAGAATGTGGATCAGAGGTACGCGCCATGGCGATTGTGCCACGTTTATTGCTTAAACGATTGTTAGCTTCATTTTGGATCGGTGCGTTTGTTGCTTTTTCACGCATTCCGCTTTCCATACCACCACCTTGGATCATAAATCCATCAATAACACGGTGGAAAATTGTGTTATTATAGAAACCGTTTTTACAATAATTTAAAAAGTTTTCTGCGGTGATTGGCGCTTTATCAAAATCAAGTTTAATTTTAATATCGCCAAAATTTGTGTGTAATGTAACCATGTTGTTTTCCTCTTGAAAATTAAGGCATTCATTATTCCACAAATGGCGAGAAAGTGCCACCATGAGCAGAAAAAGTGCGGTCGGATTCCAATCAGAAGAGAAAAAATATGTTAAAGATCTTTAATACCCTCACTCGAGAAAAAGAAGTGTTCAAACCTATCCATGAAGGAAAAGTGGGTATGTATGTGTGCGGCGTGACCGTTTACGATTTATGCCATATTGGCCACGGCCGTACCTTTGTGTGTTTTGATGTGATTGCTCGCTACTTACGCTCTTTAGGTTACGATTTGACTTATGTGCGTAATATCACTGATGTGGACGATAAAATCATTAAACGTGCATTAGAAAATAAAGAAACCTGCGATCAACTTGTCGATCGTATGGTGCAAGAAATGTATAAAGATTTTGATGCTTTGAACGTACTACGTCCTGATTTTGAGCCTCGTGCAACGCATCATATTCCTGAAATTATTGAGATTGTGGAAAAACTGATTGCGCGTGGTCATGCTTATGTTGCAGACAATGGCGACGTGATGTTTGATGTAGAAAGCTTTAAGGAATACGGCAAATTATCACGCCAAGATCTCGACCAATTACAAGCTGGAGCACGTATTGAAATTAATGAAATCAAGAAAAACCCAATGGATTTCGTGCTTTGGAAAATGTCAAAAGAAAACGAACCAAGCTGGCCATCACCTTGGGGTGCGGGTCGTCCAGGTTGGCACATTGAATGTTCAGCAATGAACTGCAAACAACTTGGTGAACATTTTGATATTCATGGTGGTGGTTCTGATTTAATGTTCCCACACCACGAAAATGAAATTGCCCAATCTTGCTGTGCTCACGGTGGTCAATATGTGAATTATTGGATCCATTCTGGCATGATTATGGTGGATAAAGAAAAAATGTCGAAATCTCTCGGCAACTTCTTCACGATTCGTGATGTATTAAACCACTACAATGCAGAAGCGGTACGTTATTTCTTATTAACGGCACACTATCGCAGCCAGCTCAATTACAGCGAAGAAAACCTGAACTTAGCACAAGGTGCATTAGAACGTTTGTACACGGCTTTACGTGGCACCGATCAAAGTGCGGAAGCTTCAGGCGGTGAAAACTTTGTGGAAGCATTCCGTGAAGCAATGGACGATGATTTCAATACGCCGAATGCCCTTTCTGTCTTATTTGAAATGGCGCGTGAAATCAATAAATTGAAAACCGAAGATGCAGAAAAAGCCAATGGTCTTGCTGCGCGTTTACGTGAATTAGCGGGTATCTTAGGTTTACTTCAACAAGATCCAAAAAAATTCTTACAAGCGGGTTCTAACGATGATGAGGTCGCAAAAATTGAAGCGCTCATCAAACAACGCAACGAAGCGCGTGCTGCTAAAGATTGGGCAGCTGCGGATGCGGCGCGTAATGAACTCACTGCAATGGGAATTGTGTTAGAAGACGGCCCTAACGGCACGACATGGCGTAAACAATAATCTCACTTTGATACAAAAACTGCGGTCAAATTGACCGCAGTTTTTCTTTTAAGAAGAAAGCATTACATTTTCGGTTTTTCCATTGTTTTTGCTTTTTTCTTCATTTCTTTTGCTTTCATTTCTTTTGTTTTCATATCATCAGATTTCATTCCTTCTGATTTCATATTATCCATTTTCATGTCGTGAGATTTCATATCATGAGATTTCATCATCCCATCAGATGCCATTTTGTCATTTTGCATTGGCATAGCGTCTTTTGTCATCGGCATGGAATCTTTTGCCATCGACATTTCATTAGATTTCATATCGGTCGCATAAAGACTGGTTGCGAAGAAAAGTGCAGCAATAGCAGTAAAGGTTGTTTTTGAAGTAATATTTTTCATTTTGAATCTTCCTTAATTTGTGAATAATTAGCATTGGATGGAAAGGTTTCCCCTTTCATTATCATTAGACGAATGAGAAATCTATTTCTTACACTTTTTTCAAGGAAAAAATATGAAAACTGGAATTTCCAATAAAGACTTGGCTCAAATTAGAGAGCAAATGCTGAAATTTGCCACATTACAGGTGGGCGATTCTGTATTAGCTGAAGATTTGGTGCAAGAGAGTTTTTTAAGTGCATTTAACCATCTTGAGCAATTTAAACGACAAGCGGCATTTAAGACCTGGGTCTTTGCTATCTTAAAAAATAAAATCATTGATTTTCTTCGCCAGAAAGGCAAATTAGTGCTAGAAACCGAAATTGAAGATGAAGAACAAACTAATCATTTCTTTGATGAAGGGGGCCACTGGAAAGCTGAACATTCTCCACTCGATCTCGAACTGAGCGAAAGTGCGGTCTATTCTGAAGAATTCTGGCTGATTTTTGAAACTTGCTTAACTTGCCTGCCAGCCAAACAAGCCAAGATTTTTATGATGAGAGAATTTTTGGAATTATCTTCTGAAGAAATTTGCCAAGAAAATCAACTAAGCATAAGTAACTTGCACACGACACTCTATCGTGCCCGCTTACAACTTCAAAACTGCTTATCTCATAAACTTTAAGGAGTAATTTTATGAAATGTCGCCAAGCGACTCGCCTTATTTCAGATGCGCAAGAACGCTCATTAATGGCTAAAGAAAAAATTGGGCTCAATTTGCATCTTGCCATCTGTACACATTGCCGTAAATTTCAACGAAATTGCGGCACATTGAGAAAATTAATGAAGGATTTCAAAGGATAAAAAAGCGGAAGAGAACTTCCGCTTATTACTCTATTACTTCGCCATTAATGCTGTTGCACGTGAAATCACTTCTTTGACTTCATCATCTGTCAATTTACCTTCTTTCACAAATTGCACTTTGCCGGTTTTATCAAGCAAAATAATCACGCTGTCTTTTTCACGTAATCCCCACGCATTTTTAACCGCACTTTTATCATCTAAAATCACTTGGCTATGGGCATTTTCTTTTTTGCCTTTTTCTGCGCTACTTTTTACAAACATGCCTGTACCCACAACAGCATCATCAGCATTAATAATGGTCGTGGTTTGATATTTTGCTTGGTTAAAATGAGCCGCTTTAATAGCTTCGATCATCGCTTGATTTTTCTCTTTTGCCGCGCTTCTGCCCGCAATATGTTGAATCACTCGTACTTTTCCAGGCAATGCCGTTGAGCTCCAAGATTTATAAGCCACATCATTACCATTTAAAGTGATTTCTCCTTTATCTGAAACCGTTACATTGGCTAAAAGTTGGTTAGGTTGAATATTGTGAGCAAATGTATTGGCTGAGATTAAACACCCCATCATTGCACTCAAAAGCATGATTTTTTTCATAAATACCTCATAAATTCCGTGAAATTGCCCATTTTTTGGCGAATAGTCACTTTTTTGTTATACTCCGTGCGCATTATACTTTGCTTAAATCAGATAAAGAAGGAAAAAGAAATGGATCAAATGCCAGCTTGCCCAAAATGTAAAGGCGAATATGTTTATCATGATTCTGTGAATTTTGTTTGCCCTGATTGTGGCAATGAGTGGAATGGTAACGAAACAGTTGAAGCCGATGAAGATCAACTGATTGTTAAAGATAGCAACGGTAATTTATTAGCCGACGGTGATGATGTGCTTTTAATTAAAGATTTAAAATTAAAAGGTTCATCTGAAGTGTTGAAGAAAGGCACTAAGTTCAAAAATATCCGTTTAGTTAACGGAGATCACAACGTCGATTGTGGAAAAATCATGTTGAAATCAGAATTCTTGAAAAAAGCTTAAGAATTCACAATAAAAAGAGCGGTCGATTTTAACGTTGTTTTAAATCGACCGCTCTTTTTTTTATTTTCGTTATACTTTCGCTGGTTTCACTATTTCACTTGGATAACAACCAAGCACTTTCAGATAATTACTGAATTGCTTAAGCTCTTCCAAGGCAATTTGGGTATCTGGATGATGAATATTTCCTTCAATTTCCAAATAGAACATTTCTTCCCAAGGCTTGCCATAAATAGGACGAGATTCAAGCTTGGTCATATTAATACCGTGCTTTTTAAACACAAGTAAAGCATCCACTAGAGAACCCGCTTGTTGCGATGTTGTCATCAACAATAAAGTTTTCGTATGAATTTGTGGTGAAACTTCACGAGCTTGTTTGGCTACCACAATAAAACGAGTAATGTTGTTTTCTTGGTTAGCAATATTATGTTTTAACACATGTAAGCCGTAAAGCTTGCCGCCATCTTCATTACCTAATGCCGCAATATTCGGTTTATTCAAACTTGCTACGAGCTGCATTGCATGAGAGCTACTTTCGCAGTACTCGATATGCACACGCTCAAGACTTTGAATAAATTGACTACACTGCTGGATGACCTGTGGATGGCTATAAAGTGTATCAATTTTGCTTAAATCATCTTGCTCATTCACTAAAACACAATGCTTGATAGGATAAGCCAACTCTCCTACCAACGATAAGCTAGTATGTTGAAGCAAATCATAAACTTCATTAATTGCACCAGATGTGGTGTTTTCTAAAGGAAGCACACCATAATCAGCTTCTCCACTTTCAACTTTTTCAAAAATTTGAGCAAAGGAATCGCAACTAATTTCAGCAAATTGTTGATGGTAGCGAGCCGCATAATTACGCGCAGCCAAATTAGAGTAAGAACCACGCTTGCCTAAAAAAGCAATATGTAACGTTTCTTCTCGTTGCTCATTGAGTTTTTTCTGCAAGTACACTTGTTGTGTTAATACAGAATCTTCAATGATTTTTTGGAAGACTGACGTAATATACTGTGGTTCAAGCTGATAATTTTGACTTTCAGCAAACTGCACAAGCTCTTGTAAGAGTTGTTGCTCCCGCTCTAAATCACGCAACGCTTTTTGCGTCACTTCTTTACTTCTTACTACATCATATGCCAGGCGGTGACGCTCTGAAAGCAGCTTTAACAAGCTGCGATCAATTTGCGTAATTTGCTGACGAATTTCTGATAAATCTAATGCCATTTCATTCCTTATTTAAAGGTTACTTCATTATGAGGGATGTATTTCTCAGCATTAATAGGTGAATTTTTCTCAAAAAATTCTTTTAAAACATCCGCATCAATAAAACCAGTGTTTACGAAAGTTGGATTTTTTGTCATAACTGGATAACCATCTCCACCCGCCGCATTATAACTTGGTAAAGAAATACGGTAAATTTTATTTAAATCCAATGGTTTGCCTTGAATTTTCACATTTTCAACTTTCTTATCCGCACGATTTACTGTCATGCTGATACCTGAGTATTGTGCGTAGGCACCAGAATCCACTTCTTTCAATGCCACTACATTTAAATAATCCAGTAATTCTTTACCGGTTAATTCGAAATAGCTCACAATATTACCAAATGGATGAATTTTTAAAATATCTTTATAGGTTACATCGCCTTCTTGGATTGAATCACGAATACCACCTGAGTTCATGATACCAATATCAGCTTTCGCTTTTTGGCGTTGTGCTTCTGCAATTAAGTGACCAAGGTTAGTTTGTTCAAAACGGATGATAGTACGATCGCCTTCTAACTTACCTTTTAGTTTACCCACTTTTTGGCTTAATAACGCATCACCTTTATCTTGGTAAGTTTTTAAAAGTTTTTCCATTTCTGGATCTTGTGGAATCTCTTCGGCATAGTTTACATATTCTGTTTTGCCGTCTTCTTTTTTCACTTTTTTCTTCAAGTTCACTGGAATTAATTGATAATTCACTAATTTTAATTCGCCATTTTTGAACTCAAAGTCTGCACGACCAACATATTTACCCCATTCAAATGCTTGCATAATCCAAGTACCATTTTGGAAATCGGGTTTACATGGCTGAGTTGGTTGATAATCTTTAATCCATACGCCTTTTTCATCCACGCAAATCGGATCATGGCTATGGCCACCGATAATCATATCGAATGAGCCTTTATCTAAATTACGTGCAAGGCTCACATCCCCCGGCGCATTTGAACCATGTTTCGCATCATAGTAATAGCCCATATGTGTTAAAGCAATTTTTACATCTGGCTTAACTTTTTCATTTAGCTCTTTTAATGTAGCTCTTGCTACTTTTGTTGGATCTTCAAACTTCACATTGTGAAGGTATTCTGGGTTACCTAATTTTGCAGTATCTTCTGTGGTTAAACCGACCACTGCAATTTTAAGATCTTGTTTATTTAAAATGGTATAAGGCTTAACTAAGGTTTTACCGGTTTTCGTATTAATCACGTTTGCAGATAAGAATGGGAAGTTTGCCCATTTTTCTTGCATATCAAGAATTTGTAGTGGATTATCAAACTCGTGGTTACCTAATACAGTTGCCTCATAGCCCATTGCGTTCATTGCTTTAATGTCAGGTTCTGCTGTTTGCATATCTGACTCAGGTACACCAGTGTTAAAATCACCAGCATTTAATAAAATGAGTGAGCCTCCTTTTTGCTCGACTTCAGCTTTTACGCGATTAACAATTGTTTTGTGAGCAGGAAAGCCATATTCACCTTTTGCATTCGGCCAAAAATGTCCGTGCGTATCATTAGTGTGCAATATGGTAAATTGATAGGTTTTATCCTGTTCATATGCCATTGCAGCAGAAGTTGCTAGCACAAGAGGAAGCACGGTAAATAATTTTTTCATAATAAAAATACCTCTATTTTTGACCGCTCTTTACCTTCGCAGAAAACAAAAATAACAGAGCAAGATGGGAAATAAAAAAGCTATACTCCCGAAAGAAGTATAGCTTTTCAACAAAACATTGTTAGATGAGTACCTGCGCGGGCGCAACATAACCTTGTGGAACTTGTTTCTTATCTTCAAAGGTAACAAATTCCCACGCTTCCTGATCGGCAAGTACAGCACGGAGTAACTTATTATTTAAACCGTGACCCGATTTATAAGCTTTGAAATCACCGATGATGTTATAGCCACACATATAAAGATCACCAATTGCATCAAGCATCTTGTGACGAACTAATTCATCTCTGAAACGTAATCCATCTTCATTTAAGATTCGGTAATCATCTAATACGATAGCATTATCTAAGCTGCCACCTAATGCAAGACCTTGAGATTGAAGATACTCAATATCTTTCATAAAACCAAAAGTTCTTGCACGACTGATTTGATGTACGAACGCTTGTGCAGAGAAATCCATCACATAATTACGTACATTTTTACTAATCGCTGGATGATTAAAGTCGATTGTGAAATCTAAACGGAAACCATTGTAAGGTTTAAATTCTGCCCATTTATCACCGTCTTCTACTCGTACATTTTTCTTAATACGAATAAATTTCTTCGGTGCATTTTGTTCTTCAATACCTGCATCTAAAAGCAAGTAAATGAATGGGCTTGCACTACCGTCCATGATTGGGATTTCAGGTGCATCAACTTCGATAATGATGTTATCAATACCTAAACCAGCTAATGCCGCGTTTAAGTGTTCTACAGTTGAAACACGCACACCTTGCTCATTCACAAGTGCAGTACAAAGCATTGTATCGCGCACTGAATCTGCATTCGCAGGGAAAGTCACTGGCGGATTAAGATCAGTACGGCAGTAAATCACACCTGTATTTGGCATAGCTGGACGCAACGTTAATGTTACTTTTTTACCGCTATGTAAACCCACACCTGTGACTTTAATACTTTGTTTTAATGTTCTTTGTTTAATCATCTCTTTTACCTTATTGCTTCACAACAAGATTACTTTTACTCTTATTTCTCATCACGACCAAATGATGCCGGATTGAAGAAATTAGGATTGTTTCTTAACTGTTCTAAACGGCTTGGATCAAGCGGTTTATTTAAGTTACCGTATTGCGAATTATGTTCCTGTGCTGGTTCTGGTTGTGGATTATGTCTTAATGCATCTAAACCATGTAAACCAACTGGTGGTTGTGGTTGAATCGTTTCTTGCGCTACAGGTTGTTGAACTTGAGCTTGTTGCACTGTCGCTTGAGGACGAGCAATCACTACAGGCTCTGCTGAAACTACATCACCTAAACCTGTCGCAACGATCGTTACACGAATTTCATTGCTCATTTCAGGAACTAAACTGGTACCTACTACGATAGTCGCATCTTCTGATGCAAAGCTACCTACAGTGTCACCTACCACGTTAAATTCGTCAAAGCCAAGATCCATGCCTGAGGTAATATTAACAAGGATACCTTTAGCATTAGAAAGATCGACTTTCTCTAATAAATCATTTTTAATTGCAAGACGTGCGGCTTCTTCTGCACGACCCGCACCTGGTTCACTTTGCGCTGAACCAAAACCAATCATGGCTTGGCCCATTTCGGACATAACGGTTCTTACGTCAGCAAAGTCCACGTTGATTAAACCTGGAGAGGTAATCATATCGGAGATGCCCATAACAGAGTTACGTAATACGTCATTCGCAGCAGCAAAAGCATCAATTAATGTTGCATTTTTCGGGAGAACTTTTTGAATTTGTTGGTTAGGAATAATGATCATTGAATCCACATATTGTGAAAGATCTTTAATCCCTAATTCAGCAAATTGCATACGTTTTTTGCCTTCAAAGCTAAATGGCTTAGTAACAACAGCAACAGTTAAAATGCCTAATTCTTTCGCTACTTTAGCAACGATTGGTGCCGCACCAGTACCTGTACCACCGCCCATACCGGCTGCGATAAAGACCATGTCTGCACCCTCAAGCATTTTACGGATTTCTTCTTGGTCATCTTCAGCCGCTTTACGACCTACATTTGGGTTTGCGCCCGCACCAAGACCTTTCGTTGTTGCCCCACCAATTTGTACAGTTTGTTGAACTTGGCTTTTGCGTAATGCTTGTGCATCGGTATTCACCGCATAGAATACGATCTTACCGTGCTCATCGCTATCAATTGCACTTTCGCCCAAGAAATTACCATTGAATTCTTGTTGCACCATGTTAGCAACCATGTGGTTAACTGCGTTACCGCCGCCTCCACCAACACCGACAACCTTAATCAGTGCACCTGTTTGCTCTTCAAAATCACCATACTCTGGGTATAACATTTGCTGTTCTCCGTTACTGCTAATACTCTGCTAGCATATTAATAAAAGTTAAATCTTTCTCATTGTAAATGAAAAAGTCAAAATTATCAAAATTCTGATTTCACTTTGTTGAAAATATTTTTAAGGCCTTTCCAGAATTTTCTACCAACACCTTCATCACCATAGTTACTATCTACAGGATCATTATCACTATTTTGGTGATGATATTGTAGTAATCCGACTACAGTTGAATATTGCGGGCGATTTACATAATCCGTTAAGCCTGTAATATTCAATGGACTACCAATACGTACCTGGCAACCAAATACACTTGAGGCACAATCTTTTAAGTCTTCAATCTGTGCACCACCACCGGTGATAACGACACCAGCAATTAACTCAAATTTAATATGTTTGGTTTCTAAATCTGCTTTGAGCTTATCTAATTCGTCCTTAACAACGCCTAATAGTTCAATATATCTTGCTGAAGTGATTAAAGATAAATCACTTTTTGTTAACGCACGTGGTGCTCGACCACCAATACTTGCCACTTCAATTTTCTTATCACCATGTAAACGTGCCGGATACAATGCACTCGCATAATTCACTTTAATGCGCTCTGCCTCTGAACGAGAAACGGTACATGCATGAGCAATATCATTGGTTACAATGTTCCCTGCGTAAGGAATAACCTTGCTGAAACGCAATGAGCCATTGGTGTAAACCATCATATTCATGGTGCCTGCACCGAAATCAACTAAGCAAACACCAAGATCTTTTTCATCTTCAGTTAAAACAGAATGTGTTGCAGCAAAGCCGGAGAACACCACTTTATCAACTTGTAATCCGCAACGCTCAACTGCTTTCTTTAAGTTATTTTGCCAGTCTTGGTGGCACGCAATTAAGTGTACGTTTGCTTTTAAACGAACACCTTGTAAACCTAATGGATTTTTAATATTAACTTGTTTATCTACGGCATATTCTTGTGGAATGATGTGTAATAAAGAAAGACCCTCAGGTAATTTCACTGAGCTCGCTGTATGTAAAGCATCATCAATTTCATCTTGAGTCACTTCATTTTCAGAAATAGCAACAAAGCCGCTCTCATTCAGGCTTTGAATATGTTCACCGGTAATCGCAAGAGTCACGCTCATAATTTGGCAATCGGCCATTGATTCAGCTGCTTCAATGGCTCGTTGGATAGAATTAACAACGGCATCTAAATCAGTGATACTGCCACGATCAATCCCTTTTGATGGACAACTACCCACGCCAAGTACATTTACTACGCCATCAGGAAGCACCTCCCCAACGACAGCAACAACTTTTGATGTACCAACTTCAAGACCTACAATTACTTTCGGTTCCAACTCTTTTGCCATTTTCTTATTACACCCAATGAATTATTTTTTATTTCTCTGTCAATCCAACCGCTGCTGATGCAGATGCATAGCGCAAATCTACATAATCAATTCGTTTACCTTCAGGCACTTCAATTTGTGGATAAATCGTTACAAATCGATCTAATTTTGGTTTCCAATCTCCGCGCCCAAGCTTCAATACTATATCATTATCTAGCGTAACTTGCCACGCACCACGATCATCAATTGCCACACCTTTAACCACCAAATTTTTCGCTTTAAAATCAGCAAAAATTTGATTCCAAGCTTCTAATACTTTTAAGCTTTGATAATCCGGACCACCTAAATAAGGTAAAGCCTTTTCTTTTAACTTATCCATCGGCAATTGGAAAACTGTTCCATCTTTTGTAACAAACTCTGTTTTGTTCCAAATGGCGACTGGCTGATATTCTGATAACCAGATACTTAAACGATTTGGCCAAATTTTACGAACCACCGCACCTTTTACCCAAGGAATCGTTTCAAGCTGCTCTTGAATTTGCTTAACGTCTTGCCCCCAAAAACCCTTGAGTGAACCCATTTTGAGCAATACGTCTTGCACATCCGGATAAGTGGTAAATTCATTTTGGCCCACTAAGGCATAGGCAGTAATTTTTCTATCACCGTCTAAGCTTTCGAGCCAACTTTGCCAGTTTGAATAAACGAAATACCCTAACCCCGCACAAAGTAACACCAAAGCAAGTTTAATCTGCAACATAAAACGGAATTTACCTTCCCCGCTAGATGAGCGACCAAATTGCGTTGGCGGTGTATTTTTGCGCTTAATTACATTCATTACGCACTCAACTCCAAAATTTTCACGACGAGTTGTTCAAATGAAATACCGACTGTTGATGCAGATTTAGGGAATAAACTGTGACTTGTCATGCCTGGGTTCGTGTTTACTTCTACTAAACGGAAATTACCTTGTGAATCAGTCATTACATCAATGCGGCTCCAGCCACGACAACCCACAACGTCATAAGCACGTTTAACTAATTTCGCTAATTCTTGCTCACGTTCAGCTGAAAGACCCGCAGGGCAAAAATATTGAGTATTATCTGAAATATATTTCGCATCGTAATCATAAAACTCACCTTCTGGCACAATGCGAACAGCCGGCAATACTTCACCCCCTAAAACAGGTACCGTTAATTCATCACCCGCTAACCATTCTTCAATCAAAATGGTGTTATCAAATTTAAGCGCATAATCGACCGCACTTTTTAATTCTTCGACCGCTTTCACTTTCGTTAAACCCACACTTGAACCTTCAAGAGATGGCTTAACCATCAAAGGTAAACCTAATTTTTCGACCACAGCTTGTGGGTTTAGTTCGTGAGCGTTTTCTTTGGTCACGATCTCCATGTCAGCAACAGGTAAACCAAAGGCTTTCCACAACATTTTGGTACGCATTTTATCCATGGTTAATGCTGAAGCCATCACGCCACAACCGGTGTAAGGCAAGCCTATTTGTTCTAATAAACCTTGCATGGTGCCATCTTCACCACCGCGACCATGTAAAATGTTAAAGACGCGATCAAAACCATCTGCTTTTAAATTCGCGACATTATATTCTTTAGGATCGATACCGTGCGCATTATAGCCTTGACTCACTAATGCATTTAACACAGCTGCACCAGAATTAAGAGAGACTTCACGTTCAGCTGATGTGCCGCCTAACAACACGGCAATTTTTTCTTGTTTTAAATTCATTGTTTTATCCTGTTTTCCTTTCATTCTTCATTGAAAAGTGCGGTTATTTTTTGATGTATTTATGCTTTCCAACGTTCGGCTAAACCACGAGAAATTTTGCTTACACTTCCCGCACCTTGGGCAAGAATTAAATCACCATCTTGAATAATTTGATCTAATACATCACCAAGTTGTTCTGTATCAGAAACTAAAATTGGATCGACTTTTCCTAGGTTACGAATAGAACGACAAAGTGCTTTACTATCTGCACCTACAATTGGCGTTTCGCCTGCCGCATATACATCTAACATAATCAATGCATCCACTTGGGATAATACCTGCACGAAATCATCAAATAAATCGCGAGTACGTGAATAACGGTGTGGTTGGAAAATCATCACAATACGTTTATCTCCCCAGCCTTCACGTGCTGCTTTGATTGTCACGCCAACTTCTGTTGGGTGATGACCATAATCATCCACTAAGCGTACTTTACCATTTGGACGAATAAACTCGCCTAATTGGTCGAAACGTCTGCCCGCACCTTGGAAATCAGCAAGCGCTTCTAAAATCGCTTCATTGCCAATGCCTTCTTCTTTTGCGACTGCAAGTGCTGCGGTTGCGTTTAACGCATTGTGTTTACCCGGTACATTTAATAATACATTAATACGTTCACCACTTGGACAAACTACGGTGTAATGACCTTGGAAACCGGTTTGTTCATAATCTTCGATACGATAATCAGCATGTTCACTGAAGCCGTACGTTAATACTTGGCGACCGACTTGAGGAACAAGTTCCATTAGCACAGCATCATCGGCACACATCACCGCTAAGCCATAGAACGGTAAGTTATGCAAGAATTTTACATAGGTGGCTTTCATTTTCTCAAAGTCACCTTCATAGGTATCCATATGATCCGGTTCAATATTGGTCACCACAGAAACCATTGGCTGTAAGTGTAAGAAAGAGGCATCACTTTCATCTGCTTCAGCGATTAAATAACGGCTTGCACCTAAATGCGCATTTTTACCGGCTGATTTAACTAAACCACCATTAACAAAAGTTGGATCCAGTTTCGCTTGAGTATAAATCATCGAAATCATGGCTGTCGTTGTAGTTTTACCGTGAGTACCTGCTACTGCAATACCATGACGGAAACGCATAATTTCAGCCAACATTTGTGCTCGCTGAATCACTGGAATACGATTTTGTTTTGCGGCGATTAATTCAGGGTTATCTTCATGGATCGCACTTGATACCACAACCACACTTGCCCCTTGCACATTTTCAGCTTGGTGACCGATGAAAATTTTTGCGCCCGCTTGAGCTAGACGCTGAGTCACAACACCATCTGTAATATCGGAACCAGAGATATCATAACCTTCATTTAATAAAATTTCGGCAATTCCACTCATACCGGCACCACCGATACCAATGAAATGAATTTGTTGAACTCGACGCATCTCAGGGATAATCTTTCTAATTTCGTCCGAAATATGTTTCATATTATTTCACCTTTATTTTTAACCGCACTTTTAGATTAAGGGTCTATTTACTCCCCTTAACTTCTCTGTTCTTATTTCGCGTTCTCTACGATGACGTCAGCTACACGTTTAGCCGCTAATGGTGCTGACATTTCTTTTGCTTTAATCGCCATCGCTAACAAGGTTTCACGATCTGTTTTTTCTAAGAAATCAACTAACACATCCGCATTTAATTCATTTTGCTGAACAATTTTTGCTGCACCTACATCGGCAAGATATTTCGCGTTTAAATATTGCTGTTGATCTTTATGCTGGAATGGCACGAAAATCGCTGGCGTACCTATTGCAGCTAATTCACATACTGTTAAAGCACCAGAACGACAAATCACCACATCCGCCCAGGCATAGGCTTCCGCCATATCATCAATAAATTCTGTAATTTTGACCGAACCGGCGTATTCACCATAAAGTGCAGTCACACTTTCAACTGAACCTTTACCCACTTGATGACGCACTTCTAGTTTATCTGCCAAACGTGCTACTACTTGTGGAATCGTTTGATTGAGTACGCGAGCACCTTGACTCCCCCCCACGACAAGCACTCTCAATTTTCCACTTCTTTCTGAAAAACGCGCTTGTGGTGATGGCATTTCAAATAAATCTTGGCGAACCGGGTTTCCTACCACTTCGGCATCTTTGAATGCTGTTGGAAAAGCTTGTAATACACGTGTCGCAATTTTTGCTAACCATTCATTGGTTAAGCCCGCTACGGCATTCTGTTCATGTAAAATAACCGGCACGCCACAAAGTTTTGCCGCGATGCCACCCGGGCCAGATACATAACCACCCATACCTAATACCGCATTAGGTTGATATTCTTTGATAATTTTACGAGCTTGCAATACCGCTCTTAAAATAGCAAAAGGCGCGCCAAGTAATGCTTTAATGCCTTTACCACGCAACCCTGAAATTTGAATAAAACGAATTGGAATACCATGTTTTGGTACAAGCTGTGCTTCCATTCGATCTTTTGTGCCTAACCAGCAAATTTCCCAACCTTCTTTTTGTAAAGTTTGAGCAACCGCGATGGCGGGGAAAACATGTCCACCAGTACCACCCGCCATAACTAATAATTTTTTACTCATAAATATTCCTAATCATCTCTCAAACGTGCTTGACCACCACGTTGTAATCTATTTTCATGGTCAATACGCAATAAAATCCCTACGGTTGCCGACATAATAATGATACTTGAACCACCGTAACTCACTAATGGGAAAGTTAAACCTTTTGTTGGTAACATCCCTAAGGCCATGCCTAGATTGACAAAACCTTGGAAGAAAATCCAGAAACTAATACCTAAAGCAAAAAAGCCACGGAAACGTTGTTCTAACATGAGTGATTCACGTCCGATTTTCATCGCTCGAAAAATCAATAGACCTAAAAGAATCACAACCACTAAAATACCAATAAAGCCGAACTCTTCACCAATAATCGCCATGATAAAGTCGGTATGTGCTTCAGGAAGATAATCGAGTTTTTGAATGGAGTTACCGAGCCCTTCTCCGCTAATTTCACCACGACCAAAGGCCATCAAAGAGTTAGTCAGCTGGAACCCTGTTCCGTAAGGATCTTTAAACGGCTCTAAGAAACCGGTAAAACGTTTTAAACGATAAGAGGCAGAGAGAACCAGCCATACAAAGAGAAGTATGCCTGTACCAATTAGCAAAATAAATTGCCAAAAATTTGCACCGACAATAAAAAGCATGCCAAAGGTAATAACGAAAAGTACAACGGTACTCCCTAAGTCAGGCTGAGCTAGTAAGAATATCCCTAATACGCCCATCACAATGAAAGGCTTAGCCGCACTGAATTTTTTACCTCGAACTTCATCATAACGACGCGTAAAATAGCTCGCCAGGAAACAAGTTAAAGCTAGCTTAGCAAATTCCGCAGGCTGGAAATTTAAAATTCCTAAAGAAATCCAACGTTTAGCACCATTAACAGAAGTCCCGATACCAAGAACCAGTATTAATAAAACAATAGCTAACAAGAAGACTTTTGCGTGCCACTTTTCCCATTGGGAAGAAGAAATTTGGAGAGTTAAATAGCAGGTTGCTAAAGAAAGCAAGACATAAACGGCATCACGTTTAGCAAAATAGAATGTATCATTAAATACACGTGCACTGTAAGGCATCGAAGCAGAAGTTACCGCCACTAAACCAATCAGTAATAGCACGACAAAAAGCCAAAACAATGCGCGATCATAAAGCAACCCTTGCGGCGTTACTCTCGCCCATTGTTCATAATTTTGTTTAATTTTATTGATAAATTCCATTACTACCCTAATTCTTTAAGCTAATTTTGCTAAACGAGTAAACTCTTCGCCACGTTTTTCAAAAGAGGCAAATTGATCCAAACTTGCACAGGCAGGAGATAATAACACCATATCGCCTGATTTTAAATGTGGACGTAAAAATGCAATCGCTTGTTCCATAGTTTCAAACAAATGGCTTTGACTTGAAAGTGCGGCTAGTTGTTTGCCATCACGACCAAAGCAATACGTTGAAATATGAGGCTGATTGATTAAATCCTTTAATTCAGAAAAATCTGCACCTTTACCATCACCACCTAATAAAAGGTGTAACGTACCCTCAACATATAAACCTGCTAATGCGGCAACGGTGCTACCTACATTAGTGGCTTTGGAATCATTAATCCAACGAACGCCATTCGCTTGATGCGCTAATTGGAAACGATGGTCTAAGCCTTTAAATTGACGAAGTGCGGTACGAATTGCCTCTAAATTTATGCCTACTGCTTGCGCTAACGCTGTCGCCGCTAAAATATTCATGTAATTATGACGGCCAACTAAGGTCGCTTCATCACAAGGTAAAATCACTTCCTCTTTCGCCATTAAGTACTGTTTACCATTTTCGGTTTTTAACCAGTAATCCGCTTGATTTTCAGCAAAAGACACTACCTTCTTAGCTTGATTTTCACCTTCGCCAAACGTGAGTTTATCTTCTAAATTCACTACTGCTGTTTCCGCATTGTGGTAAATACGCAATTTGGCTTGGCGATAATCTTCTAAATCAACATAGCGATCCATGTGATCTTCAGTCACATTAAGCACTGTCGCTGCAGCCGCTTTCAAACTATAAGTGGTTTCAAGTTGGAAACTGGAAAGCTCTAATACATAAAGATCGCAATCTTCATTTAATAATGACAACGCAGGGATGCCAATGTTTCCCCCCATGCCTACTTTTATTCCTGCAGCTTTCGCCATTTCATAGACTAATGTTGTTACGGTGCTTTTACCGTTAGAGCCTGTAATCCCGATAATTGGCTTGGTGGCAGTTCGACAGAATAATTCAATATCCCCTATTACTTCTACGCCCGCTGAAAGTGCGGCCTGAATTTCAGGTGTTTTTACCGCGAGTCCTGGGCTAATGACAATAATATCGCTTTCAAGTAACCATTGTTGATTTAGGCTACCTGTATGTAAGGGAACATTTTTAGGTAATTTATCCGCACCTGCTGGATGTTGACGTGTATCAATCACTCGGATGTTAGCTTGTTGAGATTGAAGATATTCAACGCAAGAAAGGCCTGTTTTTCCGAGACCTATAATGGTGATAGTTTTATTTTGATATAGAGTTGTCATGTTGTTTTTCTTCTCTCGTATTCTGGGATCACGCAGGGTGCAACAAGTGCACCCTACAAAAATTATCTTAGTTTGAGCGTTACAAGCCCCATCAACACCAACATCAAGGAAATAATCCAAAACCGAATAATCACTCTTGGTTCTGGCCAGCCTTTCAATTCAAAGTGGTGATGAATTGGCGCCATTCTAAAAATACGTTGTTTTCTTAATTTGTAAGAACCCACTTGCAAAATCACAGACAAGGCTTCAACAACAAATACACCGCCCATAATCACTAATAAGAATTCTTGACGAACAAGGATGGCAACAACACCCAGTGCGCCACCAAGGGCAAGGGAGCCGACATCGCCCATAAAGACTTGAGCTGGATAAGTATTAAACCATAAGAATCCTAAGCCTGCGCCTACGATTGCGGTACAGAACACCACCACTTCAGAACTATATTTGATATAAGGGATATGTAAATATTCTGCAAAATTAACGTTACCGGTCGCCCATGCGATTAAAGCAAATGCACCTGCAACTAACGCTGTTGGCATGATCGCAAGACCATCTAAACCGTCAGTTAAGTTTACCGCATTGCCTGTACCCACAATTACAAAGTAAGACAACACAATATAGAATAGACCCAATTGCGGCATGATATCTTTGAAGAATGGAATCACTAAACGGGTTGCATCGGTATCATGACCTAACCAATACAACCAAATGATTGCTACTAATGCAACTACTGACATCCAGAAATATTTCCAACGCGCAATTAAACCATCGGTATTTTTACGCGTGATTTTACGGAAATCATCCACAAAGCCAATGGCACCATAGCCAAACAATACAAATAAGCAAATCCAGACGTAAGGATTCGTTAAGTTAGCCCATAATAACGTACTCACACCGATGGAGAATAAAATCATCACTCCGCCCATGGTTGGGGTGCCTTTTTTAGCAAAGTGACTTTCAGGACCGTCATTACGCACTTCTTGACCAAATTTTAAAATTTGAAGGCGTTTGATCACTTTCGGACCAATCCATAAAGAAATGAAAAGTGCGGTTAATAATGCCAAAATCGCACGTACAGTAATATAAGAAATGGCATTAAATGCCGTTTCATAGCGAACTAAATATTCAGCAAGCCAAACTAACATAAGCTATCCTTTAATGAATAAATCGTCTCTTCCATTTTCATTGAGCGCGAGCCTTTCGCTAATACGACGACTTTTTGGTTTTCTTGTAATTTCTGTTTAATAATATCTAACGCATAAGCTGTTAATTCAGCTTTATCTTTAAAATGTTTTCCCAAAACAGCCTCAGAAATGACCGCACTTTCTGTTCCATAAGAAAGCACTAAATCTAATTTAGCTTGTTTTGCATGCTCGCCCACTTGTTGATGACATTTTAGACTATCCTCGCCTAATTCTTTCATATCGCCCACAAGTAGAATACGGAAAGCATCGTAACCTTTTAAAACATCAATTGCCGCTTGTAAAGAATCCACATTTGCATTGTAAGTATCATCTAATAGCAACAAATTTTCATTCACTTGAATAGGGAATAAACGCCCTTTTACTTGAGAACGGTGTTCAAGTCCTGCTTTAACATCAGCAAGACTTGCGCCGACATTCATAGCAAGTGCGGTCGCTGCCAAGGCATTTTTTACATTATGCTCACCTAAATAAGGCAAATTAATTTCAGTGCTACCTTTTGGTGAAACTAACGAAAACGTTGAGCCATTAGATGAATGTTTTACATTTTCAGCTTTGTAATCGCCACCATTAAAATATTGAATAGCATGGGAACCAATTTCTTTTTGCCACAATTCAATATAATTATGTTCACAGTTAATAATGGCTACACCATTTGGGGTTAAACCACAATAGATTTCCCCTTTCGCACGAGCTACACCTTCAATTGAACCAAAACCTTCTAAATGTGCAGCCGCGACATTATTCACTAATGCAGCTTCAGGCTGTGCAAGATGCGTCGTGTAATCAATTTCACCTTGATGATTGGCACCTAACTCAATGACAGCAAATTTATGCAGCTCTGTTAAGCGTAATAATGTGAGTGGTACGCCAATATCGTTGTTGAAATTACCATTGGTAAACAGCACTGCCTCTGCATTACCTGCAGTTTGTTGCAGAATCGAGGCTGTCATCTCTTTCACTGTAGTTTTGCCCGATGAACCTGTCATCGCCACGGTACGAGGATTAATTTTTTCACGTAACCATTTTGCTAATTGACCAAGGGCTAAACGCGTATCTGCAACAACCAATTGTGGCGTGGCTATTTCAGTGTTGGCTTGTTGCACAACTAAGGCTATCGCACCTTGCTCAACGGCTTTATCTAAGTATTGATGTGCATCAAAATGCTCACCTTTTAATGCAAAGAAAAGCGAGTTAGATACCGATTTTCGCGTATCCGTATTGATATTTTCAACAACGGCCTGCCCATCTCCAATAAGATTAGCATTTAAAATTTGAGCAAGCTGTTGGGTTGTTAATTTAATCATTCTATTTTTTATTTTTTCGTTAAATAAGCTTCAGCCACTTCTTGATCGGAGAAATGAAGTGTTTTATCTCCAATGATTTGATAGTTTTCATGGCCTTTACCGGCAATCACAATCACATCATTTTCAACCGCATTCTCAATGGTAAATTTAATAGCTTCTTCGCGATCTGGAATCACTCCAACATCTTCCATACGGCTAAATCCCGTAAGGATATCGGCTTCAATTTTATTTGGGTCTTCTGTGCGCGGATTATCTTGGGTTACGATCACTAAATCTGCATACTGCTCTGCGGCTTTTGCCATCAACGGACGCTTGCCTGCATCACGATCTCCGCCACAACCAAAGATACACCAAAGTTTGCCTTTACAATGTTCACGCGCGGCATTTAATGCCTTTTCTAATGCATCCGGAGTATGGGCATAATCAACAATAACTGTTGGTTTTCCTGCTTTTTTAATCAATTCCATTCTTCCATTTACCCCTTTTAGCTGTGAAACAGTACGGATAAGATCGTCGAAAGAATAACCTAAAGCCAATAAAACGGCTGTGGCTAACAGCAGATTACTCACGTTAAAGGCGCCAATTAATGGGCTATGTAATGTGCCATTACCCCAACTTGAAGCAACATTAATCACCGCACCTTCGTGAGTAAAACGAATCAGTGTTGCATAAAGCCATTGTTTAGAAGTTGGTTGAAAATCTGGGCGACAGCTGACTGCAATACCATTTGCTAATTCATTTAACCATGCGGCCCCAATTGGATCGTCAACATTGAGAATTTGTAATTCAGGCATTAAATCAATGAAAAAGCGTTTTTTAGCTTCCGCATACTTTTCCATTGTCTCGTGATAATCCAAATGATCACGACTTAAATTGGTAAAAATGGCGGCTTTAAATTTAAGGGCTTCAACGCGATGTTGAACTAAACCATGTGAAGACACTTCGATAGAAGCAAAATCTGCCCCATTCTCTACAAAATCAGCAAGGTTTTCTTGAACTTCAACGGCTGAGCCTGTGGTATTTTTTGCTTCTTTAACTTGACCTAATAAACCATTGCCAATGGTGCCCATGACAGCAGCTTTATGTCCTAATAAGGTCGCCCATTGAGCTAATAATTGAGAAACCGTAGTTTTACCGTTTGTTCCTGTGACACCAACTAAAGTTAATTTTTCGGAAGGATTGTCATAAAACTGACCTGCCAATGCTGAAAGATTGGCAGATAAATGATAGTAGTGAATCACTGGCACATTATTTTGCCATTGGATGTTCAAATGATCGTTTTCTAAATCTGTCTCTAAAACGACCGCACTTGCACCAGAAGAAATAGCTTGAGGAACAAATTGACTCGCATCAAAACGATGCCCTTTTACTGCCACAAATAGATCTCCTTGAGTCACTTTGCGGCTATCTAACACCATCGCCTTTACATTAATGTCTGAAAGCACCGGAAGATCAAAAAGTGCGGTCAATTTTTTCATTGTTTTGCCTTTTCTTAATTCATTTTTTCAAGTTTTTGATCGCTTAAGCGAACAGTGCGTCTTGCTGTTTTTTCTGTTGGTTCTGCATCTGGCGCAATACCATTAGCGCGTAATGCATAACCCATAATGCTAGAGAATACTGGCGCTGAAACCGCACCACCATAATACTGCCCTGCTTTCGGATCGTTAATCAAAATAACTAATGCATAACGTGGATCGCTAATTGGTGCAATACCCGCTGTAAATGCGACATATTTATTAACATAGTGACCATTTTCAATTTTACGCGCCGTACCTGTTTTCACACCAACACGATAACCTTCAACCATCGCACGTTTATTTTTGATTGCCACTTTCTCTAACATACCCACGACGTCTTTCGTGATTTTTTCAGAGAAAACACGTTGACCAATAACCGGCGGATCAACTTTAGTGATAGAAAGTGGACGATAAATCCCAAAGCTACCTAAAGTAGCATAGGCACGCGCAATTTGTAATGGTGTTGAAGTAATACCATAACCATAAGCCACAGTTGCACGTTCGATATCTGCCCAACGTTTACGGTTTGCATTTAATACACCGCGTTGCTCACCGATTAAGCCTAACTCAGTATCTTTACCTAAGCCTGCATTTTGGTAAGTTTCCATTAATGCTGAAGGTGGCATACGTAACGCAAGACGGCTCACACCACGGTTACTGGAGTTAATCAAAATTTCATCTAAGGTTTGTTGTGGGCGAGGTGCCACATCGACAATTTCTTTACCACTTACGGTAAATGAACCCGTATTAATTACCTCATCACGTCTCACTGCGCCACGTTGAAGTGCGGTCAACACGACGAAAGGTTTTACGGTTGAACCCGGTTCAAATGTATCAGTAATGGCACGGTTACGTTTTAACTCGTCTTTTACATTAGCTAAGTTATTCGGATTGTAGGAAGGCGCGGTTGCCATGGCTAATACTTCACCCGTACGTACATCCACCAATACGGCTGTGCCTGATTCTGCTTTGTTCTCTGTTACCGCTTTTTTGATTTCACGATACACCATGGATTGTAACTTTTCATCAATACTTAAGGTGACATCTTGTGCATCGTATTTTTTCTCATCAGCAATATGTTCAACCACATTACCACGTTTGTCTTTACGAACAACACGCGCACCGTCTTTACCCACTAACATTGAATTGAAGCTTGCCTCAACCCCTTCAATCCCTTTACCATCAATGTTAGTAAAGCCAATTAATTGAGCCGCCTCTTCTACACGAGGATAAAAACGACGTGGTTCTGTCTCTAATGAGATACCTTTAATTTTGAGTTCACGGATATAATTCGCTTTGCTCGCTTCTACTTGACGTGCTAAATACAAGAAGCCTGATTTTGCATTTTTCTCAATTTTTTTCACCAACTCGGCTGGTGTCATATTTAATTCGTTAGCAAGGGCTTTAATACGTTCTTTATCATCTAATGCATTTTCTTTTAGCATTAAACGCGGTTCAGCCACGATTGCACTCATCGGTACACTCACCGATAACAATTGACCGTTACGATCTAAAATTGAGCCGCGAACAGAGAGGACATCATCTTTACGTAGTGAACGTTTGTCCGCTTCACCAGAAAGGGTTTCAGAATTAACAGATTGCACATAAGCAGCACGAGCCACTAATGCGCCTAAGCCTAAGAAAATAAAACTTGTCGCGATGAGATAACGACCACGAAGGAAGCATTTCTCAAACACCATCTTCGGTTTATTTGGTTTTACTGACGCAGGTTGAGCCAATTTTCTAATTGTTTTCTTTGGCTTTCCTGGTTTCTTAGAGGAATTAAATCTAACCATTTTATTCAAAATCCCTATTCAAAAATAACCACTTCTTGTTCACTTTGAACACGTTGCATTTTTAATGTACCGATTGCAATGGATTCAACTCTTGTATTATCACTTTCGGTTGCTTCTTGTAATTGCAAATTGCGATATTCGTTTTCAAGGGCTTGGTGTTGTAATACCAACTGCCCGTTTTCAGAAATTAAGCCTCGTGTTTGGTGGGTCATCCAAATTGTGCCCATTGCAGAAGCTAAAATTAATAAAAGTAAGACGACAATTAATTTATTAGAAGAAAAAATATCTTCAACGAGAATATGTTGTAAAGGATAACGTTCGCTATTTTCTAACATTTTATTTCACCCTTTCCGCTATACGTAACACCGCGCTTCTTGAACGTGGATTCGCTGAAATTTCTGCCTCACTTGGCTGGATTGCCTTACCAATGATTTTTAATTTTTGATTACGTTGGATTTGATCTTCACGTAATGGTAAACCTCTCGGGATATCCTCACCTTTACTTTGTTTACGCATGAAATGTTTTACCATTCTGTCTTCAAGTGAATGGAAACTGATAATCGATAAACGCCCTTCTGGTGCCAACATATCTAATGCAGAATTCAATACACTTTCTAACTCATCTAATTCAGCATTAATATAAATTCGAATGGCTTGGAAGCTACGAGTTGCTGGATGTTTATGTTTATCTTTAAACGGTACAGATTGAGCAATTAATTCAGCGAGCTGAGAAGTACGACTTAAACATTCTGTGCCATTTTTAATCGCACTTTTGTTGAACTCTACGATGGCAGTCGCAATTCGTTTTGCAAAACGCTCTTCCCCGAAGGTTTTTAACACCCAAGTTAAATCATCAACAGATACCTGTTTTAGCCACTCTGCCGCGGATAAACCTTGTGTGGTATCCATGCGCATATCTAACGGGCCATCTTTCATAAAACTGAAACCACGCTCTGCTTCATCAAGCTGTGGAGATGATACGCCTAAATCCAGCAAAATACCGTCAATTTTACCAACTAAATCGAGTTTTTGACAGATATCTGGAATGTGTGAAAAGCTATTATGTTCAATATGAAAACGAGGGTCTTGAATTTTTTCAGCTTCAGCAATTGCACGAGGATCACGATCCACTGCAATTAAACGACCATGTTCAGAAAGCTGCGAGAGAATGAGGCAAGAATGACCACCACGACCAAAGGTACCATCGATATAAATTCCGTTTTCTTTCAACGCCAAACCATTCACCGCTTCGTGAAGCAAAACCGTGATATGTTCAGGTGCAGAAAAGGAATTTTGCGTAGTCATAAATAAAAAGTAAACGTTAAATCAAAATCGATAAAGAAAAGATAGAGCGGCGCAAGCACCGCTTATCCTGCTAGTGCTGCTGTTCTATAATGACAGCATTTTTAGTTCTTCAGAAGCACCAAATTCAGCACTTGAGCCAATTTCAATGTCTTCATCAATTTGTGCATACCATTCGGTATCACTCCAAATTTCAAATTTATTCAACTGCCCTACCAACATTAAGCCTTTTTCTAATTTTGCGTGTTGACGTAATGGACCACTTAATAAGATACGACCTTGCGCATCCATTTCACATTCTGTGGCATAACCGAGCATAACACGTTGTAAACGGCGTTGATTTGGGTCAAAGTTGGAGAGTGAAAGTAGTTTTTGTTCGATTTTTTCCCACTCATCTAAAGGATAAAGTAATAAACAAGGCTGACGAATATCAACAGTACAAACCATTTGGCCTTGGTTCTTTTCCATGATTTCAGCACGATAACGAGTAGGAATCGCTACACGACCCTTCGCATCTAAATTTACCGCTGCTGCACCACGAAACATTTTTCTACCTTTAAACGTTTATTTTTAGAAAAATTAGCAGAATTCTCCACAAAATTCCACTTTTCACCACTTTATGTAAGTTTATCGGTTGTAGCCTTAACTTGCAAGCAATTAAAACGTAAAGATTGGTAAATTTTGGTAATAAAATAAACAAAAAAACCGTTTGAGGTTTTCCTCAAACGGTTTTTCAATTTTTAACTCAATTTGACTAGTTATTTACATACGCTTCTTCGTCACGTTCACCTAATGGTTTAAGCTGTGTGAAGAATAATACTAAACAAAGTACTGTTAAACCTAAGCCGATATAAACAGATAATTGATAGTCTAAACCGAAACCAATTTTGTTGTATGCAAGGTAAGTAAAACATACGGTACTGATAAATGCCGCAGGGATTGTACATATCCAGTGGAATTTATTATAGCGATATAAATACGCAGCTGCAGTCCATAACATAACCATCGCAGTAGTTTGGTTCGCCCAAGTGAAGTAACGCCATAAGATAGAGAAATCCACTTTTGATACGATATAACCAACCACGAATAATGGCACAGCAATAATTAAACGTTTAGCTAAGGTTTTTTGTTCTAAATGGAAAAATTCTGCAATAACAAGACGTGCCGCACGGAATGCTGTATCGCCTGATGTAATTGGAAGAACAACCACACCTAACACGGCAAAAATACCACCAACAAGACCTAAGAAGTGGATAGAAGAGTCATAAACCACTTTAGAAGGAGAACCTGCTTTAATCGCTGCTAATAAATCTGGTAAAGAATCATAGAAACTTAAACCAACTGCACACCATACTAACGCAATCACACCTTCACCGATCATCGCACCGTAGAAAATGAAACGTCCTTCTTTTTCGTTTTCAGTACAACGCGCCATTAACGGGCTTTGTGTTGCGTGGAAACCAGATAATGCACCACAAGATATTGTTAAGAACAAGAGTGGCCATAATGGTAAATCTGCACGGGTTTCAAAGTTTTGGAAGAATTTCTCAAAAGACATACCGTCCACAGAACGATAGAAAGAAATTGGGTCTGCTGAGCTAAGATCTGCACTTACTAAACCATATACCATACCTACAGACATAAAGAGTAATAATGCACCGAAGAATGGGTAGATACGACCGATGATTTTATCAACCGGAAGTAATGTCGCAAGAATATAGTAAATGAAAATGATACCAGTCCAAACACTGATAACAGTCGCTTTATCCATACCCCAAACGGTAATACCACCTGCTTCAGCTACCTGATGGATTTCTTCCGCATTGCTAATAGAAATGCTACCTGATGCAGCACCGAACACATCCATTGTAATCGTACCCATTAATTGAGCTGGACTTGCAACGAATACCACACCCACTAATAATAAAAGTACAACCGCTAAGATGTTAATAAATGCTTTAACTGGACGACCTAAGTATTTACCTGCGAGGTTAGGCATAGATGCACCGCCATTACGCACACTTAACATTCCACAGAAATAATCGTGTACCGCACCCGCAAAGATACAACCCACCACAATCCAAAGCATTGCAACTGGTCCGTATAACGCACCAAGAATCGGACCAAAGATTGGGCCTGTACCTGCAATATTTAATAATTGAATTAACCAAATCTTAGTTTTAGACATTGGCATATAGTCAACGCCATCATTCATGGTATACGCTGGCGTTTGACGATTTGGATTGATCACAAAAATGCGCTCAATCACTCGACTATAAAAGAAATAACCTGCAAGCAATAACGCCACGCAGAAGAAAAACCACAACATAAAAAATACTCCTCAGGAATAAATGAATACCGAAATTTAGTCATATACTAGACTTCGTCGGCGGTATTCTAAGTGAAAATCATCAAAATCAAAATTTTAATTTTTACATTGTTTCAATTTTGTGATCCATGTCACGTTTATCATTACGTTTTTTTCACTTACAATAGGGATATAAATTAAAATAACTAATAAAGGATCATCAATGGCTCTCACCCGCTGCCCTGAATGTCGTAAAAAAATCAGCGAATCTGCTCAATTTTGTCCAAATTGTGGTTTTTCTTTTAAAGAAGAAGATCTTGAAATTTACAAACAAAAACTCGAAGAACGACGCCAGCATAATGCCGAAATTAATCGAAAAAGCACTAAACTTCACCTTATTTGGTTGGCTATGTTTACTATCGTTATCTTATTGGCAAGTTGGCTAACTGGAGAATAAAAAGTGCGGTCAAAAAACAATCAGAATTTTGACCGCACTTTATCTTTATTGCTTAGCTACAGATTAATCTTTTATTTTATCTAACAATACGCTCACTACTTTCGGTACGCCCTTCCCTGCTTTTTCTTTTATTGCGATGACTTGCTTACGGACAAAGCCTGTATTGGGATTTGGATCGATCAAGTAAATTGGCGCTTTGCTTGGCGCTTCATTAACTAAGCCATTCGCAGGATACACTTGCAAAGAAGTACCAATCACTAACACGACATCTGCTTGTTCTACGATATCAATTGCTCGCGCTAACATCGGCACCATTTCACCGAAAAAAACAATATATGGACGCATTGGATGCCCATTTGGATCTTTATCTTCCAATTTCTGATCACCAAAACAATCTACGATATAGCTTTCATCAAAGCTACTGCGAGCTTTATTTAATTCTCCATGTAAATGTAAAACATTTGAGCTTCCTGCGCGTTCATGTAAATCATCCACATTTTGCGTGATAATTCTCACATCATAGGCTTTTTCTAATTCAACTAGTGCGAGATGTGCAGCATTTGGCTTAGCTACAGCCGCATTTTTTCGTCGTTGGTTATAGAAATCTAATACTTTCGCACGATTCTTTTGCAAGGCTTCAGGCGTACAAACCTCTTCGACTTTATGCCCTGCCCATAAACCATCTTCCGCTCTAAATGTGGGAATACCACTTTCAGCACTAATTCCTGCGCCTGTTAATACGACACAAATAGGTTTCATAATACCCTCCTCAGTACTTTATATTATAATCCTGAAAAACAGATTCACTTCGAATTTATAATAAAAAATCGGGCAATTTTTAAACTGCCCGATTTGTTGCTATTTTTGACCGCACTTTATGCTTTTACGGTATCAATACGTTCAAATGCTAACACTTTATTTTCTAACTGACGAAGTAATAAAGTGGCAATGCCGGTAATGATGAGATAAATTCCACCTGCGATACCGTAGATAGTGAGTGCATCATATTCGGTACCGTAAAGTTGGCGTGCATATCCCATGATATCCATGATCGTAATAGTAGAAGCTAATGCTGTACCTTTAAATACTAAGATAATTTCATTGGTATAAGAAGGAAGCGCACGTTTTAATGCATAAGGAATTAGGATTTTTAACGTCTGCATACGACTTAACCCTAATGCCGCACAGCTTTCCCATTGACCTTTAGAGATCGCTTTGACTGCTCCATGGAATAATTGGGTTGAATAAGCGGCACTATTCAATGCTAAAGCTAATGCTGCACAGAACCATGCGTTGGAGAATAATCCCCATAATGGGCTGTCCACCAACCATTGGAATTGTCCTGGACCTGCATAAATTAAGAAAAATTGCACTAAAAGTGGGGTACCTGTAAATAAAACAAGGAACAAATTGACCGCACTTTTCACCAATTTATTGCCGATAGAAAGCAAGAAGGTTAAACCCAATGCTAAGAAAAAGGCAATAAACAAAGACACAACTGTAAGCAACAGGCTAGTCGGAATGCCTTGAGCAATCACTGCTAAATACTCTTGAAACATTATTCGACTCCCCGTTCAAATCGAGTGAAACGTAATTCTAATTTGCGAATACCCGCTTGGCTGATCAACGTAATCACTAAATAAATCAACGCAGCAATACCATACCAAGTAAAAGGTTCATGAGTATTTGTATTAATGTATCCTGCCTGGCGCATTAAATCATCAACACCAATTAATGACACCAATGCCGTATCTTTTAATAACACGAGCCATTGATTGCTTAAGCCTGGTAAAGCGTGTCGCCATACTTGCGGCATAATCAAATGAATGAAAGTATAAGGTCGGCTTAACCCTAAAGCTGCACCTGATTCCCACTGTCCTTTTGGAATGGCTTGAATCGCACCACGTAAGGTTTGTGAAGCATAAGAGGCAAAAATCAAAGACAATGCAAATACACCACAACCAAAGGCGCTGAATTCGATATACTCCCCTGTCAGCATTTCTACTACTTGGGTTGAACCAAAATAAATCAGTAGAACCACCAAGATTTCCGGTAAACCACGCAATAAAGCAATCACAACAGAAGCTGGTTTTGCAATAAAGACATATTTATTCGATTCTAAGGCGGTAAAAATAATACTGAGCAATAAGCCGACAATTAACGAGCAAATAGCAAGCCCTAAGGTCATTAGGGCTGCATGTCCAATTAATGTAAGATAATCATAAAACATAGATTATTTAGTCATCCATTTATCATAGATTTTTTGGTATTCACCATTTGCTTTCACGGTTTCTAAACCTTTATTTAAGCTTTCTAGCAATTCTTTACTTGATTTATTCACCGCGATACCTAAACCATTACCGAAATATTTTTTGTTAGTCACTTTCTCGCCAACAAATTGAATTTCAGGCTCTTTAGAAATCATATCAGACAATACGGCAGTATCACCAAAGATGATATCAATACGGCCATTTTTTAAGTCTAAGATCGCATCTTGTAAGCTTGCATAAGATTTTGCATTATATTGCTTGGTTTCTGCGGCAGTATATTGTTGGAATGTTGTTCCGTTTTGAACACCAATTGTTTTTGCTGAAGCTAAATCTGCTTTGCCTTTTAAAGCCACATAACTTGCTGTGCTATCATAATACGCATTAGAAAATGAAACTTGTTTTGCACGCGCTTCAGTAATATCCATCGCAGAAATCGCTGCATCAAAACGTTTTGCTTTCAAGCTTGGAATTAATGCATCAAATGCTTGGCTTTTAAAGTGACAAGTTGCTTGAATTTCCTTACAAATTGCATTCGCTACATCCACATCAAAACCGATAATTTCGCCTTTTTCATTCGTTGTTTCAAATGGCGGGTAACTCGGCTCCATCGCGAAAGTGATTTCTTGTGCATTCGCAGCAAAAGCTGAACCCATTAACATTGCAGTTAAAAGTAATTTTTTCATGTTGTGTTTCCTTATTCTGAGTGTGAAAGATATTGTTTAAATTGTTCGGTTTTTGGATTATCAAAGCAATCTGCACTGCCCATTTCAATAATCTTACCTTGTTCCATATAAACGACCTTTGTCGCCACTTTTTGTGCCACATTCACTTCGTGGGTCACAATCACTTGAGTAATGCCTGTTTGTTGAAGTTCTTTAATGATATCAACAACTTGAGCTGTAATCTCAGGATCTAGTGCTGCCGTTGGTTCATCAAACAACAACACTTGCGGTTTCATCATTAATGCACGAGCAATGGCTACACGTTGTTGCTGACCACCTGATAAATGAAGGGGGAAACGATCGGCATGCTCTTCCAAACGTAAACGTTTTAAAAGTTCTAATGCATCTTTTTTCGCTTCTTCCTCGCTAATGCCTAACACTTTTTTAGGCGCTTCAATTAGGTTTTCAATCACTGTTAAATGTGGCCAAAGATTGTATTGCTGGAATACCATCCCCACATCTTGACGAAGTTGACGAATGGCTTTCGGATTATTATTCGCCTGAGACAAATCAAAATGGTTATTCGCAATATGTAATTCACCAGAAGTTGGCACTTCTAATAAATTTAATGTACGGATTAACGTACTTTTCCCTGCCCCACTTGGTCCGAGCAACACCACGGTATCACCTTCTTGTGCATCAAGATTGATATCAAACAATGCCTGTGATGAACCATAAAAGAAATTCAAATTTTTAACACTAATCGCCATTTTAAGTTTACTGCTATCCTTGATTGACTTGTAAGAATGAATAAATATTACTTTTTAGTGATTATTTATGCAAGTGTTTTTTATAAAAAATCCCAAAAAATTTTTTGGGATCTTTAAATCATTGAATTTTTAACCGCACTTGTCGCGTATTAAGTCTCTTTCGCCATTTCAAATTCAACTAACATCATTAAAATATGGATCACTTTGATGTGGATTTCTTGAATACGATCTGCATAACCAAAGTGTGGCACACGAATTTCAACATCCGCTAACCCTGCCATTTTACCGCCATCTTTGCCCGTCATCGCAATCACTTTCATGCCTTTTGCTTTTGCCGCTTCAATCGCATTTAAGATATTTTTAGAATTGCCTGATGTCGATAACCCAAATAAAACATCGCCTTCTTTACCGACGGCTTCAACAAAGCGAGAGAAAACATATTCATAACCAAAGTCATTACTTACACAGCTTAAATGACTTACATCAGAAATCGCAATCGCAGGATAACCAGGACGATTTTCACGATAACGACCTGTGAGTTCTTCTGCGAAGTGCATAGCATCACAGTGAGAACCACCATTACCGCAAGATAATACTTTCCCGCCATTTTTAAAGCTTTCGGCTAACAATTTAGCTGCTTTTTCAATAAGTTTGATGTTGTTATCATCTGAAACAAACTTATTTAGTACGTCTTGTGCTTCCACAAGCTCAGCTTTAATTTGATCAAAATACATTTTATTCTCCTTAAAAATTAAAATTCGCGATAGCGTTGGCATTGTATAGCGTTCATTTCAAATAATCTAGCGCTCTTTCTTATCTCTCTATTTTTCAGCTTACTTCTCATTATTTTGCGATACGAATCACAGATTCAATTAAAAACGCTGTAAAAAATGACCGCACTTTTTAAACTCAATAAATTTAAAAAGGAAACATCATGAGAGCGATTTACTTATTACTTTGCCTCCTATTCAGCCAAATAACCTGGGCGAATGAGCGTGATTTAATGCTATTAGACACTTATGAAAACCAAGATGTTCAAGGTTGGGTAATGTCAGAGAAATTAGATGGGGTACGAGGTTATTGGGATGGCAAAACATTATTAAGTCGTCAAGGACTGCCCTTGCCCGCACCGACCTATTTTACCGCTCAATTTCCGCCTTTTGCCATTGATGGTGAGATATTTAGTGAACGTAATCAATTTGAAGAGATTGCCTCTATCACGAAATCCTTTAAAGATGATAATTGGACAAAATTGATACTTTATGTTTTCGATGTGCCTAATGCATCAGGCAATCTCTTTGAACGTCTCAAAACCTTAGAAGATTATTTGAAAGAACACCCTACACCTTATATCAAGATTATTCCGCAAATTCCGATACGAGATAAAACACATTTATTCGAATATTTGTATGAAGTGGAAGCGAAAAAAGGTGAAGGGATTGTATTACGTAATCCTAATGCGCCTTACGAAAGAAAACGCAGTACACAAATTTTAAAGTTAAAAAGCACTTATGATGAAGAGTGCACTGTGATAGCACATCACAAAGGAAAAGGACAATTTGAGAATATACTCGGATCGCTCACCTGTGAAAACCATCGTGGAAAATTCAAAATTGGTTCAGGATTTAATCTGAGTGAGCGCGAAAATCCACCACCTATTGGCTCCACAATCACCTATAAATATCGTGGATTAACTAATTCAGGAAAACCTCGTTTTGCCACTTATTGGCGAGAGAAAAAATAAGAACGGTCAAAAACATCGCTATTTTTGACCGCTCTTTATATTTGATAACTCAATTATAGGTGTTGATTAATAAACGCCGCTAATTGATTTTTTGGTAACGCACCGACTTGTGTTGCAACAAGTTGGCCATTTTTGAAAAGTAGTAAAGTTGGAATACTACGTATACCAAATTGACCAGCCACTAATTGGTTGTCATCTACGTTGATTTTAACGATTTTTGCTTTACCTGCGAATTCAGGTGCGATTTCATCTAAAATTGGTGCAATCATTTTGCAAGGGCCACACCAAGGTGCCCAAAAATCCACTAATACAGGGATATCTGATTGCACAACCGCAGTTTCAAAATCTGCATCATTAATATGTAATACTTCGCTCATTTTTGTTTCCTTATTTAATAAGGTGCTGACAAATCAACACCTAGCGTTAATTGATGTTGTGCATAATAGCACAAGGCATATTGAATTGCACAGATTAGTCCGATTGATAAAAACTAATTATTTAAGTTGTGCAAACGCCTGTAATAAATCGGCTTTGATGTCTTCTACATCTTCTAAGCCTACAGAAAAACGCAATAATGTGTTTGTAATACCACGAGCAACACGTTCAGCTTCAGGAATATCCATATGGGTTTGGGTCGCAGGATAGGTAATAAAACTTTCTGTACCGCCTAAGCTTTCCGCAAAGGTAATCAATTTGATTGATTTTAAGAAAGTATTCACCCAATTTTCATCTTTCAAACGGAAAGACAGCATACCGCCTTTGTTTGGATATAACACACTATCAATTTGTGGCTGTTGACGTAAAAATTCTGCAATCGCCTTCGCATTATCTTGATGGCGTTTCATACGTAATGAAAGGGTTTTCATTCCACGCACGGTTAACCAAGAATCAAATGGTGAAAGTACGGCACCTGCACCATTTTGAATATAAGCGATACGATCACAAAGTTCTTGTCCTTTCGCAATAATCAAGCCCACCAAACTATCATTATGACCTGCAATATATTTTGTGCCACTATGAATGACAATATCCGCCCCTAAATCTAATGGACGAGATAGCACAGGGGTTAAGAAGGTATTATCCACAATCATTAATAAATTGTGTTTTTTCGCTAATTTCGCAATTTCTGCAACATCACACTCTTCCATTAATGGATTTGATGGGGTTTCAATAAAAATCGCTTTTGTATTCGCTGTAATAGCCGCTTCAATTTCAGCTAAAGAAGCGGTATTCACATAAATGGGTTTTACGCTGTTGTTATTTTTATAGGCAAAATCCAATAAACGATAAGTTCCACCATATACATCACTTGACACAATCCATTCATCAGGGCCTTTAAATAGGTTCATCAGCACTTGAATTGCCGCCATACCAGAAGCAAAAGCAAAACCACGATCACCATTCTCTAATTTTGCTACAGTATCTTCCAAAACACTGCGTGTTGGGTTTTTTGTGCGCGTATAATCAAACCCTGTGCTTTCACCAATCCCATGGTGGCCATAAGCCGTTGAAAGATAAATGGGCGTTGAAACCGCACCAGTGCGCTCATCACTGCGATTTCCCGCTTGAGCTAATAATGTATCGATAGAATATTGTTGTGTCATAATTTACCTCTAAAACATGCAAAAATTTGACCGCACTTTTCTTGATTTAATGGCGAACAAAACGCTCCAATTTTGTCACAAACCCAATCACGATAAAAGTAGAAATTGAAAACTAAGCTAAAATTATATTCTTGAGTCAAATTTTGCTGTAATTTCAACCGAAACGAAGATTTTTTCAACATTTGAATTTTTTTTTCAGATCTTCGATTGACAGAATTTCAAATTCCCGTAAAATGCACCGCACTAACAGCGTATGCGGGAATAGCTCAGTTGGTAGAGCACGACCTTGCCAAGGTCGGGGTCGCGAGTTCGAGCCTCGTTTCCCGCTCCAAATTTTCACATAAATGCCCTGCGGGAATAGCTCAGTTGGTAGAGCACGACCTTGCCAAGGTCGGGGTCGCGAGTTCGAGCCTCGTTTCCCGCTCCAATTTGCCCGAGTGGTGGAATCGGTAGACACAAGGGATTTAAAATCCCTCGCCTTTCGAGGCGTGCCAGTTCAAGTCTGGCTTCGGGCACCATTATTTCTTCCAGTCGAATAATCAATATCTCATTTAATAATTAAATATTTTATCCAAACTATTAAATTAAATAGAACTTCTATTTCGTTTCAAAAATTTTAGTTATCGTCTACATTTGAAATTATTTATTCCCAGAAAAACAATAATTTTTCTTAATAAAAGTGCGGTAAAAATTCGCACTTTTACTACATAATTCTGCTACTTAAATATTTCTATTTGGTAGCTAATCTGTCTCAATTCACATTCTGATGTCTTATTCTCTTGAAGAAGGGTTTCCCAATTTTCATGTTCAAAAACAGAGACATTCACTTGTTTGTTTGAAAAATGCGTCAATTTTAACTGTGAATAAACATCCACACATTTCCCTAACGTGATAGGTCCTTGATTATTCACTGGCCTAATCTTTCCGACTAATGTGATGATTTTCCCTTGCGGATCTGTTAGCGCGTGCTGTAAATAAAATGGAAATCCATTGAGGGTTAAAATAGCTTGGTCATGAGATGTTGGTGTAAATATCAACATAGACGTATTAGATACGTTTTTATGTTGTAATTTATTGACTGTATCAACGTATTCTACCTGTCCTACAGTTGATTGAATTGGGGTGTTTTCAAGCCATAATGCACCCTCAGCATTTGTACACTCAGTTAATGAAAAATTATGGTAAGCCAGCGTATTATCAACTGGTTCTAAAAGATGCATAAAAGAAGCATTGCTATTTTTTCTACACGAGAAAGCGCCGAGTTTTTTGTTATCGTCTGCAAGTTGAGCCCAAACTGCAGAAGGTGTACTTCTAAAAGAGAACAGATTCACATCTCCCCAAGAAAACGGTTTTTCTCGGCTCACAACTTGCCCTAAATATGGATTTTCAGGTAACCAATCTACCTCCGCATTATCATCTAAGTGATTGAAAATATTTAAGATTGGATGTCCTTTCATTTCGCCCACTTTAGTGGTTTGCAACTTCTCAAGAGGATTAGAGGAGTAAGTTAGCGAAGTTTTGAACGTCTCTGGACAAGATTCAGAAAAATGATGACTAAATTGTTTGATGAGATGCAAGGTCGCTTGTTCATTTTGGAGATCTGTTAAAATTACATCGAATTTAGGTGATTTAATGAGACATTGATCGATTTTTGTGTTGTTTAACCCCGTCTGATGTTTTGCTGAACCAATAAGAATCATCGGCTTGCCTTCTTGGTTTAAAATCAATAAGAGATCATCGACAATCCATTCTTCTCCAATTCTAGCGTATCCTTGAGGCCTCGCTGTCCAATAAGGATTAGGTAAGCTATTTAAGTCCGCAAGTTTGGTGGTTATTTTCTCTTTATAGATTGGAAGCCCAGAATTGTAATAGAACACAAAATCTTTAAGCTGAATACGATGTTGATTTAGCATTAAGGCGAATTCATCAACCTTACATTCAGAAAACTCAAATTCTTCAGCTGTTAAGCCTTTTTCTGCATCCTCTTGTTTTTTTCTTTTAAAGCCTAGTTCATGTGTACATTTTATGCCATGAGGCAATTCTTTTGGCTGAGTTAGACTTATCACATCAACCAGATCATAGTTTATGGGAGCTTTGAAAGAAGTCAGCTCAAAGTTTCCCCATTTAAAAGTAGGTTGATTACCATGTTCGTCTTTTAAGTTATCGGTTTTGGCATAAAGCGTATAGCCATATTCTCCAATTTCTGCCTTGGAAGGAAGATTTTCTAAGGCTTCGACTAGTTCGTGTTCACGTTGTATCTTTTGTTCTTGCACGCTTTGGGCATCTCGATATTCTGTCCATTTAGTATATCCCCAAGGAATGCTTATGGTTGGAATAATTAACAGAAGTTTTATTTTAGTTGTTAATGGCTTATCAGTTATTAATCCTATAACCGCATATAAAGCAAAATAGATGATCAGAAGAACCGCATAAGCTGGTAAAAGCCACCACGCAAAAAAGACAATAATATCCCCTGATATCAACGCTCCAACTAAAAATATAACTAAAACAAGGAAGATACCAACAATAACTTTAATCATCACTCTAACCTTCGGAGTATCACATAAAAATATTATATGGAGTGAATTATACCATTAAGGAAAGTACGGTTAAAAAACATTCGAAATGCTAACCGCACTTTTAACATTTAATCTGCCACCCAGATTTTCTCTAATTCCATTTTCTCAGGATGATATTTATACACATTAATTCCACCGCCGGTAGCTTGCCCGGTGACGAGAATATGAGCTTTTGGTGAAGAGGAGACGCTGAGGTTTCTCTGATAGTAATTTGTTGAAATACTCGGGTCGTTGCCGATTTCTACATAGGCTTTAATCCATGGTTCTCCAACGGTAAATAGACGGGCGAGTTCATCACCAAATCCATCTTTATTACCACTTTTCCCCAGTAGAATAAAATCTTTTTCAGTTAAAAAAGCAATTGCAACAGTATGATTTAATGCTAATTGTTTATTTTTAAATTTATCCGGTTTAGGTAATAGTTTTTGTTTATAACGCTCTGAATTTTCATGATTAAGATCACTATTAACTTGGGCTAGGTCTTGTCGATTATTAAGGTTATGAATTTCCCACATATAATTTGACAAGTTTTCACCTCCCGTCACTACCCAATCACCATTAGGGCTAATTAACCCCGTAGTATATCCACAATTTCCATAAAGACGGGCTAGCGGTTTTAAGGTATGCCTATCCCATAAAGTCACTCCGGTGTAGCTGCTTCTTTTACTGCTATCAGGATTTACTGGATTGATCGTCAAATTTGTCTCTACCACAGGATAAGGTGATGTTGTACATGTTTCAGTCGCTGATAAAAAATAATCCTTAGTCATTGATAAAGTTAGAGGGAAAGGGATACCTCCATCGGTATAAACAGGCACAAGATCTTCTCCATATCCCTTATAAAGCTGCCCGTTATCTTCCATATTGGAGGAAAGATAAAATTGTTTATCTGCTGACATAATATGCGTTTTCACTTGAAAGTGTGGGAAATTTTCTATTTCTTTTCCTTCTACATTTTGAATATGCACAATATTTTTATTATCCTGCCACATAAACTCATGGCTATCAGGAATAAAAAAGGCACTAAACGCGTTGGCATTTCGGGCAAGTATTGTCTTTTCCTTTTTCTCAATATCCCATAACACCAACTGACCAATAGGTTTATGTCTATCGGCATCTTCCGTAGCATGAGCACTAATGACATAACGCCCGTCGGTTGAAACACTTAACGAAATAATGGGGGCAGTACGGTTGTATTGATAAAAAATAAAAATGACGATAAGTAGTAATACCGTTATTAATACTTTGAGAAGTTGATTTTTCTTTGCCATTTAGCCCTCTTCAAATTCCCAAAAGTGCGGTTGATTTTCAGAGTGTTTTTCAATTAAAAAACATTCGAAATGCTAACTGCACTTTTAACATTTAATCTGCCACCCAGATTTTCTCTAATTTCATTTTCTGAGGATGATATTTATAAACATTAATTCCACCGTCGGTGGCTTGCCCGGTGACGAGAATATGAGCTTTGGGGGAAGAGGAGACGCTGAGGTTTCTCTGATAATAATTTGTTGAGATACTCGGGTCGTTGCCGATTTCTACATAGCCTTTAATCCAAGGAGAATCTGCCATATAGAGCGCGGCAAATTCAAATCCTTTACCGTTTGCCATTCCGCTTTTTCCAAGCCCTATAAACTCATCCTCCGTTAGGAAAGCATAAGCAACAGTACCTACGCTAATTGGTTCTTTTTTTAACCTTTCTGGTATAGGTACACTTTTATCATTTTTAAATTTTTCTTCATCATAAATACCATTATTGGGGAACGATAGTGCTTGTCTATTATTTGGGTTATTAATTTCCCACATATAGTAAGTAGCATTCTCTCCTCCAGTTATAACCCATTTGCCATTTGGACTAATTAATCCGTTAGTTGCCCCACAATTTCCATTAAGTTTAGCAATCGGTTTTAAGGTATTTTTATTCCATAGAATGACGCCATCATAGCTATTCTTTTTATACTCGCTGGGATTAATTGGGTTAGCTGTTAATTGCGTTTCTGCAACAGGGGAGTCAGGGTCGGAACAGGGAGCGGTAACAGATAAAAAATAATCGCCTACAATGGATAAATCTACCGGTTTACTAATACTTGCACCATCCGTATAAATAGGCGTTATATCATTTTCATAACCTTTGTATAAGTGATTCCACATATCGGCCGATAAATAAAATGACTTATCTGCCGTCATACGATGATTTTGCACCGTAAACGGATGTTCGAAACGTTTAATCACTTGCCCATCTACGTTTTGCATATAGATAATATCTTTGTCATCTTGCCACATAAATTCGTGGCTATCCGGAATAAACATGGCACTGAAGGCGTTAGCATTTTTTGATAAGACGGTCTTGGTTTTCTTTTCAATATCCCATAATACCAGCTGACCTATTGGGTTTGACGGATCGGCATTACGCCCGACATGCCCGCTCACAACATAACGCCCGTCGCTGGAAACGCTTAGTGAAATAACGGGATCTGTGCGGTTGTATTGATAAAAGATAAAAACAGAAGTAAGCAGTAATGCTGTTATCAATATTTTGAGAAGTTTATTTTTCTTTGCCATTTAGTACCCTTTAAATTCCCAAAAGTGCGGTCTATTTTCAGGGTATTTTTCACGTAAAAAACATTTGAAATTCTGACCGCACTTTTAACATTTAATCTGCTACCCAGATTTTCTCTAATTCCATTTTCTCAGGATGATATTTATACACATTAATTCCACCGCCGGTGGCTTGACCTGTAACTAAAATGTGCGCTTTAGGAGAAGAAGAGACACTGAGATTTCGTTGATAGTAATTAGTGGAAATAGTAGGGTTATTATCAATTTCTAAAAAATCTTTTATTAAATTATCCCCGACCACATAAAGAGGGATTACATTATAATTATCTTCATTGATATATGTTTTACCAATAGCAATAAAATCCTTTTCGTTAATAAATGCAATAGCTACAGCATTTTGGCCTAAATAAATAATTTTATCCTTAAATTTTTCAGCTATAGGAGATGAATCAATAGCATCATAGTAATTTACTCCATCATGAGAGTTACCATTATGAATTTTAATTGGATTTAGCCGATGATTTACATTATTGATTTCCCACATATAAATTCCAACATTCTCTCCACCGGTAATCACCCATTTGCCATCCGGGCTAATTAGACCGCTGGTTGAACCACAATTTCCATTAAGTTTAGCAACAGGTTTTAAGGTATTTTTATTCCATAGAATGACGCCATCATAGCTATTCTTTTTATACTCGCTGGGATTAATTGGGTTAGCTGTTAATTGCGTTTCTGCAACAGGGGAGTCAGGGTCGGAACAGGGAGCGGTAACAGATAAAAAATAATCGCCTACAATGGATAAATCTACCGGTTTACTAATACTTGCACCATCCGTATAAATAGGCGTTATATCATTTTCATAACCTTTGTATAAGTGATTCCACATATCGGCCGATAAATAAAATGACTTATCTGCCGTCATACGATGATTTTGCACCGTAAACGGATGTTCGAAACGTTTAATCACTTGCCCATCTACGTTTTGCATATAGATAATATCTTTGTCATCTTGCCACATAAATTCGTGGCTATCCGGAATAAACATGGCACTGAAGGCGTTAGCATTTTTTGATAAGACGGTCTTGGTTTTCTTTTCAATATCCCATAATACCAGCTGACCTATTGGGTTTGACGGATCGGCATTACGCCCAACATGTCCGCTCACGACATAACGCCCATCGGTTGAAACGCTTAACGAAATAATGGGGGCAGTACGGTTGTATTGATAAAAAATAAAAATGACGATAAGCAGTAATACCGTTATCAATACTTTGAGAAGTTTATTTTTCTTTACCATTTAGCACTTTTGACATTTAATCTGCCACCCAGATTTTCTCTAATTCCATTTTCTCAGGATGATATTTATATACATTAATTCCGCCGCCGGTGGCTTGCCCGGTGACGAGAATATGAGCTTTGGGGGAAGAGGAAACGCTGAGATTACGTTGGAAGTAGTTGGTAGAAATGCTTGGGTTATTGCCGATTTCTACATAGCCTTTAACCCAAGGATTACCGATAGTAAAAAGAGAAGCAAATTCGTTACCATCACCATCTTTGTTTTCGCTTTTGCCCAATCCAATAAACTCTGTTTCCGTTATAAAAGCATACGCTACCTTACCCATAGAAATACCTCTTTCTTCAATCTCTTTAGGTATATAAAGCACTTCGTTCTTATCATATTTTTTTATATTTTCATTTTTTATATATTCATCTTGGAATGCTAGACTTAAGCGATTATTTAAATTATTTATTTCCCACATATAGTAAGCACCATTTTCTCCTCCAGTTATAACCCATTTGCCATCTGGACTAATTAATCCGTTAGTAGCCCCACAATTTCCATTAAGTTTAGCGACCGGTTTTAAGGTATTTTTATTCCATAGAATGACACCATCATAGCTATTCTTTTTATACTCGCTGGGATTAATTGGGTTAGCTGTTAATTGCGTTTCTGCAACAGGGGAGTCAGGGTCGGAACAGGGAGCGGTAACAGATAAAAAATAATCGCCTACAATGGATAAATCTACCGGTTTACTAATACTTGCACCATCCGTATAAATAGGCGTTATATCATTTTCATAACCTTTGTATAAGTGATTCCACATATCGGCCGATAAATAAAATGACTTATCTGCCGTCATACGATGATTTTGCACCGTAAACGGATGTTCGAAACGTTTAATCACTTGCCCATCTACGTTTTGCATATAGATAATATCTTTGTCATCTTGCCACATAAATTCGTGGCTATCCGGAATAAACATGGCACTGAAGGCGTTAGCATTTTTTGATAAGACGGTCTTGGTTTTCTTTTCAATATCCCATAATACCAGCTGACCTATTGGATTTGACGGATCAGCATTACGCCCGACATGTCCGCTCACGACATAGTGACCATCAGTAGAAACACTGACCGACATTGCAGGATCAGTTTTAGCATGAACGGAGAAAAATAATATTGTTATAATTAATGTAAGGATAATAAGAAACTTCTTACGCATTTAATATCTCCCAAAGTTTTTAATATATTTATCCATAATCTGATCTTTATAAGTTTCTCGATAAATCCGAGAAAATCTTGTTGGGTTTGATCGTTTTCTCTGATGATCTGTTAGTGTCATTTCCTCCCAAATTAAGTCTTTAATTGCTGAATGGGAGGTAAAATAATCACTTTGATCATGATAGGAAAATTGTTTATTTTTTAACCCTGAAATAAAGTTATCAGTTGGATATTCTTTAGCTAAATTTTTATCAATTTTTTCTTTTGGATCTGGAGCAGTAAATTTATCCCCTACATGTCCCAAGGCTGGACGAATTTCCAACTCTTTTGAGGAAAGTTTCCATGTGTTACGAAAAACCATAGTCATCAAAATATCAGTGATGTGCTTAACGTAATCCTCATTTTCTGGGAACCGACGAAAGTGACTCCATGGTCTTAAAATCTTTAATTCTGTTTGCCAATCGTCATTAACCATCTTCATCTCGTTCTGTATTAGTGCCTTAAGTTCATTTTCTATTTGTGCTTTACTTATACTAGGTTGGTTCTTGAGGATATAATCACAAACTTCTTTAAACCGTTGATCTTTATTTTTTATATAAGATTTACATTGTGCTTGAACGGATTCTGACTGTGCATTTGCCCGTTGGTTATTTACGGCACTACCATGGGGGTAATAATCACCAAACGCATTTGTTTTACCTGCTATTACTCCGTATTTTAGTGGGTAAGCCCCCCGGCTAACATCTGAAACACCATCATCTAAATCTAATAAAGAATTATCTGGACCTAACACACCATCTTCTTTGGAATACATAATACGAATATATTCAGCTGCCTTGTAAGCAAAAGGGAATAACTCCATCGCTACCGGATTTTTTTCTCGAGTGTAATTGGCAGTAATGGCATTATCGGCGACAGCTGCTTCCAGCATGATAAGATTCTTTATCTTTTTAGGTTGATTTGCATCCCCTAAGATATTCAGTGCGGCGAGTGCAACACGAGCGCCTAAAGAGTGTGTAATAATATTAACTTGAATATTATTCTCAAGTAGTATTGAAATATCTTTGGCTAACTTCCTTCCAGCCTCATTTGCATATATTTCTGCTCTAAAAAACGTTCGAGATGGATCAACACTTCCGGACCAAGTGACCCCAATGATTCGACTGTATTTTGTCCAATCACTAAGCTTTGCGTTAACACTTGTTGCGCCAGAGGCTGCTAAATTTAAATAGTACTCTACTGTTGGGAACCAAGCTAAGGCATCTTTTCCGTTAAATTTTGTATCCATACTATTAAAAATAATTTGAGTTTCAGACTTAAGTTGAGCATCAATATCTCTCCCTCCGCCCCCCGTAGTTCTATTACTATATTCATAAAAATTTCGACGTTCAGCAATTACATTTCTAACACGCTGACCAATAATATCTCCATAATATAAATAAGGTGCTTGAATGCCACGACTATCTTTTAAAGAATCGTAAGCGGGATTTTCCCCCAGCTCTGTAGGACTTGGGAAACGACCAATAGCACCAAGAGGAACATTAAAACCATGGATAAATAACGTAGCCGATTTACCATCAGCGTTTACTTGCTGAACAATTTTATTGATTTCTTCTTTTCTTTTTTTGCTACTAAGTTTTTGTTTAAATCGTAAATTTAATAGCATTGGCGGAGGGAGATAAATGGCGGTGACATTGGATTTGCCATCTTGTCCTCTTGATACTGAAATTTTAAGCGGTTTAATAAACTGTTCTCTTGGATCTTTGTTTTTAACGCCATTGGCTTCAACTAGAACGTAGCCGTCACTTCTCCCAAATTGAAAAGATTCACTTTTGTCAGTTACTTTACGCTCTATATTAGATTTATCAAAAGACTCTGTGCCAGCGGCATCGTAAGGCCCTCTAACCAATTGCCAAGAAATTTTTCCACAACGCACATTCAAATGAGTACTATACCCTGACTTATCTATTGCTGCAGGAATTGGTTTACCTGATTCATCGTAAACCATTACTACAATATTAGCAGGAAGCTTTCGATCTTTACCGAGTGTATCCCTATGATAAATAACAACAGTTGTTCGACAAGCATCAGTGCCCGTACCGATCTTCTCTGATTGATGTTTATTGGTAAATGATTTGGCAGTTCCCGTTATGCTAGTCATTGTGAGGTTCCTCAAATTTATTTTGTATAACACCTTGTTGTTCTAGTAAATTGACTCTTTCTTGAATGTAATAAAGCTTTTCCATTTCGGTCATTTCACTCTCTAAAATGCTTGGGATTTTTCGCTCGGGATCTAGAATATCAATCATTTTTCCACAAGCCAAACTGTATATTGTCAGTATTCCTATACTTCTAGTTTCAATAATATTATTTTGTTTACAGATTTCATAGCATCGAGAAACTGCTTTATGGATAATGTCTCGACTATAATAATCGGAGATAATTGGTGTTGTTTCTAAAATTTCATCGGTTAATTGACTTAGTAATTTTTGATCTTTTTGTGCAATCATTTCTCTCATTTCAAACTGATCAAATTGTTTTTTAGATGATTCTATTTGAGAAAAATCTATATTTGATGTGTAGCAAATCACATTTTTTCCCTTGGGCATAATGAATGCATTAATTAACCCGCCTCCCCAAAACGTTGCGAGCTTTTTAGGGTAATACATTAAACGGTTAAAATAGTCTTCCAATACTGTCGGGTCATAAAAGCGAAAATAGAGCAAGCGTCCGTCATAGGTTGGCATGTAGATAAATTTTCTAAAATGATTCAGTAACTCATCAAATGTAGCGGTTGATCGGAAGAAAAAACCAAATGATTTATTCCACTGTTGCAATCCATCCTCAGATTCTTTTCCTTTCGGGCTTTCACTGCATAACTCTTCTACAAAAGGATGATTTTCTGGTAAATGCAATAAATAAGGCGCTGTCTTTTTTCGTCTTTCACCCTCCTCTCCCTTAAATAAGCATGCACTTTGAATATCATCCAATTCAAAACGCTGAGGAAACCAAACACTTACCTCTGCGTTGATAATGGCATAACATTGAGAATTGCTGTCTTCGGGCCACAGATAAGGCTTAATTGAATCAGGGATTGATTGAAACAAGAAAGGAGAATATTCATCTTCTTGTCTTAATGGAAATTCATTTTTGGTTAAGCATGCTGTTTTGCTTTTTTCATTTTCTAGATATTGGTTTGGATTAAAAATGAGAATGGGATGCTGCTCTGATAAATCTTGAGCCACTATTTTTAATTGATCAATTAATGTCTCATCGGCATGACGTTGAAAATACATACTAAGCGGTAAAGGAAGAAATGTATACTGCAATCGGAGCTGGTTTTGCTGCTGATACACCGTAATATAATTTTTTGCAATTTCAGCATTAGAAGCATAGATTAAGATAATAATATTTTCTTGTTCATTATTAGAAAGCTGCAGACCATTAACGGCATAAACTAGATTTTCATACTGCATAAATTTCCCCTTTATTTACAAAGAGGTATTATAATAGATTTATTGATAAAAGCTAATCCCTATCAACTTGGATTACATTCTAAATAGCAATATAAGTCGATAATTGCTCCTATCACTAATACGCATGAAATTTTTAAATACTTTCCATTATGTAACCCTGTTAGAACAACACGCTAAAATAAAACCGTACTTTACAATCTAAAGTTCGGTAGCTTTTTTCATTACTTTGTCGATTTCTTCGGCATACCGTTTTTTTTCGTCTAAACCCGTATCACCGTTTAACCCAGCCTGCCATTCCTAATGGCGAACCGAGGTTTCATCAGATTTTAGTGGAGTTCTCCTTCAAACCAATACTGGAAAACAATTTTGCCGTCCCAATTTGGCAATCGTGTAGGAAGCAATAGCACAATATCATCCAAATCAGGAACTTTTGAGGTGGATATGTCATTATCAGAAAGATAATCTGAAATAATTCTATAATTTCTAGAGAGTTCTTGAGCTTATGGTAAATTAAAAAAAATACTGTTACATTAATAACAATTTTTTTAATTATCTAAAGCTAATAAACATTAAGCAATTTAGAAAACTCAGCATCTTTTATATTTAAATCTTTAAACTTAATAACCTTTGATTCTCCCGTTCTAGATTGGATTATATCTTTCTTGATAATATATACTTCATGTGAATGCACATTAAAATAATACCTCTCTAGATTAGACTGGCCATTCCCATATTCAAAATCTAGTGTAAATAAATCACCACTTTTATTTATTTCAGGGTAAACATCTCCTAACTCAGCAGACAATTTCTTACTATATACATAATCACCGGAAATATTAAAGAATACATCATATTTCTTATCATAACAAACATCTCCGCGATTATCTAAGTATGACACTAAAAACATTTCAGTGTTATTTATCTCAACTCTATTATTTAATAAAATACTTTTATGAGACAACACATTATTTAAGGGAACACTCTCTTTAGCACATGGATTAATTAACTCTTCATCTTTAGCTAACACATTAGAAAAAATAAATAAAGATAACAATAACAAAAAACTTTTCTCATCTTACTACTCTCTATAATTTTAGTTATGCATTCTTTCCATCTTTAAAGAAAAGAGCTCCATCCTTAATAAAATTACCATACAGGAAAAGTACGATTCATTTTATATAAAACAAACCGCACTTTATAAGTTGAAAAACAGGTTTACTATATGTTTAGAATATTAACCTCTATCTTGTTAAAAACTCACTATTTACACTTAAATAGCTAATATTATAAGATCTCATCCATTTAGTTATGCTCTTCTTTCCTGGAAAGAATATTTTATACCACTTATTGTTTTTAGAATCCTTTTTAACATCAAGTATCAATACCTTATCCCCTTTAACCAAATACATATCAGTCTTATTATAGTTTTCATTATACAAATAAGATTTTTTATTAACATATCCAAGAGAAAACATTCTATTTCCATTATCAGAAATATCTGTAGAAATATTTCGTCTAAAACTTACAAGATTATCGATTATAAACTCATCAACTTCTGATGGTCCACTACCCAAATAATAATATTCATACTTATCCAAAAGTAGATTATCATCTATCAATTTATAGGTATATATATTAGAAATGCCATCAAATCCACACTCTATAGATATTTTATCTTTTGATATAGGGACGATACTAAATTCCCCACATTCATTATTATCTTTTATATGTATAGTATTGTAGTAATTACTACCTAATTTTAACTCGCATTGATAGCTCATTGAGTCAGATTGACTACAAGAAACTTTAGACTCCATATCACCACTAAATTTTTGCAGCCCATTCATACTGGATGTAGCCTCAGCATAATAAGATATCAACAAAGTAATAATAAAAATAATTTTAATCATCATAACCTTCAAATTTCTTTTGTAGACCTGTGCCATATTTTGTGTTTTTAATACCACTAGTAGAGAATTTATACACTCCTATAGGCTTAGGTAAATTAAAATTAGGACATTCTTGTATATTATTATCTCTAATAAGCGACTTAACCCTATTATGTTAGTAAAAAATTAACTGCACGTTGAAAAGTGCGGTTAATAAATTTTTAATCTAGATCGACAGAATCGGCTTTGATCCACATGTTGATTTCTTTTTTTCCTTTATAATTTATAAGGTACCATTTTTCATCTCTTAAAGATCTCACATCATTAATTATGACTTGATCCCCTTTAATCAAATAAATTTTACTTATACTATTAGGAGATGTATATAAATAGCTTCTTTTATTAACAAATCCAATCTCCTTGCATGAGGATGAATTAATACTCTCATTTAAATATTCACACTTCATATATTTTTCACTCAACAGCCCCCCATCGTCAGAAATATCATAATTAATAATCAATATACTTTTATTATCGTATGTACTGAAAAAAAACATTCTTATCATAAGCCTTAATATTTAGAACCAAATTATGGTTTTCATTAGAAAATTTATAATCCTAAAATCCATACTTGGATTCAATACCATCCATAAATTCTTCACTAATATCCTCTAATTTTATACCATTATTAAAATTTAAAAAATAACCATAATACCTATCATACTCTGGAGAATAATTAACTTGCTCTATCTTTAATATCTTTCCATTTAATTTTCTAAAAATATAACTCAATTCAGTTTTAGTAGATGATGCATTATATGAATTTGATATAACAATAGCATCTTTATTATCCAATAACACACTACCTAACTCATCATTAATTAAGGTAGTTTTAACTTTATTACCATCATTATAAATATTATTATCTTTTACATAATATTCAGAAAAAGCAAATTGAGGAATAAACAATAGCAAAATAAATAATCTTTTTATAACCATCTTAAACACTCCTCTAATTTAGATGCATATCCAGCTATGCTAGCAGCCTTATCCATACCGTTAATAACCCTTCTGGCATTCAGGTAGTCAGCACTATCTTCTGAAATATAACTTGATATTTTTTTCGTCGTAAACATTCCTGTTTCCATTCCATATATCATTATTTTAGTTGCATTCTTTTGATCTAAAGCTAATTCTGGATTATTAACAAGATCTTTTTTAGGTATTCCCCTGATTTCTTTATAATTTTTCTTCCATGTAGTAATAGTACCTCGCCGCTTTCACCTATTTGGTTATACTCACCCACTAAGCCAGCTCTTACCCCAATCGTCACTCCGTTCTTCAACTCTATACGTAGATTAAGCGGATGATTTTGCGCATCTCAAATAACAATCTTATTATCTGACTTTGGTACTCACCACAATCTCTTCTATTCCACTTTTGTAATCGCTCAATTTTACCGTATGACGATAATTAGGATTAAAAATGTGTAATCTTGCAAGGTTTGGCGGGATAATTGCTAGCTTTTAAAAGAACAAAAAATAACCGCACGTTACAAAGTGCGGTTAATAAATCATTTAATTTAGATCGACAGAATCAGCTTTAATCCACATATTGATTTCTTTTTTTCCTTTGTAGTTGATTAAATACCATTCATCTTTATTATCAATATAATGATAAAATACTTTAACTTTATCACCTTTAATTAAGTATTTATTACTATTTTTATTCGGTTGATTATAAAGCAATGCCTTATCCTTCTTTATGGAAACTTCATCTGGCAAACTTAATGTATCCATTTTACAGAAACCATCATTAGAATTTTCTTTAGTCAAAACTTCACCTGTTGATAAATCTAATATTGAGCAGTAGTACTCTACATGTTTCTCAGGTTTTTCTTCTTGGTTATATACATAACCAATTAGATCATAATTTAAAACAAGAAAATCATTATTATAATTATTATCAAAAGATCTATCCCATGATATAAAATCAGGACTATTACATTTTAAACTTAAGTTAAAACCATAGTCTAGAAAACTTAACCTATCTAAAATAGGTATATTCTTATTATCTTTTTTATTAAACAAATTTAATTTACTACAATTACCACTAGAATCCAAAGATAATCTATAAATGTCATTTTCAAATAAAACATTATTCTTTTCAGATGAAATAACAGAAAATGAAAATAGCAATAAAAATAATATTATCAATTTTTTCATAATTTCTTTTTCAACTCCATATATCTTGTTGGCATATCAGTTCCATCTCTATTTACTCCATAGTAATCAATAATTTCTTTTTCATATTTATTATGCAACGCCCCCCAAGTATTAGGATTTTTGCTTACATTAGGTTTTTTGGAAAAGAAAGAATCCAATGCTATACCAAAATATTTTGAAACATTGTTAGGTCGATTAACATGATGATCTAATACTGTTGCTTTGCCTAAATTACTTTTTACATAACTTGCTATTTGATAGTTATAGCCTTTAGGAATTATATTTAAGGCTAAACGAAGCCTATCTATAAAATCTAGAACTTGAAGTTCTTTATATTCATCTGTATCTATAGCTTCAGCAAAAATAGCTACAGCCTTATTTGGTACAAACTTTCCATATGTATCCGCTGTATATCCATTCCTAATTATGTTTTTTAACTCAGCACCGGTAACATCATTATAATAAGCTACATACTCGCCCGATTTAAGACGAACATCCCATCCACAACACTTGAAGTACTTATCAAACAACTGAGGAAATTGCTCTTTAAACTTATTCATTTGAGTTGGTAATTCACCCGCACCTAGAGAATTTATTGTTTTTTGACTAGCACCTGCCGTTAATATCTCGCTGTCATACGATTGAACGGCATCTAAATTACCTTCATTTGCAGACATAGCAATAAGTATTCGTGATTCATCTTGAGAGACTTTACCCTCTGATATAAGTCTGTTCCAATGAGCATAACTACTTAAAGGCTGGTTACCTTTATAAACCGGACCATATTGTGTCCTTACTTTAGTTTTATACCTAGTACATTTAATCGCATTAATAAGTTTCTGTCCACATTGACAACCTGCAACAGCCAACCACCCAATCAACCCCAACGGATGCAGATAATACGCCTGTTTATCCGAGTTAAATCCATCCACCTCTAGCTTTATCGATAAGTCCTTTATCCGTTTCTCTATTCTCTTAGCGGTATCTTCTTTTCCGTTTGCTCGATAAACACCACAGGTTTGACTAAAATCTGCAGTCCTCGTCTTCTTCCATTCGCTGTCATGTTTGACAACGATTCCTGTCAATCTTCTTTGCTGAACTGACGTTAACAATAAATCCTTCAGCTTTCCTGCCTCAAATACCACTGGCTTGTTTTTGTCTTTATCTAAGCTCAGCTCGTTCATAATAGATTTAAACACCGGGTCCAATTCATTTTTCTGCTCAGTCGTTAAATCACCTTTCGGGTCTATGTTTTGATGGAGTCCATGTTTGAATATGCAAAGCCCATTTCCAGATTGATTAAAAATATTCACACCAGGGAACAATAAACCATGTGTTAAATGGCTACTATCCACATAAATTCCACCCTCTTGATTCTTTTGTGGCAAGCTATACAGATAAGGTTGTACATTGTAGTAATCCTTGCCCGTCTTATCCGTTTTCTTCTTCACTGTTTTTTTTGCCACATCCGCTAACGGCACCATGATTTCAACTTTGCTTTTCTCCAGCGCTACCGCTTCATCATTCGCTATGCTATAAAGCTGACTGCCTCGTGCCACATACAAAAAGTTATCTTTTATCCCTTTCTTTTCTTTGTCCTTTAGATAAGCTGCCTTCGCTTTTGCTGTAAATTGGCTTATATCATCATAAGTAAACACTTCCAAATGTAGGAGTTTTTCACCACTTTCACCTATTTGGTTATATTCACCCATCAGACCTAATGCTTCACCCGCTTTAATCTCAATGGGTTTATCCAGCTTTACTTCAACATCAACTTGTGTATTTATCTTATGCTTACATAGTTGCAAAAGTCTCTTGGTTATTTGGCGTGTAGCTTGTTAGTTTTCAAAAGAACAAAAAATAACCGCACGTTACAAAGTGCGGTTAATAAATTATTTAATTTAGATTGATGGAATCAGCTTTGATCTACATATTAATTTCTTTTTTCTTTGTAGGTAATGAAATACCATTGAATGTTACTATTCATAGATTCCCCTATAATTTTTATTTGGTCTTCTTTTATTAAATACATATTAATTTTATATTTATCATCAGGCTTATGAGTATAAATATGACTTTGAATTTATATAAAAGTATGGTTCTAAATAATCATTACCAACCTCTAAAAAGAGATCGTATTTTTTACCTAAATTATATTCAGATTTAACAAAATATCCTTTGTTAAGCAGTGATTTATTCTTATTATTTTCCTTTAGAATTTTATTGGATAATTCATTAATACCGAAATAATTGAGTGAGCTATCTACCTCATCAAAGCTTATCTGTTCAAAGTGACCTGTTCTTTTAATTGAATAATAGATAGGATAATTAAATTCTTTATCCTTGCCTAAGGAATACTCTTTTGTCTCAAAGCAAATATTATTCTCATCAGGTACCTTAACTGCAAAAATTAAATTATGTTCATATGATGATTTATAACTCTCCAATTTACATAACTTACATAACTTTTATTATTCTTAAGATTATCAAATGTAATCTTAGAAATCCCATCTAATGAAACTAAACGCAATGCCTCAATGGGATTGATAGAGTTAATATAAAACTTATTCTCTTCATTTGTACAATTACAATCACGCTTTAAAATAATTTTGTTATCTTTATAAATTAAACTAATGCTCTCATTTGAATCACAAATACTATTTTCTTTAGATATTAATGATGAAATGATAAGAAATACAAAGATTATAAGTTTCATATAAATTTATTTATATATATTA
>OCPN01000032.1_pt1 | contig 80730 bp, 68 predicted proteins | sample 1476971 | NCBI WGS metagenome assembly OCPN01 (sample SAMEA2580251, study PRJEB22360) | human gut metagenome | biome: human gut; feature: human-associated habitat; material: faeces | place: Denmark | collected 2008/2010
AGAAGCCGATGGTACTGCACGGGAGACTGTGTGGGAGAGTAGGTGGTCGCCAGGTTAGTTTGGCCCCTTGGTCAAGCGGTTAAGACACCACCCTTTCACGGTGGTAACAGGGGTTCGATTCCCCTAGGGGTCACCATTAACTCGATAAGCAATGCTTATCGAGTTTTTTTATTATAAATAAAATCACCTGCTATGCAGGTATTGGATAAAAGCTTATAGCACCAATGAGAGATCTCTATCTTTAAGAAATAGTTTTAAACTTAAAAAATATATTTTTAGAGGTAATTAAAAATATATTGAAAATAAATAGATAGTTTAAATGAAGAAAACAAATCTATTTATTTGAAGCTTATAGACTTAGTGTAAGCAACCAGTTTTAGAGTTGGTTATGACTGTGTAATTAAAGCATTTGCTATTTTAGTATGTTCATATGAACTTTAGAGAGATAAGAAAATGTCTTTTTGTTAATTTAACGAAAACAACTTAATATAAGGGGTTATTAAAATTTACTTTAGATATATAATAAATAATTTTAGGGTTAAAATGAAAATAAGTTTTCAGTGAATTTGAGCTAAAAAGAAGGTTTTTAAATGGATATAATAAAATGAATTTATGTATATTTTTAATTAAGTGATTATTCTTCATTCTTTACAAATTGTGCACTAAAAGAATGAAGTTATGTATCTTCTTCATTTCAACCTTGTTAATAAAAGTATTTTTATGTAGAATATAATAACAAGGAATGTAGAAAAAGATACTTTATTAAGTCATAAAATGGAAAGTTATTAGCTTGTTACATCTTTAAGTTAGTTGTGAAAGAGAAGATAAATAAGTTTCACATAAAAAGGCATTAACTTATTATATCTTTAATCCCTACTATTTAGTGGAAAATTTAAATTTTATGTTTTTATTAACTGAGAAATATTTGAGTTTTTTAGTAGATAAGGAATAAAAAATTGATGAGGTATAATAAGAACCGATTGAAATAAATTCCAAAATAACTTTAGGAATAAAAAATTGGTGAGTTATGAGAAAAACTCATTAGAGAAATTAAAACATAAACTTTAGGAATAAAATTTTTTGTTTATTTATAACTAAGAGTAGAAGTTAAATAATATAAAAGTAAAAGTTAAATAATATATGAAGAGGTTACCATAGATGAAGTACAATAGTGTTATCAGAAAAGCTATTTTTTTAAGAAGACCAAATAGATTTCAAGCTTATGTAATTTTAGATGATGAGGAGTTATTAGTTCATGTTCCTAACACTGGAAGGTGTAGAGAGATTTTAAAAGAAGGATGTACAGTTCTTTTAAGAAAAGGAACTACTCCAAATAGAAAAACTCCTTATGATTTAATTGCAGCTTATAAGGGTGAGGTTTTAATAAATATAGATTCTCAGATTCCTAATAAAGTTGTAGAAGAGGCATTAAGAAATAAAAAGATAGAAAAGCTAGTAAAATTTAATAATATAAGCAGAGAAAAAACTTTTGGAAATTCTAGATTTGATTTTAAATTACAAGATGATAATGAAAATACATACTTTTTAGAAGTAAAAGGGGTAACTTTAGAGGAAAATGGAGAGACTAGGTTTCCAGATGCTCCAACTGAAAGAGGAAAGAAACACATATTAGAACTGATTGAAATTAAAAAATTAGGAATGGGTGCAGGAATAATTTTTTTAATACAGATAGATAATGTAAATAAGTTTTCTCCTAATGATGAAACAGATCCTAAGTTTGGGGAAGCATTGAGATTAGCTAAAAAAGAAGGAGTAGATATCTTTGCATATAATTGCAAAGTTACTGAAGAGGAAATTGAGTTACTTAATCCTGTAGAAATAGTGTTATAATTTAAATTTATAGAATTGAAAAGTAGAAGCTGAAATAGCATAAGTTAAGGTATCTATTATTATAAGTTTAGTTTATAGAATTAAAAATATAAATATATGTAAAATATAAAACACAAAATATTAAATATTAAGTTAATGTTAGTGGAGTTATTATTTAAAGTTAGAATTTATTATTTAAAGTTGAATTTATAGAAAAGATATAATAAGTATTTGAGAATATGAAAGGTGGTGAACTTTAGTTAGCTTAATTTATATATTACTATTCTTATCTAAAATAGCTAATTTTTATAAGTTATAGATGGTGATTTTAATAAATTACAGAAGAAAATATATTTGCTTTAACTTAGAATCAGATAAATTTGAAATAAAAAATTATAGAAGGTAATATATTTGCTTTACTAAAGAAATTAATTATGAAATTTAAATATTGTCCGTTATGTGGTGAAAAATTAGAGTTAAAAAATAGCTGGGATGAGGGAATGATACCTTATTGCAGTAAACATGATATGATGTTTTTTGATTTACCTAAACCATGTATTGTTGTTGCTGTAATAAAAGGTGATGAAATAATTCTTTTAAAACAAAGTTATATATATGAAAATTCTAAAGTTCTTATATCTGGATATGTAGGTGTAGATGAATGTGCAGAGGAAACTGTTTATAGAGAGGTAAAAGAAGAAACAGGAATAACAGTTAAAGATATAAAATATTTAGGTAGTGATTTTGTAAAAGGAAAAGAATTGCTTATGCTAACTTATTTAGCATATTATGAATCAGGAGAGATAGAGAAATCAACTGAGGTAGAAGGAGCTGCTTGGTACAATATAGAGGATGCTCTTTGTGAATTAAATGAGGATAGCATAGGAAAAAGAGTGGTAAAAAAAGTTTTAAAAGAAATAGGTTATGAAGGTACTAATGCATTTAGATGTGAAGGAAATAATTGTAATGTATAAATTTTTTTATTAATAATTTTAGTTTATACTATTGCATTATTTGAGATTTTTTAGTAACATTATAAACAATAATTAATATAATAAAAGCATAAATAATTTGAAAATAGGACCAAAGTAGAGGTGCCGTAATTAAGAGTAGTCATAAGTAGCTGACAAGTGTTTTATGTATGATGAAAGGGATTATGGCCGAAGAGATATTAATGGTGATTAATATTTCTGGGTATATGTATAATATGCATATAACTGTCACTTTGAAAAAAGTGGAGTGCTACAAGGTACGCTAAGTTGCGATTAAGGCAGCAAAGGTGTTCCTTTGCTGTTTTTATTTATTGGAATTAAATGCCAGGAGAGTCGGTAGCTTTGCATACTTTTATACTCTGCCACTAAAAAAGTTTGTGGAGGGAAAAGATATGAAATTATTTGGATCAATGAAAGTAGAAGAAAATGAGTTATATGTTGGAGGAGTAAAAGCAAGTGCTTTAAGCAAGGAATATGGAACTCCTTTATATGTTATTGATGAAGAGTTAGTGAGAAGCAATTGTAGAAGATACTATAATGCTATGAAGTGTGAAGAAAGAGGAAACAGAGTTACCTATGCAGGAAAGGCATTTATAAATATGTCCATGTGCAATTTAGTTAATGAAGAAAATTTATATTTAGATGTTGTTTCAGGTGGAGAGCTTTATACTGCTTATAAAGCAGGTTTCCCATTAGAAAGAATATATTTCCATGGTAACAATAAATCTGATTATGAAATAGATTTAGGAGTAAGATTAGGAATTGGAAGATTTATAGTTGATAATATTCATGAACTAGAAGTTCTTAATTCTATAGCTCAAGAATATGGAAGAGTTCAAAAAGTTTATTTGAGAATAACTCCTGGAGTAGAGGCCCATACCCATGAATATATAAAAACAGGTCAATTGGATTCAAAATTTGGATTCCCTGTAATTGGTGATACAGTTTATGACGCTATTAAAAGAGCAATGGAATTAGAGTATATAGAACTTAATGGATTACATTGTCATATAGGTTCTCAAATATTTGACTTAGAACCTTTTGAAGATACAACAGAAATTATGCTAAATCTTATAAATGATATAAAAGAAACCTTAGGATATGAAATAAAAGAATTAGACTTAGGTGGAGGATTTGGTATATATTACACTGAAGGAGATAAGCCAAAAGAAATAGAAGAATATTGTTCAGTTATAATAAATAAAGCTGATGAAATATGCAGAAAGTTAAATATGAATGTTCCTATATTAAGTATAGAGCCAGGAAGAAGTATTGTAGGGAATGCAGGATTAACTCTTTATACTGTAGGAGCTATAAAAGAAATTCCTAATATAAGAAAATATGTAAGTGTAGATGGGGGAATGAGTGATAATATAAGACCAGCCTTATACAGTGCAAATTATGAATCATTAATAGCTAACAGAGTTTTTGATAATTCTAAGGAGATAGTTACTGTAGCGGGTAAATGCTGTGAATCAGGAGATGTACTTTTAAATTCCATAGAGATGCCTAGAATGGAAACTGGAGATATATTAGCTATAATGTCTACAGGAGCATATGGACATTCAATGGCTAATAATTATAATAGAATTCCTAAGGCGGCAGTTGTAAGTGTAAGCAATGGAATTTCAAAAGTTATGTGCAAAAGAGAAACTTATGAAGATTTGCTTAGAAATGAGTGTTTTTAATTAATATAAAAGTTGTATGGTAAAAAAACTATACAACTTTTTTTATTAAAAGTATTTAGAATAATGTATTAAAGTATATAATAAAAGTGAAGGATAATAATGAATATAGTAGAATATAATTTTTTTAGAATTATATAAATTTATTTAATAAAATTAAGAATCAAAAATTATTTAATAAATTAGATTGTTTCAAAATATTACTATTTAAAAGTCAAAAATATTTAATAATGAAAGACATAAAAAAGACACAATAAGTTGATAAAATAATATTAAAATATTTATGAAACTTGAGGGAAAAAGTATGAATTAAAGTTTACAAAGTTATGGTAATTTATGATATACTTATACTTGATACTTTAAGATTATTAAAGGTAAAAAATTCTAAAATTATTGAGGAATAATTTTAAATTTAGTTTAAAGGTTTCTCATACTAATATTCGGAGCAAGGAGTATAAAATGAAAAAAATAATAGTAGATAGAATAGAAGGACATTTTATTGTATGTGAAGATGAAAAAGAAAATATTTTAGAATTAAAAAAAGATGACGTAATAGGTGACGTAAAAGAGGGGGATGTTTTAGTTAAAGGCAAAGAGGGTAAGTTTTGCTTGGATAAAGCGCTTACAGAAAAAAGAAAAAAAGAAATAGAAGATTTGATGAAAGGTATGTGGGAATAGTAATGAGTTCTAGTAATACAAAGAAGAAATCATTCTTTTTAGATTGGATTATACCAATTTTAGCAGCTTTACTATTAGCAGCTTTGATTCATCAATTTTTATTGTTTAAGATAAAAGTTCCTACAGGATCAATGATGCCTACAGTAGAGATTGGTGATCAATTATTTGTTACTAAAATATATAATCCTAATAATATCAAAAGAGGAGATATAGTAGTTTTTAATTCTGATGAATTAAAAGAACCACTTTTAAAACGTGTCATTGGATTACCAGGTGAGCATGTTGAAATAAAAAGTGATGGTTCAGTTTATATAAATGGAAATAAACTTGAAGAAGACTATGTAAAATATCAAGGTGGAAAAACTGATATGTCTTTTGATGTTCCAAGTGGAAAGTTTTTAATGTTAGGTGACAATAGAAATAATAGTGATGATGCTAGATATTGGAGCAATCCTTATATAGATGGAAAAGACATAGAAGCAAAGGCACAGTTAACAGTATATCCTTTTGATAGAATAGGATTTGTAAAATAAACGTTAGAGAAGGAGGAATGAGGTATGTTTAAAGATAAAAAAATGCTTAAATATATTGTCATATATAGTATTATAGCGTTTGGTATATTATTAACCTTTAATATGGTTAAAGATGAAATGCTATATGAAAAAGTAGATTATAGTACTTTCATGCAAATGTTAGATAAAAAGGAAGTTAAATCAGTAAACTTTTCAGGAAATCAAATTGAGATAACACCTTCAGATAGTAGTAATTTAAAAGGAAAAATCTTATATACAACTAATCCAGCAGTTGCTGGTATTACTCAACCAGAGTTAATTAAAGATTTAACTGTAGCAGGGGTAGAATTCAATGTAACTAAACCAGAAAACTATCAACTTTTAGGTTTATTAATGTCATGGGTTTTCCCATTAATACTTATATTCTTTGTTGGTAGAATGATGTTCTCTAAAATGAATAATAAAATGGGTGGCGGAGTAATGTCATTTGGTAAAAATAATGCTAAGCTTTATGCTGAAAATGAGACTGGAATAACATTTAAAGATGTTGCAGGTCAAGATGAAGCTAAAGAATCCTTAGTAGAAATTGTAGACTTTTTACATGATACAAGAAAATACGTAGAAATAGGAGCTAAGCTTCCAAAGGGTGCTTTATTAGTAGGGCCTCCAGGAACAGGTAAAACTTTACTTGCTAAGGCTGTTGCAGGAGAAGCAAAAGTACCATTTTTCTCTATGTCAGGTTCAGACTTCGTTGAAATGTTTGTAGGTATGGGAGCTGCGAGAGTAAGAGATTTATTCAAGCAAGCAGAAGAAAAAGCTCCATGTATAGTTTTCATAGATGAGATTGATGCTATTGGTAAGAGTAGAGATGGTGCTATTCAAGGAAATGATGAAAGAGAACAAACTCTTAACCAATTATTAACTGAGATGGATGGTTTCGATTCTTCAAAAGGGGTTGTTATTTTAGCAGCTACAAATAGACCAGAGGTTTTAGATAAAGCTTTATTAAGACCAGGTAGATTTGATAGAAGAATAATTGTTGATAGACCAGATTTAATAGGTAGAGAGGAAATATTAAAGGTTCACTCTAGAGACGTTAAATTATCAGACGATGTATCTTTAGAAGAAATAGCAAAATCTACTCCAGGTGCTGTTGGGGCAGACTTAGCAAACATAGTTAATGAAGCTGCTTTAAGAGCTGTAAAACATGGAAGAAAGTTTGTAATTCAAGAAGACTTAGACGAAGCTGTTGAAGTTATAATAGCAGGTCAAGAAAAGAGAGATAGAATACTTTCACCAAAAGAAAAGAAAATAGTTGCATATCATGAAGTAGGTCACGCATTAGTTGCAGCTTTATTAAATAATACTGACCCAGTTCATAAGATAACAATAGTTCCTAGAACAATGGGGGCTTTAGGATATACAATGCAACTTCCAGAGGAAGAAAAATACTTAGTATCTAAGGAAGAGATGATAGATCAAATATCAGTTATGCTTGGTGGTAGAGCAGCAGAGGAAGTAGTATTTAATAGTATAACTACTGGTGCATCAAATGATATTGAAAGAGCTACTCAATCAGCTAGAAATATGATAACTATTTATGGTATGAGTGAGAGATTTGATATGATGGCTTTAGAAGCTATGAGTAATAGATACTTAGATGGAAGACCAGTTAGAAACTGTTCAGAAACTACTGCTGCCATAGCTGATGAAGAAGTTTTACAAGTTATTAAAAAAGCTCATGAAAAATCAATTAAGATTTTAATTGAAAATAGAGAGTTATTAGATGAGATAACAGGTGTTCTTTTAGATAAAGAAACTATCATGGGTGACGAATTCATGGAAATAGTTTATGGTAAATATCCAGAAAAGAGAGAAGCTGATGAAAAGGCTAAAAAGGAAATTCAAAGTCTAAGAGAGCAAGCTTTAGCTAAGAGAAAAGAAAAAGAAGAAGCAATCAAAAAAGCTAGAGAAGAAGCATTAAGATTAGAAGAAGAGCAAAGAAAACAAGCTGAACTAAAAGCTATGATAGAAGCTCAAGAAGAGGCTGCAAAATTAGCAAGAGCTAATAATGAAGCTTTAGATTCATCTAAAGAAAATGAAGAAGTTAAATCTAATGTTAATGATGGAGCTACAGAAGAAAAGAAAGATGATAGCTCTACAAATAATAAAATTGACGGTGAATAGAAATAAGGTGCATAAAAATATAGAAAAAAGATATTTTCTATTTCACTTTTAGTGTTAGTTTAAAATAATATACACTATAATTTTATAAGATTATAAAATGTGCATGAAGTTAAAAATGCTTCATGCACTTTTTGACTTTTCATTTGTATTTTTATTGAGAGGAAAGTTAATGTTATAATTGGGTATAATGTAATAGAGAAAGTAAGAAAGGAAGATTCTAATGACTGATAAAAAAGATATAGAATTTTTAGTTGAAGAGAAAAAATTAGAGGAAGTTTCTAATATATTAAATGAAGAAATGCTTTCATATATAAATAAAAGAAAATTTGTAACACAATATATATTAGATTATAGAAAAAATGCAGTTGAAGAATATAAAGATGATGAAGATAAATTAATAGAGTACTTTGACCATGAAAGATATGTAAAAGAACAAGCCTTTACTACAATAGATAAAAAATTAAAGGAATTAACAATCTTAAAGGAATCACCTTACTTTGGAAGAGTTACTTTTAATGATTTAGAGTTTGATCAAAAGGATACTTTATATGTTGGTAGATTTGGAGTAACTCCAGAGGGAAGCTATGAGCCTGTAATAGTAGATTGGAGAGCCCCTGTGGCTTCACTTTTTTATCATGGTAGTTTAGGTGAAGCAAGTTATATATCACCAGATGGACATATAAAATGTGATATAGAAGGTAGAAGACAGATTATAGTTAAAAAAGGAGAATTAAAGGGAGTTTTTGATTCAGCCATAGATGTAAAAGATGATATTTTACAAATGGTTCTAAGTAATAACAGTTCTGATAAGCTTAAAGATGTAATAATGACAATTCAACAAGAGCAAGATGAAATCATAAGAAAAGAGAGAACTTCTAATATAGTTGTAAATGGAGTAGCAGGTAGTGGTAAAACTACAATAGCTCTTCATAGGGTTGCATACCTTTTATATAACTATAGAAAAGAATTAGAAGATAAAGTTCTTATTTTAGGACCAAATGGTATATTTATGGAGTATATTTCACAAGTATTACCTAGTCTTGGGGAAGTAGGAGTAAAACAGGAGACTTTTGCTAGTTTTGCTTTAAAAGAAATGGATAGTGAATTATACATAATGAGTTTTGATAAGTATTTAGAAAAAATACTTTCAGAGGATAAAGAGTTTATAGAGGATGCTAAATATAAAAATTCATATGAGATAATTAAAGATTTAGATAACCTAGTAAAAGATATGGATAAAAATTATTTCCATGTTGAAGATGTAAAATACTTTGGTGATTTAGTTATTTCAAAAGAAGAAATAGAAGAAATGTTTAATAAACATTATGAGTATATGCCTTTATTCAGAAGAAGTGAAAAAATTAAAAGAATAATATTATCTAAGATTAAGGATAAGAGAGACGAGAAAGTTTGGGAGCTTAATGAAGAATTAAGAAAAGAAAAGGAAAAATTAACTCCTGAAGAACTTTTAATTGAAGAAAATAACTTAGAATTTAGAAGAAAATTAAGAATAAGAGAAATTGTTAAGGAAGTAATGGATTCAAGAGCTAAGTTAGATAGTTGGATTTCAAGAGAAGATGTTTTAGATATCTATGATAGATTTAATGGAAATAAAAAAGAATATACAATAAATGATTTAGCACCAATATTATACTTAGCAATAAAATTAGAAGGTAAAAAAGCAACAAAAGATTATAGACATGTGGTTATAGATGAAGCTCAAGATTATTCACCACTTCAATTTAAAGTTGTAAGAGAACTAACAGGAACTAAGTATTTTACTGTTGTGGGAGACGTAAATCAAAGACTTATTAAATATTCAGACTTAGCTCCTATGATGGAACTAGGAAAAATATTTGATGATGTAAATCCAGATATTTATAACCTAAATAAAAGTTATAGAAGTACTTATGAAATAATGGAATATGCAAATAAATATCTTGATGAAGATAGAATAATTCCTATAGTTAGACATGGTAAACCAGTTGAGGAAATTGAATTCCATAATAATGAAGAACTTTCAGAAAGTATTATTGAATCTTTAAAAGAATTTTCAAATGAAGGCTTAGAAAGTATTGCTATTATAACAAGGGACAAAGAAGAGTTAGAAAAAGTATATAATCTTATAAGCAATAAAGTGCATTTAGTTAAGTTTGATAACGAAGATGTATTATATAAAGGTGGAAATGTTATAATACCATCTTACTTTGCAAAGGGATTAGAATTTGATGGGGTTATTATTGTAGATAATGGATCATCAAAGGATGAAAATGAAGATCTAATAAAATATATAATGAGTACTAGGGCGCTTCATAGATTAAAAGAAATACAATTTAAATAATTTTACTTTTTAAAAGGATTTTATAAAAATAGATTTTAATAAAAGTTACAAGCATATTTTGAGAGTTTTTAAACTAGATATTTTCATTATACTCCTTGTAACTTTTATTATTAAACTTTTATAAAATCCTTTTTATTTTACTAAAGGAGATTAAGTTTTATTGCTGTATAAAATTTGTTTAACATAAGAATAAAATGTATAAAAACACAAAATGGATATCTAGAATCAAATAATAAATTTGAAAATAAAACATATTAAAATTAATTAAATAACTAATGAATATGTTTTCTATCTGAGTATATAGTTATAAAATGCTTGTTAAAAATAATTTTATATTAAAAATTAACCTTTGCAATATATTTATATTAAAAAAATATATTGCATTTTTATTCATTAATAATGTATAATTATTCAAGAGAGAGCAATAAGCGAATAAATATTAGGGGGAATATATATGAAAAAGAATATATTTAAAAAGATATTGTCAGTGGCTATGATTGGAGGATTGACTTTAAGTTTAGCAGGATGTGGGGCAAAAACTGCTAAAGAAAATGGATCTAGTGATAAGGTAGCTAAGATAAAAGAAAGTGGAAAATTGGTAGTTGGTCTTAGTGCTGATTATGCACCTTATGAATTCCATATAATGAAGGATGGAAAGGACCAAATTGTTGGTTTAGATATAGATATTGCAAAAGAGGTTGCTAAAAATCTTGGGGTTGATTTAGAAATTAAAGAGATGGAATTTGGGGCTATAATTCAATCTGTTAAAAATGGAATGATTGATATGGGGATTTCAGGAATAACTCCTGATGAAAAAAGAAAAGAAGCAGTAGATTTTTCAGATATTTATTATGAAGCAGAGCAAGGGATATTAATAAATAAAGATAATAAAGAATCTATAAAAGGAATTGGGGATTTAAAAGGAAAAAAAGTTGGGGCTCAAATGGGGTCTATTCAAGCAGAGATAGCTAATGGAATAGAAGGAGCCGATGTTAAGCTTTTAGATAATGTAAATACTTTAATTTTAGAATTAAAAACTGGTAAGTTAGATGCTGTAATTACTGAACTTCCTGTTGCTAAAATAGCTTCAGAGGTTAATTCTGAGTTAGCTGTTGCAGATGAGGTGATAAAAAACTCAGAGGGTGGTTCAGCCATAGCAATACAAAAAGGAAATAAAGACTTAGTTGATGAAGTCAATTCTACAATTAAAGAGTTAAAAGAAAATGGAAAGATAGATCAATTTACAAATGATGCTATTGAATTAGTTCCATATCAAAAGAAAGAAGAATAAAATTAATTTTAATAATTAGGGGGCAATACTATGGGGGGATTAGACTTTAGTTTTTTAAAAGAGTATTTTCCAGTGTTTTTGGAAGGTGCTAAATGGACATTAATAATTTCAGCAATAACAGTTATTTTGGGAGCTTTATTAGGAACAATTTTATGCTTTATGAAACGTTCCAAATTTTCAATATTTAAAGTTAAAATTTTAAGGGTTATTTCTACTGCTTATGTAGAAGTTATAAGAGGAACACCTCTTTTATTACAAATATATATAGTTTATTTTGGATTACCTTCCTTTGGAATTCAATTAGAGGTTTTACCTTCATGTATTATTGCTATTTCCTTAAATTCAGCAGCTTATGTTTCAGAAATAATAAGAGCAGGGATAGATGCTGTTGATAAGGGACAATTAGAAGCCGCTAGAAGTTTAGGAATGACAGAAGGAATGGCTATGAGACTTATAATACTTCCTCAAGCTATAAAAAATATACTTCCTGCTATAGGAAATGAGTTTGTTGCCATAATAAAGGAATCATCTATGGCATCTACAATTGGAGTAGCAGAACTTATGTATTCATCAAAAATAGTTACAGGGGCTACTTATAAAGGTTTTGAACCACTTATTGTTATAGCAATGTTTTATTTTGTTATGACCTTTAGTTTAGGAAGAGTTATGTCTTATGTAGAAAAGAGGTTGAGTAAATCATGATAAATGTTAGAAATTTATATAAAAGTTTTGGTAAAAATGAGGTTTTAAAAGATATAAATGAAACAATAAAAAAGGGAGAAGTAGTAGTTATAATAGGACCTTCAGGATCAGGAAAAAGTACATTTTTAAGATGTTTAAATTTATTAGAAGAACCTACTTCAGGGGTAATTAATTTTGAAGGGGAAGATATAACAGATAAAAAGGCTGATATAAATAAAATAAGAGAAAAGATGGGAATGGTTTTTCAGCAATTTAATCTTTTCCCTCATAAAACAGTTATGGAGAATTTAACAATAGGACCAACAAAGATAAAAAAGATTTCTAATGATGAAGCTATAAAGAAAGGAAGTGAATTATTAGAAAAAGTAGGTCTTTTAGATAAAAAGAATGTTTATCCCAATTCTCTTTCAGGAGGGCAAAAACAGAGAATAGCTATAGCAAGAGCTTTAGCTATGGAACCAGATGTTATGCTTTTTGATGAGCCAACATCTGCTTTGGACCCTGAAATGGTAGGAGAGGTTTTAAATGTTATGAAGTCTTTAGCTAAAGATGGAATGACCATGGTTGTAGTAACCCATGAAATGGGATTTGCAAAGGAAGTTGGAGATAGAATACTATTTATGGATGATGGAAGAATAATTGAAGAAGGTACTCCAGAGGAGATATTTCAAAATCCTAAAAATTCAAGAACTAAAGATTTTCTATCAAAAGTTTTATAAATGCCTTTAAGAGATTAAATCTTAATAGATTTACTCTTTTAAATAAATTAATTAGTACAAAAAGAGGATGTAAAGACAAAAATCTTTATGTCCTCTTTTGTATTTTTAAATAAAAGTTGATTGTTGCAAAAACCTTAATTATTTTTTAATGAAAATTTTATTGCAAATGTTATAATAGTTAGAGTAATAACTAAAAAAACATAGATAGTGAGGAAATTTTATGAAGGAAAAAGTAAAAAGCTTTTTAAAGTGTAACTGGGTTTTTATATTTTTAGTAGTTGTTCTACAAGTAAAATCCATGATGCTTTTATCAATGCTTAGAACACCTGGATCAGCAAGTATGAACTTTGGAATGATGTACTTTACGCCTCCAGCAATATGGGCTCATATAGCTATAGTTACATTAATAGCAAGCTTTGTTTATCTATTTAAAGGTAAAGGAAGAATGTGGGCAGCTATAGTTATTGATATCTTAGTAACGATTTTATTTATAGCTGATATTTGGTATTACAGAGTAAATGGAACTTTTTTATCAATAAGACATATAATTGAACCAGGAATATTTAATCCTATAGGAAAGAGCTTATTTAATTTAGCTAAAGTAGATGTAGTGTTCATAGTTGATTTTATAATATTATTTTTAGTTTATAACTTTACAGGTTTAAAAAATGTTAAATACAAAAATAATATAAAAACTAGATTAATTGCATTTATATGCCTTTTTGGAATAAGTGCAACAGTAATAGGGGTATCACACTACTATATAGATATTCAAAAAAAATCAGATAAAAGTTTTTTAAGAATATCATGGGCGCCTTTTCAAACAATTAGTGACTCAAGTCCATTAGGATATCATGGATATGATATTTATTATTATGCTAACAGAAAAGAAACTTTAACTGATGCTCAAAAAAATGAAATTAAAACTTGGTTTGATGAAAATAAAGAAGATTTACCAGATAACAAGTATAAAGGTATGCTTAAAGGAAAAAATGTTATAGCCTTGCAGGTTGAGTCTCTTGAAAACTTTGTTATAGGCAAAAAAGTTTATGGTCAAGAGATTACTCCAAACATAAATAAGCTTTTGAAGAATAGTTTATATTTTGATAATATAAAAGAACAAAATAATTCAGGTACAAGTTCAGATTGTGATTTAATGGTTAATACTTCAATGTTACCAATAAGAAATGGAAGTACCTTCTTTGGCTATCCATGGACAGAGTATAACACCCTTCAAGATTTATTAAATAGTAAAGGGTATAATACAATATCAACTCATCCAGAAGTGCCAGGAAATTGGAACTGGGCAGAAGCTCATAAATCATTTAAGGCAGATAAAATATGGGACGCTCATCAGTTTGATCAAAGTGAAATAATTGGACTTGGAATGTCAGATGAATCTTATTTAAAACAGATTGGCGATAAGTTAAAGAAAGAAAAGCAACCGTTCTATACATTCTTAGTGACTTTAACAAGTCATGGACCATTTGATATGCCTAAGGATAAACAATATTTAAATTTACCAGAAGATTTAAATGAAAATATGTTAGGTGCATATTTCCAAAGTGTTAGGTACACAGATGAAGCTATTGGAAAATTCATAAATCAATTAAAAGAAGAAGGATTATTAGAAAACACTATTATAATGCTTTATGGAGATCATTGTGGTGTACATAAATTCTATGAAGATGATATTAAAGATTCACCATTAGAAGGTGATTGGTGGAAAGATAATGAAAAAGAAATTCCATTTATGATATATAATCCAAGTATTAAAGGAGAAACTATATCAAAAGAAGGAGGACAAATAGATTTCTTACCAACAATAGCATACCTTTTAGGATTTAATAGAGATGCATTTGATAGTACAGCAATGGGAAGAGTTTTAGTAAACACTAATAGAGATGCAATTATATTAAATGATGGAGAAATAGTTGGAAATCCAACACCAAAAGAAAAAGCTCATTTAGAAAAATCATTTAATATTGCTGACATGGTTATACAAGGAAATTATTTTAAGAATAATTAAATTTAAATCTATTAGTTAGATTACTATTAAAATCTAACTAATAGCTTCTTTATATGTATTTTTTGACAAAATATTTAAACTATTACCAAATTAAATATGTTATAATAATGTTTGTTTTAGAACTTGAAAAATAAGTAGTTTATAAATTTAGATTAGTTAGTTAAGTTCTAATAAAAAATTGGGGATATAGTTATCGAATTAAAATATAATAAATTTTATAAAATATTAAAAAAACAAATATGTCATGACATATAGGAATTTGAGGGAATAAATATAAATTAGGAGGAAAAATGGATAAGATATTGTTAATAATTCCAGCTTTTAATGAAAGTGAAAACTTACCTAAATTAATCGCTAGTATAAAGAAAGAATCTTATGATTACGATGTATTAATTATAAATGATTATTCAACGGATAATACTGGGAAAGTAGCGAAAGAGTTAGGGGTAAATGTAATAAACTTACCATGTAATTTAGGTATTGGAGGTGCTGTACAAACTGGATATAAATATGCATATGAAAATGAATATGATTATGCAATACAAGTTGATGGTGATGGTCAGCATGATCCAATATATTTAGAGCTATTACATAAAAAAATAAAGGAAGGATATAATTTTGTAATTGGCTCAAGATTTATTGAAAAGAAAGGGTTTCAGTCAACATTTACAAGAAGAGTAGGCATTCAATTTTTTTATCATTTAATAAAATTTCTTGGTAAAGAAAAAATAACAGATGCAACATCAGGATTTAGAATAGCTGATAAAAGTGTAATAAAATTATTTAGTCAGTACTATCCTTCGGATTATCCAGAACCGGAGACAATAATGCTATTAATAAAAAACAATTTTAAAATAGCAGAAATTCCAGTTGTAATGAAAGAAAGGGAGAATGGAAAATCATCAATAAATATTATAAAATCTATATACTATATGATAAAGGTTACATTGGCAATAATATTATCATATTTTAGTAAGAAAAGGAGCTATGTATAAAATGGATAGAGTATTACAATTTATAATTTTAAGTGTATGTATTTTATTTACTATTTATATTATAAAGATGATAAATAAAGAAAAATTAGAACTAAAATATGCTTTAACTTGGCTTTTTTCTAGCTTAGGACTAATAATAATTGCTGTATTTCCTCAAATATTAGATTGGATATCAGTTATTTTACATATATTATCTCCAGTTAATGCTTTATTTTTAATAGTGATATTCTTCTTATTAGTAATAATTTTTACATTAACAGTGGCAATATCAAAGTCTAAAAAACAGATAATAGCAATATCACAAGAAGTTGGTATATTAAAAGAAAAGATTGAAAGAGGTGAGAATAATTAAAGCTGTATTTTTGGTTTTAGTGAACTGTATAATGTTAGTTTCAGGACAAATATTATGGAAAATAGGATTAAAAGATGCTAGCATGGGAAGTGTAAAAGACATAATATTATTGATGTTTAATAAATATGTTTTTAGTGGTTTAGTTATCTATGCATTGGCTACAATTTATTGGTTTTATATAATAAAAACAAATGATTTGAGTAAGGTTTATCCAATGCAAAGTATGAGTTATATAATATCCCTATTTATGAGTTACTATATTTTAAAAGAGAGTATATCGATTAACTCAATATTAGGAACAATAGTAATACTTTTAGGTGTATTTATTATAGCTATGAAATAATTAAGGAGGAGTTTATGACTTTTTGGGAAAAAGATAAAAGATATAGATATACATTGTGGTTATGTATATTAGTTATGTTTATTATAGGAACAGTATGTACATTAAGATATGGTAATTACTTTTTACTAGGAGATTTAGATAAGCTAAACAACGATGATGTAAGATATTTACATACAGCTAAAGTATTAGCTGAACAAGGAAAGTTAGTATATCACAATATGGATCCTACTTTGTTTATTATGCCAGGATATCCAATTTTTATAGCATTAATAGTAAAAATTTTTGGAAGTGGAAGTTTAGGTATAATAGCAATAAGAATGTCTCAATTAGTACTTCAATGTGTTTGCTTATATATATTATATTTTTTAGCAAAAGAATTAGTAAATAAAAAAACAGCAATAATAGCATGTATTCTTACAGTATTATATTTGCCAGAATATGTGGCAGCAAATCTTATATTAACTGAAGTATTATATAAGACTTTATATATGCTTTTATTTTATTTTTCTATAATTGCCATAAGGAAAAACAAAACTAAATACTATGTTTTTTCAGGTATAAGTTGGGCTTTAGTATGTTTGGTAAGACCAAATGCAGCAGCATTTCCACTATTTATAATAATTTTTTGGATAGTTAATAAGTATTCAATTAAGGATATTATAAAATATACATCCATAGTATTTGTAATATTTGTAACTCTTTTTTCTCCATGGTGGATTAGAAATTACAAATTAACAAATAAATTTGTTTTATTTACAGAATCATCAGCAAATCCTAAATTATTAGGTACATTTATAAGATGGGGAGCTCCTAGTTTTTATAAGGACATACCAAAAGAATATAAATATGATGAATTTTTAAATGATGAATATCTAACAGAAGATGAACAAAATAATTTAGCAAATTATATGATTAAAAGAAGTTTTCAAGAAGAACCTTTAAAGTACACTTATTGGTACACTTTAGGTAAAACTGAAGAGCTTTATAAGGAAGCATATTATTGGAAACCTATATTTAGAGTTAATGAGACAAGGATGAATTTTACACATATTTCATATATAACTCTTGGAATATTAGGACTTATTGCTATGATTAGAAGAAAGATCAAAGGTGGAAAAATGTTAATAGTATTTTTACTTATAAATACTGCCGTGTATCTTCCATTTATAACTTTCTCAAGATATGGATATCCAAATATATTTGTATTTATAATTGGAGCTGCATATACTTTGAATGTTTTATTTTGTAAGGATGAAATATAAAGTGAAAAAAGCCTAATTTAGGGGTGTGAAATTACATGAAAAAAAATGAATATAGATTTTTATCAATACTTAATAACAAATTTTTATTATTTTTCCTCTTTTCTTTATTAATAATAATAAAAGAAGTATTTTTTACTTGGATATGGTCAAGTAGCGATAGTATTGCTAAATTGCAAATTTTTAATATGTATATGTACTGGCCAAAGCTATTAATACATATAGTTTTTGCTATGACTATTGCAAGTGGAATTTTTTTATTTAATAAAAATGGAAGAATAATTTATATATTAATAGCAGATATTGTTATAACAATTCTTATGTTTTTAGATGTTTCATATTATAGAAATTATGGGAATTTTTTATCAATAAGACATTTATTTCATAGAGATTTGTTCAATCCTTTAAATAAGGAATTATTTAATTTTTATAAAAGAGATATTCTTCTTTTAATTGATTTTATAATTTTAGTTCCACTATCAATTTTTTCATTAAAGAATGATAGTGGTAAAGAGAGTAGAAGAAGTATAAAGATATTTATACTAAGTTGGATAATAAATGGAATACTTATATATACAAGCCATTCTTTAGTAGATATAAAAGGGGTTACTAATGGTAGGTTAACATTGTTTGAAAAATCATTTGCTCCACAAGTTAATATGGATGATTTAGGAATGGTAGGATATCATGAATATGACTTAACAAGCTATATTTTAAAAAAAGACAAAAAGTTAAGTACGGAAGAAAAGGTTGAAATAAATAAATGGTTTGAAGAGAATAAAGAGACTTTACCTGATAATAAATATAAAGGACTTGGTAAAGGAAAAAATCTTATAATTATACAGTGGGAATCTTTAGAAAATTTTGCTATTAACTATAAAGTTGATGGGCAAGAAATAACTCCTAACATGAACAAATTATTAAGCAATTCACTATATTTTGATAATATTTATGAGCAAAATAAAAATGGGACAACTTCTGATGCTGAATTAATGGCCAATACATCATTATTACCAATAAGTGAAAGTGCATATTTTATACAATATCCATGGAAAAAACAGAATACACTTCAAAGACTTTTAGAGAAACATGGGTATAATACAGCGACAGCTATTGCTGATAAGGGTGGAGTATGGAACTGGTTAGAAAATCATAAAAGTTTTGGTGTACAGACTATATGGGACAGCAGTTATTTCAATAGAGATGAATTGATAGGATCAAATATTACAGACGGAAGTTTATTTAGACAAACAGAAGAAAAAATAAAAACATTAAAAAGACCATATTATTTATTTATGGCAACAGCAACATCTCATGGTCCGTTTGATCTTCCTACTAACTATAGAGAACTTAAATTACCTAAGGAAATTGATGATACTAAATTAGGTGGTTATCTTCAAAGTTTAAGATATACTGATAAAATGCTTGGAGAATTCTTGAATAAACTTAAAGGTGATGGAGTGCTAGATAATAGTATTGTTGTCATTTATGGAGATCATGGAGGAATAAATAAATATTATAAAAAAGAGTTAGAAAATATAGATTTTGCTAATAACAATTGGAAGCAGGAATACTTAAAAGTACCTATGTTGATATATAATCCAGAAGTTAAAGGCGAAGTTATAAGCACATATGGTGGATTAGTAGATCTTTTACCTACTGTTGGATATATCATGGGAATTGATAAAAGTGATTTTGAAAAAACAGCAATGGGAAGAGTTTTAGTAAATACTAATGTAAATGCTACAATAAATTCAAGTGGTCAAATTTTAGGTAATCCTAAAGATGAAAAAGAGATAAGGCATCTACAAGATATGTATAAAATTAGTAATAATATAATAGAGAGCAATTATTTTAATAATTAACTAAATAGAAAAAAATAAAAATACAGATAGTTTTAATTAAAACCATCTGTATTTTTTTAACAAGTAAAATCTTTATCAATAGTTATTATGCAGTTATATTGAGGGTGAGTTTCTTTTACTGCCTTTATAATTTCTTCTTTAAGCTCACTTTCAGACATAACTTTTCTTAGTTTTTCAGGGTTAACAACAATATCGAATATAAGATTTTTCTTGTTACCATGACCAACAATTCTAAAATCGTGCATTGATTCTATTAGTGGGTTATATTTTATTATTTTGTCTATTTCTTCTTTAGCCTGTTTTATTTCATCATCTTCTAAACAAATAGGGTCCATATGAATTACCAAGTAAATCTTTAGTTTTTTAGAAATTTCTCTTTCAGCCATATCTATAATATCATGTATTTTCATAACATTTATGTCAGAAGGTATTTCTGCATGAATTGAAGCCATACATTTACCTACACCATAGTTATGAATTATAAGATCATGAACTCCTATTATATGATCATATGATAAAACCATTTCTCTAATATTTTTAGCAAGCTCTGGATCAGGTGCTTCTCCTAAAAGAGGATTTATAGTTTCTTTTACTAAAGTAAATCCAGCATATAGAATAGCTAGTGAAACAATAACACCTATATATCCATCAATAGGGAAAGTAGTAAATTTTGCAGCTAAAAATGATATAACAACACATGTTGAAGTAAATACATCGCCTAAAGCATCAACTGAAGCAGCCTTAAGAGCTGAAGAATTTATTCTGTGACCTGTTAATTTATTAAATCTACTTAACCAAAATTTAAAGAATATTGATACTACAAGTAGAATAAAAGGAATTACTTCAAAGGTTACAGGTGTTGGATTAAGAATTCTTTCAATTGATGACTTGGTGAATTGAAAACCTACTAACATTACCATGAATGCTACGATTAGAGCTGAAATATATTCAATTCTACCATGTCCAAATGGATGCTCTTTATCTGCTGGCATTTTAGCTAATTTAAAACCTATCATTGTTATTACAGAAGATCCAGCATCAGATAAGTTATTAAAGGCGTCTGCTGTTATAGCTATACTTGCTGAAATTAATCCTACAGAAAATTTTATTAAGAATAAAATTATATTAACAATTATTCCAACTATACTAGCTAAGTACCCATAAGAACTTCTAACACTTTCATTTTCTGTGTTTTTGTAATCCTTAATGAAGGTTTTTATTATAAGATTTGAAAACATATTAATCATCTCTCCATTTTTATTAAGTTTTAAATTAAGTTTATATTAAATTAAAAAATAATTATTATAGTTGATTTAAAAAAATAAAACCTAGAAGTTATATAAATTTATTCAACTAAATCTCATTATATTATATCATAATATTTTATATTGAAAAATATTGAAATAGAATATAAAATATTAAGCAAATTGGGGAATTTTTAATATAGGGAAATTATGAAATATAGGAGAGAAAAAGACATATGAATAGAAGAAAAATAAGTGCTTTATTACTGTCGTGTACTTTAGCTATGAATATTTCAAGCTTTAATGAAATTGTTCTAGCAGATGAAAATAAGGGAGAAGAAGTTCAAAAGGAAAGTCATAATGAAAGTAATTGTATAGCTGGGGATTACCATGAAGTTAATAATGGAAATGCAAAAAATACAGAGAATACACCTATTATAAATGGAATAAAAGTAAACAAACAATTGATAGATATAAATTATTCTCAAGGAGTTACTATAAATCCAAAATATATAGTTATACATGATACTGATAATAGACAAGCTGGTGCTAATGCCATGGCTAATAGAAATTATTTTGCAAATCATCCAAATGCTAAAGCATCAGCACATTATATAATCGATGAAGGCAATATTATTCAAGCTTTAGAAGACACTTGGAAGGGGTGGCATGTTGGAGATGGTAATAATCCCAATATAAATAATTCCACAACTATTGCTATAGAACTATGTGTTAATAAGGGAAATGATTTTGATAAAACTTTAGAAAATGGAATTGAATTAACTAAATATCTAATGAATAAATATAATATACCAGCAGAAAACGTTGTTATGCATAGAGATGCAAGTGGAAAAACATGTTCAAGGATGATGATTGAAGATAGACCAAGTTTATGGCCTTATTTTAAAGATAGAATTTCTGGTGGAGATGGAAGCTTAGAAGATGACGGGTTAAAGCCTAAAATGCAAGGTAAAGTTACTAATGCTTCTGTTCTTAATGTAAGAGAGAGTCCAAGCACTTCAGGAAGAATAGTTCACAAATTAAATAGAAATCAAGTGGTAGGAATATATGAAGAGTTAAATGGATGGTACAAAATTGACTATATAGATGGAGTTAAAAAGAAGTATGGATATGTAAGTAAGGATTATATATCAATAATTAATGAGAATCCTGAGGACGAAGAAACTAATGGAGAGGTTGAACCAGAAAAACCATCTGTATCAGTTAATAAACAAGGAGTGGTAAAGGTAAATAGTGCCTTAAATATGAGAAGCGGCCCAGGAAGCAATTACGGAGTAATAGGTACTTTACGTAATAATGATGAGGTAGAAATAATCAAAGAAGTTGATGGGTGGTATGAAATAAAGTTTAATGGAAAAATTGGATATGTATCAAGCCAATACATAAAAGTAGTAGATAACGAGTCAAATGAAGAGAAACCAGTAGAGCCAGAAAAACCATCTGTATCAGTGAATAAGCAAGGGGTAGTAAAGGTAAATAGTGCCTTAAATATGAGAAGTGGTCCAGGAAGCAACTACGGAGTAATAGGTACTTTACGTAATAATGATAAGGTAGAGATAATTAAAGAAGTAGATGGATGGTATGAAATAAAATTCAATGGTAAAGTTGGATATGCTTCAAAGTCATATATAACTTTAGTCAATGAAGGATCTAATAATGGAACTGATAGTGTAATTAAAGAAGGAACTGTATATGGGGTAAGTACAAATCTAAATGTTAGAACTGGTCCAGGAACTTCATATCAAGTTATTGGATACTTATTATCAGGAGATAAAGTTAAAATTTTAGGAGAGGAAAATGGTTGGTATAAGGTTCAATTTAATGCTAGTACAGGTACTAAGAATGGATATGTAAGTAAAGATTATATTAAGGTTTAATTAGTTGTGAATATATTTAAATAGTGTAAATTTTTGAATAAAGGAAGTGCTTTTTGGATAACTTTAAGATTTTGTTAATTATGGATTTTGTGGTAAAGTATAATTAAAAGTATCTATTTTATACAGAAAGGTGAGATACATATGGAAAAAGTTATTGCAAATGAATTAATTAATTTTTTATATGAAAGTCCAACAGCTTTTCATGCAGTAAAGAATGTTAAGGACACTTTAGAATTTGAAGGCTTTAAAGAATTAAAAGAGGCTGATAGATGGAACTTAGAAGTGGAAGGAAAGTATTTTGTAACTAAAAATGATTCAGCTTTAATTGCTTTTAGAGTTGGTAAAGGTGATATTGCTGAAAATGGATTTAAAATAATTGGTGCTCATACTGATTCACCAGGATTTAGAATAAAACCAAATCCAGAGATTACAGTTGAAAATACTTATGTAAAATTAAATACAGAAGTTTACGGAGGACCAATACTAAATACTTGGTTTGATAGACCACTAGCTTTAGCTGGAAGAGTATCCTTAGTAAGTAAAAATCCATTAAAACCAGTAAATAAGATAGTTAATATAAATAGACCTATACTTATAATTCCAAACTTAGCTATTCATATGAATAGAGAAGTTAATGATGGATATAAAATAAATAGACAAAAGGATACATTACCTTTATTATCACTTGTTAATGAAACTTTAGAAAAAGGTAATTATTTAGTTGAACTTTTAGCAAAAGAGTTATATTGTGAAAAAGAGGATATTCTTGATTTTGAATTATATCCATATGAATATGAAAAAGGTTGCTTAATGGGATTAAATGAAGAGTTTATATCTTCAGGAAGATTAGATGATTTATCAATGGTTCATGCAGGTATTAAAGCATTAATGGATGCTGAGGTATCACAAGCTACTAATGTAATGGTATGTTTTGATAATGAAGAGGTTGGAAGTGCTACTAAACAAGGTGGAGATTCAGATTTCTTAAAAACAATATTAGAAAGAATAGTCCTAGCTTTAGGTAAAGATAGAGAGGATTTCTTAAGATCATTATCAGAATCATTTATGATTTCAGCAGATTTAGCTCATGCTGTTCATCCAAATTTAGGAGAAAAACACGATCCTGTAGTTAGACCTGTTTTAGGAAAAGGACCTGTAATAAAAATAGCAGCATCACAAAGCTATACAAGTGATAGTGATTCATCAGCTGTTTATGAAATGATATGTAGAAATGCAGGAGTTAATGTTCAAAAGTTTGTTAATAGATCAGATATGAGAGGTGGTTCAACTATAGGACCAATATCATCAACTCATTTACCAATAAGATCAGTTGATATGGGAACTCCAATATTAGCAATGCATTCAATAAGAGAGTTTGGTGCTGTTAAAGATCATTTTGATTGTATAAAATCATTCACTGAATTCTTTAGAATTTAGTCTATTAATAATTTTCAATATATTTAGTTAATATAATTTTTATTAATTATAATAAAAGTGGGATGTAGAAATTTACATCCCATTTTTTATATTTAAATATCATCGTCGTCTAGCATATCGCCTTCTATATAGTCAAATTCACTATAGGATATATTGTTACAAACTATATCATCTTCTAATGGGTTTGGTAATTTAGTATAAGTCTTACCAGTTTTAGAATAAGAAACTAAATCATGTTTTTCTGGACTATAAAAGTCTCTATCTTTTGGAGGATATTTTTTACTCATTTTTATTTCCCCTTTCAAATTTAAATTTTGAGTTTTGTTTTAGATTAATGATTTAATTTAAACTAGATAAATTAAAGTTACATTAATAAAAAAAATTATTAATATAGCTATAAATTAGAGTTTTAATCTCTAAATTTTTAGCTTAAATTTATTTTTCCCAAAATAAATTTAGTTATTAAGCTAAAATTAGAGTTTGCTTGGTAATTAGTATAGTTTTAGGAAACCTATGTGTTATTTTGTTAAAACTATTATTAATAAGTTTTAAGTAGCTTATATTTATTTAAAGTGGAATTAATAAAGTTGAAAAAAGAAATACTATACTTTAGGATGGTATAATAAGAAGAAAAAATAGACCATAGATAGTTGGTAGTTTGAAGGGAGATTTTAATTATGTCATATAAATTAATATGTATAGATATGGATGGAACATTATTAAATAATAAACATGAAATTAGTGAAAGAAATAAAGAGGCTATAAGAAAAGCTACAGAGAGAGGTGTAAAGGTAGCTGTAACAACAGGTAGATTATTTACCTCAGCTAAATATTATGCAGGACTTTTAGGAGTTAAAACACCTATAATATCATGTAATGGTGCTTTTATAAGAGAAAAGGATGAAGATAAAATAATATATGAATCTGTTTTAAATGAGGATCAACTAGATAGAATATATAATGTCATAAAAAAATATGATATTAATATGGCTTATTTTAATACACCAAACACTGTAATCTCTGAAAAGATTGTTCCAGAAGAGCATGGCTATAAGGTTATGAATAAAATGATGGGAGAATCAAAGGAAAAGGTGATGTTCTCAGAAGGAATAGATTTTAGAGAAGCTTTTAAAACTTATGGTAAACATATACTTAAGGCTATTTGTATAGAAAATGATAGTAATAAGCTTAATGATTTATTTAAGGCAAAAGAAGAATTAAAAAAATACGAAGATTTAGAAGTTGTAAGTTCTTCACCAAGTAACTTTGAAGTAATGAATAAAGGTACTTCAAAAGGACGTGCAGTAAAAGTTTTAGCTGATATATTAAATATAAACAGAGAAGAGGTTATGTGTTTAGGAGATAGTGAAAATGATCTTAGTATGATAGAGTTTGCAGGTCTTGGAGTAGCTATGGGAAATGCAGAAGAGTTTTTAAAAGAAAAAGCTGATTACATAACAGATACAAATGAAAATGATGGAGTAGCTAAGGCTATAGAAAAGTTTGTATTAGATTAATTTAACCATATTTTTTTATAATATAGAAGATATTAATTTATATGAGATTAAATGAAAAGTTAAGTTTTTTTATTTAGTATTTTAAAAATATTTTCTTAAATAAAGAGAGACTAAAATCGTAAAATTTATGATTTTAGTCTCTTTATTTTCATAAAAATTTATTTTGCAAAGTAGAAGTTTTCTATAAGTTTCTCTATATTATTTATTTTATTCCTTGGTTGTGGTTGTTTTGGATTCTTTTTTTGTTACTTTAGAAGAACCTTTTTTAGTTGTAGTGGTAGTTGTGGTAGTAGTTGTGACCACTGTTGTAACAATAGTAGTGGAATCATCTAAACTTTTATCTTCTTTTGATAAGGCTGGTTTAAATGGCCACCAATTTGCCTTTCCAAATATTTTTACCATTGCTGGAATAAATAGAGGAAGAACAAAGACAACATATAAAAGTATGCCTGTTAGAACCACCATGGAAATTTCAATTAAGGATAATACTCCAGATGGAAGTAAGGCTGCAAAGGTACCACTAAGGATTATTACGGCAGATATTATTACACCACCCATGCTTTTCATTGTTCTTATTATACGATCCTTTATGGAACCATTAAGATCTTGGTTAAATCTTGTCATTATAAATATTGAGTAATCTATACCTAAAGCCATTAAAACTACAAAGCCAAAGAATGATGTTATCCATGATATACCTGGATATCCCATGATTTTAGTGACAACAAATTGTATTACACTTATTGAAGTAAAATAAGTTAGTAATAAAGAAATCATTAAGTAAATTGGCATTGTTAAAGATCTTAATATAATAATTAAGGTAATAAATACTCCAACTATTACAAATATTAAAGCTTTATCATAATCAGAGTCAGCCATCCTTTTAGTTTCGTATGTTGTACTAGCCATTCCACCAATACCTATATTAGCATTTTCTAACTTAGTTCCTTTAACTCCGTCTTGAAAAAGAGATTTAAGATTAGGAATTTCATTAACTGCTTCATTAGAATAAGGATTCTTTGTAGTAATTACATTTATTACTGCTAATTTACCATCTGAACTCATATATTGATTTAGGGATTTTTTAAATTCATCATTACTAAATACCTCAATTGGTACACAAATTCCTGAAAGATTATAAGATAGATTTGACCAATCATTTATAAATCCATTAGCATACTTAAGACCATTTTGAATTTCAGTTAATCCATTAGAACCAGCCTCAAGTCCATTAGATAATTCATTTATTTGGCCAGAAAATTCTTTGAAACCATCTTGGATTTTAGATTGACCATTAGCTATTTGGTTTAAGGCATTTGAAATTTCAGGAACTTTAGATGAAATTTCTTCTCCACCTGCTAAGGATTTGCCAAGACCACTATCTAAAGCCTTTAATCCATTTTCAATTTCAGAAATTCCAGAATTAAATTTATCTAAATTATTTATTACAGTATCCTTTTTGCTATTTAAAGTATTTATTAGAACTTTTAATGCGCCTATGCTTTCGTTAATTGCTTTAATCTCTGGAGTATTATTAAAAGTTCCTTGTAAATTATTAGAGTTATTATTTAAATTATTAATATCATCAGAGAATTTTTTGAAATTTTCATCATTTAAAACCTCTGGATGTGACTTTGAATATTCACTTAAATGAGAATTCAATGATGAAAGAGATTCTTTAAGTTTACTAGTATCTACATTAACTGAATTTGGATTACCTGTTAAGGAACCAATTTTGTTTAAATTATCAAGAACATCATTAGCAGAATTAACTATGGCACTATAATCTTCTTCAAGTTGAGATTTACTTAGTTTTAAAGAATTAACTTTATCTAAGGCACCGTCTATGGAATCTTTTAGCTCTGTAGCTCCATTATGTTCTTCACGAATACTTTCCACAAGTTTATTAAGAGCACTTTGAAGCTTGGAAACTCCAGTTTCAGTTTTTTTAGTACCTTCTTGAAGCTTAGCTGTACCTTCTTCAGCCCCCTTTAACTTGCTCTTTGATGAATCTATTTTTTTACTAGCATCACTTAATCCATCATTTATTTTGTTTAATCCATTATTTGCCTTATCTATACCCTGTGAAACTTGACCAGCTTGGTCATTTACATAAATTTCATCAAGACGAACTCCTGTTGGTCTAGTAACACTTAATACTGATTTTATATCATTACTAGAGTTTTGTAGATTATTAGAAAGTTTTTCTATTAAGGCTACATATTCAGGCTTTCTCATATCATCATCATTTTCTATGTATATTGAAACAGGAGATGCTTGTCCTATACCAAAGTCATCTGCTATTATATTAAATCCTTCCTTAGCAGAGTAAGTATCCCCAATTTCATTTAAATTGTTAAATGATTGATGAAAGTTATTAAATAAAATAGGAAGTAAAAGTATGGTGAATATAGCTCCAAGTATAGGAATTGGTTTACTAAATGCTTTATTAGCTAACTTAGCCCAAAGTCTATTTTCTTCTGCTTTAAAGGTTCCTTTAACAGGCCAGAAAATATTCTTTCCTAATATAATCATTACTGCTGGGAAAATTGTAAATAAGGCTGCAATTAAAAATAATATACCAATTGCTACAGCTACGGCACTTCTATATAAATTAAATCCAATAAAATTTAAGGATGCAAAAACAACAAATACTGGGGTAGCACTAGATAAAACGGTTTTACCAGCAGTTTTAAAAGTTATTTTTACAGAATCAAGTCTATTATTTCCATTAGCTAATTCCTCTTTAAATCTATTAAGTAGCAAAATAGAGTAATCAGTTCCAATACCGAACATTATACAAATCATAAATATTTGAGTGTAGTTTGAAAGAGGAAAATTAAATTTATCTGCTAAAATCCCAACAACAGATTGAGCTCCTAAATAACTTATTCCTACAGTAAGTAAAGGAATAAATGGAGTAACTACTGATTTAAACAATAATATAAGTACTATGAATATAAATATTACAGTTATTGTTTGAGTTTTGTTTAGTCCTTTTTGTGCAGCCACATTAACATCATTCTCTATAAGACTTTGTCCTGTAACATAGGTTTCAACCCCTGGAGTTTTTAATTCATCATTTAAAGTTTTTTCTATTGTACTTACAGAGGAATCCTTTGGATTTACTGTCATTAAGGCTATAATAGTTTTACCATTTTCAGAGTTAAGTTGATTTTTTAGCTGAGGAGTATCAAAACTATCATTTATACTCTGAATATAATCACTATTTTCTTTTGATTTCAATCTATCAATAGTATCCTTTATATTTTTTAGATTTTCATCTGTTAATTTATTACTTGAGTGAAAAACAGCTATATAGCTATCTTTGCTATTAAATTTATTATCTGATTGGAGTATGTCTGAAATTTTAGAAGAATAATCATCAGGTAATTGTATTCCTCCTTTTTCACTAACTAGCTTTGATAGGGAAGGGGCAGTAAAAAATAAAAATGCTACAACTGCACACCATATTATTAAAATAAAAAAGCTAAGTGGTTTATTAAGTTTAATCTTTTTAAGTATATTATCTTTCATATATTCCCTTCTTTCTTTTACCACTTGAATTAACTTAGTTAATAAAAAATTAATAATTCCATTAAGTTTTTTAGATTTGTTTTAAATTAAATTTCACTTAAGATATAAGATATTATTTAATTTAAAGTAATGTTGCTATAAATTTATCATAGCACACATTAAGTTTAAATATGAACTAAGTGTTAACTTGTTAAATGTAAAAAAACACATGATTCTTTAAGAGTTTTCTTAAAATCATGTGTTTTCTTTAAAATAATGTATTAGTCGTTAGATTTACCAACACCTGAAAGTATTATTCCAGGGTTGTGATCTATAGCCCATGAAATACCCCAGTCATTTTGGAATATAAGTAGATTTCTATCTTTAAAGTCTTTAACTTTCTTTGTATCAGAAGTTAAGTTTAGTGAATCTACATCTATATTATCATTTTCAATCCATCTAACATATCTAAATGGAAGTCTTTCCATTTTTATATCAACATTGTATTCATTTTTTAATCTATATTCTAAAACTTCAAATTGAAGAACACCAACAACACCAACTATGATTTCTTCCATACCGATGTGTAATTCTTTAAATACCTGAATAGCACCTTCTTGAGCTATTTGAGTAACACCTTTTATGAATTGTTTTCTTTTCATAGTATCTACAGGTTTAACTCTAGCAAAGTGTTCAGGAGCAAATGTAGGAATACCTTCAAATTTGAATTTCTTAGGATTTAAACATAAAGTATCTCCTATTGAGAATATACCTGGGTCAAATACACCTATGATATCTCCAGCGTAAGCTTCTTCAACAACCTCTCTATCTTGAGCTAAGAATTGTTGAGGTTGAGCAAGTTTAACCTTCTTACCACCTTGAACGTGGAAAACATCTTTTCCTTTTTCAAATTTACCAGAACATATTCTCATGAAAGCAAGTCTATCTCTATGAGCTTTATTCATGTTAGCTTGTATTTTAAATACGAAAGCTGAGAATGGTTCAGTCATAGGATCTATTTCACCTATTGATGAATTTCTTGGAAGTGGAGAAGTAGTTAGTTTTAAGAAGTCATTTAAAAATGGCTCAACCCCAAAGTTTGTAAGAGCTGATCCAAAGAATACAGGAGTTAATTCTCCTTTTCTAACTTTCTCTAAATCAAATTCGTCACCAGCTATATCTAATAGTTCAACATCTTCCATTAACTTATTATGTAAATCTTCACCTAGAAGTTCTTTAAATTTAGGATCTTCTAAGTCACCAGTTATAGTTGAAACTTCACTTTGTCCATGGTTTCCACCATCAAATAAGTGAATTGTGTTTGTAGCTCTATCGTAAACACCTTTAAAGTGACTTCCACATCCTATTGGCCAATTCATTGGGTAAGATTTTATACCAAGTTCACTTTCAATATCTTCTAGAAGTTGGAATGGATCTCTAGTTTCTCTATCCATTTTGTTTACAAAAGTAAATATAGGAATTTCTCTTAATGAAGCAACTTGGAATAGTTTTCTTGTTTGATCCTCAACCCCTTTAGCTCCATCGATAACCATAACAGCTGAGTCGGCAGCCATAAGTGTTCTATATGTATCTTCTGAGAAGTCTTGGTGACCAGGAGTATCTAGTATATTTATACAATATCCACCATAGTTAAATTGCATAACAGATGAAGTAACAGAGATACCTCTTTGCTTTTCTATTTCCATCCAGTCAGAAACTGCGTGTGTAGCAGCTTTTCTAGCCTTTACAGAACCAGCCATTCTAATAGCTCCTCCATAAAGTAAGAATTTTTCAGTAAGAGTAGTTTTACCAGCATCAGGGTGAGATATGATGGCAAAGGTTCTTCTTTTCTCTATTTCCTTAATTAAATCGCTCAATCTAATTTCCTCCTTAATTTTTTATGTATATTAAAATATTAACTATTTTCCTTCATTAATATATATAAATATGAAAGATTAAGAAAATAATTGTTTTATCTCTTAAATAGCCTAGACTATTATATCATAAAATAACTATCAAATTAATAAATACTTTTAAGTAAAAAAATAGGTCATATTCTTAACCTTTAATATGACCTATTTTATATATTTTATTTTGAATTTTTCTTTTTAAGTTCTCTCATAGTAGGAAGTGCATCTTTATTATCTAATCCAACAATAGATAATATTTGTTTAGCTCTATCCTTAGTTGAACCTTCTATAGTTGTGTATTTAACATTTTCACTATCTAAGAATTGCTTTAATGCATTATCAACGGCAGAGGCAGTTGATTCATCTTGCCATCTAACACCATCTTGAGTATAACCAAATTCTCTAGGAACAAAGAAGATATGATCATACTTTTGAAGATCTTTAAGAGCTAAATGGTAAAGATCTTTTAGTATTTCAATTTCTTTTTCAGATCTTTTTTTATCACCTAGCATAAATCTTCCATATATATATGGTACAAAAGTTGCATAATCTGTTAAAGCATAATCAAATTGATTTAATGATTCTTCTAAACGAAGTTGTCCTAAATAAATACCGTATTGTTCAGAAATAGTTTCTATCATACCTTTTTCTTTAAGATATTCTGTACTATATTCAGTTGCGGCTCCAACATCTAAGCCTCTGATTTTAAACTCAACATAAAGTTGTTGTATTAAAGTAGTTTTTCCACATCTTGGACCACCAAGTATTGCAATTCTAACTGGCATATTGACCCCCCATTAAATTATGTATTTACAGTAAGTAAAATAGAGAAATAATTTATTTTTAAGAATTAATTTATTATATACATTAAATCAAAAATTCTAAATAAATGACAAATTTCATTATATCAACATGATAGAAGTATTTCAATATTTTAAATTCCTTAAAATAATTAATAAAAACTTTATGATATATTAATGATACAAACAAATTATTACAAATTGTTTGCAATAATTTGAAAAAAAGCAATGATATGATATAATCTTAAATGTATATGTCAAAAAATAATGAAATAGTATAATAATTTTGATATAATTACCTAGTATAAAATAAAGAAAAATTTAACATATATTTGTAAATAAAGTTTAAGAGGTGAATTAATGTATAAATTAGTAGCTATAGATATGGATGGAACTTTATTGAAAGAAGATAAAACTGTATCTGAAAAAACTAAGGAAGCAATAAAGAAAGCTAGAGAAAAAAATGTAAAAGTAGTTTTAGCAACAGGAAGACCAGTAGATGGAGTAAAAAGATATTTAGAAGAATTAGATTTATGTCATGATGATGAGTATGTTTTAACTTTTAACGGAGCTATAGTTAAGGAAGTTGGACCTGATAGAGTAATTTGTAGAGATACTTTAAAAGGTAGCGATTTAAAATATTTATATGAAATAAGCAAAAATGTTGGAGTTAATATACATGCCTTTTCTAATTTTGGCTGTGTAACTCCTAAAATGAATAAATACACAGAATTAGAAGGCAGAATAAATGGAATAGAAGTTTGTGAAGCTGATTACGATGAAATCAAAGCAGATGAAGAAATAATAAAAATAATGATGATTGATGAACCAGAAGTTCTAGAAGAAGGAATTAATAATTTACCAGAAGAAGTATATGAAAAATATACTGTAGTAAGAAGTGCTCCTTATTTCTTAGAGTTTTTAAGTAAGACTTGTAATAAAGGAGAAGGGGTTAAATCTCTAGCTGAAAGCTTAGGTATAAAAAGAGAAGAAGTTATAGCAATTGGAGATGCTGGAAATGACCTTCATATGATAGAATATGCAGGGCTTGGAGTTTCTATGGGAAATGCTTTTGAAGAAGTAAAAGAAAAAGCTGACTTTATTACAAAAAGTAATGAGGAAGATGGCGTAGCTTTTGTTTTTGAAAAATTTGTTTTATAGATTTTAATATAAAAATATGATGAAAGTTAAGGAGGATTTTATGCAAAATATAAATGATATTCCAATTAAACCAGAGTGTAGTGAGGGAAAAAGTTATCTATTTTATAATGTTGTAAAAAGATGCTTTGACTTAATATGTTCGTTAATTGCGTTAGTATTATTTTCACCAATATTTTTAATTTTATATATATGGGTGAAGGTTGATTCTAAAGGACCAGCATTTTTTGGACATAAAAGAATTGGTAAGGATAGAAAGTATATAGATGTGTATAAGTTTAGATCTATGGTTTCTAATGCAAAAGAAGTATTTGATAATTTTACACCAGAGCAAAAAGCTGAATTTGAAAAGAATTTCAAATTAGATAATGATCCAAGAATAACAAAATGTGGAGCTTTTTTAAGAAAGACAAGCTTAGATGAATTACCTCAATTAATAAATATTATTAAGGGTGATATGAGTATCGTTGGACCAAGACCAATAGTAGATAAAGAAGTTGAAAAGTATGGAGAATATGCAGACAAGCTTTTCAGTGTTACACCAGGGCTAACAGGTTATTGGCAAGCAAATGGAAGAAGTGACACAACATATGAAGAAAGAGTACAAATGGATATGTACTATATAGATAATAGATCTTTATGGCTTGATATTAAGATAATATTTAAGACAGCAATATCAGTTATAAAAAAAGAAGGAGCTGTATAGATGAAGATATCTATAATTTGTCCATTGTATAATGCTGAAAATTATATAATGAATTTACACAATAAAATATTAGAACAGGAAAAACCAAAGGGTGTAGAAGTTGAAGTTTCTTATGTTTTAACTAGATGTAAGGATAAAACGGAAGAAATATTAAAAAATATGAACTTACAATATACACTTATAGAACCAAAGGATTTTTCGCATTCAAAAACTAGAGAGATGATGGCTTTTAAGTCAACAGGAGATATTATAGTTTTTATATCACAAGATATAATGATGAAAAATAACTTTTGGCTTAAAAACTTAGTACAACCTATTACAGATGGAGAGTGTGAAGCTTCATTTAGTAGACAACTTTGTACCAATAATACTATAGAAAAATATATAAGAGAAAAGAATTATCCTGAGGAATCAAGAGTGGTTTCAAAAAAGGATATTAATAAATATGGATTATTAACATTTTTCTATTCAGATGCATCATCGGCTGTTAAAACAAGTGTATATAAAGAGTTAAATGGATATGACAATAAAAGACTTTTAATAAATGAAGATATGTATTTTGCTGAAAAGCTTATACAAGCTGGATACAGAATAAAGTATTGTTCAGACTCTGAAGTTTATCATTCTCATGTATTTACTCTTAAATCATTGTATGAAAGATACTTTGATACTGGAGTTTTCTTTAGACAAAACTCACAATTTTTAAACTATAAAGGAAATAAGAGTGGTAAAGATTTAGCTATTCATGTATTAAAAAGATCATTAGAAGATAAAAACTTTAAGGTTACATTAAATATACTGCCTAATTTTGGAGCGAGATTTATTGGAAGTTTCTTAGGAAAAAAATATGAAAGTTTACCTAAGAATTTTGTTATGGCTTCTTCAATGAGTAGAAAAGTGTATGATGTAAATTAATAAATTATTATTTAAATAAACATATGAATATGGAGGATTAAGATAGTATGAAAGGAATTATATTAGCTGGTGGAAGTGGTACAAGACTTTATCCAGTAACAAAGGCAATGTCAAAGCAAATGGTACCAATATATGACAAGCCAATGATATATTACCCAATGTCAGTATTAATGTTAGCTGGAATAAGAGATATATTAATAATATCAACAAAAAGAGATTTACCTAATTTTAAAGAGTTATTTAAAGATGGAAGTGAATTAGGTTTAAATATAGAATATAAAGTTCAAGAAGCACCAAATGGACTTGCAGAAGCATTCATAATTGGAGAAGAATTCATAGGAGATGACAATGTAGCTATGATTCTAGGAGACAATATATTCTATGGACAAAACTTCTCAAGCAATTTAAAGGAAGCAGCTGCTTTAGAAAAGGGTGCTATGGTATTTGGATATTATGTTCAAGATCCTAAGGCTTTTGGAGTAGTAGAATTTGATGAGAATGGAAAGGTAATTTCTTTAGAAGAAAAACCAGAACATCCAAAATCAAAGTATGCAGTTCCAGGACTTTATTTCTATGACAATACAGTAGTAGAAAAAGCAAAAGGATTAAAACCATCTGCAAGAGGAGAACTAGAAATAACAGATTTAAATAGATTATATATGGAAGAAGAAACTTTAAAAGTTAATCTATTTGGTAGAGGAATGGCTTGGTTAGATACAGGAACTCATGCTTCAATGTTACAAGCATCTAACTTTGTTGAGGCTGTTCAAAATACTCAAGGTACATATATAGCTTGTTTAGAAGAAATTGCATACAGAAAAGGATGGATTTCAGTAGAACAAGTTTTAGAGCTTGCAAAACCATTAATGAAAACTGGATATGGAAAGTATTTGGTAGATATAGTTGAGGAAGAGAATAAATAGTTACTAGCAATTGGGAGGAATTTATATGTTAAGTGCTTTAATAATGGCTGGAGGAAAAGGAACTAGATTTTGGCCATTATCAACAGAAGATAAGCCTAAGCAATTTTTAAGTCTTATTGGTGAACAGACAATGATACAAATGACTGTAGAAAGAATAAAGCCAATAATACCAGTAGAAAGAATTTTTATTTGTACTGGAGAGAAGTATGTATCCTTAGTCAAAGAACAATTACCAGAAATTCCTTTAGAAAATATAATAGTAGAACCAGAAGGAAGAAATACTGCACCGTGCATAGCTTTATCGGCTTTAATTATGAAAAGAAGGTTTAATAATGCAACTATGTTAGTTTTACCTTCTGATCATCTAATAAAAAAAGAAGAAAAATTTAGAGAAATAATACTAAAAGGCAATAGTTATGTTGAGGAAAATAGAGATTCCATCATAACATTGGGAATAGAACCTAATAGACCTGAAACAGGTTATGGATATATTAAATTTAAAAAAGAAAATGATAATAATGATATAATTAAAGTAGAAAAATTTGTTGAGAAGCCTAATTTGGAGTTGGCTAAATCATATATTTCGGATGGTTCATATTTATGGAATGGTGGTATGTTTTTATGGGATATAAATAATATAATTATGCAAATAAAGAAGTATGCACCAACCATATATAATGCATTAAAAGATATAGAATATATTGATGAAAAAGTATTACAACAAACTATAAATGAAAATTATAAGAATACAGAATCTATATCAATAGATTATGCTGTATTAGAAAAATCTAATGATATATTCGTAATTCCTAGTGATATAAGTTGGGATGATATTGGAACATGGCAATCTGTAGAAAGATATAAAGAAAAAGACTGTTATAATAATATATTAACAAAGGATGTTAAGGTAATTAAATCTAAATCTAATATAGCTATAAATAATGATAAAAAAATTGTCATGATAGGAATAGAGGATACAATGACTTTAGAGACAGAAGATACTATTTTTATCGTAAATAAGAATTACATGGACGAGTTAAGAGCGTATAGAGAAATTTTATAATTTTTAAGGAGAGTGTATGATAAAATTAAAAAAATTCAACTATTTATATTTTTACATTTTAGCATTAATAGCATCAATAGTAAGTTTTTTATTGTTTAAAGAAAAATCATTAATATTTTTAATATTAATAAATTTAATTATTTTAATATTGTTTTTAACGAAGAGTATTAGAGATGATTTTTTTAATTTAAATAATTTGTTTTTGATAAACTATTTAGCATATGTATTATATATTCCTATTAAGTTAATTAATTATAATTATAAAGGGGAGATTGGATATTATCTTTCAGGTGATAGATTTTTAGCAAGTAAAATAGTTTTAATTTGTGGAATTATTGCTAGTATCTCATATATATTAGGAAAATATATTTTTAATTTATTGCAACATAGTGAAATTAAAAAAAATAATATAAACAATAAAATATTAAAAAAAATTAGTTTAATAAAGGAAAAGTTTAAATTTATATTAAATGTTAATATATTTACATATTTTCTAATAATTTTAGGATTTATCTTATTTCTAATTGGTATATACAAGCAAGGTGGAATTCAATACTTATTTAGTAAATATATTTGGGATTCTGAAAATTTAAAAGAAGTAGGAATAATGACTACTGGAGTTCAAATTGCATTTACTGGTATTGCAATATCGTTTTATAATTTTGTAAGCCAAAAAGATTTTAATATTATAAAAATTTTTAAATGGCCTGTATTATATATAACTATATTTATATCTATTATAAAATTTATTCAAGGTGGTAGAATACAAATATTAATGGGATTAATGACATTAATATTAATATATAATTATAAATATAAAAAAATAAAATTAAAGTACATATTTTTATTTATATTATTAGGAGTATTACTGCTAGGATATGTAGGATATTATAGAGATTATAAAATTTTAATTCCAAATGATATAAGTACGCTTTTACCTTATTTATTTGGAGGATCTGCTGGGATGGAATATATATTGAATTCATATACAAATTTTACAAGTATGAATCTTATCAATGGTGGACATATGAGTTATTTGTTTGGGACAACATTGTTAGATGGAATTATTTTTTTAATTCCTAGATTTATATTGCCGAATAAGGAAAGTTTGTTATTTACAAATAGAAAATTAAATGAATTGAGTCATATAGAAGTTATAAGTCCAGTTGGAGGATTAAATTTAGCAGCTCAAAATTTAATTAATGGATATATAATATATACAATTGTTTTTATGATTTTACTAGGATTTGTATTTTCTTGGTTAAATAAATATAGAAATAGTAAATATGGAATGTTGTTATACTGTATGGTTATGCCATATTTAGTGATTTCTTTAGTTAGAAATCCAATTTTTTATACTATAAAAGAAGTCATTCAATTTTGTATATTACCATATTTGTTTTTTGTATTCTTAAAGTTAGGAGATTACGATGAAAAAGCTAGTTTTTAACGCAACAATTTTAAATAATAATCCAACTGGATTAGGTGTTTATTGTAAAAATGTACTAAGTAGAATGGATAAAAATTTATATGATTATGTTGTATACACAGATGAATTTAATGGTAAAAAAGTTGATAACAAAAAATCAATTACATTGAATATTAAGAGTAAAAATAAATTGAAGTCTATTTTTTTGAGAAGTTATAAATTTAAAAAATTTATAGCTTCTCAAAAAGAAATTGTAAATTATTCACCTACTCAACATGGAGTTACTAAAAAAAATATTAAGCAAATAGTAACAGTGCATGATCTAATGCCATTATATTTTCCAAAAGGTAGAGTTCAACAATATATATATTATAAGTATTTATTAAAGAAAATAATGAAAAATAGTGAAATTGTGATAACATGTTCTAATAATACAAAGAATGATATTATTAGGGAATATAATATATCACCTAATAGAATAAAGGTTATCTATGATGGATTTGATAGACCTAAAATCCCTATAGATAAAAAAAGTAGTAAAGAATATATTAAAAATAAATATGGTATAGAAAATTATATTTTTATGATGGGAATACATTATAATTATAAAAATCTTCATAGCGTGATAGAGGCATATAGTGAAATAAGAGATAAATTAACTATTCCACTTGTAATTGCAGGCGGGGATAAGGGAAAGTATGCTATTGAATTGAAAAAATTAGTTGAAGAAAAAGGTTTAGAAGATAAAATAAAATTTTTAGGCTATATACCTGATGAAGATAAAGATTTGCTGTATCAAGCTGCTTATATGTTTATTTATCCGTCTAAATATGAGGGGTTTGGATTGCCGGTTCTTGAGGCTATGGCTAATAATACTATAGTTGCATGTTCAAATACATCATCTTTACCAGAAGTTGTTGGTGATGCAGCTTTAAAGTTTAACCCTGATAATATAATTGAAATAAAGGAAATTATGTTAAAAATAATTTCATTAAGTAGTGATGAATATCAAGCTTGGATAAAAAAAGGCTTAAATCAAATAGAAAAATTTTCTTGGGAAAAATGTACTAGAGAAATAGAAGATGTTATTAAGTCAGTTGTAATAGGTGATTGATGTGGAAAAAAAAGTCAGTATAATATTAGTTAACTACAATACTGCTAATGATGTTATTGAATGTTTGAAAAGTCTAAGTTATATAGATTATAAAAACTTTGATGTTATCATAGTAGATAATAATTCAAAAAAAGAAGAAGTAAATATATTAGAAAATATAGTTGTTAAATATTCATGGGTTGAATTGATTAAATCAGGTAAAAATGGAGGGTTTGCTTTTGCTAATAATATTGGAATAAATATTGCAAAAAAGAGAAATTCAGATTATATTCTTTTGCTTAATAGTGATACAGAAGTTAAACCTGATTTTCTAGGATATTTAGTTGATGCAATAGAAAGAGATTTTTCAAAAAATGCTATATCAGTTGGAAAAATAAATTATTATTTTGATAAGAATAGAATATGGTATGCTGGAGGAGAAATAGACTGGAATAAATATATTGGTAAACATATAGGAGAAAATGAGATTGATAACGGTCAATTTGATATTGCAAAAAAAGTTGATTTTGCTACTGGATGTGTAATGCTTATTAATGCAAAGTTAAACATTAATATTAATCTTCCTGAAGAGTATTTTATGTATTATGAGGATGTAGATTTTTCTGCAAGAATTATTGAATTAGGGTATAATATAATATATGAACCAAAATCTGTAATATATCACAAAGTAGGAGCTTCAGGTGGAGGCGAAGGTTCGCCATTTACATTAAAGTGGGCTAACAGAGGAAGATATATTTTTATGAATAAATACAAACATAATGTATCTAAAATAAAATTTCAGTTTATAAAATTAAAATTTTATATAACAAGATTTATTAAAGTATTAGATATGTTAATAAAAATGGAGCCTAATAAAGCAAAAGCTATAATAAGTGGAACAATTGAAGGAATAAAATTTAAAGGAAGTGTTTAAATGAGTAATTTTAAGTTTATAGAAACAAAAATAAAAGATCTATATATTATAGAACCTAAAGTTTTTGGAGATGAAAGAGGATATTTCATGGAAACATATAGTCAAAAAGCTTTTGAAGAAGCTGGACTTACTATGAAATTTGTTCAAGATAATGAATCAAAATCTAAAAAAGGTGTTTTAAGAGGCTTACATTTCCAAACTAAGCATACTCAAGGAAAACTTGTTAGAGTAACTCAAGGAGAAGTTTGGGATGTAGCTGTAGATTTAAGAAAAGGATCACCTACATTTGGACAATGGGAAGGTGTTCATTTAAGTGCAGAAAATAAAAGACAATTCTATGTACCAGAAGGATTTGCTCACGGATTTGTAGTTTTATCTGATGAAGCTGTATTTAACTATAAATGTACAGATTTTTATGCACCAGAATATGATAGTGGACTTCTTTGGAATGACAAAGATGTTAATGTAGAATGGCCTTTAGAAGGAATAGAAGAAATAATATTATCAGAAAAAGATAAGAAACAAAAAACTTTAAAAGAATTAGATATTCCTTTTGTATATGAAGGTTAATAGGAGGAAGTCTATGAAAATATTAATAACAGGTTCAAATGGACAATTAGGAAATGAACTTCAATCAATAATAAAAAGTGGAAAAGCAGAAATAGGTTCAGTTAGTGAAAATATAAAAAACTCAGAAGTTATTGCTTTAGATGTTGATAAATTAGATATAACGAGCTTAGAAAATGTTAAAGATGTACTTAATGAAGAAAAGCCAGATGTAGTAATAAACTGTGCAGCGGCAACAAATGTTGACGGATGTGAAAGTAATGAAGATTTTGCATTTAAAGTTAATTCTTTAGGAGCAAGAAATTTAGCTATGGTTTGTGAAGAAATTGGAGCTAAATTAGTTCAAGTTTCAACAGACTATGTATTTAGTGGTGTTGGAGAAAAACCATTAACTGAGTTTGATTTAACTGCACCTTATAGTGTTTATGGAAAAACAAAACTTTTAGGTGAAAATTATGTTAAAGAGTTTTGTTCAAAATATTATATAGTTAGAACTGCTTGGTTATATGGATATGTGGGACATAACTTTGTTTACACAATGATGAGATTAGGAAAAGAGAAAGAATCATTAAATGTAGTTAATGATCAAAAAGGAAATCCAACTCACGCAAATGATTTAGCATATCATATATTAAAGCTTATAGAAACAGAAGAATACGGAATATACCATTGTACAGGAAAAGGGGAATGTACTTGGTATGATTTTGCTAAAGAAATAATGGAGTTAGCTGGCAATAAGTGCATTGTTAATCCATGTACTTCAGAAGAATATAAAACACCAGCTAAAAGACCAGAATATTCATCATTAGATAATATGATGCTTAGATGTACAATTGGTGATGAAATGAGAGATTGGAAGGAAGCTTTAAAAAGCTTTTTTAAAAATCAACAAAATCAATAAAAGTTATTAAAGTTAGGAGAGAATTAAATGAAAACTTACTTAGTTACAGGTGGAGCAGGATTTATAGGATCTAACTTTGTATTATACATGTTAAAGAAATACGAAGATATAAAAATAATAAACTTAGATAAATTAACTTATGCAGGAAACTTAGAAAACTTAAAATCAATAGAAAATGATGAAAGACATATATTCGTTCAAGGAGATATATGTGATAAAGAATTAGTTTCAAGTTTATTTGAAAAATATGAAATAGACTATGTAGCTCACTTTGCAGCAGAATCACATGTTGATAGAAGTATAAGAGAGCCAGAAGTATTTGCTAAAACTAATGTATTAGGAACAGTAAATTTACTTAACTGCGCTAAAAATGCATGGGAAACAGAAGAAGGATGGAAAGAAGGAGTTAAATTCCTTCACGTTTCAACAGATGAAGTTTATGGTTCATTAGGAGAAACAGGATATTTCATGGAAACAACACCATTAGATCCACATAGTCCATATTCATCAAGCAAAGCAAGTTCAGATTTAATGGTTAAGGCTTATGCAGATACATATAAAATGCCAGTAAACATAACAAGATGTTCAAATAACTATGGACCATTCCAATTCCCAGAAAAACTTATACCACTTCTAATAAATAACTGTTTAAATCATAAGGATTTACCAGTTTACGGAGATGGAATGAATATAAGAGACTGGTTATTCGTTGAAGACCATGCAAAAGCAATAGATATGGTAATAAACGGGGGAAGACTTGGAGAAGTTTACAATGTTGGTGGACATAATGAAAGAACTAACATTCAAATAGTAAAAACAGTTATAGAATACTTACATGATAATGTAGATGAAGAAATAACTGAAAACTTAATCAAGTATGTTGAAGATAGAAAAGGTCATGATAGAAGATACGGAATAGATCCAACAAAGATAAAAGAAGAGTTAGGATGGTATCCAGAAACAACTTTTGAAGTTGGAATAAAGAAAACAATAAAATGGTACTTAGATAATAAAGAATGGATGGAAAATGTAACATCAGGAGATTATCAAAAATATTATGAGAAGATGTATAAATAAAATTATAAATTTTATTTAGAGGAAAATAATATGGGTTTAAAAAGTAATATTTTAAGAATCTTTTCAGCAAATTTTTTAACTATGATTTCTGGAATAATAATAGGTTTTGTTGTTCCTGCAGTACTTTCAGTAGATTCTTATGCATATTTAAAAACATATACATTTTATTTGTCTTATATTGGACTTTTACATTTCGGATTTATTGATGGAATGTATATAAAATATGGAGGAAAAGAATTAGAAGTTTTAGATAAGCGAGAATTTAAACTGGAGCATATAGTATTTATTTTTATACAAATTATAATAACAATATTTTTTATTATATTAGCTTTTTATAAAAGTGATATAATTGTGCTTTTATTAGCTTTAAGTATTCTTCCAATAAATACGGTATCATTTTTTACACTATTTTATCAATCAGTGGGTGAATTTAAAAAATATGCTAACATATCTTACGTATATACTTTGATTTATTTAGTAATAAATGTTCTTTTAGCAATAGTTTTTAAAAGTAAAAGTTATATATTGTATTGTATTGCATCGATATTAGCTAATGGAGTAGTATTTTTATATTTAGAATATAAGTTTTTTATGGAATTTAATAAAATAAAAGTTAAATATGATAGAAAAGTATGGAATAATATAAAAGTCGGATTTTTTGTATTATTAGGGAATTTATCGGTCGTTATGTTTTATGCTATAGATAGATGGTTTATAAAGTTATTTTATACTGTAAATGATTTTGCTTATTATTCATTTGCTATATCTATGTTAAATATAATAAATGTATTAATTAGTGCTATATCTGTTACTTTTTATAATTATCTTGCAAAAGATGAGAATGAGAAAAGAGTTAAAAAACTAAAGACGTATTTTATTATATTAGGAGCATTTGCAAGCTTGGGGTATTTTGCATTAGCAGGTATTGTTAATATAATTTTGAAAAAATATATCCCGTCACTAAATATCATAGCTATATCATTTGCGGCTTATCCATATATGATTGTTATTAATGCTTTGTATGTAAACTTATATAAGGCTAGAAAAGATGAAAAGAAATACTTAAGGGTTGTATTATTAATGCTTATAATTTCAACTATCTATAATTCAATTGCAATGATATTCTCAAAAAATCCAATTTCAATAGCGATTGCAACAACAATATCATTTATAACATGGTATATTTATTCTTCAAGAGATTTTAAGTATTTAAAACCAACAAAAAAAGAAATAATTTATCTTATATTAAATTTAGTAATGTTTTTGGTTTTTGCTAATATATTTAAGTGGTATTTAGGAGGAGTATTATACCTTATTTCTATAAGTATAAGCACTTTAATAATATTTAAAGAAGAAAGTATTAAAGAAATTGATTTTATTTTTAGAAAAAAAGGAGTTAAAAAATTAAAATTTAAAAAAGATTAAGGAAATAAAATTTAAAATGATATTATTTACAAAGTAGTGTTATTGAGTTTATAGTCAATTTAAAATAAAATATATTATATAAGAATAATTAAGTATATATTATTTTATATCATGAATTTATTTTCTTAGAATAAATCTTTGACAACTTACTAATTTAAATTTTTAGTAGGTTTTATAGTTTATTATATTATTAAATTTTAAGGGGGAGAATATATAAGTTATGAAAAAGAAAATCATTAAAGTTTTATTACCAGCTCTCGTTATAACAACATTTTTAGGACAAGTTTCTTTAGCTGCAGAGTTGAGTGATACTAAGAATGAAAATGGAGTAGTAAGAATAAAGTTACAAAAAGATAATAGTCCATTAATAGATGATGAAAAATCTTTAAAAACAATTGAAAAAATTTCCAATCTTAATGAAAAAGGAAGTATAGAAAATATTGATTCAGATGATGGAGAATTGCCAATAAGTTTGGATGAGTATTTAGATTTGAAGGATAAATTTCAACCAAGTCAATTCTTTGTTAAAGAAAATATACCTAATAAATATACAGAAACACCAAATGGATTGAAAATTTATGAAACGGATTTTCAATGGAATGGAGATTTAAATTTAACTAATAAACCTAATACTATAATTTTACATCATATAGAAGCTTCTAGACCAGGACAAACAATACCAGTTACTGATATAGATGCATGGCATAAAGCTAATACATGGGCAGGAATAGGATATCATTTTTATATTACAAAAAATGGAGATATATTTAGGGGAAGACCTGAAAATGCTATAGGAGCACATGCTAAAAGTCATAATGTTAATACTTTAGGTATTGCTGTTGAAGGAAAATATGAAACGGAAACTATGCCTAAAGCTCAAGAGGAAGCTGTAATTAAATTAGGACAATATTTAAGAAGAAAATATAATATAAATACAATTCTTAGACATAAAGATGTAAACTCAACAGATTGTCCAGGAAAAAATTACCCATTTACTGAAGTTAAAAATAGTATTTTATCATATCCAATTACAGAACCTGTAAAGCCAGAAGTAAAACCTCCACTTAAAAATCAAGATTTTGCCGTACAATATCAAAGTAAAATAGAAGGAAATGGATGGCAAGGTTATAAGGAAAATGGAGAAGTTTCAGGGACAACAGGACAAGCAAAAATGATAGAAGGAATTAAAATTAATTTAAATAATGCTCCGGAAGGAGTTGCATTAAATTATAAAGTTCATGTATCTGATGAAGGATGGAAGAATTGGATTTCTGAAGGAAAGGTTGCTGGATCGAGTGATTTAAATAAGAAAATAGAGGCTATACAAATAAAATTAATAGGTAATCATAGTCAGGATTATGAAGTTCAATATAGAGTGCATGTACAAGATATTGGTTGGATGAATTGGCAAAAAAATGGAGAAGTTGCTGGGACAACAGGTCAATCAAAAAGAATAGAAGCTATTGAAATTAAGGTAGTTCCAAGTAATAAGTTAGGTGTCAAATATGATGTTCATGGAGAAGATTATGGTTGGCAAAGTACAAAATATAACGGTCAATTAGGTGGAACAACAGAACAATGTAGAAGAGTTGAAGGTATAAAAATTTCATTAACTAATAAAGGAAATTCAGATTTAGGTATTAGATATAAAGCACATGTACAAAATATTGGATGGCAAGATTGGGTTTCTGAAGGATCCTTATCAGGAACTACTGGTAAATGTAAACAAATGGAAGCGATACAAATAGAATTACAAGGAAAAGATTCTTCAAAACATAATATAGAATATAGAGTTCATGTTAAAGATATTGGTTGGATGCCATGGAAGAAAAATGGAGAAGTTGCTGGAACTATAGGACAAAATAAAAGAATAGAAGCTATTGAAATTAGAATTAATTAAAAAAATAATAAAGTTAACTATAAAAGGATGTTAATAGAGAATTAACATCCTTTTATTATTTAAATAATATAACTAATTAAAATAATATTTATTTAGTTAAAAGGTAAATAAGCTTAGAAATATATATAATAATATAAGGATATGAAGGGAATATCTGAAATCTTTATAAATAAATGTAAAAATATTTAATTGAATTTTATGTTATAATTTAAAAAAATATTACTGAAATTTTAAATTTCAGTAATATTTTAATATGTCTTTAATTTTTTATATCTTCAAAGATATAATCATGTATTTGTTTAACAGTAGCTTCTTTATCGAAAGTTAAATAATAAACGCCATGGATCATTTCACCTTTAGAATATTCATCTTTAGGATATCTTTCTTGTTCTAATCCAGAATCACCCATAGAAGCAACTATTTTTGCAAGATTTAGAATTTCACTAGATGAAAGACTAGTAGTTATCATAGGCATAAGCTCATTTAATATTGTCGGATATTTAGTTGGAGAAATATTAGTGAATTTCTCAAATAATTTACTTAAAACTATTCTTTGTCTTTCAGTTCTTTCACCATCTCCACCAGCAGTATATCTTATTCTACAATAAGCTAGGGCTTGAGTACCATTTACATGTTGGATACCAGGTGAACTTATTAAAGGACAATCAGCATGACTAAGTCTATTTAAATCTTTAATATGATCATTAATACCTGGGTTTGCATTAATTTCGTCTTGTCTTATATTTAATTCTAATCCACCAACAGAATCAATTATTTTAGGTAATGATGAGAAGTTAACTGTAGCAAAATCTTTAAGATTTAAGTCAAAGTTTTCGTTTAAAGTTTTTAAAGCTAATTCGTGTCCTCCAAAAGCATAAGCATGATTGATTTTATCTTTACCATGTCCTTGAATATCTACATAAGAGTCTCTCATTATTGAAGTTAATTTAAGTTTATTATGTATCTTATCAACTGTAGCTATCATTATAGCATCTGATCTACCGGCATTACCGTCAGTTGCATCAATTCCAAATAACGCTATATTAGTTATTCCATCATATTTAGAAAGCTTTGCATCGATATCTTTATCAATTCCTAAATTGTCTTCATTTAAATCAACTTTATTAATTTTTCCAAGCATAGTTAATCCATAAGTAGCAACTCCCCCTACTAGACCAACTATTAAAAGCCCTATTATTGAAAGCGTTATTATTAATTTGCGATTCTTAGTAGGCTTTTTTGAATTTCCTTTTTTATTAATTTTTCTTGCCAATTTAAGCATCCTCCCTTTTTAAAATTACAAAATAATTGTAGCATCCTATTGCATAAGTTGTAAAGTTATGGATAAGATTGTTGAAATTTAAAAAATAATCTTAATATTATTTATAAGAATATTAAAATAAAAATAATAGATTATTTTTATTTAAGATAAGACATATGAAAGTTCATTTAGAGAATAATATTTTTTATATAGTTCAAATTAAAAGTACTTATAAATGAAAAAGAATATTTATCAAATATTCTTTTTGATAAATATTCTTATATATTATAATATTTTATGTTTTAAGCTGTAGCAGTTTCTCTTGTAGGCATAATGCTTGGTATTATAAATCCTATTAAAGCAGGTACTACCCAACCAAATCCTTTAGAATATAGTGGAAGAAGAGAAACTAAGTTTTCTACTCCAGGTATAAAGTTACCTAGTGTTATTAATATACTAACTACTAAAGTAACATATACAGTAACCTTATGAGTAAGTGGATTAGTTATTCTCTTATGGAATAGGTTTAATAATATAAGAACTATTGTTACTGGATAGATTACACCAAGTAAAGTAGCTGATAATGATATTATCTTATCTAATCCCATACTAGCAACTAATATACTAGTTACTGTCATTAATAAAACGTTAAATTTATATGGTAATTTACCATTAGAAACTCTTTCAAAGAAGCTTCCACCAGCGGAAAGTAATCCTATTGAAGTAGTTAAACAAGCTAATGCCATTGATACACCTATTAATATTGCACCTGCATGTCCTAGAATACTTTCAGCAACAAAAAGTAATAATTGAGAATTTGATAAATCTAAAGCTAAATCCCCAGTATGAGCACCAAGGAAGATTAATCCACCATAAATTATTGCTAGTCCTCCGATTGCAATAACGGCTGCTTTAATAAGTAATTTAAAGCTAGCTTTACCAGTATATCCTTTAGCTTTTATTGAACCTAATATTATTGAAGAGAATATAACAGCTGCAATTGCATCCATTGTTTGATATCCCTCAAGTAATGATGTAGAAAGAGCATCAGGAGTATATGATTTTGTTAAAGCGTCTATTGGACTAATAACTCCCTTAGCTATTAAGAAAAATAATATTGCTAATAATATAGGAGTTAAAAATTTACCTAAAACATCTATAACTTTTGATGGCTTTAATACAAAGATTAAATTAACTAAAAAGTAAACAACTATTACTGCAAAGTAATTTATATTTGCAAAGTTAGGAGCAAATGCTAATTCAAATGTAGTAGCTGCTGTTCTAGGAATAGCTAATAATGGTCCAATAAGTATAAATAATGCTATTGAATATATTAATGAGAATTTTTTACCTACTTTATCTCCGAATAATTCAAATTTACCGTTAACTCTCATTGAAGATAATATACCAAGTAGTGGTACTCCAACTCCAGTTATTATAAATCCTATAATCCCTAAATAGTAATCTGCACCTAAATTTCTTCCTAATAAAGGAGGGAAAATAAGATTACCAGCCCCTAAAAACATTGAGAATAATGCAAAGCCGATTACTAAAAAATCTGATCTTTTGTTATTCATAATATACACCCCGTCTTTCTTAAACAATCAAATTGATATTTCCATTTAAAATTATTATTTAAGATATAAGAGATAAATAATTTTAAAATATATTGGTTTATAATTTGATTTAAAAATTTTTTATATAGTATTTTTCTAATATTATTTTATTAAATTTTTTATTTTATTTTTAAAAGTTATAATACTATATTATCATAATGTTAAGAAAAATCAATAAAAATATTTTATATATAAAATTATGGAAATATAAACTTGATAATTTGATAAAAAAATAGCTGTAATATTAAATTAATGTTAAAATGGATATAGAAGGAACATTTATAAATTTCATCTTATCAATAATTAAAAAAACAAATAATCTTGACTAAAGAGTAAAAAATGATAAAATAACATTAAAGTTTAATATAAAATATCGATGACAAGAATTAGTAAACTTAAAAACAAACTTTAAGAGAGTCATATGTTTGCTGTGAGTATGATAGTTATGATTAAGTTGAATGGATCTTTGAGATGTTTAGAGGAATTTTAGTATTCTAAATCGTAATTCTTACGTTACAAGAAAGAGATACAAAGAATTTTCTTTGTAACATTAGGTGGTACCGCGATATATTCGTCCTATAAGTCTTATGACTTATAGGGCTTTTTTATTTTAAAAGAAAATAGCTATTTAAGAAATAAAAAGATTAATTAAATTTTTATAAAGGAGGTGTATCTGATACTTCATTTGATTTTTAGAAGCATCAGAAAAACTAATGGAAGATAAGAAAAAAATTATTTTTAGTGGAATAAAGCCATCAGGTGATTTAACATTAGGAAATTACTTAGGCGCTATAAAAAACTGGACTAAATTACAAGAAGAATATGATTGTTATTTCTGCGTTGTTGATTTACATGCCATAACAGTAAAACAATTACCAGCAGATTTAAGAAGAAGAACTTTAGAAGTTTTAGCTATATATATAGCATCAGGAATAAATCCAGAGGAAAATACATTATTTATACAATCACATGTACCAGCTCATTCAGAAGCTTCATGGCTTTTAACATGTAATTCATATATGGGTGAATTAAGCAGAATGACTCAGTATAAAGATAAATCAAAGAAAATGGGAGATTCAATAGGAGCAGGATTATTTAATTATCCAGTTCTTATGGCAGCTGACATACTTTTATATAATGCAGATCTTGTTCCAGTGGGAAAAGACCAAATGCAACATTTAGAGCTTGCTAGAGATATTGGTACTAGATTTAACAATTCTTATAGCAAAACATTTACTATACCAGAGGGGTATGTTCCAAAAGAGGGAGCAAAAATAATGGATTTACAAGATCCAAGCAAAAAGATGTCTAAATCAGATGCTAATCCAAATGGCTTCATATTAATAATGGATGAACCTAACGTTATAAGAAAGAAAATTTCAAGAGCTGTAACAGATAGTATAGGTGTTGTAAATTATACTGATGAACAGCCAGGAGTTAAGAATTTAATAAATATTCTTTGTGCAATAAAAGGATATACTCCTGAGGAAGTTGTAAAAATGTATGATGGCAAAGGATATGCTGAATTTAAAAATGATGTAGCAGAAGCTATAGTTGAAGAGTTAGCTCCAGTTCAAGAAAAGGTTAAAGCTTTATTAGGAGATAAAAAAGCTTTAGAGGAAATATACAAAAAGGGTGCAGAAAAAGCAAATTATGCTGCAATGAAAACTCTTAGAAAAATACAAAAGAAAATAGGATTAATCCCAAGATAGGAATTAAGAACTCTATTAAGTAAAGTTCACTAGATATAGCTTAGTAATTATTGAATTTCGTGAAGAATTTCTATTAATTCTTCCATAAATATAATTAAGGCTTCGAAACTCCCGTTGGTCAAACAAGTCTCAGCCTTTTAACATTATATTTATTACAGAATAAATGAAATTCTAATCACTTATTCAAATATTACTTCGCTTATAGCTAGTGAACTTTTTTATAGAGCTTTTTATTACTAAGTAAGAAAATAAATATTAATATTATCTAAATAAGAAAAACTCATTTCGTTTCAAACAGTTTCAGATTTTTAAGGATAAATTCATTTCAAAAACAATTAAATTCTAATCATTCATTCAAATATCATTTCGCTTATATATGATGAATTTTTTTTATAGAGTTTATATGAAAATAATAGATTCTAATTACTTATTTAAGTATTACTTCGCTTATAGCTAGTGAACTTTTTTATAGAGCTTTTTATTACTAAGTAAGAAAATAAATATTAATATTATCTAAATAAGAAAAACTCATTTCGTTTCAAACAGTTTCAGATTTTTAAGGATAAATTCATTTCAAAAACAATTAAATTCTAATCATTCATTCAAATATCATTTCGCTTATATATGATGAATTTTTTTTATAGAGTTTATATGAAAATAATAGATTCTAATTACTTATTTAAGCATTACTTCGCTTATATTTAGTGACTTTTTTATATAGCTTTTTATTAGTTAGTTTATATTTATTGAACTTTTTATATGTTTAAATTATTATTTCCTTTAATTTGTAAAAATGATACAATAAAGAAAATTAATAATTTGTTAAGTAATTTTTATGGAGACTTTGCTTTTAGCAGGGTGAACAAAGGAGGAGTTATGATTATTAGATTGATTGTATGTATTTTGATATTAGGTGGTTTAATTATTTATAGGAATAATAAATTAAAAACTATTAAGTTAGAAAAGAAAAAAACAGATTCAAAAGTTATTAGTTTATTATATGATAAGATATCAAATGTATTACTAATATTTTTCGCTTTTGACTTGGTAGTTGGAGTTATGGCAAGACAAGCTAATAATCTTACATCAACTATATGGAGAGTATTAACTATTATTTTTTGTTTTGGAATTTTTATATATGCTACAAAGGAAAGTGTTAAAAGTACTATTATTATAAGAAAAAATGATTTTATTCTTTTTTTAAATGGAGAGGAAAAGATTAATTTTCATGATGTTAAAGAAATTAACATAAGCAATACAGCTAATAAATATGTTTACTTAATTACTATATTTTTAAATGATGGTAGAGAATATAGTATTAAAGGAAGAGATCAATATGAAATGAATAAGGTAGTAAGATTAATTAATGAAAAGATTGGTTATAAAGCTTTGAAAGAAGAGTTAGCAAAAGCTTAATATTATTAATGGGAATTAGTATATATGATAAACTTTATTAAAAGAGACAAGTAGTTTTTTATTAGATATATTGGGAAAAAGTAAGAGGGGGAATTGGGATGCCACCATTAAGTTTGCTTATTAAGCCAGCTTCTAGTGGATGTAATTTAAAATGCACTTATTGTTTTTATCATTCTTTAAGTGACAATAGAAATGTTAAGAGCTATGGTATTATGAAAGATGAAATTTTAGAAAGTATGGTCAAAAGGGTTTTAAATGAAGCTGATGGACATTGCAGTTTTGCTTTTCAGGGGGGAGAACCTACCTTAGCAGGATTAGAATTTTTTGAAAGATTAATGGAGCTTCAGAGGAAACATAATTATAAAAATTTAAAAATATATAATAGTTTGCAAACCAATGGGACTTTAATAGATGAAAGTTGGGCAAAGTTTTTAAGTGAAAATAAATTTCTTGTGGGATTATCTATGGATGGACCTAAGGAAATACACAATTTAAATAGAAAAGATTGTTACGGTTTAGATACTTTTAGTAAGGTAGAAAGGGCAGAAGAGTTATTTAAAAAGTATAAGGTTGAATTTAATATATTATGCGTTGTTACCTCTAATACAGCTAGGCATGTAAATAAAGTATATAAATATTTTAAGGAAAAAGATTTTAAATTTCTTCAATTTATAAATTGTCTTGACCCATTGTACGAGGAAAAGGGTAAATATAATTATTCTTTAAAACCACAGGATTATACTAAGTTTTTAAAGAATTTATTTGACTTGTGGTATGAAGATTTTCTAAATGGAAATAGAGTAAGCATTAGATATTTTGATGGTTTACTAGAAACAATTTTATTAGGAAAGTCATCATCTTGTGGAATGAATGGGACATGTACCTGTCAGTTTGTTGTGGAAAGTGATGGGAGTGTTTATCCTTGTGATTTTTATGTTTTAGATAAATGGAGACTAGGCAACATACAGGATATGACAATGAAAGAATTATTTGAAACAAATAAAAATCATGAGTTTATAAAATCATCCTTTAAAGTTCATGAAGAATGTAAAAAGTGCAAGTGGTTTAGACTTTGTAAAGGTGGATGTAGAAGGTGCAGAGATTCAAAGGAAGACTCCACCTTAGAGTTAAACTACTATTGCCAAAGCTACAAGGAATTCTTTGAATATGCCTTTCCAAGGTTAATAAATGTTGCCAACAATATTAAATAATAGATATTTTACCACTTAATTCACAACTTTTATTATAAGTATTAATGGTCATAAAAGGACGTGTATAAAAATAACTTTTTATAAAACTTACAAACAGTATGAAGAGAATATCTAGATGAGCTTTAGAATTTAAATTATTACGTAGAAGATATTACGTTAAAAAGCTGAGACTGTTCGAAGCGAAGCGAGTTTCGAAGCTTTAGTAATATCTTCGGAGTAATAATTATAAATTCTTAGCGAAATCTAGTAATTCTCGGAATATGTTTGTAAGTTTTATTTTTTATATTTTTATAGAGCCTTTTTATTTTTTTTATTAACATGGACTTAACCTTAGCATAATTTCCTTTTAACATTGAGAAGATAATATAAGAGTGTACTCAATATTAACTGAGATTTTGGAGGGAATTTAAATATGTTTAAAAAGAGATTAATAGCAATTATAGGTACTATATTTATAGGTGCAACAGCCATGGTTGGATGTAATTCTGGGGGAAGTGAAGCAAAATCTACAAATGCAGTTAGTATATCTGGATCAACTTCTGTAGGGCCAGTTATGGAAGCAGAGGCAGAGGCTTTTAAGACTAAGAAACCAGATGTATCTATAGAAATAAATCAAATAGGATCATCAGCAGGCATTAAAAATGCTATGGAGGGAGTTTCAGAAATAGGAATGGCTTCCCGTGACCTTAAGGGAGAAGAAAAACAAGCAGGACTTAAAGAAGTAGAAATAGCTTATGATGGAATAGCTTTAATAACACATAAAAATAATCCAGTGAAGGATTTAACATTAGCTCAAATAAAAGACATATATACAGGAAAAATAACAAATTGGAAAGAACTTGGAGGGAATGATGCTCCAATAGTGGTTGTTTCTAGAGAGGATGGATCTGGAACAAGAGATGCTTTCCAAGAAATGGTGGGATTTAAGGCTGAAGAGTTAACTGTTAATTCTCAGATATCAGATGGATCAGGAAATATCAAGTCCTTAGTTCAAGGTAATGAAAATGCAATAGGATATATATCTTTTAGTTATGTTGATGATAGTGTAAGTGCAGTAAAGGTTGATGGAGTTGAAGCAACACCAGAAAATGTTTTAAATAAATCTTACAAAGTTTCAAGACCTTTCTTAGCAGTCTATAAGGAAGAGAATTTAACAGAATCAGGTAAGAGTTTTATAGATTTCATATTAAGTGAAGAAGGGCAAGACATAGTAGCTAAAGAACACTTAATAAAAGTAAACTAGTTCGCTTATATATTTAATATACATTTAATCCTAAGAATAGATTATTTATATTCTTAGGATTTTTTTATTAGATTTTTTTACATAGATTTAACATAGAAATAATATTAACTTAACCTAAGAGAAATAAGATTAATCTTGTAAGCGAAACAAAAATATAAAATTAAATAAAAATAAATTATTAGATTTTAAAATGTATATTAAATTTATATAAGCGGAGGAAAAAATGAATAGGAGAAGAGTAGTAATTGCATTAAGCAGTATTTTAGCAATGGGCTTTTTATTAACAGGATGTGGTGGCGGATCAAGAGCTAATATAATAAAAATTTCAGGCTCAAGTTCAGTAGGACCCTTAGTAGAGGCTGAAGCAGAAGTTTTTAAAAAGGAGATGCCAGATATTACTGTTGAGGTAAATCAATTAGGATCATCAGCAGGAATAAAAGATGCTATAAATGGAACTGTAGAGATAGGAATTTCTTCAAGAGATTTAAAGGAAAAGGAATTAGAATCTGGAATTAAAGAAAAACCTATTGCCTATGATGGTATGTCAGTAATAATTAACAATGAAAATCCAGTGCAAAACCTTACAATGGAGCAGATTAGAGAGATATATACAGGGAAAATAACAAACTGGAAAGAGGTTGGTGGAGAAGATACTCCAATAGTATTAGTTTCAAGGGAAGATGGATCAGGAACAAGAGATGCCTTCCAAGAAATTGTTGGATTCAATTCAGAAGAAATAAGTCCACAGGCTCAAATTTCAGATGGTTCTGGAAGTATTAAAACAATGGTAGCAGGAAATAAGAATGCAATAGGATATATATCCTTTAGTTATGTAGATGATTCAGTGCACGCTGTTAGTATTGATGGAGTAAATCCTACAGCTGAAAATGTACAAAATAAAAAGTACAAGCTATCAAGACCATTTTTATTAGTGTATAAAGAGGAAAATTTAAATGAAAATTCAAAGGAATTTATAGATTTCATAATGAGTAAAGAAGGACAAGAAATAGTTGAAGAAGATGGATTAATAAGTGTAACTTAATACTTATTTATTAAAGAGAATTAATTTAAGAAAAATGCCAAAGATATATTTATTGGAGATTAATTTAAGATGGAGGTAAATATGGAAGCTAAAAGTCAGAATAATAAGAGTAAATATTTCATAGAAAGTTTAACTGAAAAGATCTTTTTAATTAGTGCCTCAGTAGCTGTAATAAGTTTGCTTTTAATAATAGGATTTGTTTTTTATAAGGGGTTAAGACCATTCATAGTAGAGGGGTACTCCTTCTGGGATTTTATATTTGGTACACAATGGATACCAAGTGCAAATAAATATGGAATATTACCTATGATTGTGGCTTCTTTAGGTGCTACAATAGGAGCTTTATTAATAGGTGTTCCTGTGGGAATATTAACATCAATATTCATAGCAGAGATAGCACCAAAGAAAATAGCAAAAATTATGTCAGGAGCAGTAGAACTTTTAGCTGGAATCCCTTCTGTTTTATATGGAGTATTTGGATTAGCAATAATAGTTCCTACAATACAAGAGGTATTTAATTTACCTAAAGGACAAAGTTTGCTAGCTGTAATAATAGTATTAGCAATAATGATGTTACCGACGGTAATAACAGTATCAGAGACTGCTATAAGAGCTGTACCTAATGCATATAAAGAAGGATCATTAGCCTTAGGAGCATCAAAAACTGAAACAATATTTAAAGTTATTGTACCAGCGGCCAAATCAGGAATAATGACAGGGGTAGTATTAGGAATAGGTAGAGCAATTGGAGAAACAATGGCAGTTATATTAGTAGCGGGAAATACACCTGTTATTCCAAGTTCTATAATGGATAGTGTAAGACCTCTTACAACTAATATAGCCTTAGAAATGGGTTATGCATTTGGAACTCACCAAGAAATGCTATTTGCAACAGGGGTAGTATTATTTACATTCATATTAATACTAAACTTAGTACTTAGTAAACTTTCTAACAAGGGCGGTAAATAAATATGAGAAAAGTTAAAGATAATATATTAAATGGGTTAGTTTGGTTATCAGCCATCTTTACAATAGGAATTCTTGTAATTATTTTAGGATTCATATTTATAAAGGGCATAGGAAAAATAAATTTAACATTCTTAACAAGTAATTATTCAGCTGGTGGCGGTGGAGGAATATTGCCAATGATAGTAACAACCTTATGGACTGTTTTACTTTCCTTAGCAGTGGCTACTCCCATAGGAGTTTTAGGAGCTGTATATTTACAAGAATATGCTAAACAAGGAAAGATGGTTAAATTTATAAGATTTGCTACTGAAAGTTTAGCAGGTATTCCTTCAATTGTTTATGGATTATTTGGAGGTATATTCTTTGTAGTAGCTTTAAAAATGGGGTATTCAATTTTAGCAGGTTCATTAACAGTATCAATAATAATCTTACCTGTAATAATTAGAACAACAGAAGAGGCATTAAAAACTGTGCCGGAATCATATAGAGAAGCATCCTTAGGATTAGGTGCTACAAAGTTTCAAACTTTATATAAAGTAATATTACCAAGTGCAATGCCTGGAATACTTTCAGGAGTAATATTATCAATAGGACGTATAATAGGGGAATCAGCAGCTATATTACTTACTGCTGGAACTGTTGCACAAATGCCAAAAGGAATTTTTTCAAGTGCAAGAACACTTACAGTTCAAGCTTACCTTGTAACAAAGGAAAAAGGAGATATAGAAACAGCAGCGGCAGTTGGAATAGTTCTTATAGTTATAATACTAGCATTAAATATTTCAGCTAAGTTAATAGCTAAAAAATTTAATAAGGCAAACTATTAATTTAAGGTGGTATTAAGATGAGTGATAAGAAAACAAAAATTCAAGTAAGAGATTTAGATTTATTTTATGCAAGTAATCATGCGTTAAAGAAAATTAATATAGATATAAAAGAAAATGAAGTTACAGCACTAATTGGTCCTTCAGGATGTGGTAAATCAACTTTCCTTCGTACTTTAAATAGAATGAATGATTTAATTCCTATAGTTAGAATTGAAGGAGAAATACAGGTTGATGGAAAAGATATATACAAAGACGATGATGTTATAGCACTTCGTACTAAAGTAGGGATGGTATTTCAAAAGCCTAATCTTTTCCCAATGAGCATATATGACAATGTTGCTTATGGACCAAGAATACATGGAATAAAAGATAAAAAGGTTTTAGATAAGATTGTAGAAGAGAGTTTAAGAGATGCTGCTATTTGGGATGAGGTTAAGAATAGATTAAAATCTTCTGCCTTAGGTCTTTCAGGAGGGCAGCAACAAAGAATATGTATTGCTAGGGCTATAGCTATGAATCCAGAAATAATTCTTATGGATGAGCCAACATCAGCTTTAGACCCAATATCAACCTTAAAAGTAGAAGAGCTTATAAGAAAGCTTGAGGATAAATATACTATAGTAATAGTAACACATAATATGCAGCAAGCGGCGCGTATATCAGATAAAACAGCATTCTTCTTAAATGGAGAGCTTGTAGAGTTTAGTGATACTAATACAATCTTTACAAATCCAAGAGATAAGAGAACAGAAGATTATATAACAGGAAGATTTGGCTAAAATTATAAGGGGTGATTAGAGTAAATGAGTATAGATGATTTAAGAATAAGTATAAAAGAATTAAAATCTGAAACTAAAGAAATGATGGAATTATGTGAATTGGCCGTAGAAAAATCAGTAGATTCAATAGTTAATAAGGATTTAGATCTAGCTAGAGAAGTTATAAAAATGGATGATGATATAGATAACTTAAGAAATAAAATAATTGAAAAATCTATTGAACTTACTGCTTTAAAGCAGCCTATGGCTAAAGACTTAAGAAATGTATATGCTTTATCAACTATAGCTATGGAACTTGAGAGAGTAGGAGATTATTCAGTTAATATAGCTATGGAAACAATAAAAATAGATAATGAAGAGCATATTACAGGAATGGTAGGCATACCTAAAATGAAATCAGTTTGTTTAAATATGCTAAATGCTGCAAAAAATGCATTAGATAGTAATGAAACAAAGTTAGCTTATGATGCCGCCTTAGAGGATAATATAGTTGATGATTTATATAATGATGTTTATGTAAATTTATTAGCTGCAATGCACAAAGATTCTAATAATATAAATCAAGGGGTTAAATTAATATTTGTTGCTAGGTATTTAGAGAGAATAGGTGATCATATAACTAATATTTGTGAAAATATAGTATATGCCATAAAAGGTGATATGACTGAACTAGGATAATAACATAAAATATAAATAAGATAAAATTTAGCTTATTAGGTCTGACTTAATTAGTATAATAATTTAAAGATATATCTATAAGTGGTATATCTTTTTTTGTTTTCAATATTGTGATAAGCTATAAAATAGGGTAGTGTTTTGGGTAAAGGAGGGACAAGAATGACAAATAAAAAAGTCCTAATAGTAGATGATGAGGAACATATTAGAGAACTTATAAAATTTAATTTAAAAAAAGAGGGATATGATACAGAGGTTGCTATTAATGGAGTTGAAGCTTTAAATATTATAAGAGAAATTAAGTTTGATTTAATACTTTTAGATTTAATGCTTCCAGAAATAGATGGCTTAGAAGTATGTAAAGAAATTAGAAGAAATGAAGAAACTTCAGATATTCCAGTAATGATGATTACAGCAAAGGGGGAAGAGTTTGATAAAGTATTAGGCTTAGAACTTGGAGCAGATGATTATATAACAAAGCCATTTTCAATAAGAGAACTTATGGCTAGAGTAAAAGCTTTACTTAGAAGAAGTAATGTTAAAAAAGAAGAAAATATAATTAAATTTGGTGATGTAGTAGTTAATTTTAAAACAAGAGAAGTAACAAAAGGAACTGAAAATGTAGAATTAACATTAAAAGAGTTTGAATTATTAAAGCTCCTTATAAAGAATAAGGGCAATATATTAACTAGAGAACTTTTACTTGATAAAATTTGGGGATATGAATACATAGGTGAAACAAGAACAGTAGATGTTCATATTAGACATTTACGTAAAAAGATTGAAAGTGATGATAAAAATCCTCAATATATTCAAACTATAAGAGGAGTTGGATATAAGTTTACAAGCAATGAATAATTAAAATGTAAAGGTATAATTACTTATTAAAGTAGTATATTAAAAAAATAAATTGCATATATGAAGAGCAATTTATAGGTGTAGTAAATTTCGAGCAAAAATAAGAAAAAAATAAAACCACTCAGATAATGGCAGAAATCTGAGTGGTTTATTAGCAATGAGAGTCAAATAGTAAATTTATATACATTATTTGTCAAGTTATAAACTTCCTTTAAATCCTTACCAGAAAGCAAGTGATTCATTATTATTTCTTTTGAACTATCATAAAGTTCAAAGATTTCTTGGGCTTTTTTCTCTTCTTCATATACCTTCCAATATCCACAAAGGAGGCATTTGCTCTTAGTACATTCCATAAAGCATTCTACATCCTTAACTGGAATTCCTAGAAAAATACCTAATTCATGAGGACAATGGAATGAATCATATCTATTAACTAAATGAGTTAATATTTCATCAATGCTCATAGTTAATCTATAGTCTAGTTTTTCTAAAAAATCCATGGAAGATTTTTTATATACAGTATTCATTAAATTTATTTCATCATAAATTAATACTACCTTAGAATTTATAGTTTCTCTAAGCAATATGTGCTTTAAATTAAGATCTTTTAAGAAATCTTCACCATACATATCCCAAAGCTTATATAAATTATGACCTTGCTTTGAAAGAGTAATAGTGGAAGAAGGTTTAATCCCTGTTATTACAGGAGAAATTAAATATGATATAAAGGATCTCATATATTTTTCGTTGTTAAGAGTTTCTAAGAGATTAAGGAAATCATTATTCATTTCAGCTTCTTCCACCTTTCTTTTAAATAAATCTTAAAGTGCTTTACCAGCAGCTTTACAATTTTCTATGTCTTCTCCTTCTGGAGTATTATTAACTATTAATGTATTTACTACATTTGCACCGTAGCCTTCCATTCTATCTTTCCAAGTATCCATCCATTCACCAGTTCCCCAGTCATATGAACCGAATAATAAAGTTGGTTTTCCAGATACAAGTCCTGAAATTTCTTCAACAAATGGATCCATTTCGCCTTCTTCAATAGTTTCACATCCCATAGCTGGAGAACCTAAAGCTAATACATCACATCCTTCTACATCTAGAGTAGATGCATCAGAAACATTTAAAACTTTTACTTCTAATCCGTTTTCTTTAGCTCCTTCAGCTATTAAGTTAGCCATAGCTTCTGTATTACCAGAACCTGACCAAAAAATAATATTTAATTTTTTCATATATATCACCTCGTAAATTTAATTCTTATTATTAATGAAAATCAATTTCAATTAGTTTATGTCATTATAATACAATAGTGAAATAAGAATGTCAATAGTAAATGATAATAACTTTCAATAAGTAGTGAAAATTTTTTAAAATGAAAAAATAAAGAGAAATAGAGAGTATATACTTCTTTGAAAATTAAAAGTATGGAAAATTTATAATAGATCTTTAAGGGGATTAAGGAACATAGAAAATATTTAACTTAAATTATAGAAAATAAATACAAGTAAAATTTATTAATAGATTTAAATAAGAAAAAGGGCAGTATCAAATATTAATGATAAAACTTATAAACAGTATAAATAGAATAGAGTTATAAGTTTTATTAAAAAATATTTTGATACATGCCCTTAAATATTAATTCTTATTATTTTAATTTAAATGAACTCTTTAATGAAACTATTCTGTTGAATACTAAATTATCATCACTTGTGAAATTAGGATCAACATTGAAGTAACCATGTCTAAATAATTGATATTTATCTTGAGGTTTAGCATCTTTAGCGCTTGGTTCAATGAATCCCTTACATATAGTTAATGAGTTAGGATTTATTTGCTCAAGGAAGTGCTTTCCTTCATTTTCTTCACAATCATCTAAGATTAATGGTTCATATAATCTAAATTCAGCAGGAATACAGTTATTAGCATCAACCCAGTGGATTGTTCCTTTAACTTTTCTTCCAGTAAATCCAGTTCCACTCTTAGTTTCTGGGTCATAAGTACAGTGAATTTCTGTAACTTCCCCATTTTCATCTTTTATTACTTCGTTACATTTTACAAAATAAGCACCTTTTAATCTTACTTCGTTTCCTGGGAATAATCTGAAATATTTCTTTGGAGGATTTTCCATGAAATCTTCTCTTTCAATATAAACTTCTCTTGAGAATGTAACAGCTCTTTTACCAGCTGATTCATCTTTAGGATTATTTTCTATTTCAAGAATTTCTGATTCTCCTTCAGGATAGTTTGTTATAACTAATTTAAGTGGATTTATAACAGCCATAGCTCTTGGAGCAGTTTCTTGAAGATCTTCTCTTATGAAATGCTCAAGCATTTGAGAATCAACAGTAGAGTCTGCCTTAGCAACCCCTATAGCTTTACAGAAGTTTCTTATTGACTTAGGAGTGTAACCTCTTCTTCTAAGTCCAGCAACAGTAGGCATTCTTGGGTCATCCCAACCATCAACTATGCCTTCATCAACTAATTGCTTTAATTTTCTTTTACTCATAACAGTGTTTGTGATATTAAGTCTTGCAAACTCAATTTGTCTTGGAACACTTTCCATTTCACATTCTTTAACGAACCAATCATATAATGGTCTGTGATCAGCAAATTCTAAAGTACAAATAGAGTGAGTTATTCCTTCAATAGCATCTTCTAATGGATGAGCAAAGTCATACATAGGGTAGATACACCATTTATCACCTGTATTATGGTGACTAGCATGAGCAATTCTATAAATTATAGGATCTCTAAAGTTTATGTTAGGTGAGCTCATATCTATTTTAGCTCTTAAAACTTTTGAACCGTCCTCAAATTCACCTTTTCTCATTCTTTCAAATAGATCTAAGTTTTCTTCAACTGATCTATTTCTATATGGACTTTCCTTACCAGGCTCAGTAAGAGTACCTCTATATTCTTTGATTTCTTCTGGAGTTAAATCACAAACATAAGCTTTACCTTTTTTAATTAAAAGTAGAGCTCTTTTATACATTTCATCAAAGTAGTTTGATGCAAAATGTAATTCGCTCCAGTTATAACCTAACCAATGAACATCTTCTTTAATAGATTCAACGTATTCAGTATCCTCTTTAGTTGGATTTGTATCATCAAATCTTAGGTTAGTTCTTCCGTTAAACTCTTTTCCTAATTCAAAGTTTAAAACTATAGACTTTGCATGACCTATATGTAAATATCCATTAGGTTCAGGTGGAAAACGAGTTATTATTGTATCATGTTTTTTGCTATCTAAATCATCTATTATTATATTTCTTATAAAGTTTGATGAGTGCTCAGCATTTGACATTGTTTATCATCCCTTTTCTCTCATTTTTATATACTCATAAATATATCATAAAAAGCAAAATCTATCCATAATATATTAAAAAAATGAGTATATAGTTTTTAATAAAATTATATTTAATTATGTATAAAAATCATAAGTTAGATTGCTCTATATAATATTTCCAAATAAGATTATTTTTATGAAATAGAAATGAAAAAAGTTCTGCAAAGTGCAGAACTTTTAATTTATGAATAAACTTGCGTTAATTATCAATTATCTATTCATTTTTTGAGCTTTTCTTGCTTTTCTGCAAGCTGGGCATCTAACTGGATCGTTTTCAAATCCTTTTTCTTTGAAGAATTCTTGTTCTCCTACAGTGAATACGAATTCTTTTCCACAGTCTTTACAAACTAAATTTTTATCTTCCATTTTTTTTACCTCCTGTAAAATTTACTAGGTACGTTTGAGATCTATACTATAAAACTAATAAAATAAATTTTACAGGACAGAAATAAAGTACATATCTACTAAATTTTATTTTATATATTGATTATATCATATAGAAAAAAGAATACAATACTTTTTACTTCAAATATTTAAATTTCTGACGCTTAAAATAAGCTAGTGTATATATGATTATAGGGCATATAAACAGCACTATTAGAAGTATGTATTGATAGTATCTTAATAGTATAAAAAGGGTATAGGCATTCTTAGCAGCTAAGTAAGAAAAGGCATATACTATTACTGAAATTAATGCTATAAAATTACGTTTATATTTTACCCTATCTTTCCAAATTGTATACAATGAAAAAATAGTTATTAAATATTTTACAACCCAAGAAAGAGTAGAAGAAATCATTACAAAAACATTTCCATTCTCTACAAAACCACCAAAATAAATTCTTTGAGTTTGAACAAATTGAGGATAAAAAACATTTGAAGATCTCAAAGAACCTAGGGTTGATATTAGTATAACAACACACAAAGCACAAAATATAGATGTTAAAAGTATTGTGTTTATTGAGATTTTTTTTAAGTTTTTCTTATCATCTATTCTTGGAAGAATAGGTAAAACTATAGCTAAGCTTGATAAGGAGCCTAATTGAGTTAAAGCACAAAGAATATATTCTGAAATTCTTCTATCCTTAAAAATAGGAAGAAGAAGTGTGTAATCTATATATCTAATATTTAATAATGCTAATAACAAATTAATTGCAAGTACAATACTTATGCAAACTATACATATTATAAGTATGCTATTAAATCTATTTTTACCTATTAAAAATACAGTTATTACAAAAAACAATAAACAATACCATATTGGACTCTCCGCAAAAATATTAACATTTATAGAAGATGAGCTTACAGAAGCTGATTCTATGCACATTAATAATAAAGTTAGTGAAAATATTAATATATAAATATTTCCTAAGGGTTTACCAAGAACTATATAGCAAGTTTCTTTAAAGTCATAATATTCTATCTTTGATATTACACTAAAAATAAAGGAAGTTACAAAGAAAAATATAATTCCAGAGATTATAGTGAAAATCCAAGTATCTCTTCCACCTATTTTTATAAATAAGGATGTATAGTTAACCAAAGATGTACTTATGGCAGCAATGATAAAAAATATAAAATGTCTTGCAGTTAGCTTTCCCAAAGACATCACCTCATTTCTTTTATAATTTCAAATTTTAGTATTCTCAAAAAAATGAATATTAAACATAATACTAGCGGATAATATTTTTGGGTGATAAATGAATGCAAAAACAATTAGATTTCTTAAAAGACAAATTAAAAGATAGTTTTGATGTTAAGTATAGGGAGGTGGATACAGCTTTAGGACCGGCCACAATTGTTTTTATGGATGTTTTATGTTCTACTCAGTTCATAAGTGAGTACATAGTAAAACCATTAACCTTAGTTAAGGATGGAATAAAAGACGAAAATGATATTATGACTAAGGTTATAGATATAAACATAACAAATTGGTCAAAGGATAAAAACGATACATTACTTCATGTATTATCAGGGGATGTAGTAATAATCTTTGATAAGTTTGATAAGGTAATTTATTGCGAAACAAAGGGGTATACAAGAAGAGGTGTTGGAATTCCAATAACAGAAGCAGTAATAAAGGGACCTAGAGAAGGTTTTAATGAGGCCTTTGTAGATAATGTTACCTTATTAAGAAGAAGAATAAAAAATCATAATTTAAAATTTGAGCCTTTATATGTAGGGGAAGATACTCAAACTGTAGTATGCATATCTTATATAAAAAATAAAGCTCCAAAGGAATTAATTGATGAAATCAGAGAAAAAATAAAAAATTTAGATTATAAGTTTATATTAGATACTAATTATATTGAGGCTAAACTTAGAGAAGATAGAACTTTATTTGATACTGTTGGATATACAGAAAAAGCAGATGAGGTAGCAGCAAAACTATTAGAAGGAAGGGTTGCAATAATAGTAGATGGAACTCCTTTTGTTCTTACAGTACCTTTCTTTTTTATAGAAAACTTTCAAACACCAGATGATTATTATTTAAATAGGTATTTTACTAGTTTTACTAGAATTTTAAGATGGATAGCATTTTTTATTGCTATGTTTTTACCAGGAATATATGTTGCATTAGTTACTCATCATTTTTCAGTTTTACCTAGTTTATTTGTCTTTAGACTAGCAGTTGCTAGGGCTGGGGTTCCATTTCCTATAGTAGCAGAGGTAATAATAATGATGTTATTATTCCAAATAATAAAAGAAGCAGGTTTAAGATTGCCTCAACCTATAGGGACATCTATGAGTTTAGTATCAGGACTTATTTTAGGAGAGGCTGCTGTGGGAGCTGGTATTGCTTCAAGAATAACTATTGTAGTAGTTGCCTTAAGTGCCGTTTGTTATTTCTTAATTCCTAAGCTTTATGGTGCAGTATCGATTTGGAGTATAGGAATAGTAATTACAGCTGCCTTTTTTGGAATTCCTGGTGTGATTTTAATAAGCGTTGTATTATTATCTCACTTAGCACATTTAAGAAGTTGTGAATATCAATACTTATTCCCACTAGGAACTTTAAATAGATATAAATTTAAAGACATTATTATGAGAGGAAGATTAGACGAAATATCAAAAGATATAGTCGGTAAGGATGGTAAAAATGAACCTAAAGAAAGTTATAGCTAGTTTACTAAGCATAATAATTATGTCAACCATGCTTATTGGTTGCTATAATTATAAGGATATAAATAGAGTTACATTTGTAACAAGCTTAATATTTGATGAAAATGAAGTGGGAAATATAGATATATATTTAGATTGTGTAAAACCTTATAGAAGTTCAAATGAAAGTTCTGATAAAGGAAGAAGAGTATTATATAAAGGTACTGGAAAAACAGTTTTAGAAGCTATTAAGGATATAAATATGTATTCTAGTAGTAAGTTAGACTTTACTCAATGCAAGGGATATATATTTACAGAGAAGGCTGCTAAAAATGGTATAAGAAAGTACATAGATATTATAAATAAAAATCAAGAATTCATGATTAGACCTTATATGTTTGTTTTATTTGGTTCTCCAGAAGAACTTTTAAATGATGTAACTGTTGATGAAGAATATTTAGGTGTTTTTATTGATGATTTAGTTCAAAGGATGAATAAAAGCCCTAGAGTTATAGCTATTGATGCTAATGATTATTTAGAGCTTAGAACTAATTATGGAAACCTACTAGTTTTAGGAGCATTAAGTATAAGAGATGATATGGAAGAAAAAAGATTAGAGTTAAGCGGAGGAGCCTTGTTAAAAAATGAGGTCTTAGTGAGAAGAATAACTGCAGAGGAAGGAATGAGCTATAATCTTTTAATGGGAGATTTAAAAAGAGGAACTCTAGAAGTTATGAACCCTCAAGACCCTAATACTTTTATAACATTAGATATATCTAATGCAAAAACAAAGACATCAATAAGTTATGATGGAGAAAATATAACTCTTTATAAGGATATAAAAGTTAAATGTTTAATTGGGGAATCACAATCAAGACTCATTGTAGATGAAAAACTTTTAAATCTTTTAGAGTTAGAAGAAGAGGCAGTAATAAAACAATACTTAGAACTTTTCTTTGAAAGCTTTAAAGAGAGTGATATAGACATTGTAAATGTTGGTAATCTTTTTTATAGAAAATATCCAGACGAGGTATTAGAAAAGGATCCTATAAGCATTACAAATTTAAAGATTAATGTTGATGTTGAAATTGATGGCACAACAATTACAGGAAATACACTTTAAATAAGTCTATATTTTAAGTAGAAATTGCTTTTAATATGCAGATTAAGAGCTAATTTAATAAATAGTTTCTTAAATTATAAATACAATCAATTTAAAAAAGCCTGTGGAATATAATGTTCTATGGGCTTTAATTTTATGCTATATTTTATTTAAGGTATAAGGGCAATAATATTTATTAAAGAAGAGGGTTATTATGAATGAGAATAAACTGAGAAGATTAATAAAGAAAAATGAATATGAAAAATTAGATTTTAAATTAAAGATAGAGCTTTTTACAGAAAGTGTGAAAAAAGAACTTGCAAAGGATATATGTGCTATAGCTAATTCTAGAGGGGGTAGAGGTTATATAATAATAGGAGTTGAGGATAAAACAAAGAAAATAGTTGGTGTGGATGCTGATTATATTACTGAAGAAAGAGTTCAACAAATAGTTGCCTCAAGGATTGAACCCCCTGTTCCAATAAGTTTAGAGGAATGTTTTTTAGATGGAAAAAGATTATTGGTAATAGTAATATTTAATAGCTATCAAAAGCCTTATCAGATTAGAGAAAATGGGGCCTTTTATATAAGAAGAGGGTCAACTACAGATATTATGAGAAAACAAGAGCTTTTATCAGAATTTCAAAAAGGTATAAGCTTTAATTTGGAGACATGCCCCATAGTAAATAGTAATATAGACTTTTTAAATGAGGAATTAGTAAAAAGATATTTTTATCTAAAGGGTATTAAAATATCTAAGGAAAATAGAGAATTTTTACTTAGTAGTAGCAATATAATTCATAAAAATAATATCTCTGGAAAATCAATGTGTACACTAGGTGGATTATTAGTTTTTTCAGATGTAAATAGTATTTATATACCACACAACATGATAAAAATAAGAAATTTATTAGGTGGAGAACAAACCTTTATAATAAGAGGAAATATTTTAGACATGATGAAAAGCATGGAGAGAAAAATAAGAGAAATAGTACCTAATGAATATCCTGTAGCCTTAATAATTGATACTATAAGAAATATTTTGATATACAGAGATTACTCTCAATATAATAAGATTGTTGAGGTAGTCTTAGGAAAGAAAGAATTAACAGTATATTGTCCAGGAGAAATTGTAAAAAGATATAGGGATGGACGTATAGGATATATAAAGAGAAATATGTGGATATATGAAAAAATAATAAGCTTAGACAGTAGAGATGGGGAAATGAATTACAATTTAGGGGGAAAAGAAGTAAAGGAGAGCTTTACTAATAAGGTGAAAGTTATAACAGTTAATGAAGAAAATATAACTAAATTTATATTTAATAAATATAGAACAATAGGTTAATATTTTGAGGGTATTAGGAATATTATATATAAAGTAAGTTTTTACCTGATAAAATATTATTAAGGGGTGGTAAAGATGATTCAATTATTCTTTAACCAAAGAGGCGCTGGAAAGAGCAAAAATTTAGTTAAACTAGCTAATGAAGAAATTGAAAAGTCTAAAGGAAGTATTATTTTTATTGATAATGATAATAAAAGAATGCTTCAGTTAAATAAAAAGGTTAGACTTATACCTATGGACAATTATTGTGTAAAGAGTTATGATCAATTTTATGGATTTTTACAAGGGATAATTTCTAGAGATTATGATGTAGAAAGTATATATATTGATAGCATAGCAAATATTTTGGATGATATAAAATTAGAGGATTTAGAAAATTATTTGAAAAAAATAGAACTTATGAGCAGAGAACTTAATGTAAACGTATTTGTAACTATTCATGGAGATGTGAAAATAATGCCTGAAAATATCAAGAAATATGTGGCTTAAGCTTTAGCTAGTTTAGAAAATAAATTGTTTTATATAGATTTATGATATTTAATACTATGGGTATAATAAGAACTATAATTAAAAGTTATGGTTCTTATTTTTTTATATATTTTTAGTCAGACTTACTTTTGGCTAGTTATTTAGATTTATCTAATTAAAAAATAGCTTTTTTTTAAAATCAATTGAGAATTAATATAATAAAGGATATACTATATACTATATGATTGCTAAATATAGCACCAGCAAGTAAGCTGGATTAGAATTTTTTTGGAGGGATAAACAAATGGCTAATGTATTAGATACGTTAATGGAACGTGGGTACATAAAACAGTTTACTCATGAAGCTGAAACAAGAGAACTTTTAGAGAAGGAAAAAGTTACTTTTTATATAGGATTTGACCCAACAGCTGATAGTTTACATGTAGGACACTTCATTGCAATGATGTTTATGGCTCATATGCAAAAGGCTGGACATAGACCAATAGCTTTAATTGGTGGAGGTACAGCTACAATTGGAGATCCAAGTGGTAAGACTGATATGAGAAAGATGATGACAAATGAGACTATAGCTCATAATGTTGCTTGTATCAAAAAGCAAATGGAGAAATTCATAGATTTTTCAGATGATAAAGCTATACTTGTTAACAATGCTGATTGGTTATTAAACCAAAACTATGTTGAATTCTTAAGAGAGGTTGGAGTTCACTTCTCAGTTAACAGAATGCTTTCAGCAGAATGTTTTAAACAAAGACTTGAAAGAGGTCTTTCATTCTTAGAATTTAACTACATGTTAATGCAAGGATATGACTTCTATGTTTTAAATAAAAAATACAACTGTAAAATGGAGCTAGGTGGAGATGACCAATGGTCAAACATGATAGCTGGTGTTGAACTTGTAAGAAAGAAATCACAAGAAAGCGCATATGCTATGACTTGTACATTATTAACTAACTCAGAAGGACAAAAAATGGGTAAAACAGTTAATGGTGCATTATGGTTAGATCCAGAGAAAACTTCTCCATACGAGTTCTACCAATACTGGAGAAATGTTAATGATGCAGATGTTGAAAAATGCTTAAAACTATTAACATTTATTCCAATGGATGAAGTTAGAAGACTTTCAAGTTTAGAAGGTTCTCAAATAAATGAAGCTAAAAAAGTTTTAGCATTTGAGGTAACTAAACTTGTACATGGTGAAGAGGAAGCTACAAAGGCTCAACAAGCTGCTGAAGCTTTATTTGGAAAAGGTGGAGATATGAGTAATGTTCCAACTTATGAAATGGGAAAAGATAAGTTAGGTTCAGAACTTTTAGATATTTTAGTTGAAGCTGAAATAGTTCCATCAAAAGCTGAAGGAAAAAGACTTGTTAAACAAGGTGGATTATCATTAAATGGAGAAAAAGTTGCTGACTTTAAAAAGACACTAGAAGAAGCTGACTTTGAAAATGGTGAAGTTTTAATTAAAAGAGGTAAGAAAAACTACAATAAAATAGTTTTAGCATAATTCTTTTTTAGAAGAGTGTATTAGAATATATTAGCTAATTATTATTAAGGATAATATATTCTATTTACACTCTTTTATTTATATGTGATTTTAATTAGATATTTACACTTAATTTAATCTAGTTATTTATCAAATAATAATATATAAATCAAGGGGGTTACAATTAATTAAGAAGTAAATTTAAAAACTTTGAGTATTGAAATTACAAAGTTGAATTTAATGAAAATGTGCTTTTTATAAATTGTATTTTAAAAGTATTTCTACCACTTTGAAACTTGTATATATAATTAATAAAAGTGTATAATAAATTACTGACAAAATGTAGATTAGTTTAGATGATTTATTTTATTTACTAAAGAAAATATTTTCTCTAATAATTACATGTAAGACTAAATAGATATATGAAAGGTGATGAAATATGGCGTTATATGCTATCTCTGATTTGCATTTAGCACTTAATACAGATAAACCAATGGATATCTTTGGTGAGAAGTGGCGTAATCATCATGAGAAGATAAAAGAAAATTGGAATAATAAAATTACTGAGGAAGATACTGTTTTAATAGCAGGGGATATTTCTTGGTCAATGAAATCAGATGAAAGTAAAGATGATTTAGATTGGATAGACGCACTTCCAGGTAAAAAGATAATAATTAAAGGGAATCATGATTATTGGTGGGGAAGTATTTCTAAGTTGAATAAAATGTATGAAAATACAAAGTTCATACAAAATAATTTTTTTACATATAAAGATTGGGCTATATGTGGAAGCAGAGGGTGGATTTGTGAAGGTTCTGATAAATTCACACAAAAGGATAAAAAGATTTTTGATAGGGAACAAATAAGATTAAGATTATCTTTAGAAGAAGCTAAAAAGGCAGGATATGAAAAGATAATATGTATGGTACATTATCCACCTACAAATGAGAAATTTGAGGATTCAGCTTTTATCAATATATTTAAAGAGTTTGGTGTTGATAAGGTTATTTATGGTCATCTTCATGGTATGGCACTTAAGGGTAAAGTATTAAATGAAGAGAGAGATGGAATAGAGTATAAGCTTACAAGCTGTGATTTTATAAATTTTGACCCAATAAAAATCTTAGATTAATACACTGTTTCATGTAAAATTAAGATTTTGAAATATTTAGTTTTAATACTTTTTTTGGTATAATGAGCGAGGAGAGTTAAATAAATCTCTCTAAGAGAGTTAGGAAATAGGTGGTTCTATGGCTATACAAAATTGGAAAGACTTTTTAACTCCTTATGATCAAGCAGTAAGTGAATTAAAGGTAAAGTTAAGAAGTATTAGAAAAGAATTTAGAAGAAAAAATGAATATTCTCCAATCGAGTTTGTAACTGGAAGGGTGAAAGAGGTATCTAGTATATTAGAAAAGGCAAATAAATATAGTATTCCTGTAGATAGAATCCAATATGAGATGGAGGATATTGCAGGTATAAGAATAATGTGCCAATTTGTTGATGATATAGATACTGTTGTCAATATTATAAGGAATAGAAAAGATATGCAAGTTCTTTATGAAAAGGACTATGTTAGCAATGTAAAACCAAGTGGCTATAGAAGCTATCATGTGGTTATAAGATATCCTATAAATATGGCAGATGGACAAAAAGATATACTTGCTGAATTCCAAATAAGAACTTTAGCAATGAATTTCTGGGCTACAATAGAACATTCTTTAAATTATAAGTATAAAAAGAATCTGCCAAAGGACATACAATTTAAATTAAAACGTGCAGCTGATGCAGCATTTACTTTAGATGAAGAAATGCTTGAAATAAAAGATGAAATAAAGGATGCTCAAACTTTATTTGAGGTTAAATCAGATATTATAAGTACTATAATGAATAGTATATTAAATCTTATTTCAATAGGAAAAGTGGCTGAGGCTTCTAGATATCAAATAAGTTTAAATAAACTTATTGAAGAGGGAGAAGTTTGGGAACTTAATAATTTATTAAGAGCTGTCCAAAGAGACATAGATAAGTATAATGTATAATATTTAAATAAAAGTAGTTTTTAATGCCACCTTATTTAAAGGTGGTATTTTTATTTTTAAACTTTATTTTAAGTGAAAGTTGATTTTTATATAAATATTTAGAGGGAAATTAATTTGGTAAAGAATTTTTATTGTTTATTTTAAAATTTTGTTTTATGTCTTTATATTTAATAATAATTGTTATATAATAATAAATGTAATTTAGAAAGTTGATAGAATTACTCAACTTTAACGGAGCAACACATTATTTGAGTTTTAAAATGATTGAGCATTTATTGAGAGAAAAATAAAATTGAGGATGTGTAATTTATGAATGCTATGGATAATTTAGAATTAAAAAAGATTAAGGAAAATCCTTTATATATAAGAGAAATAGAAAATCCATCAGAGGAGATGCAGCTAGAGGCTATTAAGAAAAATCCATTTACAATTCAATATGTTGAAAACCAATGTGAAAAATGTAAAGAGGAAGCTGTAAGAAGAAATCCAACTACTATAGAGTATGTTAAAAATCCATCAGAGGAAATATGCATATTAGCAGTAAAATCTCTATGGAATGCCTTAAAGCTTATTAAGGAACCTTCAGAAAAGGTGGTTGAAGAGGCTGTTAAAACTAAGGGGTGGGCTATACAATTTGTGAAAAATCCTTCAGAAAAGTTAAAACAAATAGCTGTTTCTAAGGATTATGATGCAATAAAATATATAGAAGATCCATCACCAGAAGTTCAGCTTATAGCTGTTAAAAATCATTGGTCAGCAATTAAATTTATAAAAAATCCTACTTTAGAAGCTATGAGAACTTCAGTTAAGGAAGATGCTGAGGCAATAAACTTCTTACCAAACTATACTTATGAAGATTTAGAAACTTTTATAGGAGACAATATAAATGTTGTTAAATATCTTTATGAAAGTATAGATGTTGATATGGTTGTTGATATACTTACAAAAAAAGTTGCAGAAGAGAATGTAGATGAAAGCTATCTTTTAGATTTTATCGATTTAGAAGTCTTAGAGATGAACAAAGTAGAATTTATCAAAGAATATGGAAGTAAAAGAGCAAAGATAATATTAGTAGACAGTATGTTATCAATATAAAAATAGAGATTTAAAAATATAAAATATAGCTTAGTTGAGAAAGTATTTTAGATTTTTCAAAAGAGAGGTTATAAGGTAAGTTTCACGGAGAGATTTATAGAAAGAAGGGACACTAAAGTGGATTTTAAAGAAGCATTAAGTACAGTTAATTTAGTTCTTATGACAGGAGAAGTACCTCTTTTAATAGGAGAAAGTGGTATAGGAAAAACTTCTTTAGCAAAGGAACTTAGTAGAATAAATAATTATCATTTAGTTACTATAGATGGAAATCTTCTTAAAGAGGGAGAAATAGGTGGTCTACCAATGGTAGAGAAGAAAGAAATCCTATTTAAAGGAGATTTAGTAAAAAAAAGCGTAACAAAATATGCTACACATGTAAAACTTATGGAAATTGATGATCATATTGAAAAGGGAGAAAAGGTTCTTTTATTTATTGATGAATTAAATAGATGTGAGCATGCAGTGCAACAAGAACTTATGAATCTTATATTAAATAGAGAGATAAATGGATATAAGTTAAATGAGGATGTATATATATTAGCAGCTATGAATCCATCAAATAAATATGATAACTATGAAGATAGTGATTATCAGGTTATTGAAATGGATCCAGCCCAAGAAGATAGATTTGTTTGGATAGATATTAGTTCAAATCTTAAAGAGTGGATGAGTTGGGCAATGGGAGATGGAAATATCCATGAACATATAATAGAGTTTTTATCAACATTCCCTGAATATTTCCACACTCCTAATTCACTAGAAACAATAAAAGCTACTCCAAGAAGCTGGGAGAGGGTTTCTAAGGCTTATAGAGTGTATTTATCAAATAAGAAGAACTTTTCTAAGGAAATATTATATAATGCCTTAAAGGGAAATGTAGGCTCAACAATAGCACAAGAATTTATAGCATATATAAGTAATCTTAATAAGCCTATTATTTCTAATGAAGAAATTTTTGAAAGTGATGTTTTAGGATTTAACATTAGAGAGAGAATAATGAGTGAAAATCATTCAAGAATGTATATAATAGCTAAGAGTGCTTTATATTATCTTGAAGGATTAAAGGATTATAATAAAGAATTAGAAGTGTTCTCAGATTTATTATCTTGTTATCCTAAGGATTTAAGACTAGGAATAATGAAGGAAATAAAAAGCGATCACTCAGAAGAATTATATAGAAATTTATTAAATGAGGATAAGTTCTTAGAAGCATTCTTTGAGATATATAGCTAGGTGGTGAAATCTTATGGATTTTGAAAGAACTAGGAGAAAACTTCTTAATATAGCAATGGAAGCTGAAGAGGAGAATAAGCCTTTAACAGATGATTTTAAGAGAGAATTTTGGAGCTTAATAGAGAAGGTAATAATCTCCCTTTATGATAAAGAAAATTCATTTTTTGGTCAGTTTTTAATTCATGTAAAGAGAGAAATAAGAACTGATATTAAATGGCCTATAGCCACTAAACCAGAAATGGGATATTTCACAATGGTATTTAACCCAAGAATAATATTAGAATGTGATTTAAAAGAGGTGCAGGCCCTTTTAAAGCATGAAGTATATCATATAATGATGTCTCATTATGCTAGAGAAAAGGCTTTAAGTAGAAAATATTCAAAACTTGCTGTTAGTATAGCTATGGATATAGCCATAAATCAGTATATAAAGAATTTACCTCCATATAGTAAAAGACTAGATTATGTGAATTTAGAATATAATCTAGAATTAAAACCAGATATGCCTATGGAAAAATATGCAGAAGAAATTCAAAAGGCAATTGAAAGAAGAAAAAAATACGGTATTACTGGTGATGATAAAAATGCTGGTGATTTAGTAAGCCAAGAAAAATCCCATGAAGTATGGGAAGAGGTTTCTATAAGCTTAGATAGTTTAGAGGGAACAACTAAGAAAACAGCCATAAACGCATATAAGGGCAAGGCTCCTAAGGATTTAGAAAAAATAATCTTACTAATGAAAGAAAAACCAGAGATAAAGTGGAGTGAATTTTTAAAGGATATAATTCCTACAACAAGAGGAAGTTATAGAAAAACTATAACAAGAAAAGATAGACGTCTTCCAGAAAGATTAGACCTTAGAGGTAAATTGCCAAATTCTATTCCAAAAATATTAATAGCAATAGATGTTTCAGCATCCATCTCTGATAAAGAGTTTGAAAATATAATAATAGAAGTTTTAGGTATAGTAAGAAATAAAAATGCTGAAATAAAAGTTATTGAATGTGATGATGAAATAAGAAGAGTGTATGATTTAAAAGGAATAAAAGATATAAAGCCAAGAAGTAAGAAAAATGGCTCAACAAGATTTTCTCCAGTATTTAGATATATAAAAGAAAATAATATGAGAAATCATATTCTTGTATATTTTACAGATGGAGTTGGAGAAAAAGATTTAGAAGTTAAGCCTATAAATTATAGAACTCTTTGGGTTTTAACAGGCAAGGAACAATTAAGTTTAAATAAATCTTTTGGAACTGTTAAACATTTAGAAAAAGAAAAAGGGGATGGATATACCCTTATGGATGGCTTACAAGATATGAAGGATAATCTTCATGATTGGGCCAGATAAAGTAATAATATAGCACATGTTGATTTAATTGAAAATCAATATGTGCTATATTGTTTTTATATGGTTTATTAACTATAAAAAATATAACTTAATTAAATAGTAAATCCTTAATTAAATTCATAAGGTATATTTTAAAAATCATAAAGGGGGAATTCGGTGAAGAAAAATATTAAGAACATAGCTTTAGTATTGTTAATAATTTTTGTGGTGGCTTTAATTGTTATAACATTTAAAATAATTAAATTTAGAAAAAATACAGTGACAGATATAAAAGCTTGTGGAAATAAAATAACTTTTAATTCTAAGGTTAAAAGAGAAGAAATAGAATATTTAAAAGTGGATGGAGAGAAGGATAGACCAGTAAATAAGGTTGAAGGGTTAAATTTATTTATAAATAATAGTAAAGTTAATTTAAGTGATAAAATTTATGAAAAGAGTTTAAGATATTATATTTCTGTAGAAGATTTAGAAAAAAATGGACAAGTATCAATTGATGGAAATAAGATTTTAAGCAAGATAAATAAAAATTACATAGATTTAGAGAAAAAAGAGATTTTAAAAGAAAAGGATAAATTAGATTTAAGAGGAGAACTTTTAGATTTAGATCATAAAAAATATATTTCTATAAATGATTTTAAAGAGCTTATTGAAGCTAGGGATGATTGGTACGAAAATAAAAACTCAATTTATATGTTTCAGGGTAAAACTAATAATATAAACTGCAATTATAAAGTTAATGAAGGAAAAGCTGCTTTAATAAGAATAGAGGATGTTAGTGCTGGGGGAGTTTTTTCTGAAGATAATAATATGGAAAAAATGAAATATTTAAGTGATTATTTTAAAGCTAATAATATAGTATTTCACATAGCTTGGATACCTAGATACATAAACCCTGAAAAAAACATAGATAATGATTTACTTAAAAATAATAATTTTGAAAATGTTCATTTTATAAATATGCTAGATCATTTAATAAATAGAGGGGCTGTAATTGGTCTTCATGGATATACTCACCAACATAATAATCAAATAAGTGGACTTGGGGTAGAGTTAAAATGGAATGTTAATAGCAATAAAAATAAAGTTTTAAAGGTTGTTGAATCATCATTAAAGACAGCTAAGACTTTAAATATACCTATAGGTTTTTTTGAAAGTCCACATTATAAAGCAGATAGAAATCAACAAAAAATAATAGAACAATACTTCCCAGTTATGTTTGAACCCTATGCTGGATATTGGAACTTAAATCCATTAATAAGTTTTAGTAACAAGTCTACATTATATGTACCTGCTCCTTTAGGATATGTTAAGGATAATGGAGAGACTGTAGCTAGAAGAATTAGAAATTATAGCAATGAAATTTTAACGGCATTTTTCATACATCCATATATTTTTTTAGGAAGTATAGAGAATAAAAATAATAGCCTAAATAATGAGGAAATATATGAGTTTAATGAAAATTCACCTATATTAAAGATAATATCAGCATTAAAAGAAAGAGGATGTAAAACCATAAATGTTAATGAATTAAACAATCAAATTACATAGTAAAAGTTTTTATTATGTATTTAAGTGAAGCAGATAAATATGGATATAATGAAAATGGATCTGTATATTATCCATAACTTGGAGAAAGTTCTGGTTGGATACATTATCCTATGAATTAAGTAAAATTAATATATTTACATTAAATTCATAGTATAATTTATATAAATGATTGTCTTAAAAATACTGTTAATATTTTAAAACTGAATTTTTAAGACAATCTTTTAAATATTAATATTATTTACAGGAGGAGCTGTGGATATAAAGATAAAAATATTTTGGATAGTATCTATTTTAACTGGAATAATATTTATATATATGTTATCTAATATAATATTTAAGCTTAAGTTAAGAAAAAAGATAGGAAGAAAATCAATATTAAAGATTATAAGCATTATAATTGGTGGATATTTAATATTTTTATTTTTTACAATTTTTAATGTTTACAATTATTATAATTTAAAAAATATAGTTGAACATTCAAGTATTAGTAAGTATATAAAAGATTATAAATTATCAGGTACTGATTATTGTGTAATAACAATTAATGGAGATGAAGAGTTTGAAAAATTAGATAATAAAACTAAATTAGAAGATATGTTTGAATTAAAAATAAGGTGTAACAGTGCAATAGCAAATATACTTTTTGATGGACGTATACCATATAATATTTATCATGAAACTAAAATTATAATTATTGTCAATGAGAATGAGTATATTCTTTATAATACAGACAAAGATGATAAAGACAAATTATTTCTTAATGGTAATGTAGTTTATGAAGAAAATTTGAAAGAAATATTTAGCGATTTAAGTTTTGATAATAAATAGCAATGAGAAAATAAAAATACAATTAATATTATAAGGAGTTTATTAATAAAAGTACAATAGCATTTGAAAATGGTGATATAGAATTATCTTATGATATTTCAAAACTTAACCTAGAAATTAAATATAGTTCATATATAAAAGGCAATTCAGAAAGTGATTTAGGAGCTAAGGTATATTTTAAAATAGGTTTTTCATTAAGTGATAATATTAAAAACCAAAAATAGATGGTGTAAAAAGTTATATTAATAAAGTTATAGATGATATAAAAAGATGTATTGAGAATGTTATAGAAAAATTGATAATACATCGATTAGAGATGAGATAATATCCCTTTCTCTTATAACTATGTTTGTCATGCTATATAATAAGAGCAAAAATTTTATTAATGGTAATTTAAAATTAGAAGCTCTAGTTGCTAGTTTTTTAGTCTTTATTTCATCTACAAATGTAGTAGAATTAAATAAAAAAGTAAATGAATTTTTGGGAGTTTAATTGAAAAAAGTAGACTTTGCATAATTAACAAAGTCTACTTTTTTATTTTTTAGTTAGAATATATTAAATATTCAGTACCAGTTTGCTTGTTTACTAAATAAAGGTTAAATTGCTTGATAGTATTAATATCATAATTAACATTGCAACTTAAAAATTCTGTATATTTAGATTTAGGATTGAAATTTTTATTTCTAGATAAATTTTTTAAATAATCATTTTTTAATGCAAATAATGATTTTATATCATAGTTATTTGTAAAATTAGGTGAAGTTAATTTAATTTCAAAAGTTTTATCTATATTATAAGAGTTTAAATCCTTAATATTTTCGGTATAAAAATCTAAAATACATCCATATTCAAAATAATATAAACTTACTAAGTTTATATCAATATTGTCTATTTTAATTTTTTTATTTAAAGAAACATAATTATCATTATTTAATGATAAAGGAGTATTAAGATTAAAAGTTTTAGTAGGTAAAGTATTTTGAGAAATTGAATATTGAATATTTATTGAATTCGATGGAACATTTTCAGGCAATATAAAACGATCAATAACTTCAAGTTTATTTGATGATATTTTTTTTGATAACACCGTAAAAGTTCCAAGCCCAAAACCATCATATTTGTTAGGAGAAGTAGATAAGTAAACTAAGTTATTATTGTCAATAGAAATATTTTCAGGGTATTTAACATAATATTTTGTAATTAAGAAGTTAGGAAGATATTTAGTGTATTCAACATTTACATTAGCGTTATTGTAATCTGTATTAAATGGAAGATTAACTGTAACAGTATCTTGATTTGAACATGAAATTAATAACAAACTAAACATAAATGCAGTAATTATAATTTTTAAAATTTTAAATTTTTTAAACAAAAGAACCTCCAAATAAAAGTTTTGAATTAATGTTAATAATAATTTAAATTATATATAAGTAATTAAAATTATTCAATTATTTATAGAAATTAATAATAAGGTATATGGAATTAAATAACAGTAATTAATTTTAATAAAAAAAGTAGAGTTGTTTGTATAGGAAAATTGCCTATTAAATTTTACTTATAAAATTTAATAAGTATTTTTTTATTTCAAACTTTTAAAAACTTAAATATAAAAAGACAAAATAGATTTTATAATAATCAAAACCTATTTTGTCGACAGCCTGAAGGATTCTTTTTAAAGAATCCTTTTTTATTATTTAATTATTTTTTTAGAATTAATAAAAATATATACATGATAAAAACCAAATGTAAAAATACAAGAAATAACATATATTAATAAGCTTAGAATATAACATTGTGAGATATGAAAATTAATTTTACTAAAAATAAGTCCTATTAAAGCAGCTAATATAAAAATTGATTTATTTATTTGTTTAGAATTTCTATATTTATTTTTGAGTTTATTTTTAATTGCTATCAAAAAGAAACTCAAAAATAAAATATAGATAATAAAGAAT
>OCPN01000041.1_pt1 | contig 71749 bp, 57 predicted proteins | sample 1476971 | NCBI WGS metagenome assembly OCPN01 (sample SAMEA2580251, study PRJEB22360) | human gut metagenome | biome: human gut; feature: human-associated habitat; material: faeces | place: Denmark | collected 2008/2010
ACACCGTTAGGTGTGTTGCCCAAGAATCTTGGCATTTCAATGCCGAGTAGTTCAAATAGATAGAATTCTTAATGATGTTGATTTTAACCAGTTTAAAAATAGTAAGAGTAAAATAGCTAAATTATTTAAATCAGAGGAAGAACTTTTTAATGAAGCAATGAAATCTGAAATAGAAGCTAGAAGGAATTATGAGGAATACAAGAAAGAGATATAAAAATTAAAATGCCAGATGATTATATTTAATTTTTTAAATTATTTATATTTTTTTGAATTTAATTTAAACTTTATTGACTTAAAATTATAAATATGCAAATATATATGAGAATTTATATTTTTAAGGGGGAAATAAAATGAAAAGTTTATTAAAGGAGAAAATTTCTATTTTTAAAGTTCCTATTATTTTATTTATAGGATGTTTATTAATTATATCTCTTAATAAAAGTATTTATAAAGAGAATAAAGAAGACTTTAAAGAAAAATACATAAAGACTGAGAACGATTGTAATGCTTTAGAGTTAGAAAATAACAAGGCAAAGGAAAGAAAAGATTCTTATATGGAACTTAAAAATAAGTATGATGAGTTAAGCAAGGAATACTCTGATTATGAAGAAAATACTTCAAAGGCTTTAGATAAAAAGATAGATGAGCTAAAAAGAGAGATAGGAGAATAACTTAGTATGAAAAATGATTTAAAGAAATTATTTAAGAAGCTACCAGGAGTAAATGGACAATATAAGCAAACTATGATTGTATACTATGGATTTCTTGTTTTTTTTAGTATATCTACTTTTTTAATTAAAGAAGATAGAAGTAATTTAGCTTTAAGTATCTTTTTTATACTTTTAGTTTTGCCATCTATAGCAATTGGTTTAAAAAATATGAAAAGATTTAGTAGAAATGAAAAGTTAAATTATATAGTTTATCCAGGGATATTTATAATTCTTATAAATTTTATTATTAATAGTGGTTTAAATAATAATAAAAATTTTCAAAGTGATGCTTTAAAAGAATTAGGAATAAGTGGAAGTGAATATAAAGAAACAATAGAGAGATATAAAAATTTAAAGGTTGAATTAAATAATAATACTATTAATGAAGATCAGTATAAGTTAGAAGAAAATAATTATAAAAAGCTTGAAAGTTCTTATGAAAACTTAAAAGCTGAAACAGCTAAAAAAGAAGAAGTTTATAATGAGCTTTTAAAGAAGAAAGCTGAAAAAGAGGAACAAGAAAAAATAGTCAAAGCTGAAGCAGAGAGAAAAGCTAAAGAAGAGGCAGAAAAGGCAAGATTAAAGAGAGAAGAAGCAAAAAGAGAGTCTTCAAATATTAGTAATTCAAGTAATAAAAATAATCAATCAAATAATAAAAATAATGGAACATTTAAACCAAATGGGGGTACGGCTAGTCATGACCATAGAACAGGCTATGATAGTCCAAGTAGTGATCCTAATAAGCCACAAGCAACCTCAGACTATGGGTATGTAGCTAGTGGAAATAGCTATGTTCACAAAACTCCAGATTGTAAATTTATAAGAGGAAAGGCAACAAGTAGAGTAAGTGTAAGTGATAGTGGAAAGCATACTTGCAATTGTTGGCGTTATTAAAAGGTAGTTTTAATCTACCTTTTAATTTTATATTTAATTATAAATATATAGTTAATACAAGGAATTGGACAATTATACGTAGAGATTTTATAATAAGAATATATTATTGGTTTTTATAGAAATTTTTGAGAGAATTACGGAGCTTTTTATAATAAGTGATTAAAAATCTTAGAGATAAAGGAGAATTTTAGTGGACTTTAATAAATTTATAGATAATGATGATAGGAAAATTGAAGTTGAATTAAAAAAAATAATATCGATTAATAAAGATTTAAAAGAAGAAAAGGAAAATAACATAAAAAATAGAGAGATAAAGAGAAATTGTTTAATAGATGAATTAGGTAGATTAAAGGAATCTTCTAAAGAAGCTGTAGAGGGATTAAATAACTTTAGTGATTTTAAGAAATATATGCATATAGAAAGAAATGTTCAAAGTAAGCTTGAGGAGTTAATAATAAATGCTTCTGAAAGTAATAAAGCACAACTAATATTAGTTTGTGGTAGTGTAGGAGATGGTAAATCTCACATAATATCCTATTTCAAAGATAAATATCCAGATATAATATCAATGTTTAAGTTACATAATGATGCTACAGAAAGTTTAGAGCCTAATCAAACTTCTATGGATACTTTAAATGATGTATTAGATGAGTTTAGTGATGAAAAAATTGATTCAAGCAATCAAAAGTTTATATTAGCTATAAATCTTGGAACTTTAAATAACTTTATTGACTCTAAGTATGGTTCAAGATTTACTAAATTAAAACAATTTGTAGATAAAAATAAAATACTTGAACAAACCATAGTAGAAAATGATTTTGATTCAGAGAGTAATATTCAATTTGTGAATTTTTGTGATTATCATATTTACACAATAAAAGACGGTAAAGTTAAATCACAATATATAAAAGAGTTACTTGGAAAGATTACTAATAAATCAGAGTTAAACTATTTTTATAAATCATACAAAGAGAATTGTACAAACTGTTCAATTTCTAATACATGTCCAATAAAAGTTAATTATGAGCTTCTAAGTAATGAAAATGTTCAAGAAAGTATTATAGAATTACTTGTTCAAGTAATAATAAAAAACAAAGCTATAATATCAACTAGAGCTTTATTGAATTTCTTACATGATATATTAATATCTAGAACCTATATAGATATTAATTCCCCGATATTTAAGCAAAAAATATCAAGATTAAAACCTGAAGAATATATAAATTCTTTAATGCCTAATATATTATTTAGCCATAAAGAACTATCATCAATATTCGAGGGATTAAATAAATTAGATCCATTAAATATAAGAAATGAAGAGTTAGATGATTTTGTGATTAAATTTAATAACTCAGTAAATTTAATAGAATTATTTAATGAAAATATTGATTATCCAAAAGGTTTTTTAGGTACTATTGAAGAGTTAGATTTTAATGATAAGCAAGTAGTAAATAAAATAAGAATTGATTTATTAAAACTATTTATTAGAAGTTATTTACTATGTGGCAAAAATGATGTCTTTTCATTAAATGATGATATTTATGATGAGTTTATAAGAAATCTTTATTATTGGAATAAAGGTGAGAAAGGTAAACTTAAAGATTTATATAGTTTTATAAAAAATGGAATTTTAAAATGGAATGGAGAAGCTGATAAAGATAGTATAAACATTTTTATTGGAAAAAATCAAAATAAATACAAGGTTAGTGAAGAGATTGAATTTAAAGCGGATATAAGCAATTTACCTAGTAATAAAGATAATGAATTAATAAAATTCTTAAATACTATGGAAATTAAATTTAAGAGTGATAGTTTAGAAAATTCAGAAACTATTGATATAGATTATTCATTATATCAATTATTAAAAAAGGTTATTAAGGGTTATAGACCAAATAAGAAGGACAAGAATCAATTTGTTAAGTTCATTGAGTTTATAAACAAGTTAGAGGTTGCTGGTTCTCAAAATGAAAATCTTTTATTTACAGAAAAAAATAGAGATAATAATAAGAAATATAGATTAGAATATGATGACCAATTTGAAATTTATAGATTTGTGGAGATTTAAGCATGAGTGAATTTAATGATTATAAAATAGATTTAAAAGAGTTTAAAAATGGATTTAAGTTTACAGAAAAGGGATTAACTCATAAACAAGGATCAAGATTTAAGCTTTTACCATATGCAGCTAATGAAAAGACATTAGTTGATGATTTTTCAGGGGTTCTTGGAAGTTTTTCAAGACTTATTTCAAATAAACAAATAGAAGGTACATTTAATTATGATGAGTTTATAGAAGAGGTTGCTGAACAGGTTGGGGACTATGAAGGAAATTTAAGCGAAGAGACTTTTAAGGATATAATAAGAACAATGTTTATAGAAGATGGGAAGTTAGTTAACTTTGACATTAAAACATTAAATTATATAAACTCAACCAAAGCAGATGAAAAGATAGCTAGCTTTTTATATTCAGTACTGTTTGATGAAAATATAAAGAAAGAAGCACTAAGCCATTATGATACTGAAGTAAACAATATATTATATAAATTAGTATTAAAATCATTGCCAACTTTAAAAGAAAAAAAATACTCAATGGGTGGATATAATTGCTATGTTCCTTATGTAAAAGAAATGTTTATAAAAGATTTTAGATTTTTAATAAAACATGAAGAGTTATATAAGGATTCATTAAAGAGGTTATTAGAATACTACTATATGTTTTATGTATCCCAATTGAGTATAAAGTTAGATAAATTTGAAAATGCTGAATTAGATAAAATGGAAAAAGTTTACTATACATTGTCTTGGGAAAGTACTTCAAAAAATAGAACTGCTTATAGATTAGGATGGGAGTTATTAAAAGGTAAAGTTAATTCCTTATTTTCACATGCTGTAGCATTAGAACTGTTAAATACAAATGGAGATGAAAATCAACTGGGCTATTTGGAGTTAGCAGAAGCTTATAATTCAATGAACAAAGATGAAATAGAAGAAAGTTTAAGAGAAGTTGTAAATATATATCAAAGTCAGATAAAGGATATCGATTGGAATGAATTTAAACCAACCTCAAAACAAAGTTCTGTTAATGGATTCAACGAAGTATATAGACTTTATGACTCATTAGAATATCAATTTAATAAAGGAACAAGAAAAAGAGCATATGATGCTTATAAAAATTGGTTTGTAAAATTTGTTGAAAAGAACTTTGGAAAGAGAAGAGGGGCATTAGGATACAATTTAAATATGACAGAAGATGATATAATATTAATGACCAAAATTTGTATTAATGATAAGAAAAAGCTAAAATTAAATATTTTATTTGAGGAATTTGAAAAAAGAGGAATATTTTTTGATAGAGATTCAAGTAAAAAAATAATTCAGCTTTATGAAAAATTAAACTTACTAGAAAAGAAATCAGATAGTGGGGATGCACAATATGTTAGATCAGTTTTATAGTTATTTATCAGAAAGAATTTTAGAGTTTTTTAAAGATAATCCTTTAAATTCAGGAGCAAAATATAATATTCAATTTGAGACTGAGGAACAAGTAAGAAATCTATATAATGTTTTAAAGGAAAATACTTTAAGTGAAACTTATGAATACAAAGATGAAAATGGAAATGTTAAGTACAAATCATATAAATTAAATTTTCATAATGGTAAAGAATTAATAGTTGCTGCTACTATTGATAATGTTCAACCAGACTTTTTAACAAGACTTAGAAATATGGTTGGACATGAAACAGGATATGAGAATAAGGGAATACTATTTATACACAATACAACTTTAGATAGTATTGTTGGTGGAACAGAATCTTTTTCAAAAGAAGGTATGCCATTTCATGTAAATTATATACAAAATAATATTAAAGAAAAAATTTCAAACAATAATTTTAGTAAAGTAGATAAAGTTATTGTTAAAAAAGACTTGGAAAGAAAAAGAAGTTCACTATTTCAAGATAGTAATTCAATTTTTGAATATAGAGAAATATTAGAAATAATAAACAAAGGTTATATAGATAAAAATGAATATAGAAATTTTGGATTGTTTTATGATAGCAAATTAGGAGAAGTATCAGGAAAAGAATTAGAAAATAAAATAAATGAAAATGCATTATATTTTAGTAGAGTAGATGAGATTCATAACTATGGTAATCCAGAAACTCAATTAGAGAAATATTTTGATGATAAAGGTATTGATAAGTTAAAAGAGGCTAATTGGAAAGATGTTGAGTATAAGTATGTGATAAAATCTGTTGAAGATAAAAAACAAATAAAACCTCTAGAATATATAGGAGCTTCTGTTGAATGGGATAAAGAAGAAGGTACTTCTAAGGCTAAATCAAGAACTAGAAATATAATAGTTTTTAATGAAAATAACTTAGAAGAAATAGATTTAGAATTTACATTTGATGATAAGTTAAAAAAAGAATATATTCATGAAAAAGGAATAGTTGGCGACCTAAAAGTTACCACTTCAGGTAGGAAATTAAATGTAACCTTAAAGGTATATGAATTCAAATCAAACTTTTATAAAGTAGTTTATAAACCAGAAAAAATGAAATTCGAATTTAAAATAGTTGTTTTAAATTTTAATAAAAAATACTTAGAGGCAATAAAATCTAAATACACATTGGTTGTTAAGAAGAATGAAAGTTATATTTCTATAAATACAAATGATTCAACTATTATATTTAATGAGTTTGAAAGTAATAAATCAGAATATGAATTAACTTCTAATAATGAACAGATAAATATACTTTCAGATGAGTTAGTAGAAGTTAAAATAGCAGATAATTTTAACTATGAAAATGATGAGGAACTTATTAGATTTACAGCAAAGATTGAAAATGATATTGTACCGTTTGGAATAATTGGGACAAGTCAAGTGCTAGAGTATGCAACAGGTATGAAGGTATGGAAACTTAAAAGAGAAAAAAAGGCTGATTTTAAGTCTATAGGTGATAACAAACTAGAGTTTGGAACAAGAGAATATTTAACAAGAGATGAATTTAGAAAAAATCTTGCTTTAGAAAAAGAGATTATAGAAAAAGAAGGCTTTTGCTTTATTGAAACTACAGAAGGATTAGAGAAAAATGAAATATTACTATATTCTGAAGTTAGAGAAACTTACTATAAAATTTTAGAGTATTATAAAAAATCTAGAAGATTACCTAGTTTAACATATTTAAATGATGATTTGAAATCAATATATAAGGATTTCATAATTGTTTATTTAGAAGCATTAAATTCAATAAATGAAGGTGAGTATTTAAATAAAGAACAAAAGAATTTATTTAAATTAGGAGTGATAAAAAGAGAAATAGAAGATAAAGAATTAATATTTACTCCATTACATCCTTTAAACATAGCATATCAATTAAAAATAAATGATGAACTTGGTGGCGAGGAGTTATCAGATGAAATCATTAAGAGGTTTACTTCAACTTATCTTTTACCTTATATAGTTGGAGAAGAAAATGAACTGTATATTCCAATGGAACAATTACATTCTCCAGAGTGGAAATATTATGTTGATGAAAAATTACCAAGATATAAAGGATCTAGGGAGTTTGTATCTAAGCTTGTTACAGAAAAAATCGAAGAGTTTGTAGGCCATTTTAGATATTTATTTAACATGTCTGAAAATGCAGCAATTAGAATAAATTTAATAAACACAGGAGATAGTAAGGAAATTCTTCAAGGAATTTTTAAGTATTACACAAAGAGACTTAAATCAGGAAATAATGTATTACCAATAGATTTATTTATATATTCAGATGAAAATATAACAAATGCTTTTGAAGAAGTTGCTTTTAATGAAAACATAGCGAGTATAAAAGGATTATATGGAATAGATTTAAAAGTAGACAACATGTCAGAGGAGGATGTACTTAATCTTTATAGAGAAAAAGTACAATTCTATACAAAAAAAGTTGAAGATGGAATAGAATATGCTCATATTACATTCTTAGAGATGAGTGAGGATGTAAGGACTATAACATCAAAAATGAGTGATATACCATCAGGAGTAATATTAAATGGTGAAATCTCTGGAATTCCATCAGTATTTTTAGGTGATGCATATAGAACTGGATTTGGTACTAAATACGCAAATACTGATACTAATTTAATGAATGTTGCTATGAAACTTAATGCTCTAAATACAGCTTCTAATGGAGAGCCTTTTAATAGTGATCAATGTAAAGCAATTTCAGTTCCTAATAAAAGTAAAAGTTCATTAGATGATATATATAATGCAAGTCATTGGGTAACATTTATAAATCCAAAGGTTGATTTAAACTTTTTTAAAAATGATCCTGATGCAAAAGATTTGTTAATAATACATTACAGTGATCAATATACAACAGCAGGAGGATATGATGCAATAACTGTAACTAGAAAATCAACTCCGTATCAAAGAGTAATTGAAGAATTCTTAAACAAGAATGAAATAGAAAATTCCGAAGAGTACTCTCCAATGATAATAAATATGTTTAATGCTATAAATGGAGATTGGTTATTAAGATTATTATCAAGTAAATCACATTTTCCTAAGGAAAAAATAAGTATACTTTCAGCTATTAAGTTAGCATTAGCTAAGTTTAAAAATGAAAATATAATATGGGTACCAATATCGTTAGAAGAGATTTTAAGAGTTTCTGGAGGGGTAGGACTAAAACAATCAGAAGGATTTTTCTCAGTTAAAAACTTAGGGTTTGATAATAAGGGTGCTACAAGTGATGATATATTAATGGTTGGAATAGAAGAAAAAGATGAAAAAGTATTTGTTCATTATTATCCTATAGAAGTTAAAATTGGTATAAATGATGATGGATACATAGTAAAGGGTATAACACAAGCTAAAAAAACAAAAGGACTTTTAAAGGAAACATTATTACCTAAAGATGGTGAAATACTTTCAAATACAAAGAAGGTATATAGAAACTTCTTGATGCAATTAGTAGTATCAAGTGCAGAAAAATTAAATCTATATGGGGTTTGTAATAATCAGAACTGGGAAAAAGTAATAGATTCTGAATTAAGAAGAAAGCTATTAAATGAAGATTATCAAATAGTAGATTCAATGGATAAAGTTTTGGGACAAGCTGCTGTGGTATCTTTCAAAAGAGGAGTAACTAAAAATATTTCTGAAATAACTGAAGATGTTATGGTTATAGAAATGGCAGAAGAAGACGGAATTCAATTTATAACTAAAACAGTTAGTGAAATAGAAGGCTTAATTTCTAAAGTTGATTTTTCAGAAGTAGAAAATATTGAATATATACCTGAGAAAAGTGTAGAGATCAAAGAAAGTATTGAGAATACTGATGAAGATGTAGTAATTAGAAATGGTGTTTATAAAGAGAACACAACTGGAGAATTATTTGAAATAAAAGAAAATATTTTAGTTGAAGAAAGCAGAAATATGGAAATAATATTTGGAACTAATGAGAAAAACAATAAAAAAATCATTCTTTATCCAAATGATACAAATAAAGTTCTTCATACTAATACGGGAATAATCGGAACTATGGGAACTGGTAAAACTCAGTTTACTAAGTCAGTAATTACTCAAATTCATAGAGAATCAAAGAATAATGTTGACGGTAAAGACATTGGAATTCTTATTTTTGACTATAAAGGAGATTACAACAAGTCAAAAGAAGATTTTATAGAGGCTACAGGTGCTAAGGTTTTTGAATTATATCATTTACCGTTTAATCCATTATCAGTAGTAAAGGGGCCAAACTCAAAACCAATGCTTCCTCTTCACACTGCTAATAGTTTAAAAGAAACTATTGCCAAAGGATTTAGACTTGGTAATAAGCAAGAAACACTATTAAGAGAGCTTATAATGGAAGCTTATGAAAAAAGGGGAATTATAAAGAATAATCAAGAAACTTGGGATAAACCAGCACCAACATTAAAAGATGTTTATGATGTTTATGAATCAAGAGAGGACTTGAAAAAGGATGATAGTTTATATTCTGCATTAAGCAATCTTATAGATTTTGAAATATTTGAACCAGATCCATTTGAAACTAAAAGCTTATTTGAACTTATAGATGGAGTTACAGTAATAGATTTATCAGGATATGATGAAGGAATACAAAATCTAGTTGTGGCAATTACATTAGATTTATTCTATGCTCAAATGCAAGCTGGGGGACATAGTAAGATAGAAGGACATTTAAGACAATTAAATAAAATAATATTAGTAGATGAAGCTGATAACTTCTTAAGTAAAGATTTCATAGCTTTAAAGAAGATACTAAAAGAAGGTAGAGAGTTTGGTGTAGGAACAATACTTTCAACACAACTACTAACTCACTTCTCAACAGATAAAAATGACTATGCTAACTATATATTAAATTGGGTAGTTCATAGAGTTGATGACTTAAATAATAGAGATGTAAAAAAATTATTCAATGCTAAAAGTAAGCAGGAAGAAGATAAACTTGTAACAACTATAAAAGGATTAGCAAAACACCATAGTTTAGTTAAGATAGGTGATAGTGAAAGACCATCATTTATGAAAGATTTAGCTTTTTGGGAATTATAAAGAAAAATAGGAGAATATTAAAGATGGAAATAGATGCAAAAGGATATCCTTTAAGAGAAATTTTAACGAAAAACATAAGTTATGAAATTCCAGATTATCAAAGACCATACTCTTGGAAAAAAGAACATATTGATGATTTGTTTAGCGATATATATTTCGCAATGGAATGTGAAAATAATCATTTTTTAGGGACAGTTGTATTTAATTCAGAAAGAAAGGAAAATGATAAAGTATTAGAAGTTATTGATGGACAACAAAGATTAACTACTATAATGCTTATTCTATATGTTATAAGAAGATTTTATAAAGAAAAAATATTTGACGATGAAAAAGGAATTAACTCTAGAAGAAGTAATATTCAAAACTTACTAGAGTTTTCAGATGATGATGGTGATATTATAGGATTGAAACTAAATTTAGGTGAAGTAAATAGAGAATTTTTTAAAGATTACATTGTAAATGGTTGGGATAAAGATGCTGAATATATAGAAGATATAAAAAATAAATTTAAAAATAGAGGAGAGTTAGAAGTTAATAATACAATAATAAAAGCATACGATCATATTTATTCTGTTATTAAAAATGAGATTAATTATAAGGAAGAATTTTCTGAAGAAACAAAAAAGTCATATGATAAATTAAAAAAAATTAATGAAGCTATTTTAGATAAGCTTGAGGTTGTAAAAATAGAGGTGAAAAACGATGTTGATGCTTTTTTAATTTTTGAAACTCTTAATGAAAGAGGTCTGGAACTTTCAGTTGTAGATTTAATAAAAAATAAATTGTTTAAAAACTGTGCTAATAAAGACGACTTTAATCAATTAAAAAGTAAATGGAGAGAAATAATATCTACAATAGAGGAAAGTGATGAATTGAGAAACTTTATTAGACATTATTGGATATCAAAACATAATTTTGTAACAACTCAAGACTTATTTAAGGATATAAAAGGATATATAGGAAAAGACTATGATAAATCAAAAATTATGATAGATGATTTAAATAAACTAGCTAAATACTATAAAATTTTTATGGAGCCTAGTGAAAAGTTCATAAAAAACTCTGCATTAATTGATGTTTTAAAAGAAACTAAAAAGTTAAAATTTAATTCTCATTTCCCAATTTTGATTTCTGCACTTGAAAAATATGATTTTAAAGTTGATGATCAAGAATTTTATAAAGTATCTAAGTTGTGTTTAAATTTCTTAGTCAGATATATAACTGTTTTAAAAAGAAAGCCAACTGTAATAGAAAAGGTATTTGGTGAAATTGCTAGAGAGTTTAGTATCAATAAACTATATGAAAAATTCATTATGTATGCTAAAGATAATGAGTTTCAAAATGCTCTTGAGATTATAGAAGTTAAGCAAAGATCGGATGCAACACACTATCTATTAACACAATATGAAAAAAGCTTACATGAAAATGAACAATGGATTGCTCCAGAAAGAAAAAGTGTTACTATCGAGCATATACTTCCTCAAACAATTAAGCAATCAGAAGTATCTGGTCAGAAATGGTTAGAGATATTTGGTGGAAAAGATGAGTGTGAAAAATATCTTAATAGATTGGGGAATCTTACTTTATTAGGGCCAAAAGCACAAAGTAAAACATCAAATAAGTTTTTTGATAAAAAGCAAGATGTTTATAAAGAATATACTGATATGCTTATGACTAAAGAATTATTAGAATATAGTAATTAGGGAATTGAAGAAATTGAAAAAAGACAAAAAGAAATGGCTAAAAAATTTGTAGAAATTTTCACTTTAGATATTGAAAAATTATAAATTAATATTAGTATAAATCGAAAGACATGTAGAAATTTTCTACATGTCTTTAATTATATATTAAGTTTTGATATATCATCAATAAATGAATTTTTATTTAAACTAATTCTAATAAAGTGATTAGTACAATTATATTTACCAATCGCTTGTATAACATATGATGGTTCACCAATTCCACAGGCTGATCCTGCTGAAATAGCTACCTTGTCAGCTAAATTCTTTATTAGCATTTCATTTATTACATTAGGTATAATCATACCTATTACACCTGGTATTTTATTTTCAGGATCTCCTAAAAACTCTATTTCAGGATACTTTTCTTTTAAAAGCTTTTTAGTTTCTTCTTCAAGATTAAGTATTTTTTCTATATAATTATCCATGTCTCTTTTTGCAATTTCACAAGCTTTTCCGAATCCTACTATATTATGAACTGCATGGGTTCCAGCTCTATATCCAAATTCTTGTTGACCACCATGTATAAGAGAAGTCATCTTGTAATTATTAAAACTTTCTTGTCTTATAAAAGCAGCACCAACTCCTTTTGGTCCATAAATCTTATGGGCAGAAAAGGATAGAAAGTCAACTGGTATTTTCTTTACGTCTATAGGAACTTTCCCTAATATTTGTGTTGCATCAGAATGGATAAGTATATTATTTTCTTTAGCAATCTTAGAAAGTGAGCCTATATTATTTAAAGATCCAATTTCATTGTTACCCCATATAAAAGAAGCCAAAATAGTATTTTCTTTTATAGAGTTTTTAAAGTTTTCATCAGTAACTTGACCATACTCATTAACAGGCAAGAAACTTACTTCAAATCCTCTATTAATTTTTTTAGTGTTTTTCTTCTTTTTTAAAAATTGGCTTGCAATTGTTTTATCTGGATTATTCCAAAATACATCACCATTTAAAAACTTACATGTTTGTAAAACTGATTTATGTTCTACAGTAGATGTTATAATATGATTTCCTTTATCTTCATAAAATTTAAGATAGTCAGAAACACCTTTTATAATCATATTATTACTTTCAGAAGCACCGCTTGTGAAAATAATTTCTTTTGGGTTTGCATTAATTAAATTAGCTACTTGCTCTCTAGCTTTTTCTACAGCTTTTTCTGCATTAACAGCTAATGTGTAGTGTCTACTAGAAGGGTTACCGTATTCTTCTTTTAAATACGGTAACATTGCTTCTAAAACTTCTGGGTCAATTGGAGTAGTAGCACTATTATCTAGATATATCATATACTAGCATCTCCTTCATCAAGTATCTTAGTTATAAATTTTTCTAAGTTACCCCCTGAGTATTTATATTTATTATAAAGAAGTTCAGCACCCCTATCCATATGAAGCTTCATATAAGTAGGATAGTAGTCATCATCTGAAATATGTCTTCCTAAGTTCATTTCAATAAGAGCTTTGAATATAGCATCAAATTCACCAGTAACAGTAGCTCTTTGTAGTTCAAGTCCATTTGTATCCTTGCTTTCATATTCTTCAATAGGTGTTTCATGATTTAGGGACATAGAAACGGCTATTTTACTTAATGCAAAGGGCTTAAGATTTGAACTTCCACCTAATTCTTCAAATATTTCTTTTGTTTTTTTTGACGTTTTTAATCTAAATCCCATAATTACACCTCAAAATATCCATTTTTAACTTCTGTTTTTCTTAAATTTGTATTGTAAAGAAGTAGATATTCATTACATACATAAGGCTTAACAACTTGATATAAGTCACTATCAATTTCTTTATTAGTTGAAAGTATAATGACCTGCTTACTTATATTAGGTAAATATGTTGTTGTTAGAGCATTTCTATGAGTTTCATCTATACGTGCATATGGTGTATCAATTATAAATGGTATTTCAACACCAGAACTTTTTATAATAGCCCAAATTAAACAAAGTATATAAATTTGTTTTTCTCCTTTTGAAAAATCATTTATATTAACCTTTGAGCTTAAAGAAATATACTGAACTAAAGCTATTTGTTCAAGTTTTTTAGTTAAGCTTTTATAGTTTGCTACATCAAAATAATTAAATAAATCATCTATAAATTTAGAACCATATTTCTTTTCAGTTCCTTCAAAACCAAGGTTAGTTAATATATTTAATATTTCATTTGTATCATATTCTTTATTTATGTAAAGAGTAGAGTTAAATGAATCATCAATTACTATACTATTTACATAATTGTCTTTTCTTATAATATTTTTAAATATATTAATAAATTCTTCTTCTATAGCATCAATTTTATCTCTAGTAATATTTTTTAGAAGTTTATCTAAATAACTAATTATACTAGATGACATTTCTAAAACATTATTATTTTGTAGTAATGATGTAAGTTCATTTTTAGCTCTTGTTAAATGATACTCTTTTAAAGATAATTGCTTATATTTTTCTTCAAGTTTAGCTTTTGAAGAAGCAATTATATTTTCAGTCTCACTTATTTGTTTATTTAAAATGGCAGTTGTTTCTAAATAGTTATTTAAGAAATCACCAGAAACTGTTGAATTAAGTTTTTCTCTTAAAATCTTAATACTTAATGAAATTTCTTTAAGTCTAGTGAATTTTGATAATATATTAAATTTAAAATCATTACTTTTACCTAATATGTTATTAATTATGAAATTAATAGAATTTTTATCTTCATTTGAAAGTTCTAATATATTAGAAATATCATTCATTTTATCTACTTCAAACATTTCATTTAAAAGAGTTAAGGCTATTTCATCATAATTAACATTATTATGTTTAGGTAAATGTTTCTTTAGTGTTGATTTTATAATATTACCAGATAACTTTTTACTTATACTATTAAATGAAATAAGTGCTTCTTCTTCATCAATTTGTTTTTTAGTATTTTTTAATAGTTTAGAGACTATTAAAAATGGAAGAGTATCATTACAGAAATCTTTAATTTCTTGATTTATTTCTGTACGTTCAGATTCAAGCTTATTGATCTGTGAATTTAACAATAATCTTTCTTCTTCAAAAATACCCCCACTATTTCTAAAGTCATCTTCAGAATTTTGTTTTCTTATATAAAGATCATCAAGGATAGATTCATTATTTAAAATTATATTTTCAAGTTCTGATATATTATTTTTAATTTCATGTATTTCAGATGAAAGTTCGTCATATCTAGCTTGAGCTTCATCTAAATTTTTATTTTCTTTAGAATGTGTTCTTTGATAAGAAAGTAATTGTTTTTTTAATACATCAAATGTGTCGTAGTTGAAAAGTTCAAGTACGGCTTCTTTTAAGTTTGAACTTGATGATTTACCAACAAAGAAATCACTTAATTCTTCACCATCAAAAAAGAAAAAGTCGAATAGTGAAGGGGGTAATACTGATTTTAAATATTTATCAAAATAAAGCTTATCATCTTCAGAAAGTTCTTTATCATTTAAAAATACCTTAAATTCTTCATTTAATTTATGATTTTTATATTTCCATATACGTTTAAGATAATAACTTTTCAACTCAGTTCCTTCTTTAAATGAAAGGCTTAAGCCTATAAATGATTCTATATCTTCATTTTTAAAGGCATTATCATTAATATTATTTTTAATTTTAGTTTGGTAATTATAATTGTTACCAAGATATCCATAAGTCGTTGGGCCGTATATACAAAGCTTAATTGCTTCAAATAGAGTAGATTTACCAGCTCCATTTTCACCACCAATTAAAACTATATTTTTATTGCCATTTGGAGTAAATGAGAAGGTAGTTTCATCTTCATATGATCTAAAGTTTTTAAGTGTTATATTATTAATTATCATTGTCTATCTCCTCAACTAAACTTTTGTGTAAATGTTTTTGATTTAATAATTTGCTTATAGATTTATCTAGTATAGTTTTATTTGTAAAATGTTTATATTTATTACTTTCTATAAGTAATTTATTGATTAAATCTTCTGGAATATCTGTTTCTACACATAAATTAGAGATTGTTTCTAATGTAGAATTATCAAAAATAGGTTTTTTATAATCATCCCAAGGAAGTCTATTACCAGTTTTGTTATAATAAATTTCAACTAAGCTTCTACGAGTTAAATCTTCCTCGTCATCCCAGATTTTATCTATGGCTTCCAACTCTTGAATTGTTATTAAATCAAGGTCATAGGATTCTTGAATTTTATTTTGAGTTTCAAGTAATTTTTCAAGAATAAGTTTTCTAGCCTTAAAATTAAATGGTCCATAACCAACAACATTTATGAATTCACCTTTTGAATCAGAGTGAATTTTACTAAGGTCTAATTTAATATCTTCACCAGATTCAATTGTTGGAATTAACTCTAGGAATATTTTGTCTTTATCTGTTGACTTTTTATTTAAAAGCTCATCAGTTTCCTTAGATCTAATTAAATCTATATATCCTTCATTATTTTCTTTATCAAAGAATAGATGGTTCTTATCAATAATATAATCATTTAGTAAAGGCATTTTCTCTAAGTAAAGTTTTTTATAATAATGATTTCCATCTCTTCTATATTGTTGTCTATATTCATGTTTATCACGTATGCTTAATAGCCAGCTTCTAAAATCAAGTAGTGGCTGAAGTTCAGTTTCTCCGCTTTCTATAAATCCAGTTAGTGATTTATCTTCTTTAACAACGGTACAGATCCAACAACCAAATCTGGAATTTCCACAAGAAGGTGTCTCTGAGTCGTTTGTTACAGTAAAAGGACATTCTCCGCCTTCACCACCCATATAAAGGGCAAATAAATCATTATTATTAGTTCCCCATGGAGTTTCACCATTGTTTGAAAGTAGAATAGCCCAAACATCATCAGTTGAAAGTTCAACAATAGGATTATAAACATAAGTGTTTTGCAGAGTTACATGAGGAGTTAGTAAATAACCTTCAATTTCTCTATTTTTTATTCTAATTCCTCTTGCTATACTTTCAGATTTTCTAACACCAAGTAATACTACAACTTCGCCATTTTCTTTAACTTTATCTTCGATAAACTTATTAGAAGGCTTAATTTTTAATCTTTCAGTACACCATCTAAATCTAATAGAAGTAGGGGTTGGAAGCCCCTTACCAATTACATTAGCCCAAAATGTATTATTATAATCTGGGTGTATCATATCAGTATATAAAGGTAATCCTAGATTTTTAGCACCTTCATTTATGTATTTTGAGTTTTGTTGTAAATAAGATAATACTATAGGATTTTCAATTAAGGTATCGGATGAAATTACATAAACTGGTTTATGTCTTTCTTCCTTTGGCAAGTTTTGAAGCATTTTAAATGCTAATAAAACAACAGTAGTACTATCTTTTCCACCACTATATCCTATAACCCAAGGTCTTGAATCATTTTTATATACACGAGTCATTTCATCTAATATATTATTAATTTTGTCATTTATATTTAAACTACTCATTTTTATTTTCCTTCTGCTTTCTATATGAATTTTCTAACTCTAATTCATCATGATTAAGCTTAATTCCAAGCTGTAGTTTTATAAAGTTTGTTGTGAGCTTTATATAATTAGAGTTTTTTACTATACGTCCGTTATTTCCAATAGCACGATTACCCCAATCTTCTAGATTAGATCTATTCCAATTAATTTCATTTAGTTTAATCATATATTCTTTCCAATTAGATTTATTTTTTCTAAAAAGACAATTTCCTATAATACCTAAAGATTCAAGTATTACAGCATTAGAACTAATATAGGATTTTCTAAAGATACTAGGGCTAATTTCTTTATTAAAAACAAACTGCCATTCTTTCATATTTGTACATAAGCAATCCCAAAATTCATATACAAATTTTTGAGTAGATTCATCCTTAGGGTCAAGTTTACAAAGTAATTTTTTATTTGTCTCATTTATACTACTTAATGTAAATAGTTTATTTGAATACTTAGATAAAGAGGGCTGTTCTCTATCTGTGAAGTATTTAAGAAACTTATTTTTTTCAATAAGTGATTTAGTGGTTAAGGCAATTGGATCTCTAGAATCGTATAAAATACCTATTGACTTTGAAACATTAACAGCATGTTTGTTTAAATCAGCAAATATTTGTTGGCTTCTATTAAGTCCTTCATCTATAAATAAAACTACTGAGATAGTTTCTTTACCTAATTCAGGTGAAACTTTTAAAGCTTCCTCAATAGCTGCTCTTCTATGTTGACCATCATTTATTAATAGTCTGCTATCCATAGACACTTGCAAAGTTCCCATGTTTTCATTTGAAGCTTTTTCAAAGGGTTCAAATGAAAATTCACCATCAATTGATGCTGTAACAGATGAAAATACATAGTCATTAGGATTATCCACCATATAGGATGTTATTTCGGGTATTCTAGATTTATTTAATAATCTTTGTGCACGATATTCTGGAGGTAGCTCATCATCATTAAAAATAAATAACTTTGATAATACAGATAAAGGACACATAATTACGAAAAACTCTCTAGATGCCTGAATTCCTTTAAGTGCTGGAAATTTATAAAAGAAATTATTATCCATTTTTAACCTCCTTACGTACGTAATAATAATTACTATTATATCAAAAAAATATATACGAGTAAATTAAAGAATTTATAGTAATTATGATTAAATTTTATGATTTTCTATGAGTATATAATTATTTTAAAGTCTATATAAATAGGATTTTATAAAGAAAAAGTAGTTTTATAGAAGATATACCAGAGTTAATGCTATATTAAAAGCCTATAAGAATTCAGTTATATCAATACTTAGTCAAATATGCCAACTTTTTTTACTTTAGTATATAGAAAATAATTAATAAAAAAGATTAAAAATATTAAATACAATATATATAAGGAGTGAAAAATGTTAGCTACTTGGCAGTGTATGGGAAAAACTAGATATATCAAGGATTCTAGGGTTTATATATATGGAATAAAAGTTGGCAGGGAGTAGTTTTTTTTAGATTTTTTTGTTTTTAGAGAGAAAATAGGCCCATAATTTAAAGAAAAATTTTAAATTATGGGTCTTTAAAGATATATTCTATAGTCTTTATTTTAGGGCATTAGAAGTAAGAAAAGATATAAATTACCCTAGTATTAATTTTATAAGTTCAAATTTTTTTAAGCTATAAATTCTTTAGCACACCAACCTATGTTTCCATTATATCTAACTTTGTACCAAGAACCACTTTCTTCTAAGATTTCAACCTTATGACCATTACCCATTACAGTTAATCTAGATGAAGTAGAGGAGTCTTTAGATGAGTGTAGCCACAATCCTCCATTAGCCTTTACATGGGATGATCTTAATGAAGCTTCATTAGTATTTGATTGAACTAGATGAACTGTTTTACTTTCTTCTACAGTATTACTTTGTGATGTTACTGGATTAGTTAGGAATTCACTTGAACACCAACCTATATTTCCATTATGGTCAACTTTAAACCAAGAACCACTTTCTTCTAAAACTCTTACCTTTGATCCTTTGTTCATTATGCTTATTCTAGAGGAAGCATAGGAATCTTTAGAGGAGTGTAACCATAAACCTCCATTTGCTTTTATGTAAGCTGTTTTTACTGTACTAGTAACTGGCTTGCTTACTTCAACTGTTTTGTTTTCATAAACTGGTTTATTTTCCTCTACATGCTTACTTTGTGAGCTTTGAGAGATAACAGTTGGGTTACTTAAAAATTGGTTTGAGCACCAACCCATAGTTCCATTATAGTTAACCTTGTACCAAGATCCGCTTTCATCTAAAATATCAACCTTTTCTCCATTACTCATTATGGTAATTCTAGAAGATGCATAGGAATCCTTAGTAGAGTGTAGCCATAAACCACCATTTGCTTTTACAGAGGCTCTTTTAATATTTGTTAAAGTAGGTTTACTTGTTTCAGCTTCCTTTTTAGGTTTATTTTCTTCTACAGCTTTACTAGGAGAGGTATTTTTAACTTCCTTTACCTTATTAGATTCAGCAGGTTTTTCATAAGTAGTAGGTTCACTTAAGTACTTACTTGCACAGAAGCCAGTTTTACCATTATAGTTAACCTTAAACCAATCTCCATTTTCCTCTAAGATTGTAACCTTTTCACCCTTATCCATAATTGCTAATCTAGAAGAGATATATGAATCCTTAGAAGAGTGTAACCATAGTCCACCATTAGCTTTTATAGAAGCAGTTTTAACAATTGTCAAAGCAGGTTTGCTTGTTTCAGATTCTTTCTTAGGTTTATTTTCTTCCATAGTTTTATTAGGTTCTGTAGCTTTATTTTCTTCTACTTTTTTATTAGTTGAGCTTTCAGAAGAAACTGGGTTAGTTACATATTTACTTGAACACCAACCTGTATTTCCATTATAGTCAACCTTAAACCAAGAGTTATCTTCCTCTAAAACATTAACCTTAGCTCTATTACTCATTAGGGTTACTCTAGAAGAGTATGAAGTATCTTTACTAGAGTGTAGCCATAAACCACCATTAGCCTTTATAAAGGCAGTTTTTGTAACTGTTTCAGAAGTCTTACTTGATTCCTCTTTTTTAGTTTCTTCAACTGGCTTACTAGATTCCGAAGGCTTAGCTTGTTCAGTTTTATTTGATTCAACTTTATTAGTAGCTTTATCCTTAGATTCATCTACCTTTTTATCTTCAGTAGATTCAGCTCCCTTGTTCACATTTTCATCTTTGTCTTTAAGAGAACTTTCTACTTTTTTATTATCTTCTTTAGAATCAGATTTTTTATCTGAAGTATTAGTTTTAACTACGCCAAGAGGAGCAACAGAATCAGATGACTTAGATGGAGCTTCTTTTTCTTCTAAGAAGTCAGTATATCTATGACTTATGTAAGCTTTTTGGCCATTATAAAGAACTTCATACCATCCATTTGAGGCTCTACCAGTTACAGTTAATTTATCTCCTCCATTAGCCAGGCCTACAGGCTTAATTCCTTCAGTAGTAGGGAAGGGTTTTTCATTAATATAAACATCTTGCTTAGCTGTTACAGTACCCTTTAAGGCTTCAACTGTATATTTATGATCCTTTGAGCTAACAGGTTTTGATGTTACAATGTTTGTTTTTACAATGTCAGAATTACTTTTTGAAGAATTTCCTTTATATTTGTAGTATCTTGTAGCTCTATACTGTCTATTCCATCCATTTTCTTTAGTAGGAGATTGTCCATTTAAATTACGATGAGCATAGGCATCTCCATAGGTATAGGCTTCATTTCCCATTACATAGGCAATACCATTTGCTTTATCCTTCCATCCCATGAAACACATTGTGTGATATTCACCTGCAAAGATAATATCTCCCTTTTGGATGTTTGAAAAATCTCTATGCATTTCCCAGTTATTATTTTCAAGCCAATTCCAAAGATTAGAAGTGTATCCAATATGACTTGGAACAGTTACTCCTATTGCTCTTAAGCAAGCACCTTGGAAGAAAACACAAGTGTTGCTAGGGTCTCCATTATGAAGACGAATAGCTTCATTCATTGCATTAGATTGATTACTTCTAACACTTTCATATTCATATAATCTTCTATTAACATCTGAAGCAAAGTCACTTGAGTTATTAGATAAATTTTCAGAAGAATTCTTTGAATCTTTTTCAACAGGTAATTTTACTTCTTTTATAACAGGTTTTTGATTTTTTACCTCTTCTTTAATTTCATCAGAACTTTTCTTTGTGTCTTTATCCTCTTTAACTTTAGGTTCAGTTTTTACCTGAGCTTTATCTTCTTCCTTTGAGTTACCTTTATCTTGCTTTTTTTCTTCAACTTTAGGCTCGGTTTTTTTATCAGATTTTAAATTATCTTTATCCTTTGATTCTTTTTCATTTTTGATTGGGGGCTTAGTATTTTTTACTACAGCAACATTAGAATTAGATAAGTCTATATTAATCTTATCATTTGGTTGTTGTTGCTGTTGTTGAACTATTGCTACAGCCATAAAATCATCTCCTATTTTCTTAAATTTAAAATAGTGTATATAATACTTAAATTTCCATGTAATTATACCATAATTAGAAATGTTAATAAATAATGGAATAATTGTAAAAGAAATTTTAATTTAAATTTAGGAATAAAATTAAATAATAATAAATAAAATGTAAAGGGATTGTAGTCAAATATAATAATAAAACTTACAAACAATATGAAGAGAATATCTAGATAAGCTTTAGAATTTAAATTATTACGGAGAAGATATTACGTTAAAAAGCTGAGACTGTTCGAAGCGAAGCAAGTTTCGAAGCTTTAGTAATATCTTCGGAGTAATGATTATAAATTCTTAGCGAAATCTAGTAATTCTCGGAATATGTTTGTAAGTTTTACAAAAGATTATTTGATACATACCCTTTGTTTTTTGTTAAGAATATATTATTTTGGGAGGAATTATTAGTATGGCAAGATTTACTTTACCAAGGGACATATATCATGGAAAAGATTCTTTAGAGGTGTTAAAGAGCTTAGAAGGTAAAAAGGCTTTTATAGTTATTGGTGGCGGATCAATGAAAAGATTTGGCTTTTTAGATAAGGTTTTAAGTTATTTAAAGGAAGCTAATATGGAAACAAAGGTTTTTGAAGGAGTAGAACCAGACCCATCAGTAGAAACTGTTATGAAGGGTGCAAAGGAAATGGAAGAATTTAATCCAGACTGGATAGTTTCCATAGGAGGAGGTTCACCTATTGATGCAGCAAAGGCTATGTGGATTTTCTACGAGTATCCTGATTTTACTTTTGAAAAGGCTATTGTTCCTTTTGGATTACCTAAGCTTAGAAGAAAAGCAAAGTTTGTAGCTATTCCATCAACTTCTGGAACTGCTACAGAGGTAACTGCCTTTTCAGTAATAACTGATTATAAGGCTAAGATAAAATATCCTTTAGCAGACTTTGAAATAACTCCAGATATAGCTATTGTAGACCCAAGCTTAGCAGAAACTATGCCAGAGAAGTTAGTAGCTCACACAGGAATGGATGCCTTAACTCATGCTATTGAGGCTTATACTGCAAGTTTAAGATCAAACTTTACAGATCCTTTAGCTTTAAAGGCAATTGAAATGGTTAATATGCACTTAGTAAATTCATATAAGGGAGATATGGAAGCTAGGGGAGAAATGCATGAGGCTCAATGTTTAGCAGGTATGGCCTTTTCTAATGCTCTTTTAGGAATAGTACACTCTATGGCTCATAAGGTAGGCGCTGTATTTCATATACCACATGGATGTGCTAATGCTATCTTCTTGCCATATGTAATTAAATATAATAGAAAAGCTTGTGAAGATAGATATGTTCAAATTGCAAGACATATTGGATTAAAGGGAGAAAGTGAAAGAGAGTTAACAGATGCCCTAATAGATTTAATAAATAAGTTTAATAAGGAATTAAATATACCTTCATCAATGAAAGAGTATGGCATAGAAGAGGATGACTTTAAAGCTAATCTTAAATTTATAGCTCATAATGCTGTTTTAGATCCATGCACAGGATCAAATCCAAGGGAGATTAATGATGAAACTATGGAAAAATTATATACTTGTGCATATTACGGCAGTGATGTGGATTTTTAAAGAAGAGAAGCTTTTTAAGGAAAATATAAAGCTAAGGTAGAAATGCAAAATATAAAGTAAAAATGCAAATTATATAAAGCCTTTATGTATAGTGAAAATATAAAGGTAAAATATAAGGTAAAGATAAGAGGATTGTGTTAAAACTCAAAGATAAAAGCTATAAATTTTATGAGTTCTTTGATACAATCCTATTTTTTTAGGTGGGAGAATAAAATATTTTTTTGGAGAGGTTTAGTTAGATGTTTAAAATTTTAGAAAAAAGATATTTAAATGACTCTGTTTATTTAATGAAGATAGAAGCACCTAGGGTAGCTAATAAGGCTAAGCCAGGGCAATTTATAATACTTAGAACAGATGAAGAGGGGGAAAGAATTCCTTTAACCATAGCTGATTATAATAAGGAAGATAAAAGTGTAACCATTGTTGTTCAAGGTCTTGGGGCTAGCACCTTAGAACTTGGAAAATATAATGAAGGTGACTATATACACGACTTTCTTGGCCCTTTAGGAAGGGAAAGTGACTTTATATATGAAGATTTAGAAGAGTTAAAAAAAGAAAGAATATTATTTGTAGCTGGTGGAGTTGGAGCGGCACCTGTATATCCTCAAGTAAAGTGGTTATATAACCATGGAATTTTAGCAGATGTTATAGTTGGAGCTAGAAATAAGGATTTATTAATCTTTGAAAAGGAACTTAGGGCGGTTTCTAAAAATTTATATATAGCTACTGATGATGGAAGTTATGGCTTTAAGGGAAGAGTAACTGACCTTTTAGAAGATTTAGTTAGGAATAAAGGCATAAATTATAATAGAGCAATTGTAATTGGACCCATGATAATGATGAAGTTTATGTGCATTCTTACAAAGGAATTGAATATCCCTACCACTGTAAGCTTAAATCCTATAATGGTTGATGGAACTGGCATGTGTGGTGCTTGTAGGGTAACAGTTGGAGGAGAAGTTAAGTTCGCTTGTGTTGATGGGCCAGAATTTAATGGTCATTTAGTAGATTTTGATGAATCTATTAGAAGACAAGCTATCTACAAAACAGAAGAGGGAAGAGCTTTCTTAAAAATTAAAGAGGGAAATACCCATAGTCATGGTGGATGTGGATGTAGAGGTGATTTGAAAAATGAGTAATTTAAAAAAGAAAAGAGTTAAATCTAGGGAGCAAAATCCAATAGAAAGAGGGAAAAACTTTAAGGAGGTTTCCCTAGGATATGGAGAAGAAGAGGCTATTGAAGAGGCAAATAGATGTTTAGGGTGTAAAAATCCTAAGTGTGTAGAAGGATGCCCTGTTTCTGTAAACATACCAAGTTTTATATCTTTCATAAAAAAAGGAGATTTTTCAGCTTCTTTTGAAGAATTATCAAAATATAATGCTTTACCTGCTGTATGTGGAAGAGTTTGCCCACAAGAATCTCAATGTGAAGGGAAGTGTGTTTTAGGAATAAAGGGAGAACCATTAGCCATTGGTCAATTAGAAAGATTCATAGCAGACTTTGCAAGAAATAATAAATTAAGCTCTTTAAAAAAGAGTGAAAAGATTTTAGAGAAGGTAGCTGTTATTGGAAGTGGCCCTGCTGGATTAACCTGTGCAGGAGAACTAGCTAAACTAGGATATAGAGTAACTATTTTTGAAGCATTACATGAATCTGGAGGGGTTTTAGTTTATGGAATTCCAGAATTTAGATTGCCAAAGAAGGATGTAGTTAAGTATGAAATAGAGGAAATAAAAAAACTAGGAGTTAAAATAGAAAACAATGTGGTAGTTGGTAAAACTGTGGACATTGATGAATTAATAGAAAATGAAGGATTTAAGGCTGTCTTTATAGGTTCTGGAGCAGGTCTTCCAAAATTCATGGGGATTAAAGGGGAAAATGCCAATGGAGTTTTTTCAGCCAATGAAGTTTTAACTAGGGTAAATCTTATGAAGGCTTTTAAAAATGAAAGCCATACTCCTTTAAATTTAGGAAAAAAGGTTGCTGTAGTTGGTGGAGGAAATGTTGCCATGGATGCAGCTAGAACTTCCTTAAGATTAGGAGCAGAAACTCACATAATTTATAGAAGAAGTGAAAAGGAGCTGCCAGCTAGATTAGAAGAAATTCATCATGCTAAGGAAGAAGGAGTTATTTTAGATGTTTTAACTAATCCTACTGAAATTTTAACTGATGAAAAGGGTTGGGTAAAGGGTATAAAGTGTATAAGGATGAAACTTGGAGAGGAAGATTCTTCAGGAAGAAGAAGACCAATTGAAATTGAAAATTCAGAGTTTATTATGGAAGTAGATAGTGTAATAATGTCCTTAGGAACTTCTCCTAATCCTTTAATATCCAATGCCACAAAGGGATTAAAGACAAATAAGAGAGGATGTCTCCTTGTAGATGAAGAAAGCTTAAAAACCTCCTTAAAGGGAATTTATGCAGGAGGAGATGCTGTTACAGGAGCAGCTACAGTTATTCTTGCTATGGGAGCAGGAAAAAAAGCTGCAAAGTCCATTGATTCTTATTTAAGAAAAGAAGAGCAAAATAATATTTAGCAATTCTTAAGGAAGAGTTTCATATGAAATTTAAAAAAAATAAATTAACTCTATTAATCTTTACTATTATAGTAATTTCACCAGCCATAATTTTTTATATATTAAAACCTATTAATTTATTTAAGTTTATTTTATTTTTAATTTATGTATTTCTAGAAATATTTTTATTTAGACTTTGGATATTAAGTACCTATGGTTTTATTTGTATTAATTGTGGGAATACTTTTAATATAGGAATCTTAAAAAGAATTTTATTTTTTAAGGAAAATAAAGAATGTCCAAAATGTAAAAGTAGAAATATAGTAAAGGAGCACCTTTGGAGTTATTGCTTAGACAGTTGGAATGATTTAGATGAAGATTAATATTAAACAAAGAAATATGATTATAATAATCTTAAAGAATTAGATACTATAAAAATTAAATTTAATCATTAAATTAATATTAATTTTCATTCTAGCCATAAATGAAACATAATTGACATACTTTTACTTTATAATTTAAACTATAATAAATTACTTATATTTGTATAGGAGGTAGAAACATGAGAAGAGAATCAAATCCTGCATTAGCAGCCGGGTTTGAAAAGGCTGTTAGTGATGGAACAACCATGACAGTTGGAGGAACTATAGTAAAAATATTAATAATGACAGCTATTTTAGGTGTCGCTTTTGTTTATAGTTGGATAGCTTTTCAAAATCCAGATGTGAATTATAAAAGTGCTTTAGTGGTTTCACTAGGAGGATCATTAATTTTAGGACTATTAACATCATTCATACCAAAGATTGCACAGTTTACAGCAGTTTTCTATGCAGCTTTTGAAGGTGTTCTTTTAGGTTCTATATCAAGATACTTTGAAAGTATGTTTCCTGGAATAGTATTCCCAGCTATGCTTTTAACAATAATATGCTTAGTTGCTACAGTACTTATATATAGAAGAACTCCAGATATAGCTGGAAGAATTAGCAGAGGAGTTTTCATAGCCATAATATCAATTGGAGCTATTTACTTATTAGGAATGGTACTTAGTTTCTTTGGAATAACTTTACCTATATATGGTTCAGGAATAATTGGTATAGGATTTAGTCTATTTGTTGTTGCAATTGCTACAGCAAGCTTAATAATGGACTATGATTTCATACTAAAAGCTTCACAATATGGATATCCAAAGTACATGGAATGGTATGGAGCTTTTGGATTAATGGTAACTTTAATATGGTTATACACTGAAATACTAAATCTTTTAGCTAAATTTTCAGATAACTAAGGTATAAAAACTAATAAATATAAATAAGAGGTTTAAATCAAATTTAATAGTAAAACTTACAAACAGTATGAAGAGAATATCTATATGAGCTTTAGAATTTAAATTATTATGGAAAAGATATTACGTTAAGAAGCTGAGATTGTTAATTTCTTAGGAATACAATCTCACAAAGTTCGATTGCATAAGTTCAAGACTCCAAATTCAAAATTTGGACTTTCACTTAAGTTTCGAAGCTTTAGTAATATCTTTGGAGTAATGATTATAAATTCTTAGCGAAATATAGTAATTCTCGGAATATGTTGTAAGTTTTATTAAAAGTTGTTTTCATAAGCCTCTTATTTTTTTGCCCTATTTTAGATTAAGCACTAAAATAGGGCTATTTCTTTAATTAAATTTTATAAAGTTAGGAATACATAAATAAAAAGTAAATTATTTAAAATAGGCACATTTAAGTATTTACATATATGGTAAATAAAGTATAATTATTATAAAGAGAGCTTGAATTTTATGACTTTTAATGAAGAGATTTAGTAATAAATGAAGATTTATAGTATATAAACTCATATTAGGTAGTGGGGTAGGAGGAAGTTATGGAGAATAGGAATGAAGATAACTTAATAGATGAATTTAATGAATTAGTTTCAGAAATAAGTAAATCGGTCTTTGATAAATCTATTTATAGGGATTTAAAACTTACAGAAGAAAATTTAATAAAGACCCTTACAAGTACTTCAGAAAAAACTGCTACAATAAATAGAAATAACTTAATAAGTTTACAAAATAATTTAAAGGTAATATTAGATGAAGCTATAGCAGACTTTAATTTAGGGGTTCAGCAAGGGGAAGAAGCCTTTGAGAAAAAAGCTAATGAGTTTTTAAATAATATAGAAGAGGTATCTACTAAGTCAAAAGAAAAAATTTACCATTTAAAAGATAAGGCAAAGGAAACCTATGATGAAATAGAAAGGTTAAAGGAGCAAGTAGATGGAATAAATAAAAATATAGGGGAATTATCAGAGGAAGAAGGAATTCAAAATATAGCTAATTTACAAAGAATAGGCAGGGAATTAAGTGAAAAGATAAGGACAAGCAACCACATAGCTAAGGAGCATATAGAAAAAATAGAAGAGATGGATAAAATGCTAAAAGGCGAATGCTTAAGAGTTATGAACTGCGTCAATAAACTAGAAAATAGGTTAAAGGTTGATAAGAGTGAAATTAGAGATAATTTTTTAGGCTTTAAGGAATATATGGGGGAAGGCCTTGAAGAGATAAATTATAATATTAAGTTAGAGTTTAATGAAATAAAGGATCTTTTAGAAGAGGGAAATACAAATATGAATAACTCTATGGAATTATTAAATAGTGCCATAGATAAGTACAATGTTGATGTAATAGATGCCATAAGAAGGCTTGGGGAGAGGGTCAATAATTTAGATAGAAAAATATCTAATATGAATAAGGGACCTGAGGAACCATTTTTCCATGAAGAGTTAAAAAGTGAATTAGATAAAAAATATTACTTTTTAGTAATTAGCATAGTAATTGTAGGCATTTTAGCAGTTTTATTTTAGGAGAAAACAATGTTAGTTAAAGAATATGAAGTAAAAGTTTCTAAAGATAAAGAGAAAAATAAGGTTTTTTATAATTCACAGAGTTTAAATGAGAAGTTTTTAAAGCTATATATGCATATAAAAGAATATGAAAAGGAAAATAAACTATTAATAATGATTTTAAAGTTAAGAGAATATATAAAGGATTTAAAAATAGAATTAGAATCCTTAGAAAAATGTGCAAGTAGCAATGGGGAGGATAATAAAATAAACTATTTTTTAAAGAAAGCAAAAAGAGAAGTTAAGGAGATAGATATAAAACTTAACTCTATAAATAAAGATAATTTTAAATCTTTAGAAGAGGAATTAATAGATGAAGTTCTATTAAATTTAAAGTATAAATTATTAGAATCTATTAAAGAGTATAATGAAGAGTTAAACAGGGATTATTTATATCACAATGAGTTAAGAGTTGATTTTGGAATTCAATGTAAGGATTTAAAAGAAAAGTTCTTAGAAGAATTAAAAACTTATCTAGAAAGTTCTTCTAAAAGAATTAAAGAAAATATTAATTTAAAAAGCAAAGTAGTATTAAAGGAAATAAAATTATCTTCAAAGGAAGATATTAATTTAGACCTAGTAGATATAATAAAAAATGATATTTTAGAATTAAATTCTGTAAATGAGGAAATATTTAATATTTATAAAAAATATGAGAAAGCAATCCATGAGAGTTTTTTTGAAAGTTTAAATAAATTAGGAATAAAGAAATCAGATAACCTTGTTTCATATAAATGTGAAAAGGTTGATTATACTTCCTTAAATAAGAGATTTTTTAAGCTTATAGAATCTTTCAACAAGGGATTTTTAAAAAATAAAATTTTAATTGATATAGAGAATTTCATAGGACATGAAAATATAGAAAATAAAATGGAAATAGAACTTTTATACGCCTTAGATTTATTTAAGGAAGAGTATATTAAAAGCATAGAGGAGTTAATTTTAAACTTGAAAGAAAGATTAGAGGAAAATATATATTCTAATTTTGAAGGTGATTATGGAAAGTTATTTTCAGTAGAAGGTCAAAGTGAAATCTTAAATAATATGTATTTAAATTTAAAAAATGTAGAATCAAATAATTTTAATAAAATAACCTTAGTTGATTATTTAAACAATAGCAAAAGAGAGATATCAAAATATAGCAATAAAACTCACAACCATATTTCTAGAATTAATAGAATTCCCTAAGAATTTATAATAATTGCTTAAGATATTACTAAAGCTTCAAAAGTTAAGTTAAAGTCAAAAGTTTTAATTTTGATTTTTAAATTTATACAATGGAGCTTTGAGAGATTATATCCTTAAGAAAAGAAAATACACCCATTTATGCATGTTAACTTTAAAATTGTAAAAAAATGTTGTATTATATAAGTAGATGTGAACATAAATAGATAGGGGGTAATTTTGTGGGGAAAAAGGTAATATTCCCTATAGTGATTATAATGCTTATTCTTGGAGTTCTTGTTTCTATTTTTATTAAAGAAGATAATTCCTTTAAGGTGAAGGAAAGTGAAGTAGTGGCAATGAAATACTATATGAATAAAGAAAGAAATGAAAATTACCATAATGTACCTAAGGATTTAGAGAAGAAGAGTATTGAAGAGGTAGTAAGTGTTTTAAATGAAAGTGATGTTACGGAAAAAAAGAACTTTGCACCAATAACTGATAGTGATAGGAAATTATATATATTTTTAAAAAACAATGATGTAATTGTTATAAATAATAATAGTATAGATGAGGAAAAATACATAGTTGAATATCCTAATGACTCAATTTTAGGTAGCAGTAATAAATCAAAATATATGGTAATAAACTCAGAAAGGTTAAAAAATGTCTTTTTAAATATAGAAAATTCTTTTAATGATGTAAACGATTATAGGCAGAGAATGAGAGTATAGAGAGTTTTCATATTACAATCTTATATTAATAAAAGCGATTTAAAAATTTTTTTAAATCGCTTTTAATTTTGAATTTTATTTAAATTAATGTAAAATAATATTAATGATGTGTTAATAAATGCAAAGGAGAGAAATGAATTGAAAATTAAAGTAAATAATAAAGTTAAGCTTTTTTTAAAGATAACTTTTATAGCAGTAGTATTAGTTTTAGTGGCCTTTGGATTTAAAAATATGTTTAAGGAATTTAATATGACCTATTTTAATATGTATAGAGATAAATTGCATTTTTTTAAGCTAACTCTAATTGCCATAGCTGGTATTATTGCATATATGCCTTTATCTATTTATGATTTTATTTTGAAAAAGAATGTTGGAATAGATATTAACAATATAAAATTATATAAATATTCTTGGATAGCAAGTTCCATTGCAAGTTTACTTGGATTTGGAGGGGCGACCTCCTTAGCTTTTAAGCAATATTTTTATGGAAGTCATGTTAAGGATAAAAAGAAGCTATTAAGAGAAATTGGAAAGATCATATTTTTAAACTTAACTGGATTGTCTGTATTATGTATAATTTATATTCTCTTAGAATTTAAAGATATACAAAATTTAGGGCTTATAAAATATGTAGTATATGGAGTTTCTGCCTATGCTCCTTTGGTTATTATAAATTCACTATATAATTATAAGAAGAAAAAGGACGAAGAGGGATTCACCTTAAAGGTTGTAGGCATATCCTTTGTGGAATGGACCTTAAATATGCTCCTTATATATTTAATATTAGCTATTACAGGAGCTCATATAAAACTAACAGAATATTTTTATGTCTATGTAAGAGCTACAGCAGTTGGAATAGTTAGCATGGTTCCTGGAGGACTTGGCACCTTTGACTTAACCTTTATAGATGGCTTTAAAGCCTTAGGAGTACCTATAGAGCAAACCTTTTTAGTAATAATACTTTATAGGATAAGTTATTTTATATTGCCAGCAGCAATAGGGGTAATTCTATATATTCATGAGTTTGGAATGAATTTTAAGGCCTTAATAAAAAGTAGAAAAAATAATGAGGATTAAGTTCGAAAATCATTAAGGGACTGTATCAAAATATAAAAAATAAAACTTATTTTGATACACGTCCTTTTTTAGTTATATTTAAGGTAAAAATAAGGAAAGTGAAACATTAAAGTAATATTTAACAAGTAAAATTATACAAGGGAAATAATTCTTACATTTTTGTAATGCAAATGAAATATTAATCAATGGATTATTAAGAAAGGTAAAGTGTATAATAAATTTGGATTTTAAACATGGGGAGGACAAAAGGTGAAGTTAAATATAAAGATAAGTGACAAATTAAAATTATTTTTTAAGATAGCATTCGTTTCCGTAGTAATACTATTTATAGTTAGGGAATTTACTTCAGTATTTAAAAATTTCAATTCAGAATATTTCTTTATGTATAGAAATAAACTAGACTTTTTAAACCTATTAATAATTGCAGCATTAGGTATAATTTCTTACATTCCTTTATCTTTCTACGATTTTATTTTAAAGAGAAAAGTTGGAATAAGATTAAAAAATAGAAAGCTATATAAGTATTCTTGGATAGCAAGTTCCATTGCAAGTTTACTTGGATTTGGAGGAGCTACATCCTTAGCTTTTAAACAGTATTTTTATGGTGATTATGTAGATGATAAAAAGAAATTATTAAAAGAAATTGGTAAAATAGTAGCCTTAAACTTAACAGGCTTATCAATAGTTTGTTGTACATATATGGGGATTAGAATATCTTCATGGAATAACCTAGGTATAATAAAATATGCCATAGGAATAATAGCTTTATATGCACCAGGATTTATAATTTACTCAGCTTATAAATATAGCAAAACAAAGGACAAGTTAGAGTTTTTCAGTACCTTAGGTATTATATTCATATCATTTTTAGAGTGGCTTACAACAATAATTTTAATTTATGCTACTTTAAGAATAACAGGAGCATCAATAAGTGTTTTAACTTTCTTACCAATATATATTGAGGCAGCAGTTGTTGGAATGATCAGTATGATTCCAGGGGGAATTGGTACCTTTGACTTAACTTTTATGACTGGATTAGAGGTCTTAGGCATTCCTATAGAACAAACCCTATTAGTTATAATACTTTATAGAATAAGTTATTACATAGTTCCAGCTCTTATAGGTGTATTACTTTTTGTACATGATTTCGGTGGAAAAATAAATAAAAAGTTTAATGGATTACCTTATGAAATAGTTTCTAAGGTGGCTTATAAGATAGTGGTTTCTTTAGTATTTATATCAGGAGCTATTATAGTTTTATCAAACATAGCACCTCAATATTTATTAAAGATAAAATTATTAAAAGAAATTTTAGGCAAACAGGTATTAGGCTTATCAATTGGAATGAGCGTAGTACTAGGATTTTTAATAATGCTTGCAGCTCTTATGCTAAAATATAGGGCTAAAAGTATTTACAAAGCAAGTATGGTTTTATTTATATTAGGGATAATATTATCCTTAACAAAGGGAATTAATCCTTATGAATTAGTATTTTTAATTATTGTAGCTTACCTTTTATATTTAAGTAAGAGAATGTTCTACAGGGATAGTTTTGTTGTAAGTTGTAAAAATACCTTAATAGATTCAGGTATATTAATTGCATCTTTTTCAATTTATTTCTTTATTTTAATTACCTTTGGAACGCATCTTAAATATGTAGGAATAGTTCGTAAAATGCCTTATAAAATGGCATATAAATTTGGATTTATAGCTTTTGCTTTAGTAACTGTAATATATGTAGCTATTTACTTTTTAAATATAAGAAGAAAAATTCCTGTTAAGACTTTTGATCAGTGTAGCGAATATGTAGAAAAGATAATAGAAGAATACAAGGGTGATTCCCTAACTCATTTAGTATTTTTAAAGGACAAGTATATTTATTTAAATGAAGATAAGGATCTTTTCATTCAATATGAAGTCTATGGAGATAAGCTTTTTGTTTTAGGAAATCCTGTGGGCAATAATGAAAATCTATTTAGGGAAATAGAAAAGTTTTGTGAGTATGCTGATAATTATGGTTACACACCAGTTTTTTATCAGGTTAATGATGAAATGATAAGTTACCTTCATTCTAATGGATATGATTTTATGAAAATTGGAGAAGAAGCTAAGGTTGATGTAAAAGAATTTAAAGTTGTAGGAAATAAAATGAAGAGCTTAAAAACTTCAAGAAGTAAGGTGACTAAGGAAGGTTATACTTTCCACATGGTTGAACCACCTTTTTCAAGGGAATTTTTAGATTCCTTAAGAGAAATATCAGATGAATGGTTAGATGGAAGAAAAGAAAAAGGATTTTCAGTGGGATTCTTTGATGAAGATTATTTAAATAAAGCTCCTATAGCTATTTTAAAGGATAGAGAGGGAGAAATAAAAGCCTTTGCTAATATAATGTATATGTATGATGATGAAAGCTTCTCAGTGGATCTAATGAGATTTAGTAAAAATACTCCAAGGGGAGTTATGGATTTTATGTTCATAAATTTAATTGAGTATGGAAAAGAAAAGGGATATGAAATATTCAACATGGGAATGGCTCCTTTAGCAAATGTTGGTTTATCTAAATATGCTTTCTGGAATGAAAAATTAGCCCTTCAATTCTATGAGAATGGACAAGCACTTTACTCCTTTAAAGGGTTAAGACGTTTTAAAGAGAAGTTTAGTCATAATTGGGAGTATAAATATATTGCTTACAGAAGAAATACATCCATACTAATAACAGTAATACAAGCAGCTATAGTTTGCTCAAGAAACAGAAATGTAGATGAAAGTCTAGTTGTAAGAAACTTAAAAAGCTTAATTAAATAAAAAGTTGTATTTTAATAGGGTGTATCGTGAGATTTTTATTTATACAAAATTTAATTAAGAATAAAATATATGATTTTAAAAGGACCAATTTTAGGTCCTTTTAATTTTTAAATAACTTTTGCTTTAAGTGGATTATTAGTTTAAAATAAGCTTAAATAATATACTTTATATTAAAGAGGAGCTGAGAATATGAAAAAACTTAAATGGGGAATATTAGGACCAGGAAGTATAGCTAGAGATTTTGCACAAGCTTTAAATAGGGTTAATGGAGAGGTTTATGCAGTAGCTTCTAGAAATAAGGAAAGAGCAGAGAAATTTGCAAGAGAAAATAATGTTAAAAAAGCTTATGGAAGCTATGATGAGATTATAAAAGACAAGGATATAGATGTAGTGTATATAGCAACACCACACAGTAATCATTATGAGTACATTATAAAAAGTTTAAATAATAATAAACATGTTCTATGTGAAAAGGCTATAACTGTAAATGAAAGAGAGTTAGAAGAAGCCTTAAAAATAGCAAGAGAGAAAAATTTAGTTTTAGAAGAGGCAATGACTTTATTTCATATGCCCTTATATGAAAAGGTTATAAAGAAAATAAATAAGGAAGACTTAGGAAAAGTGAATATGGTTCAAGTTTCCTTTGGAAGCTTCAAGGAATATGATGAAAATAACAGATTCTTTAATCTTGATTTAGCTGGAGGAGCACTATTAGATATTGGAACTTATGCCTTATCCTTTGCAAGATATTTCTTATCTAGTATGCCAGAGGAAATCTTAAGTACAGTTAAGAAGGCTAAAACTGGTGTAGATGAAGAGTCTGGAATAATATTAAAGACAAAGGAAGATGAAATTGCAACTATATCCCTAGCCTTTAGATCTAAAATGCCTAAGAGAGGAATTGTTTCCTGTGATAATGGGTTTATAACAATTGATAATTTCCCAAGAGCTAATAAGGCAACCATAAACTACTTAGATGGTACAGTAGAAGTTATAGAGTGTGGAGAAGAGGAAAAGGCCTTAGATTACGAAGTTATCTTTATGGAAGAGAAAATAAATGAAAATAAAGAATCTAATAGTATAGAGTTAACTTATGATGTTATAAAAATTATGAATAAGGTTAGAAAAGACTGGGGAATTCTTTATCCCTTTGAAAAATAATTAAAGTTTTATAATAGCTTTAATATTAAAAAATAATATATGAAATTAAAAGTCACCTAAGGAGTATAATAATGTAGTATTAATATTTCTTAGGTGATTTAATTTGGATGGTAATGCTTTAAAAAAATATAAATCTTTAAATTATACAAATTTTAATAGTGATATGGATTCCTTTGTTAATTCAAACAATCTAGAAAGTAGTACTGATTATCTTTTAGTAACTAATTTAAAAACTAAATATACCTATGTTTATAAGAAGTCTAATAATAAGTGGATAAGGATGTATAAATGGATTAGCACAGTAGGTAAACCTTCTACACCTACTAGAAAAGGGATTTTTTTTATTAATGGAAGAAAGGCAGGATTTTCTGGAGCAGATTATTCAGTAAAGTATGCTACAAGGATAGTGGATGGCTATTATTATCATTCAATATTATATGATAAGACTGGAAAGAATATAAAAGATGGTAGGCTTGGTGAGGCATTAAGTCATGGATGTATTAGACTTAATCCAGATAATGCTAAATGGATATATGATAATATACCAGATAATACTACGGTTTTAATAGCTTAGATTACACATACTATTTTTGAACATTACTTTGAAAGGAGAAATTAGTATGGAGAAAATTCATTGTTTAGTAGATGGCTTAGGAAGTTCTACAAATAAGACTCAAGTTAAAAATGCCTTAGAAAATTTAGAAGGTGTTCAAAAGGTATGTGTAGATGTAGCTAGAGGAAGTATAGAAGTTATGTTTAATGAGCATACAAGTGAGGGTGAAATTAAAAACTGCATAGAAAACACAGGATTTTCTATAAGAAGTTAGTAAGAGTTTTTAAAAAGACTTTATTAAAATTATAATAAACCCTATAAAAATATTCCGAGTAATCACCATAAATTATAGTGTGAATTTACTCGGAATATTTATTAAAACCTTTAAAGCTCTTCTTAACTTAACAGGGTTTAAGCCTTAGTTTTTATAGCTTTTGAACATTAGTAGCCATTGGGCCTTTTTCCCCTTCACTTATATCAAAAGAAACACTTTCCCCTTCATGTAAATCTTTTTCAGGTCCTTTTTCCTTTACTTGTGAGATATGTACAAATACATCATCACCTTCATCACAAGAAATAAAGCCATAGCCTTTCTCCTGATTAAACCATTTTACTATTCCAGTTCTACTACTCATAAATACATCTCCTTAAATTAAAAAAGTCTAAACACTAATAGTATTTCATATAATAGTAAATTTAAACATATTTCTTTTAGAAATTTTACTCTTATTTTAAATTGAAGTTCATATAAACTATTTTCTAAAAGGTAATTTATTATGAAAAATAGAAGGGTGCTTAGTGATTTTTTACATTTACTTTTGTAATATTATTGTATATAGTTTCTTTTAAAGTTTTGATAAAATTTTTATATTGAGAACTGGAGAAAGGAGATATATGTGAAGAGTTTAGTTATTAAGTTTATTTCAATTTTTATAGGAATAATATGTATATTATATTACATCTTAGTTAATGCTTTAAGTGGAAAAACAACCTTTAGCTTTTTTTATTTAATTTTAGGAGCAGTCATTATATTATACACTCTTTTTATAAATAAGCTTTTAAAATTACAGTGGTTTAAAAAGGTGTACAAGCCTATAAAAATTTTAGCTCTTATATGCATAAGTATATTTATAATAGTAGAGGGAGCAATAATTTTCTATCCTAAAAAATCCTTAAAACCTTGTGATTATATAGTTGTTTTAGGGGCTGGAATAAGGGGAGAAAATTTAACTGCCACATTAAGAGACAGATTAGATAAGACCATAGAATATTTGGAGAAAACTGGATTTGATGGAGAGATTGTAGTATCTGGTGGACAAGGTCCTGGAGAGAGCATAACTGAGGCTTATGCAATGGAAAAATATCTAGTTGAAAATGGGGTGCCAAAGGATAAAATTGTACTTGAAAATAAAGCAACTAGTACATATGAAAATCTAAATTATTCTAAGAAGATCATAGAGAACTTAAGTGGAAAGCCTATAAAAGACTTAGATATTTTAGTTGTTACCACAGATTTTCATGCTATGAGAAGCAATCTTTTAGCCAAAAGAAATGGATATAATAATGTTGATTTATATACTAGCAAAACTCAGTGGTATCTAGTACCTTCTATGTATGCAAGAGAATTTTTTGCTTTTTGTAAATCATATTTCCTCGATAAGGGAATTTAGCTTTTATAAATATTAAAATTTTAATTGCTTAATTTAAATTAGACATGAGTTAGGATTAAAATTAATTAAAACTTAGAATATAGAATTAAAATGAAAAGCAGATTAGAAAAAACTAATCTGCTTTTTATTTTGCATGTAGTTATATGAATAAAATGTAAAAGGAGAATCACAACACAAAGAAACAAATTACAGGTTATATAGTTTAAGAATATTCATAGAAGACACTACATGCTTGTGTAAAATAAGAAAAAGTGAGGTTAAAAATTACTAAATTATAATTTTTATTACTATATATTTATGAGCTGTTTTTATGAAATATTACAAAATATAAAAAAAGAATGAAAATTTTTATTTACAAATTGTTTAAATATACTTAATATAATATATAGAAATAATATTTTGAAACTTTTATTGCATTTTGGAGGTGGTATGAATGGAAAGCGTTCCCCCTAGTAGGAACTTAAGATTAAAATTAAAAATAAGAGGAATGGTACATTTATATACCTTTAAGGAGCAAATTATCCTATAGATAGTTATTATTCCTCTTATTTAAGGAAAAGAGGAAATGATATGAATAAAAGAATAACAAAAGAAAAGCTAAAGGATATTTTAGCTAAATATCCAAGTAATAAATTTGATTCTCTAGATAATATACATCCAGCTGATATAGTTGATCTTTTAGAGGAGAATGAGGAAAATATTAAGCTTATAAAAAAACTTCCAGAAAATATGATTGCAGATATTATAGATTTTGCGAAGGATGATGACAAGGTAAATATATTAAAAAGTTTACCTGAAGAAAAGAAGAAGAAGGTTTTAAATTTAATAGCTTCAGATGAACTTACAGACCTTATGGCAAGCTTAAATCGTGAAGAAACTAGCAAATTACTTTCAAGTATGCCAGTTCAAGATGCTAAGGATTTAAGAAAATTATTAACATATGCACCAGATACAGCTGGTGGTGTTATGGCCACAGAGTTTATTTCTATAAAGGATACTATGAGTGTAAAAGAAACCTTAGAGTACCTTCAACTAGAAGCTCCAAAGGCTGAATCAGCTTATTACATATATGTTGTAGATGACTTAGGAATATTACAAGGGGTAGTTTCTTTAAGAGAACTTGTAATAAGTAAGTTTGACGAAAAAATTTCAGAGATTGTGAATAAAAACGTCATAAGTGTTCCTTTTGATATGGACCAAGAAGAGGTTGCAAATATATTTGATAAATATGGACTTTTAACAATACCAGTTGTTGATTATAAAGATATGCTTTTAGGTATAATAACAATTGATGATGTTATTGAAATTATAAAAGAAGAAACAACAGAAGATATACACCGTCTAGGTGGTGTAGATGGAGAAGAAAAAGTTGATAGTACAGTAAAAGAATCTGTAAAAAGTAGATTACCATGGTTATTTGTTAACCTAATAACTGCGTTCTTAGCTTCTGCCACTGTTGGACTTTTTGAAGGAACTATTAGCAAGGTTGTAATTTTAGCTACATTTATGCCTATTGTTGCAGGTATGGGTGGAAATGGAGGAACTCAAACCTTAACAATTATAGTAAGAGGTATAGCCTTAGGAGAATTAACTTTTAAAAATGCAAAGAGAATTTTCTTTAAGGAAATTGGAGTTGGTATTTTAACAGGGGCTGCCACTGGATTAGTAACTGCAATAGTTGCTGTTTTATGGTCAGGAAAACCTGCAATTGGAATAGTAATAGGATTAGCTATGATATTAAATATGACTGCTGCTACCTTTGCAGGATATTTAGTACCAGTTGTTTTAAAGAAATTAAAAATAGACCCAGCCTTAGCTTCTGCCGTATTTGTTACAACAGTAACTGATGTATGTGGATTTTTCTTCTTCTTAGGTTTAGGAACTTTATTCTTACCATATTTAACTTAGATTATTATTTTTATTAAGAGGGTGGAATTAATGAAGAAGAGTTTTAGAAGTAAAAACATTTTATTAGTGATAATTTTAGCACTTTTAGTATTTGTAGGAGGCAATATTTATTTTAGCAATCCTGACAATTTAGCAAGATTAGAGGTTGGTAACAATCCTCAAGGAATAATGAGCATACAAGAAACTAATAATTAAAAAGGTGCTGTATCAAAGATTTTATTAAAATCTACTTTGATACAGCACCTTTTATTTTATTATTTATTATTTTTTTTAGATTGAATATATTCAGCTATAGAAATTATAAGGCATATAAAACATGAAATAGCAACTAAAATATATACAAATCTCATTCCTGAAATAAATATGTCAGGTCTATTAGGAACAGATCCTAAAACTCTAAATCCAGCTAACTTACTCATTTTTGCATATAAAATAGAGGTTGAAGCTGATACTCCAAAGGCAAGACCTAAATTCCTTATTAAGGCATTAGTACCTCCTGCTATTCCAAGTTTATCCTTAGGAACAGAGGACATTATAAGGTTTGTATTTGGAGATTGGAATAATCCATTTGAAAAACCTAATAAGGATAACATAAGGAATATGGATGTTTCACTTGAGTTACTATTTAATGATGATAATAAAATCATTGAAACTCCTGTTAAGAATAATCCTATTAAAGTAAGTATTTTACTTCCTATTTTATCTGATAATGTTCCACTAAGTGGTGCAATAACAAATAATACAATTGGATAAGCTGTCATTATAACTGAAATTTTTCCAGGACTATAGCCTAAAATGTCATTTAAGTAAAAGGGTTGAATAACATTAATTGTATTTATTGCAGTAAAGGAAATAAATGCACATATTAAGCTTACTGAGAATATTGGCTTTTTAAATAAACTTAAATGAAGCATAGGATTCTTTATCTTATTTTCATAGATTAAGAAGAAAGCAAGAACAATAAGTCCAATTATTAATCCTAGAATTACATATATGCTAGTAAAGCCTAAATGTTGGCTAATTAATATTGATGTAAATATAAGAATTGTAGCAATGAAAAACATTGTTGCTCCAGGCTTATCCATTGACTCAGATTCCTTAGGAATTCTTATTGGTAGATATTTTTTAGCGAATATGTAGCATATTATACCTATAGGTACATTTATTAAGAAAATATAGTGCCAAGTGAAATATGTAACTATGAATCCACCTAATGCTGGACCTAATATAGAACCTAAGGCAACAAAGGAACCAGAGATACCTAAAGCTTTTCCTCTTTCCTTAGGAGGGAAAACATCTGTTATAATACCTTGGTTAGTGGACATTAACATAGCGGCACCAATAGCTTGCACAACTCTAGATAATACTAGAATAGGAAGTGATGGGGATATTCCGCAAAGGAAAGATCCAAGAACAAATATTAAAATCCCTTTTATAAATACTGAACTTTTTGAATGCATATCTCCTAATCTACCAAAGATTAAAATTGATGCAGAAATTATTATTAAATATGAACTTACAATCCATTCAGTTCCAGCCATAGTTGCACCAAGTTCTTTTTGAAGAATTGGAAGGGCTACATTAACTATGCTACTGTCTAAACATGCCATGAATGGTTGCATTACTAATACTGCTAATATAAACCATCTGTTTTTATAAACTAAATCTTCAGTGTTTTTAGAGTTTTCATTAGCATTATTCACCTAATCATCTCCTTTATTAAATTTTAATTAAATTTTTGTTAAACATTAACTATACAATTATAAAACGACAAAATTTTATTGTCAAAATTGAAAAAACGCTTATTTTTCATGTATAAAGGCCTTTTATGAATTAAAAAATATTAAATTTCTAATAATTACTTCCTTTATTAAAAGTTGACTTTAATTAAAATATGCTTACCTAAAAATATTGTTTTAATTTGGAAGAGGGAAAATATCCTATGTTATTATTCATATAAAAGTGTTAGAATAGATACAAAGGAAATAAGTTACATCAAGGGAGGACTTAATATGCTTAAGGTATTTTTTTCTTTTAAAAAACATTTTATAGAACATAAGCTATTGATTCTTTCAGTGGTTCTTTCACTATTTATGTCTAGCATATTAAAATGGAGTTTCTTCAAATATATAGTTGGTATATTATCTTTTTGTATGATTATGCTAGACTATAAAGAGAGTTTAGATAATTTTGTTGAAAGCAAAAAATTAATATATAAAAAGTATATAAGGAATATATTCTTTTTAGTTGATAGTTTAATTGTAGGATTTATAATAAATGAAGTATTTTGGATACTTACTAAAAATGAAATATTTCAATTTAAAGAAGGGGTTTTAAAGAGTACATTAATAACAACAATAAGTATAATAGCCATAGTTAATATTGTTTATGCACTTTTTCTAGAAAAATTAGATTTTGAAGACATAAAGTGGATAAGTATTGTCTTAACTTTATTTATAATGAATAGCAATGTTATTAATGGAACAATAAACAGTTTATACATAATTCAAAGTAAGGATGGATTAAATTTAATTATTACCTTAATAATTGTTTTAGGTATATTTTTTATTAGCTATTATATATTTAAAACTTTGATTTTACAAAGTATTAAATTAAAAAAATAAATATAAAAATAGGTATTGGGAAGAATAATAATAAATTATTTCAAATATGAGGAGGTAAAAAATGAAAAATAATTTTTTAAAACACAAAAAAAGTCCATTAATGTATCCAGCTTACTGTGGATCATCTTCAACTAAAGGGGAAGGTTTTAAATTAAAACCTTTAGATTATCCTTATGATGCTTTAGAGCCATCAATAGATGCAGAAACAGTAAAAATTCATCATGACAAACATCAACAAGCTTATGTAGATAAGTTAAATAAAGCTTTAGAAAAACATCCTGAGCTTTATGGCAAAAGCTTATACGATATTTTAAGCAATTTAGATGATATGCCAGAGGATATTATGGCTGATTTAGTAAATCAAGGTGGTGGAGTTTATAACCATGAATTCTACTGGAGCATTTTAGGAAAAGGATGTAATAGACCAGTTGCTGAAATAGCAGATGCTATAGACAGAGATTTTGGTTCTTTTGAAGAATTCAAAGAAAAGTTTAAACAATGTGGAATCTCTACCTTTGGTTCAGGTTGGGCATGGTTAGTTAGTGATAAAGATGGAAAGTTAGAAATCATGTCAACTAAGGATCAATCATCTCCTATTTCTTTAGGATTAATTCCTATATTAACAATGGATGTTTGGGAACATGCTTATTATTTAAAATATCAAAATAGACGTCCAGAGTATATAGACTATTTCTTCGATATAATAAACTGGAAAAAGTGTGAAGAATATTATAACAATAGATAATAGAAAAATATTATAAAATATGTAATAAATCATAGAAAGAGCGTGTATTAAAGTGGTTTTTAAATAAAATTTACTTTAATACACGCTTTTTTAAATATTATATGGTAATATTTGTAAAATTATTGTAGTATACATATTATGTGAATGGTAAATTTAAAATTATACTTAGGGAGAAAAGCTGTTAAGTTTTTTATAAAAAATAACTTAAGGACTGAAAGATAGGGGGAAATTATGGCGCAATATAAATTTATGAGAAAAAATCTTTCAAAATATAAATCTTATTTATTAACTTCAATTTATGGATTAACGTCAGAATCATCAAAGGGAGTAAAGGATTATATTAGTAAAGAGTCAACTAAGAAAAATATTGATGGAGAAGTTATAGACTTAAAGGAAAAACTAAAAAGGGGATTAGAGTTTAACAATAAGGATATTACAAATCCTAAGTTTATTCTAGAAGGGAATATAGAATTTAGAAAAATATTAAGCATTGAAATATTAAAAAGTAATGGGTTAGAAATAGTTGTTGATAGAGAATTTCCTAATATAGTTCAATATAAAATAGGAGAGAAGATCCTTAAGGGAGCAAGAAAATCAAGGGATGAATTTTTAATAAATGGAAGTAGATTTAAACCTAAAGTAACCTCAGAAAAAATTTATGACCATATTGAAGGAGAGTATTATTTATATAGATTGAATTTTAGAAATATAAATGTAGAGATGGCAATATCTTTTAAAATAATTGATAATACAGTTAAACTTCAGTTTGAAGAAATAAATGAAAAGGGGGAGTTTAAGATTTATAAAATACAAATTCCAAATCATAATCTTATAAGCATAAATGAAGAGGAAGAAAATCTAGATATTACTACAGCAAGAGCTCATGGAATATTAAGTTCTAATGATTACTTTTATGATTTAAGAGAAAAAGAAGTTGATCAGAATCCAGTTCATCAGACTATGGCATTTTTAGATAATGGAGGATTAGTTGCATCTTTAGAGAATAATGTACTTGATTATGAGAAACAAGTATATTATCAAACAACTTTAAATGAAGGGGTTAAAGAAGCAGGACTTTGGAATGGCTCATGGACATATAGGGAGAAATTAAGTGACTCAGAGGGTGGAACTTTTAGTGGAGTAACTGAATTACCTTGGTCAAGAATTGTAATTTCAGGAGATAAAAATAATGATGATTAAGTTGACTAATTATTTAGATGGTTTTGGAGAAATGATGCTTATTAAAGGGTATGAATCAGAGGGGCATCATAGTTCTCACCAAGACTATGGTAATAACTTTAATAAAAGAGCTGGTTGAGTAGAAGAATTTAATGAAATGGCTAAGGTTGTTTAAGAAAAATATAATACCTTAGTTGGGGTTCATATAAATACGAGGGAAATATATCTAATGGTGTTAACTATTTATAATAAGAAAGTTTAATAAACTATGGGAAAAACTAATTGGAGTGAAACAAGTATAGTTAGAGATATGGGATTTGATAGTTATAAATTTAAAGAAACCTTAACTTTAAGAACAAAAAGGTAATAATAAAAATTGGGAGGAAAAAATTATCCTTCCAATTTTTTTAACTATTTACAATACTTGTAAACGATATTATAATTGTAATGTAAATATTTTGAAATAGGAGGGGACTATGAAAAGAAAAATGCTTAAGAGACTTTTAACTTCAGCTTTTGCTTGTATGTTTATTGCAAATGGCTTAATAACTACTACTGTAAGAGCTGTAGGACCTAAAACTGGGGAAGAAAACCAGGTTTTAGTTCCAAATTTAAATCCAACACCAGAAAATTTAGAGGTTGTAGGAGATGGATTTAAGATAACTTCTTCTATAAATTTAGTTGGTGAGGAAGAGGCAGATGAGAATGCAGTAAATGCTTTAAGGGAATTCTTAACTGCAAACAACATAGAAATAAATAGTGAAAATGATCCAAATTCAACTACCCTTATAATAGGTGAGGTTGATGATGATATTCCTGAGTTAGATGAAGCTTTAAATGGAACTACAGCAGAAAATTTAAAAGAAGAGGGATATGCTTTAGTTTCAAATGATGGGAAAATAGCTATTGAGGGTAAAGATGGAGATGGAACTTTCTATGGAGTTCAAACATTTAAGCAATTAGTTAAGGAATCTAATATACCAGAAGTAAATATAACTGATTATCCAACAGTTAGTGCTAGGGGTATTGTAGAAGGTTTTTATGGAACTCCTTGGACACATCAAGATAGACTAGATCAAATTAAATTTTATGGAGAAAATAAATTAAACACATATATTTATGCTCCTAAAGACGATCCATATCACAGAGAAAAATGGAGGGATCCATATCCAGAAAGTGAAATGCAAAGAATGCAAGAACTTATAGATGCTTCTGCTGAAAATAAGGTTGATTTTGTTTTTGGTATTTCTCCAGGAATAGATATAAGATTTGATGGAGATGCAGGAGAAGAGGATTTTCAACATTTAATAACTAAGGCAGAGTCTTTATATGAAATGGGTGTAAGAAGTTTTGCAATCTATTGGGATGATATTCAAGATAAGAGTGCAGCTAAACATGCTCAAGTTTTAAATAGATTTAATGAAGAATTTGTAAAGGCTAAGGGAGATGTAAAACCATTAATAACAGTCCCAACAGAGTATGATACTGGAGCTATGGTAAGTAATGGACAACCTAGAGCTTATACTAGAATTTTTGCAGAAACTGTTGATCCTAGTATAGAAGTTATGTGGACTGGCCCTGGAGTTGTTACAAATGAAATTCCTTTAAGTGATGCACAACTTATAAGTGGAATATATAATAGAAATATGGCAGTATGGTGGAATTATCCAGTAACAGATTATTTTAAAGGTAAACTTGCCTTAGGACCAATGCATGGATTAGATAAAGGATTAAATCAATATGTAGATTTCTTTACTGTAAACCCAATGGAGCATGCTGAACTTTCAAAGATATCAATACACACAGCTGCAGACTATAGCTGGAATATGGATAACTATGATTATGATAAGGCTTGGAATAGAGCAATTGATATGCTTTATGGTGATTTAGCAGAAGATATGAAGGTATTTGCAAACCATTCAACAAGAATGGACAATAAAACTTGGGCTAAATCAGGAAGAGAAGATGCTCCAGAGCTTAGAGCAAAAATGGATGAGTTATGGAATAAGTTATCTTCTAAAGAAGATGCAAGTGCTCTTATAGATGAATTATATGGAGAGTTTGCAAGAATGGAAGAAGCTTGTAATAATCTAAAGGCAAATTTACCTGAAGTTGCTTTAGAAGAATGCTCAAGACAACTTGATGAACTTATTACTTTAGCTCAAGGGGATAAGGCTTCATTAGATATGATTGTAGCTCAATTAAATGAAGATGCAGAGGCTTATGAAAGTGCTAAAGAAATTGCACAAAATAAATTAAATACAGCCTTAAGTAGCTCTGCAGTTATATCTGAAAAGGTTGCTCAATCATTTATACAAGAAGCTTTAAGTTTTGATTTAACATTAATAAATCCAAGAACAGTAAAGATAACAGCTTCATCTGAAGAGACTTCAGGGGAAAATGCACCAGCTTCCTTTGCTTCAGATGGTGATATGAATACTTTCTGGCATAGTAAATGGTCATCACCTGCTCATGAAGGTCCTCATCATTTAACTTTAGAATTAGATAATGTATATGAAATAAATAAAGTTAAATATGCTCCAAGACAAGATAGTAAAAATGGAAGAATAACAGGGTATAAAGTATCTGTTAGTTTAGATGGAGAAAATTTTACAGAAGTTAAAACTGGAACTTTAGAAGATAATGCAGCTATTAAATTTATAGAATTTGATAGTATTGATGCTAAATATGTAAGATTAGATGTTACAGATAGCGTTTCAGATCAAGCAAATGGTAGAGGAAAATTTGCTACTGCTGCAGAGGTTAATGTCCATGGAAAGTTAAAAGAAAATGCTCAGGTAACAGGAAGTGTATCTCTTGAAGCTTTAGAGGAAGTTCAAGTTGGAGAAAATTTAGAAGTTGGAGTGGGTATAGACGAATTAGTAAATGCAGAAGCTTTTGCTTATGATTTTACACTAAATTATGATGAAAATGCCTTTGAATATGTAGAAGCAATTTCTGATGATGGAGTGTTTGTAAATGCTAAGAAAATAGAAGACGGAAAGGTTAGAGTGCTTGTAAGTTCTTTAACTGGAGAACCATTGCCAGCTAAAGAAGTTTTAGCTAAGGTTGTCCTAAGAGCAGAAGCTAAAACAGAAGGAAGCAATTTAAGCGTAACCAATTCATCAGTTGGAGATGGAGAAGGGTTAGTTCATGAGATTGCAGGAACTGAAAAAACAGTTAATATAATAGAAGGAACTAGTCCAGAAATTGTTGTAAATCCAGTAAGAGATTTTAAAGCATCAGAAATAAATAAAAAGAATGTAACTGTAACTTGGACAGAACCAGAAACAACAGAAGGCTTAGAAGGATATATTCTTTATAAGGATGGTAAAAAGGTAGCTGAAATAGGCAAGGATGAAACTTCTTATACATTTAAAAAGTTAAATAGACATACAATCTATAACTTTAAGATTGCAGCTAAATATTCAAATGGGGAAGTTTCAAGTAAAGAAAGCCTAACTTTAAGAACTGCAAGATAGTAATACAAATTATAATATAAGGTGCACCTCATTTTGAGGTGCACTTTATTAAATTACATATAATATAATATGAGATTTATCTTATTAAATAGAAAGAGTATAAAAGACTGAAGAAAATATATTTAGTGGAATATTTTTTTTGTAGAAAGAAATATTTTTTATAAAGAGATAAATTTTAAATTAGTAAAATGTGATATGAAGCAAATTTTATGAATTTAAAAATTGTTTGATTTAAAAATATTTATTGAAGAGGATTAATAGGTAAAAATATAATTTGTTTTCAATAATTTGGGAAAAAATATGAGAATTATTCTCAAATGTTGTAATAAAATAAAAAAATATTGAGTTTTTTTAGAAAAATTTTTAGAAATATATTGTTACATCGCCATTGTTTTGTTAAAATAGACGTGAGGGTAATTAAATATCCCATAGGGACGAAAAAAGTCCCAAGTTGTTAAGAGGAATAGATATAGTAAATTTTTACTATAAGTTATTTTTTAGGGAGGAGAAATGAATATGATGTATTCAAGCGAAGTTCAAGAAATGTGTGTAATTGCTAAAGGTCCAAACCACGGTCCAGCACCAATCCCTGTAGAAGGTAGATGGGTTCAATCAAGAGAAATAAAAGATGTTTCAGGTTTAACTCATGGAGTTGGCTGGTGTGCACCACAACAAGGAGCATGTAAATTAACTTTAAACGTTAAAGATGGTATCATAGAAGAAGCTTTAATAGAAACTATAGGATGTTCAGGTATGACTCACTCAGCTGCTATGGCTTCAGAAATATTACCAGGAAAAACTATATTAGAGGCTTTAAACACAGACTTAGTTTGTGATGCTATAAATACTGCAATGAGAGAATTATTCCTTCAAATAGTTTATGGTAGAAGCCAAACTGCTTTCTCAGAAGGTGGACTACCAATAGGAGCAGGTCTTGAGGACTTAGGAAAAGGATTAAGATCACAAGTAGGTACTATGTACGGAACTTTAGCTAAAGGACCAAGATACCTTGAAATGGCTGAAGGATATGTAACAAAAGTAGCTTTAGATGCAGATGATCAAATCATAGGATACAGATTCGTTCACTTAGGTAGAATGATGGAAATGGTAGCTAAAGGAATGAGCGCTAACGAAGCAATGGAAAAAGCTACTGGTCAATACGGAAGATTTGACGAAGCTGTTAGAACTATAGATCCAAGACACGAATAATCTATATATTCATTATTGAAGGAGGATAATAAAATGGCATTATTTGAAAGTTATGAAAGAAGAATTAACCAAATACAACCTGTATTAGAAAAGTACGGAATGGAAACAATAGAAGATGCTAAAGTAGTTTGCGAAAATTTAGGAATCGATCCTTATACAATCGTTAAAGAAACTCAACCAATAGCATTCGAAAATGCTGGATGGGCTTACACTTTAGGTGCTGCTATAGCAATCAAGAAAGGATGTAAAACTGCTGCTGATGCTGCTGAAGCTATCGGAGAAGGATTACAAGCTTTCTGTATTCCAGGATCTGTTGCTGATGACAGAAAAGTTGGATTAGGACACGGAAACTTAGGAGCTATGCTTTTAAGAGATGAAACTAAATGTTTCGCATTCTTAGCAGGACACGAATCATTCGCTGCTGCTGAAGGTGCTATCAAAATAGCTGAAAAAGCTAACAAAGTTAGAAAAGAGCCTTTAAGAGTTATATTAAACGGTCTTGGAAAAGATGCTGCATTCATAATTTCAAGAATCAACGGATTTACATATGTTGAAACTAAATTTGACTATGTAACTGGTAAATTAAACATCGTTAAAGAAACTCCATACTCAAATGGTCCAAGAGCTAAAGTTAAATGCTACGGTTCAGACGACGTTAGAGAAGGTGTTGCTATAATGCATCATGAGGGAGTTGACGTATCAATCACTGGTAACTCAACTAACCCAACAAGATTCCAACACCCAGTTGCTGGAACATACAAAAAAGAATGTGTTGAACAAGGTAAGAAATACTTCTCAGTAGCATCAGGTGGTGGTACAGGAAGAACTCTTCACCCAGATAACATGGCTGCTGGTCCAGCTTCATACGGTATGACTGATACTATGGGAAGAATGCACTCAGATGCACAATTCGCAGGATCATCATCAGTTCCAGCTCACGTTGAAATGATGGGTCTTATCGGTATGGGTAACAACCCGATGGTAGGAGCTACTGTTGCAGTTGCTGTTGCTGTAGAAGAAGGAATGAACAAATAATAGATATATCAACGCTTAGTGAAGATATAAGTCTATTTTAAAGTTTAAATAAATAAGTACACGTTATGTAAATTTTAAATTTGCATGACGTGTATTTTTTTTATTATAAGTATAACTTTTATTAAAATGTTTTAGTGTAATGAAATATACAAAAGAATAGAAAAATTACAATTTAGTAAACAAAAATGGTGGAATTTTAAAAAGATTTGGTTTATAATTATTGGCTAATTTTAATTTAAGAAGTATAATATTATTGGAAAGATTATGAGCAATAAGTAATAATTATAAAAAATTCATTATTTTCGCTGAAACTTACATTGGTTTATAATGGATCTTTTATAAGTTAATATAAAAGATTAATTCTTTATAAAAGGAGGGTAATATGAATAGAAATAGATTAAGCTGTCTTATAGTAGGTGCTGTAATTGGAGCTGGAGCAATAGTTTGTACAACTAATACTAAAGTACATGCGAAACCAGTGAATGAGGTTAAAAACATTAATACTTCTAAAGGAAATTCATTTGGAGAAATTATTTCATCAGAAGACCTAGGATTAAGAAAAGGTGCAGATTCTTCTCATGAAATAATAACTTCAATACCTAGTGGTGCTAGAGTTAACATAATAGACAAGGTATCTGATAACTGGTATAAAGTTGGGTATAAAGATTTTGTAGGATATGTAGAAGCTAAGGACATAAGAGTACTAGGAGATAATTTAAATCAAGATAATGTTGGTTTAATTTCTGCTAATCAATTAAATGTTAGAACTAGCCCAAATGAAAATGGTCAAGTGATTGGAACTTTACATAAAAATGATAAGGTAAATGTATTAGATAAATCAATTGATGGTTGGTATAAAATTGATTTTAATGGTAGAAGAGCATATGTATCTAGTAAATATGTTAATTTAATTTCATATAAAAATAATGAAGTTAAGACAGAAGTAAAAAAAGAACCAATTGAAGGAACAGGTAAGGTTAATATAAATACAGCTTTAAATGTTAGACAAGCTTCTACTACAAATAGTAGAATTATTGGTAGCTTAAAAGGTGGAGAAAAAGTTAACATAATAAGTGAAAGTAATGGATTTTATAAAATAGAGTTTAATAATTCATATGGCTATGTTTATTCTAAATACATATCAAAAGATGGAGACAGTGAAAAGGTTCAAGTTGTAAAACAAGAAGAAGTTAAAAAAGAAAAAGTTGATGAATCTAAAAAAGAAGCTAAAGCTACTCCTAAAGCAGAACCTGTAGTTTTGGCTGTTAGATCTCTTAATAAGACAGGAATAGTAAATGTAAGTAGTTCACTAAATGTAAGAAGCAGCGCAAGTACAAGTAGTAAAGTTATAGGAAGCTTAAGCGGAAACACAAAGGTAACAATAATAGGAGAAGAAGGAGCATTCTATAAAATAGAATATAAGGGTTCTCATGGGTATGTAGCTAAGGAATACGTTAAAGATGTTACAGAAAACAATAATAGCAACCAAGGTACACAAACGCCAGAAAAACCAAGTACTCCTGAAAGTACTGAAAAAACAGGAATAGTAAATGTAAGTAGTTCACTAAATGTAAGAGAAGGAGCAAGTACAAGTAGTAAGGTTATAGGAAGCTTAAGCGGAAACACAAAGGTAACAATAGTAGGAGAAGAAGGAGCATTCTATAAAATAGAATATAAGGGTTCTCATGGGTATGTAGCTAAGGAATACGTTAAAGATGTTACAGAAAACAATAATAGCAACCAAGGTACACAAACGCCAGAAAAACCAAGTACTCCTGAAAGTACTGAAAAAACAGGAATAGTAAATGTAAGTAGTTCACTAAATGTAAGAGAAGGAGCAAGTACAAGTAGTAAGGTTATAGGAAGCTTAAGCGGAAACACAAAGGTAACAATAGTAGGAGAAGAAGGAGCATTCTATAAAATAGAATACAAAGGTTCTCATGGATATGTGGCTAAGGAATATATTAAAGATGTTACAGAAAGCAATAATAGTAACCAAGGTACACAGATTCCAGAAAAACCAAGTACTCCTGAAACTACTAAAAAGACAGGAATAGTAAATGTAAGTAGTTCTCTAAATGTAAGAAGTGAAGCAAGTACAAGTAGCAAAGTTATAGGAAGCTTAAGTGGAAATTCAAAGGTAACAATAGTAGGAGAAGAAGGAGCATTCTATAAAATAGAGTTCAAAGGTTCTCATGGATATGTAGCTAAGGAATACGTTAAAGATGTTACAGAAAGCAATAATAGTAACCAAGGTACACAAACTCCAGAAAAGCCAAGTACTCCTGAAACTACTAAAAAGACAGGAATAGTAAATGTAAGTAGTTCTCTAAATGTAAGAGAAGGAGCAAGTACAAGTAGTAAAGTTATAGGAAGCCTAAGCGGAAACACAAAGGTAACAATAGTAGGAGAAGAAGGAGCATTCTATAAAATAGAATACAAAGGTTCTCATGGATATGTGGCTAAGGAATATATTAAGGATATTAAAGACGAGGTAGTAACAGAACCAGAAAAACCAAGTAACCCTGAAAATAGTAAGAAAACTGGTGTTGTAACTGCATCTAAGGGATTAAATGTAAGAAAAGAAGCTAATACTTCATCTCAAATTGTTGGAATCTTAAATAGTGGAGAAAGTGTTGAAATAATAGGAGAAGAAAATGGCTTCTATAAGATAACTTATAAAGGACAAGAAGCTTATGCATCTAAAAATTATATAGATATTTTTGATGGTAACTCAAATGTTAATCCTGGATTAGATATAGAAAATGCTTCAAAAACAAATTATGGAGTATCACTTAACGAATATATAAAATTACAACAAAGAAATAATCCTTCAAATTATTCATACTCAGAATTTGAAAAATATATAAATCCAGCTAAAGCTACTAATAAACTACAATTCTTAAGAATAGATAAATTTAGATCAGTTAATGTAAGTGGATTAAGTAGTAGATTAAGTAACAAAGGAGTTTTAACAGGACAAGGACAAGCTTTTGTAAATGCTGCTAAAGCCTTTAACATAGATCCTATATATTTAGTTGCTCAATGCTTACATGAAACTGGTAATGGAACAAGTAAGCTTGCAAAGGGTGTAACAATTACTGAAATTGCAGATGAAAGTAGACCTATATATAATGGTAATGGTCAATTAGTAGGATATCATATGATTAAATTATCTAAGCCAGTAACAGTTTATAATTTATTTGGAATAGGGGCTAAGGATAATTCATCAGTTTTCCCAAATAGAGCTTTAATATTAGGAACAACATATGCTTATAATAGAGGTTGGACAAGTATTGAAAATGCTATAAAGGGTGCTGCAGAATTTGTTTCATTAAATTATGTTCATAGTTCAAGATATAGTCAAAATACTCTTTATAAGATGAGATATAATCAAAATGTATCAAATATATGGCATCAATATGCTACAACACCATGGTATGCATCAAGTATTGCTGATATTATGAGGAGTTATCAAGATTTATATTTAGAAAATAATTTTACATTTGATGTACCTGTTTTTGAAGGATAATAATTATAATACAATTAAAAGGGGCTATATCAAAATATAATAAAACTTACAAACAGTATGAAAAAAATATCTAGATCAGCTTTAGAATTTAAATTATTACGTAGAAAATATCACGTTAAAAAGGTGAGACTGTTAATTCCTTAGGAATGCAATCTCACAAAGTTCGATTGCATAAGTTCAAGACTCCAAATTCAAAATTTAGACTTCCACTTAAGTTTCGAAGCTTTAGTGATATTTTCGAAGTAATGATTATTTAAATGACTCCAATGTAACTAAAGTTCCACTCTATAAGCTAAAGTTTCCAAATTAAAATTTGGACTTTCACTTAAAATCTAGTAATTCTCGGAATATGTTTGTAAGTTTTAAAAAAAGTTATTTTGATACACGACCTTTTTTATACTTTTGCTTTATGCTTAAAATGATATTTTTATAAAAAATAAGAAATTCACAATAGTAATATTATTACAAAATTTCCTTATAAAGTATAATTCTTAGCTATTTAATAAAATAATTAAAATCTTAAATAAGTAAATGAATAATTAAAACTTTTATTAAGTAAAATAATAGAGAAGTATTTTTAGGAGAATAGATTTTGGAATTTTTAGATTGGAAATTTGTTTTTATAATAATAACTTTTGCTTTTATAGGATTAATATGTATATTTAAAAGATCAAAGATTGGATTAACAGCAGCCTCAGTAGGTATTATTGGAAGTTTAATTTTATGGGGGTTTTTTAAAGTTAGTATTAAGGTTAGAAATTTCTTAGATGGAGTGGGTTTAAGTTTTAAAGATCTATTAAACTTTTTATTTGTAGTTATTACTGCAATAATAGCATTTTTAGTAATTTTTCTTTTTTTAAAGGCATTTAATAATTTTGGAAGTAAAATAAGAAAAAGATAAGACGAAAAGTCTTATCTTTTTACCATTCACCAGGATAAGCAACTATGTGTAATGTAACTTGACGTCTTCCCCAAGATATACACTCATCATGAGAGTTCATGTAAAGGTCAATAATATTTCCCTTTATAACTCCACCTGTATCTGATGCTATAGCATAACCATAACCAGGGATGTACACTTTTGATCCTAAAGGAATTACACTAGGGTCAACTGCTATTGTACTTATTCCACCTGGATCTCTTACAGGTTTAAGTCCCATAGCTGTTAGGGTTCCACCGCTATATGCAGTGGCTTCCATAGAAAGTGTTTTCTTATACTTGCCATCGCTACTAGGTTGGCTAGAACTATTATTACTGCTAGTAGTATTTGAAGAGTTTGCAGCATTATTTTTAGCAGCTTCCTCTGCTTTTTTAGCTTCTTCAGCTTTTAATGATTCAATTTTATTTTTAGCAGCTTGTACAGAATTATTAGCTGCCTCTTTTACAGAATCAATGTTAAGTTGTGGTATTAATTGATTCAATGTGCTTACTGCACTTTCAAGTTCATTAATTGATGAAGATGAATTTATAACTGAAACTGAATGAGATATTAAAGACATTTCATTTTCTTTAATTACCTCTAAAACAGCCTCTTTTTGTTTATTTAATTCATCAATTTTCTTTTGTTCTTCAAATTTTTTACTATCTAAGGTTTTAAGAGATTCCTCAGTTGAAGCTTTCAATTCTTTAAGTTCAGCTTTATCTCTCTCTAACTTTTTAATATCACTATTAAGAGAATCTTTTTGCTCATCTAAACTTTGTATAAGATTTTTATCTAAAGCTGTAACCCTTGCTAAAGCGTCTATTCTTGTTATTAAATCTGATAAGTCTTCAGACTTAAGCAAGAAAACTACGGGATTCATAGAATCCTTACTTTTATACATAGCACGCATTCTTTTTCCTAAAACAGATTGTTTTTCATCTATTTCAGTTTTTAAAGTGCTTACTTTGCTTTCTGTCTCTTTTAAATTCTCTTCTGTATCTTTCATTTTAGCCTTATTATCTTCTAACTTAGCATTTAAATCTTCAATTTCATTATTAAGTTTTGACACTTGAGAGTTAAGTGAAATAACTTCATTATCTAATTGTGAATATTTTACTTTATTCTCCTGTATAGTAGATTTCTTATCATTTACTGTATCAGCAAAAACTACATGAGTAGCTGAAATACTAATTGCCATAGCAATTAATGCTGACAAAATTCTTTTTTGCATAAACTACACTCCTTTAGTTAAACTGTCCACAACTTAAGTGTATTTCATCATATATTACTGAATTATAACATAAAAGTCAAATGTAACACAAATTTAACCTTTAAAGATTTAAAATATGGTAAGAAAAAATTAACAACTTAATTATACTACAAATATAAAAAATAAGAAATTTACCCTATATTGAAATAATTAAGATTATATATTATAATTAAAAAAAATAATATTTTATATTTTTAGGTTTGATTTTAATTAAAAGGGAAAGTGGTTAAAGTCCACTACAGCCCCCGCTACTGTGATAGGATACAAGTTTCTATTTGACCACTGATTATATAAATTGGGAAGGGAGAAATGAGGATAAGCCTTAAGTCAGGATACCTGCCTAAAGATCATGAACTAAGCTTCGGAGGGAAGAGATTAGTACTTATTTGTTCATAATTTTGAGGAATAATTACTTTAATTTGTAAGCATCTGTTCTTTGTAGCACAGATGCTTTTTATTTTTAAATTTTAGAGGTGAAACATGAAAAAAGCTATATTAGTAGTAAGTTTTGGAACAAGTCATTTAGACGCGTTAAATAATTCTATAAAAAAAATAGAAGATTCAATACAAGAAAATTTTAAAGAATATGATATTTTTAGAAGTTTTACATCACATATAATAGTAAGAAAACTTAAAGAAAAACATAACATGGAAGTATTATTTCCAGAGGATGCTTTAAAAAAATTAGGAGAGGAAGGATATGAAGAAGTTATAGTTCAACCACTTCATATTATTCCAGGAGAAGAGTTTGATTATATAAAGCATATGGTAAAGGAATATGAACCATGCTTTAAAAAGATAGAAATAGGAAGACCAATATTCCATTATGAAGGTTTTGAATCAGGTCCAGATGATTATTCATATTTCGTAGATACAATGAAAGATTTAATAGAAAAGAATTCTCCATGTGTATTTGTTGGACATGGTAGTGCTCATCCATCAAATGCTGTTTATGGATGTTTACAATCTGTTTTAATAGATAAGGACTATGAAGATGTTTTTGTAGGAACTGTAGAAGGGTATCCTAATTTTTCAAATGTCTTAAAGAAAGCTAAGAAGAAAGATATAAAAGAAATAACAATAATTCCTTTAATGGTTGTAGCTGGAGATCATGCTAAAAATGATATGGCTTCAGATGAAGAAGATTCATGGAAGAGCAGATTTGAAAGTGAAGGAATAAAGGCTAATGTTATTTTAAAAGGCTTAGGAGAATACGAAGAGTTTGGAAATTTATACATAGATAGAATTAATGATGTTATTAATGGTACATATAAAGGACTTGGAGAAACTAAAAAGAAGAAACATAGAAGGGAAATGAAATAATGGATTACATGAAAAGCCCTATGGGAATTGAAAAAAGAAGTTTTGAAATTATAGGTTCTGAAATGCATGAACATAATTTTTCAGAAGAAGAATTACAAATAGTAAAAAGAGTTATACATACTACTGCGGATTTTGAATATCAAGATTTAATAGAAATAAGTGAAGGTGCTATAGAGGCAGGAGTTTCTGCATTAAAAAATGGAGCTAAAATATATACTGATACAACAATGGCTTTATCAGGAATGAACAAAAGAGCATTAAAAGAATTAAATGCATCAGTTGAATGCTATGTTGGATTAGAAGAGGTATTTAAATTAGCTAAAGAAAAAGAAATAACTAGATCAATGGCAGGAGTTGAACTTGCAGCAAAGGAAAATGTAGATATATTTGTTTTTGGGAACGCTCCAACTGCCTTATTTAAACTTAGAGAACTTATTAAGGAAGGAAAAGCTAATCCAAAGCTTATAGTAGCAGTTCCAGTTGGTTTTGTAGGGGCTAGTGAGAGTAAAGAAGATTTAGATGAACTTGGAATTCCTTATATAAGAGTTAAGGGAAGAAAAGGGGGAAGTACAGTAGCAGCAGCTATAATAAATGCATTACTTTATATGAATTATAAAAGAGATATGTAATAAAGAAGGTAATCTAAATGTTTGATATGTATATAGAAAGCTGTGGAAAGAAACTTAGATGTGGATACACTACAGGGTCTTGTGCAGCAGCAGCTGCTAAAGCCGCCACTTATATGCTTTTTAATAAAAAAGACATAAGTGTTATAGAAATAGATACTCCTAAAAATATAAAACTTAATTTAGAAATACAAGACATACAGGTCGAAAAAAATTCAATCTCTTGCTCCATAGTAAAAGATGGGGGAGATGACATAGATGCTACCTCAGGTCTTGAAATCTTTGCAAAGGCAGAAGAAATTGAAGAAGGCTTTGAACTATGTGGAGGAGAAGGTGTTGGAGTAGTAACTAAAGAGGGTCTTTTTGTAGAAAAAGGACAACCTGCTATAAATCCAGTACCTAGAGAAATGATAAAAAAAGAAGTCTTAAGTGTTCTTCCTAAGGATAAGGGAGTTAGAATAACAATTTTCGTTCCAAGAGGAAGAGAGATTGCTAAGAAAACATTTAACCCTAGATTAGGTATAGTTAATGGAATATCAATACTTGGTACTACAGGAATAGTTTATCCAATGTCAGAAGAGGCCTTAAAAGAATCTATTAGGATTGAAATAAGGCAAAAATCCGTAAATAATAAAGACCTTGTATTTGTATTTGGAAATATGGGAGAAAGATTTTTAAGAGAAAGAGGATACAAAAAAGACAATATAGTTGTTATATCTAATTATGTAGGTTTTTCTATAGAGTGTGCCTTAGCTCAAGGAATAAAGGATTTAACCATAGTAGGCCATATAGGAAAGTTAAGCAAGATTGCCTTTGGATGTTTCAATACACATAGTAGGGTTTCAGATGTTAGATTAGAAGTTATAGCCCTAGAGCTTACATTAATGGGATATGATTTAGAACTGGTACAAAAAGTTTTAGATCAAAAAACAAGTGAAGGTGCCGTAAGACTTCTTGGAGATGATTTTCCTATGTTATATGAAAGAATTGGAGAAAAGGTATTAAAGAGATTAGATATATATGCTTATGGTGAAGCAAACTTTAATATTCTTATGTATTATGGATCAAAGGAAATGAAGTTACTATATGAATCTAAAAATTCAAACTTGTTTGATTAAACTTAAATTAGAAAGGAATGAAGGCTTTTGGTTAAAATATTAGGATTAGGACCAGGCCATGAAGACTATATAATTCCTAAAGTTATTAAGGAACTAGAAAAAAGTGATTATATAGTTGGTTTTGAAAGAGCAATTTCTAGCTTAAAGTTTTTAAATAGTATAAATGATGAAAGATTTAAGAGAGTAAAAGGTTTAAAAGAAATAATAGAATTTCTAAATGAAAATAAGGAAAAGAGGATTTCAATAGTTGCCTCAGGAGATCCAACCTTTTATGGAATTACAAATTATATATGTAAGAATTATGAGGGAGAAGTTTCTATTGTTCCTGGAATAAGTTCTTTTCAATATTTAACATGCAGAGTTAATAAGACTTGGAATGATGCTTTTGTTGGAAGTATGCATGGAAGAGAAGAAAACTTTATAGAAGTTGTTAAGGAAAATAAACTTTCTATTTGGTTAACAGATAAAAAAAATACTCCTTCTGAGCTAAGTAAAAGGTTAATAGAAAATTCTATAGAATGTACTATATATGTTGGAGAAAATCTTTCTTATGAAGATGAAAATATAACAATTGGAAGCCCAAGAGAAATTTGCGAAAAGGATTATGGAGATTTATCTGTAATAATAATTGAAAGATAAATTTTCCTTTGGAGGATATATGAAGTTTATAAAAGATTCAGAGTTTATAAGAGGAAAATGTCCTATGACAAAAGAGGATATTAGAATCCTTACTATTAGTAAATTAGGTTTAGATAAAGATTCTAATTTTTTAGATATAGGAAGTGGAACTGGGAGTATTACCATTCAAGCTTCTAAATTTATAGAAGAGGGAGCTGTATTTTCTATAGAAAGAGATGAAGAAGCCATAAGGGTAACTAAGGAGAACTTAAAAAAGTTTAATTGTAATAATGTTACTCTTTTAGAGGGTGATGCTATAGAACATATGGAATCACTTTCAAAGGAAATTAAAGAAGAAAAAATCTCAAAATTTGATTCTATATTTATAGGAGGCTCTGGTGGAGGCCTTGAAAAAATTATAAATATATCAGATGAAATCTTAAAAGAGCATGGAGTTTTAGTATTAAACTTTATAACTTTAAACAATGCATATAATGCAATAGAATTTTTGAAGAAATTAGAATATAAAACAGAAATTTCTTTAGTTAACATAAGTAAAAATAGAGAAAATACATACATGATGATTAGCAATAATCCAATTTTTATTGTTAAGGCATTTAAGGAGGAAAATTAATGGCAATATTATATGGAATAGGTGTAGGACCAGGAGATAGTGAACTATTAACAATAAAGGCAGTAAAGGCTATTGAAAATAGTGATGTTATAGTAGCACCAAGTGCAGAAGAAGGTGGAGAGAGCATAGCATTAATAGCAGCTCAGGAATACATAAAAGAAGGAACAGAAATAGCTGTTAAACATTTCCCAATGGGGAAGAAAAACAGAGAATTAAAAGTTAAAGAGGCTTATGACTTTATTTTAGAAAAACTTAAAGAAGGAAAAAATGTAAGTTTCTTAACTATAGGTGATCCTTATGTTTATAGTACTTATATACATTTATTAAATTATGTAGAAGATCGTGGTTTCCATGTAAAAACTATTCCAGGAATAACATCTTTCTGTGCTGCAGCTAGCATAGTTGATAGAACATTAGTTGTAGGTAATGAACCATTACTTGTTCTTCCGGCAGGTAGAGTACATGACATAAAAGATGAAAAGTTTGTTGTAATAATGAAAGTTTATAAAAAAGAAGAAGAAGTTTTAGATGTCTTAGAAGAAAAAGGATTTGACTATGTGCTAGTTAGTAGAGTAGGTAGAGAAGGGGAAAAAGTTCTAAGAACTAGAGAAGAAATCTTAAATCATAGAGATTACATGTCTTTAATACTAGCAAGTAAATAGAGAAAAATTATAAATAAAAATCGTATTTTATTAGGAGGCAAAGGATAAAATGTTATATTTTATAGGTGCAGGTCCAGGAGCTGTTGATTTAATAACTGTTAGAGGAAGAAATTTATTAGAAAAAGCAGATGTTGTAATATATGCAGGATCTTTAGTAAGCAAAGAACATTTAAATGTTTGTAAAGAAGGAGTTAAAATATATAACTCAGCTTCAATGACTTTAGAAGAGGTAGTTGAAGTTATAAAAGAAAATGATGGTGAAGATAAAGTAATAGTAAGACTTCACACTGGAGATCCATCAATATATGGAGCTATTAAGGAACAAATGGATGAACTAGATAAGTTCAATATACAATATGAGGTTGTACCTGGAGTAAGTTCATTTACAGCAGCAGCTTCAGCTATAAAGAAAGAGTTTACTCTTCCATCAGTAACTCAAACTGTTATATTAACTAGAGTTGAAGGAAGAACACCAGTACCAGAAACAGAAGATTTAGAAAAGTTAGCAGGAATTGGGGCTTCTATGGCATTATTCCTTTCTATATCAATGATTGATAAGGTAGTTGAAAAATTAAAAAGAGGATATGGAAGAGAAGATGTTCCTATAGCTGTAATTTCTAGAGCAACATGGGATGATCAAGAAATAATCATAGGAACACTAGAAAATATATCAGAAAAGGTTAAGGAAGCTGGTATAAATAAATGTGCTCAAATATTAGTTGGAGATTTCATTGACTGTAATTATGAGAAAAGTCTTCTTTATGATAAGCATTTTACTCATATGTTCAGAAAAGGAATTGAATAAATATGATTGGAATAATAAGTGTTACTGAAAAGGGAGACTTTATAGGGGATAAGCTTAAGGATTTTTTTGAAGAAAAGAATATTAGTTTCAAAGGAATTTATAAAAGTAAATGTGAAGATTTTTCTTTAAAAGGAGCCACACAGGAAATGTTTGAAACTTGTAAGAATATTATTTTTATAAGTTCAACAGGAATTGCAGTTAGGGCTATAACTCCTTTTATAGTAAAAAAAGATAAGGATCCAGGGATTGTTGTGGTTGATGTAAACAATAAGTTTACTATAAGTTTAGCAGGAGGACACATTGGTGGCGCCAATGAATTAACTTTAGAAGTAAGCAAAGTTTTAAATAATATTCCAGTTATAACAACTGCCACAGATAACCAAAATAAAGTTGCACCAGACATGGTTGCTAAAAGTAATAATCTTATTATAGAAGATTTAAAAAAGGCTAAAGACATGGCTTCAAGGTTAGTAAACAATAAAAAAGTTTATTTTTTAGATGATGATAATTTAATTAAATTGCCTTTAGGCTATGAAAGTACATATTTATTAAAAGACAATACTTTATGGATAACTAATAAGGAAAAAAGTGAAGAGGAAAATCTTAAGGGAGTTTTAAGATTAATAAGAAAAAATATATTACTTGGAGTAGGGTGCAGAAAAGGGGTGCCTTCACAAGAGTTAATAGATTTTGTTAAATCTTCCCTTAAGGGTTTAAATATTGATAAGAGAGCTGTCTTGAAAATAGGATCAATAGATTTGAAAAAAGAGGAAAAGGCTATTTTAGATTTAAGTGAATATTTAAATTGTCCTTTTGAAACCTTTTCTAAGGATGAGATTAAGAGTGTTCAAGATGAATTTGAAGGTAGTGATTTTGTAGAAAAATCTGTTGGAGTAAGAGCTGTATCAGAGCCAGCAGTTCTTTTAATGAATGGAAATATTATAGTAAATAAACTAAAGAAAAATGGAATGACGTTAACTATTGGAGAGCTTAAAAGGTAAAGTAAAGGGAAGTAAGCTTTATAAAGGTAGAAAAAACTCTATTAAGATAAATGTCTTAGAAATTCTTTAAAAGTATAGTAGAAAAGTAAAGCTTTAATAAGCTTATAACCATAATACTTTACAACTTAAGCCACATAATAAGGAGGAATAAGAATGGGAAAATTATATGTAATTGGAATTGGACCAGGTGGATTAGATGAAATGACTTTAAGAGCAGTTAAAGCTATTGAAGAATCTGATATAATAGTTGGTTACACTAAATATATAGAAATGGTTAAAGACTTAATAAAAGATAAGGAAATCTTTAAAACTGGTATGCGTGGAGAAGAGGAAAGATGCAGAGAAGCCTTAGAACTTAGTAAGGATAAAAAAGTTGCTTTAATAAGTACTGGAGATTCAGGGATTTATGGCATGGCTGGACTTATCTTAGAGATGAGAAAAGATGAAAATGTTGAAATAATACCTGGTATTACAGCATCTAGTGCAGCAGGATCAGTTTTAGGTGCTCCTTTAATGCATGATAACTGTAACATAAGTTTAAGTGATTTAATGACTCCTTATGAAGATATAAAGAAAAGAGTTCGTTTAGCAGCAGAGGGAGATTTCGTAATTTCTCTTTACAATCCAAAGAGTAAGGGAAGACCACACTATTTAAGAGAGTGTGTTGATATAATTAAGGAATTTAGAGGAGAGGAAACTCCTATAGCAGTTGTTAGAAATGCTTTAAGAGAAGGAGAAAGTAAAGAAATATTTACTTTAAAAGACTTTAATGATGAAGTAGTTGATATGTTCTCAATAGTAATCATAGGAAACTCAAAAAGTTATATTAAAGATGGATATTTTGTAACTCCAAGAGGATATAAAATAAAAAAATAAAACTAATGGGGTGAGAATGTGATTGCACTTATATTAGGAACTTCAGAAGGAAGAGAGTTTTTACAAAAGCTTAAGGGATTTGAAGAAAAAATAGTTATATCTACAGCTACAGAATATGGTGGGGAACTTTTAAAAGAATTCCCTGTTGCATTTATGAATACAAAACCTTTAGATGAAGAAGGACTTTTAAATTTTGCTAAGGAATTTAATTTAAAAGGAATAGTTGATGCTTCTCATCCTTATGCAAAGAATGTTAGTGAAAACACAATAAAAGTATGTAAGAAATTAAATATAGAATACATAAGATATGAAAGAAATGGTGTACTAAAAGAGTTAGACAATCCTAATATTATTAGAATAAGTGGATTAGAGAAACTTAAAGAATTAGACTCTACTATTAATGGACCAATTTTAAACACCACAGGAAGTAATGGAGTAAAGCAGATATTAGAATCTTCTCTTGAAAATAGAGTTATTCATAGAGTATTACCTTCAAAAAAGGTTATGAATGATCTTATAGATTTAGGGGTTAAGATAGAAGATATAATTGCTATAAAAGGCCCTATTGGCTATGAACTTAACAAGGCTTTTATATATGAATACAAGGCAAAGGCTCTTTTAACTAAAGATAGTGGTGAAAGAGGAGGAGCTTTAGAAAAAGCAAAGGCTGCACTAGATTCAAATATTAAATTAATAATAGTTGAAAAGCCTAAGGTGGATTATGGTAGATGTTTTTCTGATATAGATGAAACAGTAAAATACGTTAAAAATATTTTGAAATAACAGGGGGATAAAATGAGAAGAAAAAGAATTTTAGGTTTAGCTACTATAGGATTAGTATTTTCCTTAGCTTTAGCAGGATGTACTGGAAGTTCAAAGGGAAGTACAACTTCAAAAAATACTAATGAGGAAGGGTATCCAGTAACAATAAGTACATATGATCAAAGTGGAAAGGAATTTCAGGAAACTTTTGAAAGTAAACCTAAGAGGGTTATTAGTACAAATCAGACTACTACAGAAATAATGCTTGATTTAGATCTACAGGATTCCTTAGTTGGAACATCATTTATGGATAGTCCTATACTTCCAAGATTAGAAGATAAGTATAAAAATATAAATGTTCTATCAGAAACATATCCAAGTAAGGAAGCTGTTTTAGCTTTAAATCCAGATTTAATAATGGGATGGAAAAGTGTATTTTCAGATAAAAATCTAGGTTCTGTAGAATCATGGAATGAAAAAGGAGTTAAAACTTTTATTCAAAGAAACTCTGGTATTTCAAAAGAGCAGACTTTAGATGATGTTTATTATGATATAAATGATATAGGTAAGATATTTAATATAGAAGAAAAATCAACTAAATATGTTGATGATATGAAAGAAAGAATAAATAATATTTCTGAAAAAATAAAATCAGTTAAAGAACCTATGAAAGTTTTAGTAATAGAAGGTGAAGGAGAAAATAAATATAGAGTTTATGGGCCTAAAACCTTAGTTTCAGATATGGTTTCAAAAGCTGGTGGTACTAATGTGGCAAAGGAATCAGGTAGTGTTGGAGTTGAGAATATAATAGAAATGAATCCAGATGCTATAGTTCTTATACATTACTTAAATCAAAATAAAGATAACAAAGAAGAAAAAGCATTATTAGAAAATCCAGCTTTAAAAAATGTAACTGCAATAAAAGAAAATAAAATAATATATACTCCTCTTTCAGAAACATATGCAGGTGGTGCAAGAACTGTAGAGGGAATAGAAAGAATAGCAAAGGGATTATACCCAGACTTATTAAAATAAATTAAGTAAAATGAAAACTCTAAGGAACTAAGCTTAAAAATAGTTTCTTAGAGTTTAATAATATATTTTAGGGAGAGATAAATAAGGTTGTTTAATTTAAGTTGGAGAAAAGACAAAAAAGTTTTCATTGCAGTTTTATTAATTTTACTTTTTATATCATCTATAATATTAGGAATATCTTTTGGAGCTGTTGATATTCCACCTTATGATGTTTACAGAGTATTTTTATATAAGGTTTTTGGAATTAAGATTGGTAATTTAGATGAAATATTAAATAGCACTTTATTTGATATAATATGGGGAGTAAGAATGCCAAGAGTGCTTTTAGGAGCTTTTGCAGGTATGGCCTTAGCTATGGTTGGTGTAATTATGCAAGCTACTATACAAAACCCATTAGGAGATCCTTATATATTAGGATTATCATCTGGAGCATCTTTAGGTGCTACATTTTCAATACTAATAGGATTTTCAGGAGTGTTATCAAGCTTTGGAGCACCCTTAGGAGCATTTTTAGGAGCTTTAATTGCATCTATATTTGTGTACTTTTTAGCGAAAATAGGTGGGCGTATAACTCCTTTTAAGATGATATTAGCTGGTATGGTTATAAGTTCTATATGTTCATCACTTACAAGCTTAATAATATTTTTATCAAAGGATAATGAAGGCATAAGAACAGTTAACTTTTGGATGATGGGAAGTTTGGCTGGAGCACAATGGAGTAATATAGTTCTTCCCATAGCAATATCAGTTATACCACTAATATACTTCTTTACTCAATATAGAAATTTAAACTTAATGGTATTAGGAGATGAAACATCTATTACCTTAGGGTTAAATATTGAAAAGCATAGAAAAATATATATGATACTTTCATCTTTAATAACTGGAGTTATTGTATCAGTATGTGGAACTATAGGCTTTGTTGGAATTATGATTCCACACATTGTAAGACTTATATTTGGAACGGATCATAAAACTTTACTACCTTTTAGTGCTTTAGTTGGAGCTATATTTCTTATATGGGCAGATGTAATTGCTAGATGTGCTATTAATAATATGGAACTTCCTATAGGAATAATTACCTCTGTAATAGGAGCCCCTTTCTTATTATGGCTTATGGTAAAAGGAACTAGAGAAAAGGAGTAAGGATTATGATAAGATTAGAAAATCTAGAAGTTTCTATAAACAAAAGTGAAATTATAAAGGGAGTTTCATTTCATGTTAATAAGGGTGATTTTGTTGGTCTTATAGGACCAAATGGAAGCGGAAAATCAACCATATTAAAAACTATATATAAGTTAATTGATAAAAAATGTGGGGCAATATACATAAATGGTAAAGAAATAGACAGTATTAGCATAAAGTCAATGGCAAGAGAATTAGCAGTAGTAAGCCAATTTAATCAATATAATTTTAGCTTTAAGGTTAAAGATATTGTTCTTATGGGAAGAAATCCATATAAAAGGACTTTTCAATTAGACAATAAAGAAGATTATGATATAGTAAGAGAGGCTTTAGAAAAGGTTAATATGCTTGAATATAAGGATAGAGACTTTCTAAATCTTTCAGGAGGAGAAAAACAAAGGGTATTATTAGCAAGAGCCTTAGCACAAAAAACAGAAATTCTTTTATTAGATGAACCTACAAATCATTTAGATATTAAGTATCAAATAGAAATAATGAATATAGTTAAAGAGTTAAATATAACGGTATTAGCTGCACTTCATGATATGAATTTAGTTTCAGCTTACTGTAATAAAGTATATATGATTGATAAAGGAAAAGTAGTTTATGGAGGAGAAACAAAAGAAGTTTTAACTCCTAAAAATATAAAAGATGTTTTTGGTGTTGAATGTGAAATAGGAGAAAATTCAAAAGGACATATAACAATAAACTTTTTATTTTAGATAATGACTCTGTTTTAAGATTATAACTTAAGGCAGAGTTTTTATTATATAAACATGGAATTATTTAAAGTTAGTGTTGATTTTAAGTTAGATATAAATATTTATAAAAGGTTTGAAAATCAAAATAAAATAATATAAAATTACAATATGGAAATAAGTTTTTATAAGGAGTATTTTATATGAAAAGTATAAGCAAAATTAAAGTAAGATATGCTGAAACAGATGCAATGCAGGTTGTACATCATGCCAATTATTATATATATTTTGAAGTTGCAAGAGAAGATTTTATAGAACAATTTGGAATTACATATAAGGAAATGGAAAATCAAGGAATTATGATACCTTTAGTAGAGACTCAATGTAAATATATAGATGCAGCAAGATATGGAGATAACTTAATAATAGAAACTGAGTATGATGAAATAACACCTATTAAGGTTTCATTAAAATACACAGTAAAAAGAGAAAATCATAATAAGCTTGTAGCTACAGGCAAAACTTTACAAACTTTTGTAGATAGTAAAACTTTTAAAATTATAAACATTAAAAAAGTTCATCCTGAAATTTGGAGTAAATTAACTAAGTATTAATTATATTAATAAAATGTAAAAAGCTAAATTATATATTGAAAAATAATATTAATTTAAATATAATCTAATAAAATAAAACTATTCTTTAAAGATAGTCCAGAGAGACTACAAGAATTAATTATTTAGATTATAAATAAAAATTTTATTTAGTTTAAAGAATTAACTTCTTGCCTGTAATCTCTTTGGTAAGAAGTTTTATTTTTACCTTTTTAAATCAGTCCTGTGAGGCTGAAAAAAGGAGAAGCAGAGTTTTCTCCTTAAGAAAAAATAAGGAGGCTTAAATTATGGCACAACAAGTAATAAGCAAAGAGCAAGGAAGTATTAAAACATTAGGGATTTTCTCTTACTTTAAAAATGGAATTTTAGGATTACAACATTTAGTTGCTATGTTTGGAGCTACAATACTAGTACCACTAGTAACAGGCTTAGATCCATCAGTAGCTTTATTCACAGCAGGGATAGGTACTTTAATATTCCACTTATGTACTAAAGGAAAAGTTCCAGTATTTTTAGGATCATCCTTTGCATTTATACCTGTAATACAAGTAATTGCAGCTAAATATGGAGATTTAAGATATGCACAAGGAGGTATATTCTTTGCAGGATTAGCTTATGTATTAATTTCTTTTGGAATAAAGAAAATAGGTGTAGATAAAATAAAAAGATTTTTACCTGCAAGGGTAGTTGGCCCAATGATAATGGTTATAGGTTTAAATCTTATACCTAATGCCTTAGAAATGGCTGGGGTAAAATCTTTAATAGCTGGAGAAACAGGAGCTATGACTTCAGTTTTAATAGCTTGTACTACATTAGGATTAGCATTAATAATAAGTAAGTTTGGAAAGGGATTTTTTTCACAGTTAGCAATAATAACAGCAGTTTGTGTAGGATATACTTTAAGTTTAATTTTAGGACAAGTTGATACAAGCTTAATTCAACAAAGTACAATGGTTGCAGTGCCAAACTTTACATTGCCAAAATTTGATTTTGGAGCAATAATGATAACTTTACCAGTTATTTTAGCTGTATCAATGGAGCATATAGGAGATATAACTACTAATGGACAAGTTGTAGGTAAAAACTTTATAGAAGATCCAGGACTAAATAGAACAGTATTAGGAGATGGATTAGCAACTTTAGTTGCGTCTTTATTAGGGGGGCCAGCTAATACTACTTACGGTGAAAATACAGGAGTTTTAGCTATAACTAAAAATTATAATCCATCAATTTTAAGATTAACAGCTGTTTTTGCCATAATACTAAGCTTTATAGCTAAGTTTGGAGCGGTTATAAGAACAATTCCACAATCAGTAATGGGAGGAATAAGCTTAATGCTATTCTCTATGATTGCTTTAGTGGGAGTTAAAACTATAAAAAATGAAGGGGTTAAATTAAATAAAACTAACCTAATATTAATGGGATCAATAATTTTTGTAGGTTTATCAGGCTTATTTATGTCAGAGCCTATAGGAATTGAAATAAGTGAAGCTGTAAGCATATCAGGCTTAAGCTTAGCAGCTTTAATAGGTGTTATTTTAAACTTAATAATCACTAAACTTGAATCAGCAAAGAGTAGAAAAGAAGTAATAGCTTAAAGAAAAATAGCAAGTCATATATAGATGGCTTGCTATTTTTATTATTAAGTATGTAAAGTTTATATCTTAACTTCTTAATTCATCATTTTAATAAAATAGATTAGAAAATTTTGTTGAAATGTGGTAAAATATTAATAATATATATTAATATTTTGTTAACTTAAAGTTGATGAGAGGAAGTGTCAAAAATGAATTTAATAAGTAGCAAAATTGATGAAATGAAAGATGATTTAATTGAGTCAGTACAAAATATTATTAGAATCAAAAGTGTTGAGGATGAACCAAAAGAGGGTATGCCTTTTGGGGAAGGAGTTTCTAAATCTTTAGAATGCGCCTTAGAAATTTCAAAAAAATTAGGGTTTAAAGTAGTTAATTTAGATGGACATGTAGGATATGCTGAATATGGTGATGGAGAAGAGTATGTAGCAGCTTTAGGACACTTAGACGTTGTTCCAGAAGGTGATGATTGGATTTACCCAGCATATGGTGCAGAAATACATGATGGAAAAATATACGGAAGAGGTACAACTGATGACAAAGGTCCAATAATGGCATCATTATATGGATTAAAAGCTATAAAAGAATTAGGATTACCTTTATCAAAGAAAATAAGAATAATATTTGGTACTAATGAAGAGACTGGAAGCAAGGATATAGAATACTATTTAGAACATGAAAAGGCTCCAGTAGCAGGATTTACTCCTGACGCAGAATTCCCTATAATAAATGGAGAAAAAGGTATCACTATTTTTGACATTGTTAAAACTTTTGGAGAAAAAACAACTGATGGAAATGTATTAGTTGAGAGTATAAAGGGTGGAATAGCATCAAATGTAGTTGCTAGTCTTTGTGAAACAAAATTAAAAGCTAAGGAAACAAATAAGGTTTGTGAAGAAATATCAAAATTTGCTAAAGAAAATAATATAAAATTTGAAGTATCACATAAAAATGATGAAATAGAGTTAAAAGTATTTGGTGTTTCAGCTCATGGTAGTACTCCAGAAAAGGGTATAAACGCTATAATGCAAACTATTAAAATTTTAGCAGAATTAAATTTAGCACAAGAAGATATAAAAGCTTTCGTTAAATTCTTAAATGATAACATAGGTGAAGATGTCTATGGAGAAAAATTTGGAATCTTATTACAAGATGAAGCATCAGGAAAATTAAGCTTTAATGTTGGAGTAATTGATTTAAATGATAAAGTAGGAAGACTTACTTTAAACTTAAGATATCCTGTAACTAAGACTTTAGATGATATGATGACTCCTTTCAATGAAAGAATAAAAGGTACTGGTATAGAAATAGAAAACTTTGAACATCAAAAACCATTATATTTCTCTCCAGATCATCCTTTAATAAAGACTTTAAAGAATGTATATAAAGAGGAAACAGGAAAAGAAGGAGAATTAATGTCTATTGGAGGAGGTACATATGCTAAGGAAATGCCTAACATAGTAGCATTTGGACCAATATTCCCTGGAGAACCAGATGTTATTCATAAACCAAATGAATACATTAAAATAGATGACTTAATTTTAATAAGCAAAATATATGCAAAAGCTTTATATGAATTAGCTAAATAATTTTATTTGGTTAAAATATAGACTTTATAAAAATTAATATTTAAATATAAAAAAGAGTGGTAAATTACCACTCTTTTTTATTCATGTTTATTTTGACATTCTTCACATATTCCATAGAAATACATTTTGTTTGAAAGTATTCTATAGTTTGAATGTTTTTGGGCTTCTTCATTTAGATGAGTATAATCTAAATTCTCAAGATCATCAACTCTACCACAAGCTAAACATTGAACATGACAGTGATCATTTGAGTTACCATCATATCTAAAGTTTCCTTCACCAACATTAATTTCTTGTATTAACTCTACTTCTACAAGAGTTTTTAACGCTTTATAAACTGTAGCTAATGACATTGTAGGGTAATCTTCCTGTAAAGCCTTGTAAATAGTCTCAGCAGACGGATGTTCTTTCGTACCCTTTAAGTATTTATAAACAGCAATCCTTTGAGGAGTTAGTTTTAATTTTTTTTCTTTAAAAATAGTAGTTATATTGTCCATTTCCACCATCCCTATCATATATAAGAATTAAATATATTATATAATAATAATTATTATATGTCAAAGATTATCTTTTAATACTATTTCACATGAAATAATCTTGATTTTTATTGAATATTATTTAAGAAATTTAATAAAAAAAACTTGTAA